>Ga0134084_10000006_pt1 | contig 20334 bp, 17 predicted proteins | sample 15_taG_16_FD_94470 | JGI IMG/M metagenome (GOLD analysis project Ga0134084, IMG submission 94470) | Grasslands soil microbial communities from the Angelo Coastal Reserve, California, USA - 15_D_Glu_20cm_2_24_1 metaG | ecosystem: Environmental > Terrestrial > Soil > Grasslands ...
ACCTGCTCAAGCCGATCGCTTACCAGCTTGAACGATTCGCCGAGGCGTTTTTCGAGCGTGCCCTGCAATTTCTCATCGACAGTCGCGCGCATTTTGTCGATCTGCTTTGCGTTGTCCTCCTGTAATTGTTTCAAGCGCAGATCGACAGTCGATCGCATGCCTTCGAGAGACCTGGTCAATTCTTCGCGCTGCGCTTTTGCGGCACCCGCACCCTCTTCGCGGCTGCGCGCCATCTCTTCGCGAAGCATCCGCTCGCTTCGCTCCTGGGCGCGTTCGAGTAAGTCGATCTTTCCGCCAATCCCCCCATCCTCAGCTGTACCGCGCCGTCCCAACAGCAACACGATTGCGACAAGCAGGCCCGCTCCAAGCGCGCCGATGACGAGGTAAAGAACGTTCATTTTCTGCGGCAAAATCCCTGAGGTTAACCCCTCAAGAGATTCCTCGACTTCGCTCGGAATGACAAGAGCGACTAAAACCGCAGCTTCACGCCGCCGTACGCGGCTCGGCCGAGCGTGGGAAAACCGAACACCTCTGAATAATGTTCGTTCGCGAGATTGTCGATCCGACCAAAAATCGACACGTGTGGATTTACTTCATACTCGGCCGCAATGTTCACGAAGCTGTAATCTTCAATGTCGAAATTCGGGCCTCCAAAGTTTAGTTCCTCCCGCGCATTTACGAACTTTGCTTCGACCACAGTGCGCAGTTTTTTCCACCAAAGATAGGAAGCGGAAACGTAAACTTCGTTGCGGGCCCGCCGCGGCAAACGCGCGCCTTGTGGTTGTGAAATGTCTTCCGAGGAAGTGTTCTTGGCGTCCAAGTAGGTATAGCTTACCGTGAACAGAAGATTGGTGATCGGTTGCGCGCGCAGTTCGGCTTCTAGCCCTTGGGTTTCTGCCGCGCCGAGATTCAGCGTCTGAAAAAGGCCATTCGACCCAATCGCGTTCGACAGGTCGTTGTGAAAATAGGTCAGGCCGATGTCAACGCGGCTTTGCCAGAGCTCCTGTCTGACCCCGATGTCCCAGCCCAGGTCTCGTTCGGGTTTAAGTCCGAAATTATTCCCGAAAATTTTGTCCTGACTGCTTGGGGGACTGAATCCGGTCGCCACACTGGAATGCAAAATTGTGTTTGTGCGGGCGATCTTGTAACTGCCCGCGCTCCGATAAGTCCAGACACCGCCGAACTGATTGAAGTGATCAAAGCGGCCGCCGACGACAAAGATCAAGTTCTCGATCGGCGTCAGTGTCGCCTGTAAGAATCCGGCGATCTCTTCCGTGTGATCGCTTACAAACGTTGGTTGCGGTCCGAAAATCTGCAGAACAAATGGGCGCTCCTGTCCCGCGTTAACGCGGCTGTAGAAAAAACCCGACGTTAGCGTGAGCCACGACGTTGGACGCAAATCATTTTGATAATCAACTTGCGTACGTTCAAAGAGGGCTCGAGTCGGGCCGACAAAGCCATCTTGGTTCGGATCGTTCAATTGTCGCTCATGATCGTAGCTGAAAATAAATTTGTGGTCCCACCAGTCAGTCGCTTTCCAATCGATGTGAGGGCCAATTAACCAACGCTCCGTAAGAAAGTGATCAATGGGGCGTGGATCGAAGATCGTGTTTGGATTTCCAGTGTCGCTAACTGAGTAAGTAAACAAGCTGCCAATCCGCAATTGCTGGTTCGGCGACCAGCCAACGTCAGTAATCGCAGCAGTGTTACGGTAATTATTGTTTGGGCGGGCGTTGTCTGTGTCGAGGCGGCTTGCGCCGACTGAATAATCGAAGTCGCCGATCTTGCCGTCGCTCTCGCCCCATTCGCGGAAGGTGTCATATGATCCGCCTTCGGCGGCGACCATCGCTCCTGGCGCTCCTGTGCCTTGTTTGGTAAAAATCTGGATAACGCCTGCGAGGGCGCGCGGTCCGTACAAGGTACTCTGCGGCCCACGCACGACTTCGATCCTGTCTATATCGTCGATGGTCAGATCGGCGAAATTAAAGGCACCTTGCAAACCCTGATTGATCGGGATGCCATCGAGCAAGACTTGCGTGTGTTCGCTGCGCAATCCGCGAGTAAAAACCGAGGTCAACTGGCCGGCTGTTCCGGTTTGAACAACGGACAGACCAGGCACTTCACGAAGTGCATCACTGACCCGTTCGATTTGTTTTTGCTCGAAATCTTCCGAGTTAATCACGCTCACGCTAGCTGGCGATAGATCGAGCGGTATATCGAAACGCGTTGCAGTAACGACAACTTGCTCGGTCTCCGTTTCAACTGGTGAAGGAGTAGGCGTCGGTTGCTGGCCAAAGCAAACAACTGGCGCGAAGATTAGAAGCGCGGTGAGCCGCATTAGGTAGCGCGCCCGTCTCGGGTGCTGGCGAGCGCGCCTCGCGATCGCGAACTTTCCCTTTCGAATGCGACTGCCCGAGATTATCGCGCTAAGAAAAGACTGCTTCGGCGCGATGCCGAAAGTCCAAGCCGGGCTGGCGATTGCACCCGAGATGGGTGCGCTACCCGGACGAATTCGGCCGAACCAAACTGGACGATTTTCCATAACAAGTTACCTCCAACTCCGAGAGTTGGACTTGTTAGGCCGTGATTATTTCGGGAGTCGCAGACTTCCGCTACAGGGCGCATCGTCCAGCTCTCATTCTTCTTTTTGCGAAGAAGTTTTTTCGCGTGTGGCTTTTATAGCGACGCTCGCCGCGGCGAGCGCGGGGCGGCTGATACAGCCGCTCCCACAGCACGAATGAGGTGGACCGGACAAATATTCTGGCTCCTGGCATTCGAAGAAGTTGAGAGTCTTTAGTTGAGAGATGAGAGTCAAAGCCAGGCATGTCCGCCTCACTCAACTCTCAACACTCAACTCTCAACTGGCCTTCACCTTCTCCCCGCCTTCACCCCCGAATGTGGCATCGGCATCCGGCCGATGAATACATGGGCTGGAAGCCCATGCCACTATTCAAGGATTGGCCCAATTGGGAAGTCGTATCCAGTTACAGCAGCGCAACTGCTCCCGATTCGCACGGGATTTCTTGCGCCGATCCACTTTTCCAAGCTCGCAAAGAACTGGATCGAGAAGTAGCGGCTTGCGAGCGCCGCTGCAAGAATTTTTTCGCAGTTATCCGGCTGGCATCGCGACAAACCGCCGGCCAAGTCCATTAATCGAGCCGTCCGCAGCCAGTATTACTTCCTGTTCGGCGAAAGCTTGAAGGATCGCATCGCGTTTCTCCACCGCAGTGATCGCGCTGGCGATGTACCGAAAATAATAGGCCGCGTTCTCTCTGATGACGCGGCGTGACACTTTTTTGAGGTGCGCGCCGATCTCCGCGGCGGTGTGTAATTCTTCCTCATGACTTTGTCGCCACGCTTTCAATGTCTCCGTTTTTGACAGTACCTTGTGTTGAAACTCGTCGCTCACTACCAGCAAACCAGTCGCTTCGATCAAACGGATCGCGCTGCTAAACCAGCACAACGTTTTTTCATCCGTGGATTCATAAGCGAAATCCTCGACGATGATCAATCCACCCTCGACGAGACCAGTCGCTGCGTGTCTTATCGATTCGTCCAGTGGATGAATGTGGTGAAGCGAGCGAATGAACAGGACTGCATCAAAATGGCCGTCACCAAAATCAGGCCATGTAGCAACGCGCGCATCCACGCCGAGCTGACGAGCAGCGGCGACAGAATCACGGTCGCTGTCGATTACGATCACTGCATACCCGTCCTGCGTCAGGCACGCCGCCACCTCGCCCTCCCCACAGCCGACCTCTAAAATCCGATGGCAACCCGGCGGAAGAAATCGCTTGATGAAATCGTACGTGTAGCGCGTTTCGAATCGCATCCTTGTACGCTTTAACTCGCTGCTTGCGCTTCCCGGCTCAAGATTTATCTATCTCTCGCCAATTCTCGTTTTTAAAATTGCATTCTTCTTCCAATTTCATCATCACCGGCGGAGCCGGTTTTATCGGCTCCAATCTCACTTTGGCGTTGCAGGAAAAATTTCCGGAGGCGCGTCTGACCGTAATTGACGATTTCCGGTCTGGTGATTTTAAGAACCTCGCCGGATACCGCGGCGATTTCGTGGCGCAAAACTTGGCAACGTGCGATTGGCCAGACCAATTCGGCGATCAAAAGTTCGATGCCATTTTTCACCTCGCATCAATCACAGACACAACGAATCACGACCAGTTCGAGCAAGTGCACGACAACGTGGAAAGCTTCCGGCGGATTCTGGATTTTTCACGCCCGACGAAAACGCGAGTCATCTATGCTTCTTCCGCGGCGACCTACGGCCCTGCGACCGAGGCTAGTGTGGAATCAAATAGCGCTGCGCCGGCAAACGTTTACGCCTTCTCCAAAGCGATCATGGATAATATCGCCAAGAGAGCAGCCGCCGAGTCGCCGGATTGGATGATCGTTGGCCTGCGTTACTTCAACGTCTATGGACCGCGCGAAGCACACAAGGGTGTGCCCGCCAGCATGGTGTATCATTTGTCGCGGCAAATGAAAGCCGGTCAGCGGCCGCGTATTTTCAAGCATGGTGAGCAGAAACGCGATTTTGTTTACGTGAAAGACGTTGTCGAAGGCAGCATTCGCGCTCTCGATGCGCAAGCGAGTGGAATTTACAATCTCGGCTCGGGCCGGGCGCGATCCTTCAACGAACTGGTCGCCGTTCTGAACAAATGTTTGGGCACCGACTTTCCGCCGGATTACATCGAGAACCCGCACGCGCATTATCAAAACTTCACACAAGCCGATCTCACGAACGCCCGCACCATGCTCGGGTATAAGCCGCAGTTTCCCTTGGAAGAGGGTGTACGCGATTACATGCAATGGTTGTATCCCGGGTAGCGCACGCGTCTCGCGTGCTGGCGAGCGGGTTCCGCGATTGCGAACTTTTCTGGCGCTATACCACCGCTTAAAATTCGCGCACTAGGCAAAGACTGTTTCGGCGCGACGCCGAAACCAACCTGCGCCACGCGTGCGCTACCCCTCCCAAAAAAATTTCGTGGGCCGATCGATTTCCTCGGGCAGACTTTTGTGCACGGGACAATTGAGGGCCGTCTGTTCCAGCACTTCGCGGTGCGGCGAATCGGCCGGAAGCGGAATGTGAACTTCCGACGGAAGCGCAACGATGCGGCGCGGTGCGTCCTTGGACATTTCCTTGTGCACTGACACGGTCATTCCGCGCAGATCGACACCCAGTTCCTGCGCCTTGATTCCCATGGTTGTGCTCATGCACGTAGCCAGAGCTGTAGCGACGAGATCAGTGGGCGAAAACGCTTCACCTTTGCCCTTATTATCGGTCGGCGCGTCTGTGGAAATCTTTGACTGCGACGGACCATGCTCGGCGTTGCAATGCAAATCCCCGGTGTAAATGACGTCAACTTTGACCATGCTGGATTATGCGACGCGATTCACGGCTTGTCATGATAGGAAATGTCGAAATCGAATGATGAACAACGAAGGAAGCTCGAATGACCCAATGACGGAAAGCGATTCGGGCTTCGTCATTCTTTCGTCATTCGTCATTCGTGCTTCGTCATTTCAATTGGCGTTTCCTGAATTTTGTCTGCATGCTTTGCAAGCTCATCGCGAAACACGCGTGTGAGATCAATGTCGTGCATAACGATCATGTCGGTGTCGTGTTTTTTGTAATCGTCGTTTTGCCAGCCTTCATTCCACCAACAGAAACCGATCACGCCTGGCCATCGGCTTGCAAATAGATCTTCGAGCGCCGTCTTCGCCCAGTCTGCTGCATTGACTCGCCGATTGTGCAGATCGCAACCGAACTCAGCAATGATGATTGGCTTGCCGGGTGCGAGTTTCACAAGACGTGGATAAGCCTCGCGCATTTTAAACGCCAAGCTCTCGGTGCTGTCCGTTGTCATAGGCGTGGTGGGTCCATAGGCACTAAGAGCGACCCAGTCGCAATAGTCTTCGCCAGGAAAATAATTCTCGAAACGATTCCAACCTTTCTCTGGTCCATCGAGCCAATTCACATGCCAAACCCATTGTAAATTATCGGCACCTTCGGCGCGCATCAGATCCACAATATGCCGGTACGCTGCGATGTAGCGTACTGGACCTTCTCCGGGGCCACCGTTCCACTTGCCGTTCCAGCTGAACCAGTCTCCGTTCGGCTCGGTCCCCCACTCGATCAAAATCGCCGAACCAAAATTTTTCGCGTCGCGCGCCCATGCGCGAAGATCGGCGTCGAACTCGTCCGCAATGATCTTTTGGACTGAAAAAAATTTCTCCGAATGCTTCTGATCAACATCCGAGCGAAGCATCAGCCGGACATACGGAATTTTTCTGAGATCACGAATCCAGTTGCACATCTCCGCTGGAAATTTCCGCGACTCAAACCAGTTGTTTGCGAAATAGATCCACGCTGTTTGTTTGCCAACCGCTTGCTCGTACCGCGCCACGTCAATCGGCGTAACATCGTGTTCAGTTGGGTCATGCTCGTCAGTCCCAACCCCGCCCCAATACAAGCCGTGATAGAGTTTGCCGGCAGCCGGGACTGCAACATGAACGTCTTGCGCGTGCAGTGTTGCAGCACAAGTCGCCAGCAGCAGGTGAATTGCCTTCACCGCACAACTGTAAGGCCCACGCTTCGCCTGCCAAATTGGCAACCGAATCCTCCGCCTTATTCGAAACACGTACGATATGAAAAAGAAAATTACGGGAAAAGATCTGACGAAAGAAGCGCCACGCAGTCCACGGGTTCGCGTTGGCGGTTACGCGATTCTTGGACGTACAATCGATAAATGTCGCGCGTTGGTAGCGGGAAATATTGGCGAATATCACTTCGATTGTCCGCTCGATAACATGGTCTTTGGTTTCAAAGGTGTGAAGGGCGACGATTTCAAAGCGCAGATCGAGCAGGGCGCAAGCGACCAGGAAATGGTCGAATGGCTCAACCAGAACGGCGAAAAGAAAACGCCGGAGGAAATCGAACGCTGGGCTGACGAAGTGGAGGCCAGCAGTCTCTACAACCATCCGGAAACGGAAAAGCGCGATTATTTCAGCGAAGAGACTAAGAAGCTCGGTTTAGACCCGTCGAAGACCACAACGTTCGAGTGGCTGGAAATCGACGATAGAGTCTCTCATCAACAACAAGCTGCGTAACAATGCTGTAAGGTGGATCGGCTTCTCCTGAAGACGATGGTAAGCCTCGCCGAAGGCGCAAAATCAAAATCAGGGGACAGAGCAGCACTTATTTACCAACACGTTTAGGAGTCGCCGCGGCGACCGTTCCATCCACGAGCTACGTCTTGATAAGCGGAGGGGGAACGTCTTCGGTTATTCCCGCGTCCAACCCGCGGCGCAGCTTGCTGTGCCGCACACTGTAGAGAAAATAAATTACCAGTCCGATTCCGAGCCACACAACGAACCGAATCCAGGTCATCACAGGCAAACTCAGCATTAGCCCGACGCAAAGGATCACACCAAGAATTGGGAACACGGGAACAAACGGAACGCGAAATGGGCGCGGGCGCTCTGGCGCGACACGGCGCAACACGTTTACACCCAGACAAACCAGAATGAACGCAAAGAGCGTCCCGATATTGGTCAAATCGGCCAGATCACCGATGTTTGTAATCATGGCGACAACGCCCACGACGACACCTGTCCAAATCGTAGTGATATGAGGCGTCCGGAATCGCGGGTGAACCTTCGCGAAATATTGCGGCAGCAATCCATCGCGTGCCATTGCCATGAAGATGCGCGGCTGACCGAGCTGAAAAACTAGAAGCACCGAAGTTGTTCCAGCGAGCGCTCCCGCGCTAACTAGCGCTTGTGCCCACGGCTTGCTGGCAAAGGCGGTCGCAACAGCAGCCGCGTCCCCAGCATAAACGGTATATTTCTTTATTCCCGTCAGAATGACCGACATCAGGACATAGAGCAGAGTGCAGATGATCAAGCTGCCGATGATCCCAATCGGCATATCGCGTTGCGGGTTACGCGTTTCTTCGGCTGTGGTCGAAACGGCGTCGAAGCCGATGAAGGCGAAAAAGACAATCGCCGCCCCGCTCATTACCCCTGCGAAACCGTGAGGCACGAATGGATGCCAATTGGTAGGGTTGACCATGAAGGCGCCGTAAGCGATGACGAAAACGACTACTGCCACTTTGATGATGACAATCCGAGTGTTGGTGCTCGCGCTCTCACGAATTCCGTAAACCAAAAGCGCCGTTACGGCAGCGACGATGAGGAGCGCAGGAAGATTAAAGGCAATCGAGTGACCTGCGATGACTGGCAAGGCGGTGGACGAATAACCTTCCAGAGCCGCGCCGCCCTTAGCGAGCAAAAGGGTGGCTGTCTGGTGATCGTTGACCAACCAGAGCGGAAACTTCAGATGAAAAAGGCTATCGCATAATTGCACGAAATAACCAGACCAACCGACCGCCACCGCCATGTTTCCGACCGCATATTCGAGGATGAGGTCCCACCCAATGATCCACGCAACAATTTCACCCAGTGTCGCGTACGAATAGGTGTAAGCCGAGCCGGACACGGGAATCATCGACGCGAGTTCGGCATAACAAAGCGCGGCAAAGCCGCATGCGATGCCTGCTACAATAAATGAAACGGCAATCGCCGGACCCGCGCCTGCGCGACCAAAGACAATATTTGCGCCGGACAACCACGCCTGAAGAAAGTTAATCACCGGCGTCTCGAGCCGAGATGAAAACACCTGACCGGCTGCCGCGGTTCCGGTCAGCGCGAAAATTCCCGCCCCGATGATTGCACCAATCCCGATCGCGGTTAGATCGAGCGGGCCGAGCGTCCTTTTGAGTTGCCGATCCGGCGCAGCGGCCTCGGCCATGAGAAGGTCCGGGCTTTTGGTCTTGAAAAGGTCAAGTGCCACCGCGTGAGATCGTGTCACTAACGGCTTTGCCCGGTCAATGCAAACTTTACGATGAGGAAACCGCACCGTCGCTAATGCGATGTCATATTTTGTACACGCTTGCTCATTAACGCCTTGAATCAAGGCGTAGACTCGGCGGAAAGGTTTTTGTAATCTGGGGCTTGTATGCCCGATGAACTTGAAAAATTTATCCTGGGTGACACCGCCATCTCTGCAATCGAACAAGCGTCATCGGGTCAGAGGCGATTTTTCGGCCGCCGGAAAATTCAGCGTCCTCCGATTACAGACTGTGAGAATTGTGGAGCACAACTGCAGGGACATTGGTGCGCCAAATGCGGCCAACCGGCAATCGATTATCGGCGCTCCTTCCGGCACGTCATTGCCGATCTACTCAACGAATTCCTGAATTGGGACTCGAAGGTTTTCGCAACGATTGGGCTTCTCCTGGTTCGCCCGTGGAAACTGACGAACCAGTTTCTCGCCGGCCATCGCGTGCGTTACGTGCATCCGCTGCGTCTCTATCTTCTCGCAAGCATCTTGTTTTTCTTTGCAATCAACTACGCGATCAAGTCGGCCCACTTCGAGCCGATAAACCTTTCTCCGGAAAATCGCGCCGAGGCTCGGGATGAATTGCAGCGAGAAAACCTGCCCCCGGAAGTCCGGACGAAAATCGAAGCTGCGCTTGGCGGCATCGAAGTTCCGCCTGACAAGCGCGCGCGGCTTGAAGAAGAATTGAAGCGCGAAGATCTACCGGCTAAGGCGCGCCGCGAAATCCAAGAACGTTTGCAGCACGGCGATCCTGTGCCGAACGCGCGCACCAAAATAGAAGACGCAATGAAGGATGTGCCGCCGGAATTACGCGCCAGAATTCAGGACGCACTGAAGCGTGCTTCTCCAACGCCGGCTGAGGAACCTCAGCAGTCGGGGCAAACGACGCCAGAACCCAAAGAGAACAATAAGCCACGTGTCGAGTCTCGTTCAGAAAAGAACACATCAACGCCATTCGAAAAATGGATCGAAACGCGAGCAAAGGAAAAGATGGGCGAGCACGGAACAAAGATGGCTCTGTTTATCGCGACGCTCTTTAACAATCTGCCTTACATGATGCTTTGCTGTATCCCCCTCTTTGCCTTTGTTTTGAAGATCCTCTACATCCGCCGCGACATCTTCTACATCGATCATCTGGTGTATGCGCTTCACATCCACACATTCGCTTATACCGGGGTTATGCTAATCGTGCTCGCAACAATCGGACTCAACCACGTCGCTCCAGGTACGATCACAGGTTCGATTATCGCGCTCCTTTGGATCGCGTTCGTAGTCCAAATTTTCTTGTCAATCCGTCGCGTTTATCGCCAGGGTTGGTTTATCAGCATTTTCAAATTCCTTTTTGGCGGATTTGCGTATCTGATCGTCCTGGTATCCGCGCTTGCCGTTACGTTTTTCATCACAGTCGCATTACCATGAGAAAACTGATCTCCTTTGCTTTCGCGTTAGCCAGCTTTTCTGCCACCGCATTTCCTGTCGATCGCCACATTGCTTTCGAACGCAATAACGCCGTTTACATCGCTAATCTTGACGGCACGGACGAGAAAAAGATCGCCGATGGAATTTTTCCTGCGATCTCGCCGGATGGAACTCGCGTCGCGTTTAATACTGTCGAAAAAACAAGCGAAACGACTTATGTGCGTCATATGGCGGTGGCAGACGTCGCAACCGGTAAGGTGAACCTGTTTAAGGACGTCCCAAGCGAGAATTCGTATTACCCAAGCTGGACGGCTGACGGTAAACAGATCCTTTTCACTACACGCCCGCACGAAGTCTGGGATCTCGCCGCTGTTAATTCAGATGGCACAAATTTTCACGTGCTCAAGCCAGGTGCTCAAAATGAAGTGACTTGTTACTCGCCGGTCTGGGCACACGACGGCCAATCGGTTTTTTGCCAGGACATGACGAACATCTATCAAATCGGACTCGACAGCGCCGTCCGCGCACAATGGAAGATCAGTAAGATCGTACCGAAAGGCGATATGAGCGGGGATGGTCGGATTGACGTTTCTTCAGACGGCAAGCGATTGCTCTTGAGCATCGACATGGGCGAAGAATCCGGTCGCAAAGACTGGGACGGACCGTTGCCGGCGCTCTGGGCCTTCGATCTCCAATCGCAAAAGGCGACCAGGCTAACGCCAAAAAAACTCTTCGGTTGGGACGGCGTTTGGATCGACAACGACAATATTCTTTTTCTCAGCCGCGAGGCTGGAGAAAAGGACGACTCGATTTATCGAATGTCCGTCGATGGAAAAAATTTGAAACGCCTAATCAAGAATGGGCGTTTCCCATCTGTTAGCGCGCCTTAGGCAAAAATGAAACGAATTGCTTTTTTCCTCCTTGTTTGCGTCGCCTATTCCGCGTTAACGAGCGCGGCGCAGCGCAAAATTGCGTATGAACACCGCGACAACATCTTCGTTGCCGACACCGATGGCACGCACCAGAAGAAAATTGCCACCGGGGCATTGCCTGAAATTTCACCGGACGGCACACGTGTCGCGTTCAACACCGATGAAGATTCAAAAACGCGGCCTGGCCCAGAACGTCACATCGCAATCGCTGATCTCGGTACCGGCAAAATCACAATTCTAAAGGAGATTCCGAGCGACAATTGCTTTGGGCCGGTCTGGTCGCCGGATGGATCGAAGCTCGCGTTCTCAATCATGGGAGAGAAGGCATGGCAACTTGGCCTTGTAAACGCAGACGGCTCCGGTTTTCGTTTTGTGAAAAATGCCGAGCTAAAGAGCGAAGCGTTTGGCGAGCCAACGTGGGCGCGCGATGGAAAATCGATTTTCTGTCACGATCTCGACAATATTTACCAGATCGATTTGGACGGAAAGGTCCTGAAGAAATGGGAGCTTTCGAAGATTCTGACTGATGCGAGCATGAATGGTGGGGATCGACTCAGTGTTTCGCCGGACGGCACGGCGCTGCTGATGGATGTCGATTGCGGCGCTGAGCACGAGCGTAAAAACTGGGATGGTCCGCAGCCGGCGATCGAGAAATTCAATCTCGCCAGCGAAAAAGCAGTTCGTGTTACGGGCAAGAATGATTTCGTCTGGGACCCGTTTTGGCTGACTGGCAACGAATTCCTTTGTATTCTGCAAAGGGAAAACGAGAACGACCCGTCGATTTATCGAATGTCGTTGGACGGAAAGAATGCAAAGCTGCTCGTGAAACACGCGCGAACTCCGAGTGTGAGTGGGCCCTAGACTCTCAACTGCGGTCTAACTGAGAAGTTCTCGCGCTTTTGCCAGCGCCTCCGAGATCTTGCCAGCGTCTTTGCCGGCACCCTGAGCGTTCTCCAGACGGCCGCCGCCTTTGCCGCCAACAATCGGCGCGATCTGCTGAATCAACTTGTTCGCCTGAAGTCTCGTGGTCATTTCCTTTGGTACGGACGCAACCAGTGCAACTGATCCATTCGTCGCACCGACGAGAAAAATTGGACCGTTGAATTTCGACTTTAATGCATCGGCCACTGCCTGCAGTAGCTTTCCGTCCCCGTTTTGCACCTCGGCAACGCAAAAATCTTTTCCTCCATGCGATGCCGCCAGCTCATTCGCCACTTGGGCTGCCCGGCTTCTCAGTTCCGTTTCGGCCGTTTTGGCGATTCGCTTTTCCCAATCGCGAACTTCAACTTCGATGTTTTCAAGATGCGCTGCCCGCGCGTCGATCTGTTGCAGCAATTCAGAAGTGGTGGCGTCGTTCCTAAAGACAGGCATCGGCGCGATCTCCGGTCTCTTGCGCAGCAAAGCCTCAAATTTCTCCTGTTGACGCGCCGCTTCTTGGTTCGCCCAGCCGCGCGCCGCGTCGCCAGCAACTGCTTCGATCCGCCGAATTCCAGCTGCGATTGCTTCTTCCTTTACGATTCGAAATGTCCCGATTTCATCTGTCGATCTCACGTGCGTACCACCGCACAGTTCCATTGAGTAACCGTTGAGCGCGCGAGGAGACCCACCGATCTGCAAAACGCGCACTTTATCTCCATATTTCTCGCCGAAGAATTGGATGATATCGGTTCGCTGCTTCGCTTCCGCATACGGAATCTCGGTCCAGGAGACTGGCGCATTCTCTCTGATCTTCTCGTTCACCAATTTTTCAACGTCGCGGACCTGTTGCTTCGTCAGTGGTGCGCTTGAAAAATCAAACGTCAGTTTGTCCGGTCCGACATAACTGCCCTTTTGCGAAGCGTCACGCGAGACCACCTCGTGAAGAGCCCAATGCAAGAGGTGGGTCACGGTATGGTGACCCTGAATCAACTTACGCCGATCAGCATCAACCGAGATGCGTACCGCTTCACCAGGCTCCGGTGCACGGCCTTCCATAAGTGCAGCACGATGAATGAAAACGTCACCTCTCTTTTGTGTATCAATCACCCGCAATTGACCGACCTCCGTTCGATCGTGCCCCGGCACATGGAGCAGTCCGCGATCTCCCACTTGTCCGCCCATCTCGGCATAAAGTGGCGTTCGATCGAGAACGATATTTATCTCTTTCGGCTTTGTACCGGGCAAAACGGTCTTGACGACTGATTCGGTTTCCAGGAAATCGTATCCGAGAAATTTCGTCGGAGCGCCCTTGAGTTCGCCTTCCTCGACGCTGATTTCTTCTTTTTTCTGCGCCTTGCGTCCCCGGTCGCGCTGTTCCTCCATCAACTTCTCAAATCCGGCTATGTCGACCGTGAGCCCGCGCTCGCGCGCCATCAACTCCGTGAGATCCAGCGGAAAACCATAAGTGTCGTAAAGTTTGAACGCGAATTCGCCGGAGATTACGCGTGTAAAGGGGAGCGCGGGCGCCTCGCCCGCTGTGTCACGCGCCTCGCGGGACACCGGCGCGGGCTGTGGCGTCCATAACCATGCATAGTCTTCATCGGCCTCGGCCGCGCCTGCATCCCACGGGTTTCGACAGATATAATGAAACTTCTCCTCCAGATCGCGTTCCGAACGAATCAGACGATCAAACGATTCGTTCTCCCAAATGCGCTGACCTTTCACGCCTGCAAGTTTGTTGATACGATGCGACGAAACGCTTTTGAGCGTTTGGAGAATGTCGCTTAACGCGTAGAACACAGGCTTGCCGTCAGGATCATCAGTCTGAATTCGCGGCTCGAGCAATACGTGAACATGATCGGGCATGACGCACGCGGCATACAGCTCGTATTTTCCGCCCGCGTCGTGCAAAACGGTTTGAAGCGTGATGTCACGCTCGGCGGCAGAAAGTTTCCGGTGCTCGCGCGTCGTAAACGTGACCGCGTATTTTGCCCATGGGCGCTCAAAATGCGGAAGGCGCCGCCTGTGGTACGCTCGCCCGGGAGCTTTCGTTACCGAAATGGTGTCCCGCGAGGCGCGTGACACGGCGGGCGAGGCGCCCGCGCTCCCCAGAATGCGCGCAACCTCGCGCTCGAAAAGGTCAATGCCTTTGTCGAGTGTTTTATTAAAGGCCTCTTCTTCGCGCCGAATTGTTTGCTCGATTCCTTTTTGTTTCGCTCGGACTTCGGGGAAGACGTCGCCCATCGTGAGCGCCACCACGTCGACCAGCTTGAAGAAGAACGGCTCGTGAAAGCCTAACGAACGTCCATAGCGAACAGCGCGACGAAGAATGCGGCGCAAAACATAACCGCGGCCCTCGTTCGATGGAATGATTCCATCGGCGATCGCAAACGAAAGCGCGCGAATGTGATCGGCAATAACGCGGAAAGCCACGTCGATTGCCTGTTGAGGATTAGAAGTTGAGAGCTGAGAGGTTTTCTCAGGCAGTGTGCTTGTGTATTCGTTGCCGCTCAGCTTTTCGAGCTCATCAAAAGTTGGACGAAAGATGTCTATCTCATAATTCGAGATCGTTTGGGAGAAATCGGTGAGGTTTTTTGTGTCTTGAATGATCGCGGTGACGCGCTCGAAACCCATTCCAGTATCGACATGCCGCTGCGGCAGAGGCGCGAACGTGCCATCCGGGTTAGCGTTGAACTGGATGAAAACGAGGTTCCAAATTTCGATGCAACGGGGATCTCCTTTGTTTACCAGCGCGCCGCGTGTGTCGCCGTCCGGCGTAAGGTCGACATGAACCTCCGAGCAAGGCCCGCATGGACCGGTGTCGCCCATCATCCAAAAATTATCGGCTCTGCCACCGTTCAGAACGTGAATCTTCGGATCGAGATCGGCTTCGCGAAACAGATGCGCCCAGTGATCGTACGCTTCCTGGTCAAACTCACTCGGCTCGCCCGGGCCGGGCTGGTAAACGGTCGCATAAAGCCGTTGCGCTGGAAATTTCCAACGTTCGACGAGTAGCTCCCACGCCCACTCGATCGCCTCTTTTTTGAAATAATCACCAAAGCTCCAATTGCCGAGCATTTCGAAAAACGTGTGGTGATAGGTGTCGAGTCCGACGTCTTCGAGATCGTTATGTTTACCCCCTGCACGAATGCATTTCTGTGTATCAGCGACGCGCGGCGGGATCCACATCGGCTTTTGTTGGCCAAGGAAGATCGGCACAAACTGGTTCATGCCAGCGTTGGTGAAAAGCAGATTCGGCGCGTCCGGCAACAGCGACGACGACGGCACGATAGTGTGCTGTTTCTCGCGAAAGAAATCGAGAAATGATTGTCTGATTTGCGCCGAAGTCATCGTTCTAACCACCGCGAATAAACACGAATTTGAGGAAAGCTGAAAGCGCAACTCCGGATTGAACGGCGTTTTCAGCACCTGTGCGCGCGGGCGATCAAATTCCTGGGGGAATGCCCAGGGTCGCCGCGGCGAATCCGCCCTGTGGCGGACTAACTATGAAAAAAGCGCCCTCGGCGCTAAGCCGACATAACGATGTTTGCCAGCTTGTTAGTCCTTTTCTTCGTCGAGGCGCGCTTTGACCGCCGACACAATTTCTTCGTAGAGGGCCTTGTCGTTCTTCAACACTTCCTTCGCCGCATCGCGGCCTTGCGCCAGTTGTGTGCCCTTATAGTTCAGCCAGGAACCGCGTTTTTCGACGACTTGTTTTTCCAACGCAAGATCGAGCAGCGCGCCGGTCGATGAAATGCCCTCGTTGTACATGATGTCGAACTCGGCTTCGGTGAACGGCGGCGCAACCTTGTTTTTCACAATCTTAATGCGAGTCCGATTGCCAGTAACGACGCCGTCAGTCTGCTTAATGGCTCCGATGCGGCGAATATCGACGCGCACGCTGGCATAAAACTTCAATGCCTTTCCCCCGGGTGTTGTTTCCGGATTTCCAAACATCACACCGATCTTTTCCCGGATTTGGTTTGTGAAAATGCAGCAGGTCCGCGCTTTTGAAATAAGCGAGGTGAGTTTACGAAGTGCCGCACTCATCAAGCGTGCTTGCGCGCCAACGGTCGTATCCCCTATCTCGCCCTCGAGCTCCGCTCTAGTAACGAGCGCCGCCACGGAATCAAGCACAATGACATCCAAGGCGTTGGAGCGCACTAGCGTCTCGCAAATTCGCAACGCCTCCTCGCCCGAGCTCGGCTGAGAAACCAGCAGATCGTCAAGGTCAACGCCGAGCTTTTTTGCGTATGCAGGATCCAACGCATGTTCGACGTCAATAAAGGCCGCGAGTCCGCCACGTTTTTGCGCCTGCGCAATTACGGTCAAGGTTAACGTTGTTTTTCCCGAGGACTCTGGGCCGAAAACTTCCACGACTCTGCCTCTTGGGAATCCACCCACGCCGAGCGCACGATCGATCAAAATGTTCCCGGTGGGAATGACATCGATATCAACAATTTTTTCGTCACCAAGGCGCATGATCGCGCCTTCGCCGTAGTCTTTTGCGATTTGTTGAATCGCCAGGTCGAGATTCTTATTTCGTGCTGCAGTGACCTTATCTTCGCTGGTTTTTTGCTCGGTTTTCGCCGCCATATCAAGAAACTGTAAGTACGATGCCGTCGCCGGTTCGCCAAGCAGAAAAGATTCGGAATAAATGAAAAGGCCGCGAACTTTGCGGTTCGCGGCCTGTGATTTTAGCTAAGACGAAGCTTAGGAAACGGTGATCTTGCGAGGCTTGACGTGCTCTGCCTTAGGCAAAGTCAACCTTACAAGGCCTTGGTCGATCTTCGCGTTGATTTTGTCTGCGTCGATCGATGGGTCGAGCTCGAACGTGCGCCGGAAATTTTCCGGACGCGATTCGCGATGGATCAGCGTTCCTTCCACAACGGGAAATGAACGCCGTCCGGTAATCGTGAGCTGATTGTTCTCGATTGAAATATCGAGCCCATCCTTGTTGACTCCCGGCATCTCAACTTCCAGCGTGTAGCCGTCCCCGGCTTCAATCACGCTTGCTGGTGGCGCAATGAATTGCTCGCCCTGCGCCCGATCGCCGTCCCGGTTTTCACGAGTTAAAGTATTCATGGTGAAACTTCCTTTTGGTGTGAATTGAATTGATTAGCTGACTTGAATTTGCTTCGGCTTCACTTCTTCTGCTTTGGGCAATGTCACAGTCAGGATTCCATCCCGGTAAGTGGCGCTGACTTTATTGGCGTCCACCCGGGTGGGAAGCGCGATGCTGCGGCGGAATGCGCCGATGTAACGCTCGGTACGCTCGGCGTTGTCGCCATTGCTGCTGCTTTCTCGCTTTCGCTCACCGCTGATTGTCAACGTGCCGTCATGCAAGGAGATTTCGATTTCTTCCTTGCGCATACCAGGCAGCTCAATCACGGCGACCACATTGTCATTGTTCTGATAGAGATCGAGGGCGGGTGACCAACCGGTAAAGAGCTGTCCGCCACGTCCGAAGCTCGACCAGAACGGCAACTCGAAAAACGAGTTGAGATCGTCTCTGAGATTACTCCAGCGGTCGGCTGCCTCCCATGGCGCCAATTCCGGAGCTTGATAACGAATTAAGGCCATAATTTAAGTCTCCTTTCTTGGATAATTATTTTCAGCGGATTCTAGTAGCTCGCGCCATGCCAGAAGGAACATCAAGCGATGTTGCGTTGTAACCCGGATACAATGAGAGACTTACTACATGCGAATTGCTGCGTTCGCTGCTGCTATCTGGTTTAACCTGACACACACGAGTCGAGACGCGATCGAAGGACGAGACAAAATTTCACTGTCGGGTAATTGGCTTCGTAAACGCCGTCCTCAGGAATCACCGAGTACCTTGACATTCTGATCATCGAGCGGTTACGAGTCGCTTCGTGAATCCACAGAGTGAAGGCCGCCGCGAGCTCGATTCAATCGTCATAAATGTTGAGCTTACGCTGGCGAGCATTATCCAGGGGGTTGCCCTTTTTTTCTTAACCGACAATGCTCGGACGATTATCACGATGCGGCATTGGGATTCGTTTCTCTATGTCGCCGCAGGTTTGTGTGTGATTTTTATCTTCTGGTCACGGTCAATCATTCACACGCTCACGCTCATTCGTTGGCCGATGGAATTTGGGCACAACTTTTTCTATATCGGTTGCGCGCTGGGCGAAGCGATCCTTTTTAGCCGCCTGGACAATCCTTTGGCGTGGTTCCAGCTGAGCGCCACTTATGCGGCCGCCGTGTGGCTGCTTTTCATCTATGATATGCGACTCATTCACGCCCGCATCATAGACGCGCGTAACGAAGTCGATCGGGCTCTTTACGGGCGAGCCAGAGCCGACCAATTGTTCAATATTTATGTGCTGGTTCCTTTACTATTTCTCCTCAACCTCGCCTGCGCGCTGGCCATTTGGATCTGGCCTGATTTCTTCATTACTCGCAATGGTCACGTCTGGTTGATCAGTGCTCAACTCGTTTCGTTCATTACTTATCTTGCTTACATTGGCCGTCATTTCAGCAAAATTGCGCAACTTCTCTTGCGGAGCCGACAGGTGGATTGAGCGCGCAACCCATCACACCTGATTAATGCAGCATCAGCGGCCGCTTGTGCAGCGCAAAGACTAGCGCTCTTTTCGGCTACCAAAGTAGAGTAGAACGAACGCGATCCCGACCAGCGGCTGAAGTATTTTTTGCACAATCCCAAGAGCGAAACTTAAAACGTCAAAACCGTGTGCCTGTTGGGCTTCAGTCAGTTTTTGCAGAAGCGTCTGCGGATCCTGTGTCGTCATCAATTCATTGAGAGAATGCTGAAGCGTCGTCCACTCCGAGACGAGCGCGATCGCCAACACAAACGCAAGCCAGAGAGACGCAATAAAAACGCCCCGCCACAACGGACGTTGAAACCAAGAAAGCTCGCTGCCGCTGCGCGCTAGATGTCGACTTTCGCGCAACGAGTCGATGACTCCTGCGTTTTCGAGAACCGCAAATTGCTGCCAGAAAAGAACGTTGACGAAAAAGCGACCGAACATCCAAACCTGCACGCCTAGCAAAGCCAGCGCGAGAAGGATCACGAACACCGAAGAGGCGCCGCCGACAATCATAGCTGCGATCAGGAAGGCAAATACAATTAGCAAGAAAAAAACGCCATAGACGAAGATGCACAACGCTGCGATGCGCGGCCAGAACCGCACGGCGTCATTGAGGGCAGCGAAAAATCCGATGCGCCGCCCGGCAGCAATTTCAGTGGTAATGATTTGAATACCCGCCACGTAAACAGGCCACATCGCCATCGAGAAAATGAACATCAAAAAAGCAAAGCCCCCCGCAGCGAGAACGCGTGGATCAGCATCCGACGCCCGCCCGGTCTGCATCCACATGGCCGTCAGCTGCGCGCAGACCGAAGGCAAAATTACCAGAAGTGTAAGGGAAAAGAATTGAAGAAAACCTGTTGCATATATTCGAGACGTGCCGGTCAAAATCTCTCCGAAGCCGCGAGGCCGTAGTGGCGACGGAGCCTGCCCTGAACTTGTCGAATGGATCAAGCGCGGGACGCTAACGGTAGGGAGCGCCTCAATATTAAACAGCCCGGGAATTTCCGCGGCTAAACTCCAAAGCTCGGCATCCGCGCGGCGGGCTTCGTTTGCCGGGAGGACTCGGCCTTCCGCCTTCCACTCACGCAGCGTCTCGATATTGGCCGGGCCGTATTCCCTGCCATCAACACGTAGAATCCATTCTTCGGTCACGCCTTGATCATCCGGTATCATGCATTCAGAATCCAGTATCAGCCTTTTGCGATGAAACTCCTGCTTATCGACGGTCACTATTACGTTTATCGCTCGTTTTTCGCTATCCCGAATCTCTCGAATTCCAATGGTGAACCCACCAATGCCATTTTCGGTTTCACGAAGACGTTGCGGTTGATGGTCAAACATCTGCAACCCGAACTAGCCGCAGTTTTCTGGGACGAAGGAATGCCGGAGCGCCGGGTGAAGCTGCAACCTGCTTACAAGGAGACGCGCAAAGAAATGCCCAAGCCGATGGTTCCGCAGCTCGATTTTATCCAAAAGCTCACCCCTTTGCTGGGTTTCCGAAATATTTCCCTACCAAACACCGAGGCTGACGATCTGATGGGCTGTTACGCCATCGCCGCCTGTAAGAGAG
>Ga0134084_10000025_pt1 | contig 15570 bp, 10 predicted proteins | sample 15_taG_16_FD_94470 | JGI IMG/M metagenome (GOLD analysis project Ga0134084, IMG submission 94470) | Grasslands soil microbial communities from the Angelo Coastal Reserve, California, USA - 15_D_Glu_20cm_2_24_1 metaG | ecosystem: Environmental > Terrestrial > Soil > Grasslands ...
ACGCCGAGTTGGGCGGCGACCTCAATCGGCAGTGGTCGTTCATGAGCGGCATCGATGCGATGTGGCCGGGGGTGGCCTGGATGCAGGCCATCGGCGTGGTGCGCAGCGACGGCAGCGACGCGCGGCTGCTCCTTCATCACTACTCTATTAACCCCGTTTATTTCGCCGACCCGTTCGCGCAGGCGAGTCCCGACGGCAGGGTGGTCATCTTCAATTCGGATATGAACGGCTCGGGACGCTACGACTTGTTCGTCGTCGAGATGCCCCTCCGCTGACAGGGTCGTAGGCTCCTGGCCCGACTCTTGCTCCAGATTGGCAGGTTGATGCCCACCGCCCCGGTTGGTGTAGCCGCTCCGGTAGGGTGGGTTGGCTCTCAGGTGGGAGTCTCGCGATGCTCCATCCCGCTGCCACATCGTCTCGTATCTGCGCCGTCGCTGGAGTGGCCCACGTAGCGGGAGCGTGGGTGTCGACCCTGGGGTAGTGTGCCCTGTGATTCGACTCGCGTTTTGTATCGACAACTTCCAGATCGGCGGCACAGAGCTCAACGCAGTCCGGTGGGCCGAGCATCTCAGTCACGAGCGGTTTCACCTTACCGTCGTCCACTTTCAGGCGGATGGCCCGTTGCGGGCCCGCTTCGAGCGGGCTGCGACCCAACTGGTGCGCGTGCCGTTGCGGAACATGTACGGGCCGGGCGCGATCCGTCAGGGGATCCGGCTCGCCAGATTCCTGGCCCGGGCGCGCCTCGACGTCTTCCACGCCCACGACCTCTACAGCAATATCTTCGGAGTACCGTGGGCGCGTCTCGCTGGCGTTCCTCTCGTGGTGGCGAGCCGCCGCTGGTGGAACCCGAGTCCGAGCACCGGCCGGGCGCATGCGATCGCGAATCGCTGGGCCTGCCGCGCCGCCCACCGCGTGCTCGCAAACAGCCCCAGCGTTGCGGCGCTGCTGACGGCAAGGGAGGGAATCCCTCGCCGTAAGGTCGTGTGTATGCCCAACAGCCTCGCGGAGGATGCGTTCGTCCCGGTGCCGTCCGCGGAGCGAGCCGCCTGGCGCGCCCGCTTGGGCATCCCCACCGACGCGCTGGTGATCGGCATCGTCGCTCGCCTGGATCGCGACAAGGATCATCCGACTCTCCTCAAGGCGTTCGCGCGCCTCGCGGCGACGGTTCCTCGAGCCTACCTGGTGTGCGTTGGTGACGGACCGCAACGCGCCGAGCTGACCGGCCTGGCACGGGCGTTGCAACTGGACGGACGCGTTCAGTTCCCGGGCACTCTCACGCCGACGTTCAACCTCCACCACCTGTTCGACGTCTCGGTGCTGTGCTCGGTCACCGAGGCCTTTCCCAACTCCGTCCTCGAGGGGATGGCGGCCGCACGGCCCGTCATCGCGACCCGGGTCGGGGGCGTTCCCGATGCGGTGCGTGACGGCGAAACCGGCGTCCTCATTCCGGCCGGCGATGCCGAAGCCCTCGCAGCGGCCCTGTGTGCGATTGTCGGATCGCCCGAGCGCGCCCGGAGCCTCGGCGCCGCGGCCCAGGCGCACGCCCGCGCCGAGTACCACGAGACCCGTGTCATCGAGCGCCTGAGCGCCTGGTATGAATCGCTCGTGCGCGGCACCGGGGCGGAGCGGTAGCGCGATGTGCGGCATCGCCGGCTTCGCGGGATGGCAGCTCGGGAACGAGGAGGCCCGCCGCACCGTGCGCACGATGTGCGACGCGATCGTCCACCGCGGCCCGGACGACTGCGGCTACTTCGTCGCCCCCGAGGTGGCGCTCGGCATGCGCCGGCTGTCGATCATCGACGTCGCCGGCGGGCAGCAGCCGATCGCCAACGAGGATGGCTCCATTCAAGTCGTCTTCAATGGGGAGATCTACAATCACCATGACTTGCGGCGCGACTTGATCGCCCGCGGGCATCGCTTTCGGACGCGGAGTGATACCGAGACCATCGTCCATCTCTACGAGGAGATGGGCGCAGACTGCGTCACCAGATTGCGCGGGATGTTCGCGATCGCTCTGTGGGACGCCCGTACCAACCGACTGGTCCTCGCCCGGGACCGCCTCGGCATCAAACCCTTGAGCTATTGGCTGACGGGCGACGGGATCGCGTTCTGCTCGGAGCTCCGCTCGCTCGTCGCGCTGTCGCGCTTCCCGCGCCGGCTGGACGAGCGCGGCATCGCGGCATTCCTCAGCCTGGGATACGTGCCCGATCCACTGGCGGCGTTTGCCGGGGTCGCGAAGCTCTCCCCCGGACACCTGCTCATCTGGTCTGCGGCCCGCGGGGCCGAAACACGGCGCTATTGGACGCCAGTCGTGCCCGAGACCGGCGTGGTCGATGAAGCCCTGACGGTGGAGCGCCTGCGCGAGCTGCTCGCCGACGCCGTGGGGAGCCACCTCGAGTCCGAGGTGCCGCTCGGCGCATTTCTCTCCGGAGGCCTCGACTCCTCCACGGTGGTCGCCCTGATGGCCCGGGGCGCCTCGATCCAGCCGCGCACGTTTTCCATCGGCTTCGACGACGTGAGGTTCAATGAGGCACCGCATGCCCGCCGCGTCGCCGAGGCGATCGGCACGCACCACACCGATCGCGTCGTCCGACCCGACGCGGACCGGTGGATCGAGGGCATCGTGGGCATTTTCGACGAGCCGTTCGCGGATTCCTCGGCGCTCCCCACGTACGTCGTATCGTGGCTCGCGCGCCGGCACGTGACGGTCAGTCTGTCCGGCGACGGTGGCGACGAGCTGTTCGGCGGTTACACCCGGTACCTCGACATGCTGCGGCGTCCCGACCTGCCCGCGTGGGGGCGTCCGCTGTTCCGCATCGTGGGCCGTGCCCTCCCACACCTCGCGCCGGGCCGGGGTCGCCTGCTCGATCGCGCGCGACCCCGCGAGCTCGCGTATGCCGGCACCGTGGCCCTCCCGCTGGCCGCCGTCGATGGCGGGATGGCCGCCGCCCGCCTCGTGCCTCGGGACGGAGAGTTCGGGCACCTCCTCACGGAGGCGTTCGTCGCCGCCGGCACCCGCGACTTCGTGTCCCAAATGATGCTGGTGGACGTCGCCACGTACCTCCCGGGCGACATCCTGACCAAGGTGGACCGGGCGAGCATGGCGGTGTCCCTGGAGGCGCGTGTCCCGCTGCTCGACCATGCCCTCGTCGAGTTCGCGCTCGGCCTGCCTGCGGCCTTGAAGATCCGCGACGGGGCGGGGAAACACGTCTTCCGCCGCGCGATCCGCGGGCTGGTGCCGTCCGAGGTTCTGGAGCACCCGAAGCTGGGGTTTGCGGTGCCGCTCGGTCCGTGGTTCCGCGGGCCGCTGCGCCACCGGATCGACCAGCTCGCGACGGCCGACGGTGGGCTGTACGATTTCCTGGACCGGACGGCTGTGCGTCGCCTGGCGCGCGAGCATCTGTTGCGACGCCGCGACCACAGCGCCGCGCTGTGGCGCGCGCTCGTCCTCCAGCTCTGGCTGGCTCACTTGGACGCGGGTCGCCTCGCGCAACCCGTCCCGAAGTCTTTGATCGAGTTCTGAGGTCACGGCGCATGAACGGCATTCTCGCAGGCCAGGTGGTACGGGCAGGGCGACCGGGGCAGCCCGCCTGGACACCGGTCTTCATCGCGTTCCTTGCGTACGCGTTCGTCATCTTGACCTACCGCGTTCCCATCGGCACCGCCGTGATGGCCGCCGCCCTCATGGGCCTGATCCTGCAACGGCACGCCGTTCGCGTCCCCACATTTCTCTGGCTGTACGCGGCCTGGCTCGGCTGGTCCGGCGTCGGGCTTGTGACGAGCGACTATTCGGAGGCGGTACAGCTCACACTCATCGAGCAGATCAAAGTTCTGCTGGTGGCGCTCGTGGCGGCGAACGCGCTGCGTACCGGGACCCAAATCCGCCATTTCATGATCTTCATGCTCGTCAGCTACGTCTTGTTTCCCGTCCGCTCCACGTTGGTGAACTACTTCATCACCGGGAATACGCTGTTCGGACGGGCCATTGGCCCGTTCATCTACTCGAATCCAAACGATCTGGCAGCGCTCACGATCTTGATGCTGGGGCCGACGCTCGCGCTCTGGGCAAGCGCGCCGCGCGGCAGCCTTGTCCGTTGGGCGGGCGTGGCGGGGGCTGCACCGCTCATCCTGGTCATCGTGCTCACGCAGTCCCGTGGTGGGTTCCTCGCGCTGGCAACGATCGCCTTCCCCTCCGCCGTCACGCTCGCGCGACGGCGACCGCGCGCGGCCATCGGGTTCGCCGCGCTCCTGGCGCTGGGGTTGTACCTCGCACCGGCCGGCTTTTGGAAGCGCATGCAAGGCCTGGAGAAGGGCACGAGCGTCGCGACAATCAGTCAAATGGACCCCGAAGGGTCCGCGGGACAACGGTTCGCGGTGCTGCAGACCGCCCTCCGCATCGTGCGCGATCATCCGATCCTTGGCGTCGGACTGGGAGCGTATGGCCTGGCGAACGCCCGGTACAATCCCGCCCTGGGGGATTTGGATACACACAATACCTATCTGAACGTCTTGGCGGAGAACGGCGTGCCGGGCCTCATACTCTTCTTCGCGCTGGTGATCAGCGTGCTGCGCACGGTGCATGATACCCGCCGCCGCGTCCGGCGCGCCTTGCCCGCTCAGGCCGAGATGCTGCGATGGCTGGAAATTGGATTGATCGGGTTTCTCATCGCCGCGGTGTTTGGCTCTCAGTCCAAACTCGCGCTCTTCTACGTTTACCTCGCGCTGCTCTGGTGCACATCGCGAGCCGTGCGCGCGCAGATCCCGCCCGCGAGCCCCGCCGCCGTCCCGCTACCCTTCCCGCTCGATCGCACGATGACCGCGGTCGATCGACGTCCCGGCCCGGGCGACCCGCGCTCACGGCCGGCGTAGCGACGCAACGGCTCGGCGCTGCGAGCCGCCGAGAAGACCGCTCGCTGCCCCGCACCAACCCAGCAGAGGCAGCCCCGCACACCCCGACACAATGGGCACCCCCGCGAGGATCACTCCCGTACCCACACTGGCGACTACAAGCGCCCCGCGTGAGCTCACGGACGTCAGATATCCGAGCGGCCAGAGTAAGACGGCCATCCAACCCGCGGTCAACAATCTGGTCCAGGACCCTGTCGCTCTTTCCGTGGGAGTGAACAGGCGCCACGCGTCTCCGGGACCGAGACGTGCTTCTCGGATGACGGTGCCAACGTTCGTCACGATGACGATCCGGTAGGAAAAGGACCGCACGAAGAGGCGTATCCCGACGGGCTCGCCGGCCATCACCGGCATGGCATGGCGGAGCCACACCGAGTGACCGCGCAGGCGAGCGCGGTCACTCGCGGAAGCGAGATGCAGGTGGAGATCGCGGTCTCGTTGCTCGAGCCACATCCACCCTGGTCCGCTCGGCAACCACGCGACCACGATTTGGGCCAAGCCGGTGTCGGGTCGGCCCGACAAGAGGTCGACGGCGATCTCCACCGCCTGCTGGTCGGGGACATCGAGCCACTGGTGCATCGTGGCTGGCACTCCGTCGACCCGCACCGCGTTCAGGGAGCCCGTGAAGGGGACATACTGCGTCGTGTCGGTGCTTCCTTCGGTCCATTGCAGCGTCCGCGGCAGCGGCACGGCCTGCATTGCCATCCCCACGCCGAGGCACGCGACCAGGAGCACGCTATAACCGATCGCGACGCGCCGGGCGCGCCGGGGCGCTTCAACCACCCTGCGCCGCAGGCCAGGCAGGGCGATCCCCACCGCTCCCCCTAGTGCGTTCGTGAGAATGTCTGACATGCTCGCCACACGCCCGGGGATGAACCCGTGTTGCAACCACTCGACCCCGATCGTGGTCGTCAGAGCGACGGCGAGGGCCAGGTACGCCCGCAGCCCGGCGCGAGACAGCGCCCATCCTAGGGGCACGAACAGCGCGACGTTCGCCACCGCGTCGGCGAGGGCGTAGTCGCCGCACCCCAGGCAAAAAAAGGGGATCTCGTCGCCGCGCATGCCGTGCGTCGGCATCGGGACCAGCGTGGCGGCGGCCACCAAGCCCAGGGCGAGGGCAACCGGAGCCCAAGTCACGATGCCCGTCCGGGCTGAGGACGAAGGTTCCACGTGTTTGGGCTCGATGTATGCAAGAGCGGGACCCGGGCTCCGCGACGAATTGTAGCGCCGCGACTGGACGTATTCCTGCTGTGGCGTCCGCGCAACATCCAGGGGCTCAGCGCCACGGATGGGGCTGGTCGTCGACGAGCCGGTCGACGAGAGAGCGAGTTGGAAGTGGGCACGCGACTTGCGCTTCCCGCCGCGCGACTCCCCTGATTCAGGATGGCTCACACAGTGCACCAAGAGAGCGAGGCCTACGAGACGCTAAGCGGCGCCACCGCCGAAGCGGCCCCGCCACCGCTCGTTGCCGGGCCTGCTCCCCGCCCCCTCCGCCTGAGCGCGGTCTTCGCGCGGATCGGCGTGAGCCCGGCCATGGTCAAGGGCGCCGTATGGTCGATGGGCGGTTACGGCGCCGGCGCCGTCGCGTCGTTCGTCGTGCAGGTCATTCTGGCGCGGGCCCTCGAAGCCACACGCTACGGCGTGTACAGCTATCTGCTGGCCTGGGTCAACGTTGCGGTCCTGGCCGGGAAACTCGAGTTCGACACCGTCGCGATCCGGTTCATTGCGACGTACGACGGGCAGCGACAGGACGGGTTACTCCGCGGATTCTGGCAGTACGGATGGCGCGTGGTCAGCCGCACCACGACCGGCATCGCGCTCCTGGCCGGCGGAGCGGCGTGGCTGTTACGGCGACAGCTCCACCCGGGAATCGAAGGCGGAATTTGGGCGGCTTGCGTGTTGGTGCCGCTCACCGCGCTGCTGGCGTTCAGCGGCTGTACGCTCCAGGGCTTCCGACGCGTGCCGCAGTCGCAACTGCCGCAGCTCTTGCTACGGCCCGTCTTGTTCGGCGGTGGGGTTGTGCTCGTCGGGTCCGGTCTCGGGATCCCGCTCGGCGCGGGCGGCGCCGTGGCCCTGAACGCCCTGGCGACGGCCGTGGCCTTGGGGGTCAGCCTCTTCTTTCTCCGTCGCGCCGCTCCAGCGAGTGCCCTCGCGGCCACACCGGCGTTCGATACCGCGACCTGGATGCGTACGGTGCGCGGCTACATCATCATTTCGGCCGCGCAGCTCGTCCTGTCGCAGCAGTCAGACATCCTGGTCGTAGGCACCGTCCTCAGCGCGCGCGACGCCGGTCTCTACAGCGTCGCCAGTCAACTCACCGGTCTGGTGGGGTTGGGTGCTGCGGCGGTCATCTTCGTCGCGCTCCCGGCCGTGGCGGACCTCCACGCACGGGCGAGGCGAGCCGAGTTCCAGCATCTCGTGGTCCGCACCGTGCAGGCCTGTGCCGCCGTGAGCGTTCCGGTTGTCGTGCTGCTGTTCGTCGCCGGTCGCATGATCCTCCGGGTCTACGGGCCTGCCTTCGTCGATGCGTACCCGATTCTGTTGCTGTTGAGCGTCGGCGGACTGATGGGCTGGACGATCGGACTGCCGGGGAGCCTGTTGCCCGCAACGGGGCATGAGTGGCAGGCGAGTCGGGTGATCGTGGCCACTGCTCTCCTGAATCTCGCGCTTACGTTCGTGCTCACACCCACCTTCGGCATCGTAGGCGCGGCGACGGCCACGGTGGTGGCCCAGCTCGTGCGGGTGGGAGTGTTGCGCTGGTATGCGTGGCGGTACCTGGGGGTGACCACGCTACTGTGGCTCCCCGCTGAACGGCGCGTGAGGGAGGGCGCATGACGAGCGTTCAGATAAGCCCGCCGCTTCAGCAGACATGCCGGGGCGAAGTGCTCCGCGATCGCGTGGCCGAATGGGAGTCGTGCGAACGGGCGCTGGCGACCGTAGGCGTTCGGTTACCGCTGCCCCATCGGGCCATTTGGAGACTGGCGCGCCGTGGCAGTGAGCCGCTGTTCCTGGCCCTTCGCACGTCGGACGGTCGCTGTGCCGGGGGCTTCGGCATTCACGCCGCACCGAGCCGCGCGTTTCCGGGCTTTCGCGTGCTGCGCATCGAGCGCTTTGGGGAGGCCGTCCCGCGCACCCTGTGGGCCACCGCCGTCGACGCGCTCACCCAGGTAGCGCGTCAAGAGCCTCGCGTGCTGCGCTTGACCGTGGAGGTGTTCTCCCGCGCTGCGCAAACGCGGGCCGGCATCGCGGAACTCCTGCAGCAGGCGGGCTTCGTGCGCGCAGCCACGACCCGGAATTGGGGCACGACGTTCGCGCTCGATCTGCAGCCCAGCGAGGATGAGCTGTTCGGGTCCTTCAGCCCAACGGTGCGGCGCGCGATTCGCTCGGTGGCAAAACTCCCCGTGCAGGTTCGCTCGATCGACGACCGCCGATCGGCGAGCCGGCTGGACGCGCTGTCGAGCGAGGCCTTCGCACGCACCGGTGCGCGCTACCAGGAGGTGTGGGATTGGGAGGGCGTGATCGAGCTGTCACGCCGCGCGCCGGACGCCTCTCGGCTGGTGGGGCTGTTTCGCACCGACCGGGAAGGGCCGGAGGCCCTGCTCGGCTTCGTCTGGGGATGGTGGAACGGCGAGAGCGTGAGCTACTTCGCCGGCGCGTCCTCCCGCCCCAGCGACTTGCAAGGCGTGGGTATCGTGCATCCACTGTTTTGGGATCTGATCGTGTGGGCGAAGGGGACCGGTGCGACGTGGTTCGATCTCGGCGGCGCGACGGCCGGCACGGCGGGCTCCGGTGACCCCCTCGGTGGGATCTCGGAATTCAAACGGCGGTTCAGCACGCAGACGGTGGACGTGGCGGAAGATTGGGTGCTCGAACCTCACGCCGTGCCGGCGCGTGTGGCGGCGCTGGTGAGCACCGGCGCTGCGTGGCTGCGACGGGTGACACGCCGCTAGCATGTCCGCGACCCTGAGCCTGTCCCGCCGCTTCCTGCTCCGGGTGATGGGCGCGGAGATTCTTGCGCCGGCGCTCCGCACGTTGGGGCGCGGCCTCCTGTCGATCTTTACGCTCCATCGCTTCACGGACCCGGACCTGGGTGTCGTGGGGCACGACCCCGCTCTCCTACGCTATCACCTCGCGTACCTCCGGCGCCATCACTACCGGCTCTTCAGCCTGACCGACGTGGTCAGACAGATTGAGAACGGCGGCACCGGGGGCTGGGGGGGGGGCGCGCCCGCCGTCGCCTTCACGGTGGACGACGGGTATGCCGGCTTCGCCCGCATCGCCGCGCCCATCTTCGCCGAGTACGACTGTCCGGTGACGTTGTTCGTCACGACGGGCTTTCTCGACGGGCAGCTCTGGTTGTGGTGGGATCGCGTCACCTACCTCTTCAAGCACACCCAGCGTTCCTCGCTCGTGTTCCGCTTGGGAGGAGAGGAACGCGCGTATCGCTGGTCGACGTCGGGGGAGCGGGACGAGGCGCAGCACGACGTGCTCCGGCGCCTCGAGTGGATCGACGCGCCCCTGCGGGAGGCGACGATCGCCGGGCTTTCCCGACAGTTCGACGTGGAGGTACCCGCGAGCCCTCCGCCCGCGTGCGCCCCCATCAGCTGGGACGAAGTCCGCCGCACGGCGAAACTCGGCGTGACGTTCGGTCCTCATACGGTGACACACCCGATTCTCAGTCTGGCGAGCGAGGACGTCTGCCGCTGGGAGATCGAGGAATCGTGCCGTCGGTTGCGCCAAGAGACAGATGCCTGGGTCCCCGTCTTCTGCTATCCGAACGGCGAGCCCCGGTCGTTCGGGCAACGGGAGGTCGAGGCGACGCAACGCATGGGCTGCCGGGCCGCCTTGACCACCGTGCGCGACTACGCTGCCGCGCGTCACGCTCGGCCCCAGGGAGCGCTGGAGCGGTTCGCGCTTCCCCGCTTCCCCTACCCGGACGACACGCCCCACTTCGTGAACGTGGTCGCAGGCCTGGCCCGTCTCAAACAGAGGCTGCACCGGCTGCACGGTGGCGTTCTCCGACCAGGGCTAACCTCAGCGTAAAGGGCAAGCTCATGTCCCAATCGACGGCGTCCCAGGACCGCTTGACCGAAACGGCATACTGGGATTCGCTGTACGACCCCGCCGCGGCCAGCGCCGCCCGGAGACCGCCCAGCCGCACGAAGGCACTCCTGCGCAGGTTGGTCGGACCGAAGGTGCGCGAGCTGGTGCAAGACTATCGGGAGTATCTGGTTTGGAACACCGTCTACCCTCAGCATCTGTCCGGACGGAAGGGGGCCAGGGTCCTGGAGGTTGGTAGCGCCCCCGGCACGCATCTGGTTCAGCTGCACCAGACCTATGGCCTGGAGTGCTACGGCGTGGAATACACACCGCGAGGAGCGGAGCTGAACAAGAGGGTGTTTCAGCAGCATGGCCTCGATCCGGCGAAGGTCATCCAAGCGGACTTCTTCTCTCCCGAGTTCCAAGCGCGGTATCGCGCCTATTTCGATGTTGTGTTCTCGCGAGGCTTCATCGAGCACTTTCGCGATGTCGACGGAGTCGTGTCTGCACACCTGAACGTCCTGGCCCCTGGAGGGTTGCTCTTTGTGAGCATTCCGAACCTCCGAGGCATCAACTACGGGCTGGCGTTGCTCTTCTGCAAGGAACGGCTGCCCCTTCACAATCTGACGATCATGAAGCGAGAACGGTTCTCCAAGCTCTTCGACGTGAAGGGGTTGACTCCGCTGCATTGCGGCTACTTCGGGGGAGTCAACCTCCACATCGTCGACACGACCACGACCAGGCTCAAGCGTCTCGGACTTGCCGTGTGCGCGAAGGCGCAGCTCCCGGTGAATCTGGCCTATCGCATCTTGCGCAAGCGCGGTGGGGCGGAGCACCCCTGGTTCAGCTCCCACTTGGTCTTCCTCGGCCGTAAGGAGCGCTGACACTCGGTATGTGCGGGATTGCTGGCGTAGTCGGGTTCGAGAACCCGACCTTGGCGCTGGAGCGGGTGCAGCACATGACTCACGCGCTGGCCCGGCGAGGGCCGGATAGCGAGGGTATCGAGTGTTGGCCGGGGGTCGTGCTCGGTCACCGGCGGCTCGCCATCTTCGACCTCAGCGACGCGGGGCGGCAACCGATGATGTCGCCCGACCGATCCCTGGGGCTCGTCTTCAATGGCGCGATCTACAACTTCCGCGCTCTGAGAACGGAGCTGGCCGCCGACGGCGCGCAGTTCCGTAGTCGCACCGACACCGAAGTGCTGTTGCATGGATACCGTCGGTGGGGAATCCAGGGTTTGGTCGCCCGTCTGCGAGGGATGTTCGCGTTTGGGCTGTGGGACAACACGAATCGCACGCTCTACCTCGTTCGCGATCGCTTGGGGATCAAACCCCTGGTATATGCCGCGCGAAACGGCAGCGTCGCCTTCGCCTCGACCGTCCGTGCGCTGCGTGCGGGAGGCTGGTCCGGTGATCTCGACGAGGCGGCGCTGGCGGAGTATCTCGAGTTCGGCTTCGTGACCGATCGTCGCGCCATCTACCAAGGCCTCGTCAAGGTACCGGCAGCATCCATCGTGCGGTGGCAGGACGGGGTCTTGCAAACGGAGGAATACTGGACGCCGCCCACGGCGCCTGCCGGGCGCACTCCGACGTTCGAGGAAGCGGTCGCGGAGACCGAGCGCCTCTTTCTCGCGGCGGTCCAGCGACGTCTCGACGCCGATGTCCCCGTCGGCGCCCTGTTGAGCGGCGGCCTCGACTCGGGCCTGGTGTGCTGGGCCGTAACCAAGCTCGGGGCGGACCTCACCGCCTTCACGGTAGGCACGCCCGGTGACCCGGAAGACGAGACGACGGATGCGTGCGCGACCGCTGCGGAGTTGGGCATCCGGCATCGCCTCGTCGGACTGCCCGCGGCCGACCGGCCCGGGGTCGAGGAACTGGCATCCGCGTACGCAGAGCCGTTTGCGTGCGGCTCCGCACTGGGGATGCTGCGGGTATGCAAGGAAGTGGCGACCTCCGCCAAGGTGCTCCTCACCGGAGACGGCGGGGACGACCTGTTTCTCGGGTACCCCCGCCATCGTCATCTCTGGCTGGCCCAGATCCTCGCGCGGATGACGCCGCACGTGGCGAGCGGCTGGTGGCGGTCGGCGCGTCGAGGCTTCGAACCCGGGCCGTTCCGCCGGGCGGTCCATTTCCTGGACTACGCCGCGGGCGGGCTCGGCGCGTTCATCGACGCCCACGACGGTCTGCCCACCTATCACCGGCAGGGACTGCTGGGAGAGCGGCTGGCCGGGGTGACCGTCGAGCAACGGCGCATGCCATGGTCGGGCGACTCCGCTCGCCGAGTGCTCGCGGATTACTTGGAATACGATCGCCGGACCCAGTTTGTCGCGGAATATCTCACGAAGGTGGATGGCGCCGCGATGCACTACGGGCTCGAGGCGCGGTCCCCGTTTCTGGATCAAGACCTCTGAGAATTCGCCTGCACCCTTCCGCCCGCCATCCGCCTGCGCCGCGGCGGCCTCAAGGCTGTCCTCCGGGAACTCGCCCGCCGGAGGATCGGCGACCGAATCGCACGGGGCCGCAAGCGGGGCTTCTCGATTCCAGTCGAGCGGTGGCTCGCCGGACGCTGGATCCCCCACATGGAAGCCACGTTGCGCTCCTCGCGGCTGGTTGGCGACGGGTGGATCCGATCGGAGGGCCTCCGCGCGGAGATCACGGCCTCAGCCCGGCGCGGCTGGGCGCGCCACCAGCTGTGGTACCTATACGTGCTGGAGTCCTGGATGCGCGCTGAACAAACTCACCAGCCGGCCTCTCGGGCCTCTCGCATCTACCAGCCGATCCATTGATCCGCGTCGTGGCGCGAGCCACGTCACCCGGCGACTCGCGCATGAGCGACCGCCGGGGCTTGCGGCATCCGCACATCTTCCTCGCCGTCCACGAACCTCCTGAGCCACAGCTCGAAGTTGACGAGCGCCCACAGCCGCTCCATGTGCTCGACGCGCCCCGACACGTGCTCTCCAACGAGGCGGCGTACCACGTCGGGATTGAAAATGCCCCGGCGCCTCGCGCGCTCGCCCAGCACCAGCTCGGTGACCATCCCACGCCACCGGCCGCGGAACCACGACCCGACCGGGACGGGGAACCCTACTTTGGGGCGGGTGAGGATGCTCGGCGGCAACACGTCTTTCATGCTCTCCCGCAGGATCCGCTTGGTCGTGGCTCGCTGAAGTTTCAAGCGGGCCGGCAGCCCCGCCGTGAATTCGACCAGCCGGTGGTCGAGGAACGGCACGCGGCTTTCGATCGAGGCGGCCATGCTCATCTTGTCCTGCTTCATCAGCAGCTCGTGCAGGTATGTCTTGATGTCGACATAGAGTAACCGGTCGAGTAGCGTGCCCGCGTCGGTACGCTCCAGGTGCTCCCGCATGACCCGGTACGGGTCGGCACCTGCCACTTGCTCCTTCGTCGCGGGGGTGAGCAGCTGCGCCTGCAGGGCGCGCGGGAACACGGCGAAATTGTCGCAGTAGATGCTCGGCAGATCGGGCGGGATGCACAAAAACGTGCGCTCCAGCTTCCGCCGGGCCAATGATCCCACACCCAGGTGCTCCACCGCCCCGCGCACGGCGCGCCGGACGCTGGCCGGCACCACGCGGTGGTAGTGGTCACCCAAGTGGACGTTGTACAGCGTCTTGGCATAGCGCTCGTAGCCGGCGAGCAGCTCGTCGCTGCCTTCTCCCGTCAACACCACCTTCACGTGGTCGGTCGCCAGGCGCGCGACGAAATACAGCGGCACGCTCCCCGCGTGACTCAAGGGCCTGTCCTCGTGCCATACCAGCGTGGGGAGCGCATCACGGAACTCGTCGGGGCTCACTACCACTTCGTGATGGTCGGTGCCATAGGCAGCGGCGACGGTTCGGGCATGCTGGAGCTCATTCGCCTCCTGCTCCGCGAACCCAACGGAGAAGGTCTTGATCGGCTCATCGACGAGCCGGCTCATGACCGCCGCAATGGACGCCGAGTCGATGCCACCCGAGAGGAACACTCCCAGTGGCACGTCCGACATCAGGCGCATGCGTACCGATTCGGTAAAGCGCTCGGCGAATTCCGCGATGAGCTCCTCATCCGTCTGGTTCGCGCCGCGGGCGGGGGCGAAGCTCAAGTCCCAGTACTCTCGAATCTCCAATGCTCCGTCTCGCCACCGCAGCGTATGGCCCGGCGGCAGCCGCTGGACGCCGGCGAACAGCGTTGCGGCTCCGGAGGCGGCGCGGTTGGCGAGATAGTCCGGCAGGGCCGTGTAATTCAGCTGCGGTCGGATCGCCTGGGCCGCGAACAACGCCTTGATCTCCGACGCGAAGTAGAGCGATCCGTCATCCGCGTGCACGTAGTACAGCGGCTTCTCCCCCACACGATCCCGGGCGAGGAAGAGTTCTTCGCGGCGACTGTCCCAGATGGCGAAGGCAAACATCCCCCGGAGCTGGTCGACGGCCCGAGGGCCCTCTTCCTGGTACAACCGGAGGATGGTCTCGGTATCGCAACGAGTGCGGTAGTGATGGCCGCGTCGCTCCAGGGAGGCGCGCAGCTCGGCATGGTTGTAGATCTCGCCGTTATACACGATGTGGAGCGATCCACTGTCGTCGTGCATCGGCTGGTGCCCGCCCGCCACGTCGATGATCGAGAGACGGCGATGTGCCAGCCCGACGCGTCCCTGGTTGAAGATGCCGCAATCGTCCGGGCCCCGATGCGTCATGGTATCCCGCATCCGGACGAGGTCCAGGGCATCCACCGTGCATCGTGAACGTGCCGAAAACGCGATCCCGCAAATGCCGCACATACGCTTCAGCTCACCTCTACGGGGGCGGGCGTCCCGCTCGACGCGTCGCCCCTGCCCACCGACGCGGCACGACGCGCTCCCACGACCGTGAGGGGGGAACTCGAGTCACCACAGACGACGATCCGATCGGCGCCCAGGAGGTCCACCTCGCACCCGCCGACCGCATCCACCTCGACGTGGAGGTCCCGTCCCTGCCGGCGGGCAGCGAGGTAGCGCACGGGGCCCTCGGCCTGCACGAGCGGCCGGCCACGCCACCGCAGACCGCGACCATGCAGCATGACGAACTCGGATGGCCCTTCGCCCCGTCGCCCGGTGCGTACCCAGGCCCACTGTGCGTCGGAGGACAGCTCCCCGCCCTCAGCCTCGCCGCCTCCCCCGACCAACAGGATGTCCTCGGCACCAGAACCGCCGATCACGAACGCGCGTCCATTCGCCGCGGGCTGCTCATGGATCTCCACCGCCGCCTGGTTGCCGCTTCGCGGCACGAAGAACGACACCACGTCTCGCGGTCCCGGAGCGCGCGCCGTGAACACGCACGAGGGCGCGGGCCTCAATGCGCCGTACGAACTCGACACCCAACCCTGGTCCGTGCGCATCGCCCCCTGGTGACCGAACATCCCGATCTCCAGTGTCTCGCGCCGCGAATCCGCAGACCAGCTTCCCACAGCCCGGCTCGGGGAGAGGATCTCGAGAGCGATGCCCGGCGCGAACTGCAGATGCACCTCCACGTCATGGTCGCCGTCCGTCGAGATGCGGTCTCTGACGATCCAGTAGTCGCCCCGTACGAACAACACGGCACGGGTGTGGAGGGCCGGAGGCGTCAGGCGAGCATACCCGTCGTGCACGCCCTCGAAATAA
>Ga0134084_10000042_pt1 | contig 13764 bp, 10 predicted proteins | sample 15_taG_16_FD_94470 | JGI IMG/M metagenome (GOLD analysis project Ga0134084, IMG submission 94470) | Grasslands soil microbial communities from the Angelo Coastal Reserve, California, USA - 15_D_Glu_20cm_2_24_1 metaG | ecosystem: Environmental > Terrestrial > Soil > Grasslands ...
ACTTCAGTTTCTTGTTGTTCTCTTCTTTTATCCGGAGACTAAGGGTGTCTCTCTTGAAGAGATGCAGAGAAAGCTCGGCATTGCCTGAACGCATCCCCCTAGGCCAGAGGGACATCGCTTACATAGCTGCGTAAAAGACCAGCTGTAGAGTGGTTCAAGAAACGAACCCATGAGGTAGGGACTTCGGGACCCGGCAAAAAGAGCAGAGGAGGGACATACGCAAATAAAAAAAGGTGTTGATAAGAAGAGACATACCAACGCTCACCGACCCCTCAAATGCCGACTCACCAATTGGGGCTACAATCCCCCTCTCCGCCACAGCTCATTTCGCCAATAAAAATGCGGCGATTTATGCTGTGCTACTACTTTTCCCGAATTGTCATTTATTTGACCCTACCGTCTCGGTTATTCACGATGGCTCTCAAAATTCGGGCGCGTCGACCGCCGCACGATGCCTTGGAGTTTGCCTTTTCCTATGATTTAGCATTGTTCACATGACAGCTCTTTCAAACTGAAGTTTCTTGGGCAAGGACCGAAAGTTCTGATTCTCCGTATTGAATACGGCAACATAGCAGCCGCGCTCTCCACGACTCGCGCCGGCGGCACCGAGGCGTTTCGTGATCGGCAACACCTGGAGGCATTTCTGCAATCAGCCAATGTGCGGCGTAGCAATTCGAACACATCGTAGAGAGTAACGATCCCTACTCCTTTGGCAGTGTCGGGTTCGCGTCCTTCTTGACTAAGCTCTCTAACTTCACTTGCGTGGGAGCGGCGATTGCTGCCAGGCGATCGAGATCAAACTCCTTGTACAAATCCAGGCAGAACAGCTCTGGCGCCTCGTCAAACCTTACAGGCTTCTGCAGCAGGAAAGACAGGCTTGGTATACCCTCGTGTGTAATCACTTTAGAAAATAAGTCCGGCTGAAGAGCCGCTGCCACAAGTCCTATGGTTTGCGTGCGGATGCCGCTTGCCTCCAAGCGCACCTTCTGCACGCCTGCGCGCTTTTGAATCCAGTTGGCAATTTTCAGAAGTTGAGCCGCCTGGATCCCCAACGGGCGCTCTCCTTCCCCGTCCAGGATTTGAGCGTAGGAGAATGGTTCGTTGTCTTTCCACGCGTCCCCGAAGAAGGTCAGGTCGAGAGCGAGAACCTGCTCGTCCCTGTTTGCGCGCTCTGAAGCATCCGAAGCCGCGGCCTTTCGCCCCAGATCATTGAGCACGATGGCCACTGGCGCCGTCTCCGGTGTGACGATTCCCTTGAGCCATACGCCACTGGCGCTCAGTCCGTTGTCCATTTCAAAAAGATAAGACAATGTCTCGACTCCTCGGTGCTTCGTGTTGGCCAAGGTCCATACCCGGCTGAGTTGCACAGGTTTGTAGCGGACCACGGACCGCAACTTCTCTCTTTCCGCATTTGCCCAAGCAGATTTGGCGATGGAATCAGCCGGAACTGGCCGGCGTGCAATTCCATTCGCGAGTTTTCGGGCCAGTCCCAGAATAGTGAGATTGTCTTTTGGGAGTCCGACGACGAGCTCATCGTAGCTCTTGATCTCCTGCCCCACGGGAATCTCTTTTTCGATAGGGGGCATACCGAACTGCCGACTGAAAAACCGATAGGCCTGTTCTCGATTGTTGAGCTGATAGTTATGTGTGCCCGGATCGCCGTTTTCGTACCATTGGAAAACATCCTCTTTCCCATAAAGCTGGAAGAAGGGTTTCACGCCGTCATAGATGAGCGGCTTTACCAGCGGCGCACGAAAACAGCAGTCGTCTTCGGCGTCATAGATCAGCAAGGTCGGCCGCGGAGCCATCATCGCAGTAAGGTGCGTATAGTCCAGGACCGCGAAAAGGTCGGTCCCGTTCTGTTCGATATCTCCCAAGTCTCCATATTTCCGCGCTTCCACCTTTGCGGACACCGAAGAATAGCCGGCCACCGGAACGGCTGCTTTCACACGCTCGTCCAGAGAACTCAGAAAAATGGTTTGCCATCCGCCCCCGGAGAGGCCGGTGACGCCCAGGCGACTGCGATCCACGTTGGCGTGGTTGTAGAGATAATCGAGCCCGCGCCGCATTTCGAGCAGGAAGATTCCCAGCCCGTTTGCGCCCACCAGGTCGAGATGCGCGCTGTACCAATGCTGATTACCATCCTGGCGAAGCTCTCCGAAGAAAAACCATTCCAGGTTGAGCGCCAGAATCCCGTGCTTTGCGAAGTTGATGCATCGCTTTTGCTTGTACTCAACAGCCTTTCCCGGTGGGCCGACGTGACCGTTCACGTTGAGGATCGCTGGCACTTTCCCCCGCAGCTTTTCCGGCTCATAAAGAATCGCAACGGATTGAAAGCCGGGCACAATCTCATAGCGAAGCTTTCGCAGCCGGTAACCTTGGCCTGTTTCGATCACTCCGATGTCTTCAAACCTAGGCGGAGTGTTGACCCATTCATCGGGCCATCCGTGAAACACCACGTCCTGGAGCAGATGTTGCCGCAGGCGTTTCTCCTCCTCCGTCCATTGCGGCGCATTCGTTACTGTAGGCGGCGGAGCAACGCGGCTGAGAATGTACGACTTGACCTGATGCACAGCGACACTGGGTGCTAAAATCTCTTCGCCAAGGACTTGGCCGATCTCATCCGGGTCGCTTTGGCCAAAGACATAGCCAGCAGCAAACACGAAGGTGGGGAGTGGAAGAAACAATAGACAGAGGCGGCGAAACCAGAACATCAGAACCTCCTGACTGGAGCTATGCCCCCTCGCATTCACACTGACCGTAACTGCATATCACAGAATTAGCGAAGAACCGATAGCGCGCGTTTGTATTACGACGGCAAGCGCGCCAAGCCTTGGAAAGGAGGGATCCCGTGAGTGATCCACTATCGCGCAGGAAATTTCTAGGTAGCACAGGAGCGGTTGCCGCAATCCCGGCGTGGTGGGACTTGCTTCGAGGAACGCACCGCAATTCGTTTTCATTTGGCCATGGGAAGGCTCCATCCCCCGGAAAGACAGACCACATCGTCGACATGCATGTGCATTTTGATGAGAAGAATCCCAATTTCATCAGCGACTTTCTGAGAGTGTCGGAGAAGTTGAATCTCACGGCGTGTTTGCTCACTCCTTTTGCTAACCGAAAAGTGGTCGCGGACGCGGCAAAGCAACATCCCACGCAAATTATTCCCTTCGGCTTCGTGGATCTGGACGCTCCGGACGTGGTCAAGCAGGTAGAGGAACTGCACGCGATGGGCTACCGCGGCCTCGGCGAGATGGAGTTCGTAAAGAGGCCGTATAACGATCCGTCGTATCTTCCGGTATACGAATTGGCGAACCGTTATGGCTGGATCGTTCTTTTCCATACGGGAATTGTGCTACGGAGAAAATTTGACGAGCCGGAAGACGTGGCCTCCGGCCGCATGCGTCCGATTTACCTGGAGGAAATTGCGCGGCGCTTTCCGAAAATCACAGTGCTTGGCGCGCACTGCGGCAATCCCGAATACGAATGGGCGGCGGAAATTGCCCGGTGGAATCCCAATGTATTTTGGGACCTTAGCGGTTCCACGCTCACGAAAATGCACGGGCGACTTGCGGATTTCCAGAAAATCTTTTGGTGGTCGAACACAGAATGGCAAAGCCCGGAGTGGAAGGCAAAGAAGCTTGATAGTGACCCGAGCGCGTTTGTGAAGATTGTCTTCGGGTCGGATAACGGTCTGGATGGAATCGAGTCGGTCGTGAATCAATATCACGCGCTGTTCGAAGCGTGTGGAATTCCAGCGAATACGCGCAAGATGATCATGGGTGGAACGCTTTCCAACATGCTGGGACTGCCCGATGGTCATTAAGGTATACGAGGACAAGGCCTCTCTGGGCCGGGCGGCTGCGGAACAGGCCGCTGTTTCTCTCTGCAACGCGATACAAAGCAGGGGGAGAGCACGAATCATTGCCGCGACGGGCGCCTCGCAGTTCGAATTTCTGGATGCCCTGACCGCGATGCTCGGCATTGAGTGGCCGCAGGTAGAGATGTTCCACCTTGATGAATATATCGGGCTGCCAGTTTCTCATCCAGCCAGCTTTCGCAAGTACCTCCTCGAACGTCTGATTCACAAAACGGGAGTCACCAAGTACCACTTTCTTGATGGCGACGGGAATGTTCCGGAAATTGTTCACAAGGTCTCCGTAGAGCTAACGGCTGCTCCGATCGACATCGCCTTTGTGGGCATCGGCGAAAATGGTCACCTCGCATTCAACGACCCCCCCGCAGATTTCCAAACCGAAGAGCCTTATATCATTGTTGACCTCGATGAGCCCTGCCGCCGCCAGCAAGTGGGAGAGGGTTGGTTTGCCTCTCTTTCGGAGGTTCCCACGCGGGCGATCTCCATGACCGTGCGGCAGATAATGAAAGCGAAGGAAATTCTTGTCGTAGTTCCCGACGCGCGAAAAGCACAAGCGGTAAGGTCTTGCTTCGAAGGCGAGATCACCCCCATGGCGCCCGCATCCATTCTGCGCAAACACGCGAACACGACCGTGTTTCTGGACAAACTTTCCTCCGCTCTGCTGGGCTCGCAAAGCAAAGGCAGCATCGCCTAAATTTAAAATGCGCATGGCCAGAATCGGTCAAAACAGCTCGACGCGCAGCCAACCCACGCGGCATTTGCGCTGGTGGATTGGGGCGTTGCTGTTCGCGCCCTATCTGAAACAGGACTACCGCTGGACCAACACCGATTACGCCAACATCGTCATCGCATTCCGTGTGGCCTATTCCATCGGCCAGACCTCTGCGGAAGGTTGCTGGACCGCATTGGCACAAGGCGCGGGTTGACGCTCTCCGTGTTGTGGTACTCGCTGGTATCGATTTTTACTCCGCTGGCTCGGGGCTTCTACGGTTTCGTGGTCTTCCGTTTCCTGTTGGGAGCGGGAGAATCCGCCAACTGGCCCGGCGCAACCAAAGCGGTTTCCGAATGGTTCCCCAAGCGCGAGCGAGCTCTGGCAACGGCTCTTTGACAGTGGGGTCGTCTGTCGGCGGTGCCATTGCTCCCTTCCTCGCATTGACCGTGTATTCCGGTGGAGATGGCGGCCCGCGTTCGAGCTACCGGGGTTGCTCGGTTTCCTCTGGCTCGTCGTTTGGCGACGTATGTATCACACGCTCTGGAACATCCGCGCATCGACGAAGCCGGACGCCAAATGATTCTCGCCGATGTCCTGGACGCCGTTGTGACAGCAAGTCAGCCGCGGCAGCGCTGGGCAGCCCTCCTCAACCTGCCTCAGACGTGGGGAACGATTGTTGCCAAGGGTCTGACTGACCCGGTGTGATTCTTCGTCACCGACTGGTCCCCGATTTATCTGGTGGCAAAAGGCATTCCGCTAAGGGGCGGCCTGCTCGCGGTTTGGGTTCTCTGTATCGCCAGCGATTTGGGAAATTTCTTTGGCGGGGCCGCCTCCGGCTATCTGATCAAGCGCGGCTGGTCGCTTGGCGCGTCCCGGAAGGCGCTGGTTGTGTTCGGCGGATTCGGCCCGTTGCTGCTCATCCCACGGTTTTCACGTTCAAGCTGTGGGCGATAATAGCGCTTTTCGCTCTGGCCACGTTTTCCTATGCTGCGTTTTCGACAATTGCCAATGTGCTGCCTTCGGACTTGTTTAAAAGCGCCTCGGTTGCGTCAGTGAGCGGTATGAGTGGAAGCGGCGCGGGCATCGGCACGATCGTGGCTTTTAAGCTGATTGGATACTTCTCCGATGCGCGCCAGACTGCGGGCGCCCATTCTTTTGACGCCATCGTGATCTTTGCTGGCATGATTCCTTTTCTCTCGATGATTCTCGTGTTACTTCTCGTTCGCAACTCCCAGGCGACCGAGGAGGGGCCGGTCCGGCGTATTTGACGCGTGTGGTCCGGTTCCTTGAGTTGCCGCCGCCTCAAAGGGTGATACACTCTCGACCGTCAAGTCGAAGGGTGCTGGCTAAAGCCTAACTCACAGGCCACCAGCTCGCGCACAGCTCTGAGGTTCCCTAGGGAGGCAATGTGGCCACCACAACCCAGGAGACCCTTACGACCTCAGCGACGGTGAAACGCGTCCCGCCCGGACGCGGGACGGAACCGAAACGCTACGCGTCGCTCGATGCCTACCGCGGCTTCATCATGCTGATCCTCGCTTCGGAAGGTTTTGGTTTCTCCGCATTGCACGGCGATCCCACATGGGGCGGCATTGCGCGCTGGTTTGATCACGTGCCTTGGGACGGCGGCGTCTTCTGGGACATGATCCAACCCGCCTTCATGTTCATGGTGGGTCTGGCCATGCCCTTCGCGCTGGCGCGGCGCAAGGAGCTGGGCGCGACCGAACACGATAACCTCCGCCACGTCTTGATGCGGTCCCTGCGCCTCATCTTCCTGAGCCAAATCATCATTTGGATTGGATCGGGAGCCATCAAGCCGCAGCTCATCAACGTGCTGTCGCAGATCGCATTCACTTATACCCTGACGTATTTGCTTCTAAAATTGCGATGGCGACATCAGGCCGCTGCGGCCATTGTCCTGCTCGCGGGATGGACAGCGCTGTTCTTCGCATTCCCTGGTCCCGACGGGGCTTTTTCTCATCGGAATCATATCGGGCTCGTGGTGGACCGCGCGATTTTCCACTACGACTACGATCCGGCTTACTCCACGCTCAACTTCATCCCGAGCACCATGTGGACTTTGGGCGGCGCGTGGGTAGGAACCTTGCTGATGCAGTCCAAATCGCATGCGGACAATTTGAAGAAGCTGGCTGGCGGAATGGTTTTGTCCTTTGCCGTGGCATTCGCCTTGCGCCCGTGGATTCCTTTTATCAAGCAGCTTTGCACGGCAAGCTTCATCCTCTATAGCCTCGGGTGGGTGCTGTTCATGCTGATTGGCTTCTACCTGATCATCGAAGTCCTGGGGTATCGGAAGTGGGGCTTCCCTCTTCTTGTGGTGGGGATGAATTCAATTTTCATTTATTTCGTGAGTGAAGTCCTGCGCGGGTGGCTGGACCGTGCCGTCGGCGTGTTCACGTTCCACTACAGCTTCATCGGAAAACTCGCTCCGGTGGCGCAAGCAACGACGGTGTTGCTGGTGATGTGGTACCTATGCTATTGGCTGTATAAGCGCCGAATTTTTCTCAAGCTTTAGCTGTTCGATCATTCGAGAGGTGAGCTATGCACAAAGACGAGAAAGTGTTCGGTTTCGGGACCCTTCCCGGTATCGTCCTCTGCCTCGCGCTGCTCGTTCTGACGGGGCCAGGCGCTTTCGGACAGATCGGCACCGGCAGCATCACGGGCATGGTTCTTGATTCGTCGGGAGCGGTGGTTCCCGACGCGGAGGTCACCATAACCAATGTCGAGCGCAACACGCATTTCGTGACGCGCACGAACGCTTCCGGGGATTACACCGTTCCGGCCCTCGAGCCGGGACACTATTCCATTACCGTCAAGCACCCCAGCTTCCGCACCTCGGTAGTAACTGCCTTTGTGCTACAGGTCGACCAGAAGGCTCGCGTCGACATCATTCTCCAGGTCGGCCAAGTAACCGAAACGGTCACTGCTACAGCAGAAGCGCCCCTGCTCTCGACCGAGTCCAGCAACGTCGGCCAAGTGATCGATAACAAGCGGGTGGAGGATTTACCGCTGAATGGGCGCAGCTTCCTCGATCTCGCCACTCTGGGCCCAGGCGTTACCTTCACTAAGGATTCCAACACCGCATTTCAAGAAGTCCGCGACGTCGGCCGGCGCGTGAGTGACCAGTATTCTGTGGGCGGCGCCCGCGCTCAGGACACCAACTTTCTTCTCGATGGCGCGGTCAACACTTCGCCGGACTTCAACACCGTCGCCGCTATTCCCTCTGTAGACGAAATCCAGGAATTCAAAGTCCAAACCAACTCCTACACTGCCGAGTACGGCCGTGGCGCTGCTCAAATCAACGCTGTTACCAAGGGTGGCACCAATGAGTTTCATGGAACCGCGTACGAGTTCTTGCGAAACGAGGTCTTCGATGCGAGAGACTTCTTCGATAACATAAACCTCGGCGAGGGCGCTCCCAAGCCGCCTTTCAAGCGTAACCAATTCGGCGCAACCGCGGGCGGAAAAATTGTTGCCAACAAGGTGTTTTACTTCGGCGCATATGAAGCCTTGAGAGACCGGACGAACTTCTCCGGCCTCATCACCGTGCCCATGCCCAATGTGAAAAACGGCGACTTCTCCGACTACGGCGTTCCTATCTTTATGCCGCACGACACTAATCCGGACGGTTCCCCGAAATTCCGCGCCGGCAATACGCTTCCGGCTGGCTGCTTCAATTCCAATCCCAACACCGACGTGCCTTGGCCAAACATGAAGATTCCTCAGCAGTGTTGGAACGCCGCAACCGTGGCCTTTCTCGCCTCCTCCTACGTGCCCGCGCCAAACCAGCCCGGCCTCCGTGACAACTTCTCCGCCGTTGCTGGCGTTCCCACGAATCGTGACCAGCTCGCCGGACGCCTCGACTACGTTCTCAAGCCCAACATGAACCTCTGGGGACGCTATTCCTGGGGCCGGGAGGACGTGGTCAACAATGACCTCATGCCCGTACGCGATTTGACTGAGGCCGTCAAAACCACGACTGTCGGCCTTCACTACTCCTGGTCCATTTCCGCTAACATGGTGAACGAGGCCAAGGTCAACTATGTCCGCGCGCTTGGTAGCCGCATCGGCCCTCTTACTGGCAAGACCAATGTTGTGCAACAATTGGGGATACCCGGGGGGTCAGGCGACCCTGTCGACTTTGGTACTCCGAGCTTTAGCGGTGGCGGTGACAGATTCGAAAGCCTTGGTGAAGATTCCTTCGGCCATCCGCTGCGCAAGATTCAGGCAACTTACGAATATGGCGACGATTGGTCGCTCATCAAGGGACGTCACGTCCTCAAAGCGGGCGGGGACTTCCGCCACGAAAATTTGAATTTGCTCTCTCACAACCTAGCCCGAGCCTCCTTTACCAACCCGTCTTTTGCAACCGGGTCGCTGCCCGATCCCGTAACCGGCGCGATTACAGGAGGCCTTTCTCTTGCGAGTATGCTTCTGGGGATCAGCAACGATTCCGAAGTCGCCACGGGCGACTCTCACGTCCATCTCTTTCGTTGGACACAGGCCTATTACGTTCAAGATGACTTCAAACTTCGTCGAAATCTCACGTTGAACTTTGGCTTACGTTACGACGTTGCGCCCTATTGGCATGACCTTAAGGATTCCATGGTCAATGTGGATGTCAGCGGCGCAATTCCTGTAGTGGTCCGTCCCGGCTCAGGAGATCCCTATCAGGGCTGGGATCCCAGCGTACAACTCGACTCAAACCCCGCATCACCTACGTATTTGCCCTTTGTCAGAGACAACCGGCTCGGACACAATCTCGTCTTCACCGACAAGTCCAACGTCTCTCCGCGGTTCGGCTTCGCCTGGACTCCTGGCTTCGGACACAACAAAACCGTCATCCGCGGTGGTGCAGGAATCTTCTACTCGCCCATGAACGCTGATCCCTGGTTCGATTTCGCTCGAAATGCGCCGCGCTCTGCCAAACTCATCCGCAAGGGGAGTCAGCTCACCATTGTCAATCAGGTCTTCGCGAACACTTCGCAGAATAAGATTCAACCTTCCATGTTCGTCGTCGAGCCTCACTTGAAGACTCCTCGCATCCAGCAATGGAGCTTGGGAATCCAGCAGGAACTCAGGAACAATCTCATCTTCGAAATCGCCTATGTGGGTTCGGCTTCTACGCACTTACCTCACCTTACCGACCAAAATCAGCCATTCCCCGCGATGCAAGGCGACAAGGTTTTACAGCCCGTCACCTTTCTGCCGCCAAAGTACGCTTCCCTGGCTTCGTTTTTTAACCTGTTCGAAAGCGCTACTTCGGCCAACTATAATTCCATGCAGGCGAAAGTCGAAAAGCGCTTCTCCGGCGGTTTTTCCTACCTGAGTTCCTTCACCTGGTCCAAGACCATGGACACCGCCTCTTCCACGCGCGATGGCGGTAACGGTCAAGCCACGCCGCACATCTATGACCTCCGGCTCGACTATGGGCCCTCCATTTTCGACGCCAAAATCAATTGGGTCAACAGCGCTCTCTACGAGCTTCCTTTCGGCAAGGGCCGGCATTGGGCCTCGGCGTGGTCTGGTCCTCTTGAGAAACTCTTTGGCGGATGGCAGATTGGTGGTATCAGCGCGGTGCGAACCGGTTTTCCTGTCTCCTGCCTCGATGCGAGCCTCGACGACGCCGTCAATAAGGTCAACTTTGAACAAGACAACTGTGACCTGATCGGAAATCCCAACTCTGGCCCAAAACAAATCCTGGATTGGTGGAATCTGTCTGCTTTCGCGATCGCGACGCCCCAAGAGGTCTTTGGCAACGCCGGTCGCAGCGTGCTGCGTGGACCGAAGTATGTGAGCTTCGACTGCAGCTCCATGAAGACCACCACCATCACCGAGCGGCTGAAACTCCAGTTCCGCTTCGAGGCTTTTAACTTTCTGAATCACCCCATTTTTTCAATGCCCAACCCGTTTGTGGACTCGAATCCGACTTTCGATCCCACTGGCAGATTCCCGACGGGACCACTCACCGTAGCTAATATCGGCGCCTTCAACAGCATCAGCAGCACGGCCGCCAGCAACCGCCAGCTCCAGTTCGCTCTGAAGCTGATCTGGTAACTCACGGTTGATGGGGCGGAGCACGAGTTACAGTTCGGGATGGGCTTGATAAAGTCAAGCCAGGGGGACAGCTATGGACAGCGCAGACAGCAAACTGAACCGGAGAGAATTTCTGCAGAAGGGTGCGGCCGTGGCTGCGGGAGGTGCAGCCATGAGCAGTTCGGCTCTCTCTTACTCCCGCATCGTCGGGGCGAATGACCGGATCTCGCTCGGACACATCGGAGTTGGAAACCGCGGTACGGAACTCGATGGGATTGTGGCGTTTCTGAAAGATAAGAAAAACGTGGAGGTATCTGCGGTCTGCGACGTGTGGACTCACAACCTCGACCGCGCCGTGGCGGCCAATCAAAAATACTACGGCAAGGCGCCGCGGGCTCTTAAGCCTCCGCAGGAGTTGCTGGCGCTCAAGGACGTTGACGCAGTGATGATTTCCACGCCCGAACATTCGCATTCGCCGATATTGAAGCTGACGGCAGAAGCGGGCAAAGACGCCTACTGCGAAAAGCCCATGGGCAACGTTCTCGAAGAGGTCAAGGGGGCGCGCGACGCCGTCGTCGCCCGGAATCTCATCGTTCAGGTTGGCACGCAACACCGCAGCGAACCGTATCAGCTTGCTGTGCGCGACCTGATCCGCACCGGCGTTCTCGGAGACGTCACCAAGTATGAGATTGTGTGGAACTACCATGGGCCTCGCTGGCGCGGGCGTCCCGAAGTAAAGATGATTCGCGAACAGGATACAGACTGGCGCGCCTGGCTGATGACCAAGCCCTTCCGGCCGTTCGATCCGCAGCTTCACTTCGAGTTTCGCCTCTACAAAGATTTTTCCAGCGGCATCGCCGACCAGTGGATGAGCCACGGCATCGACCTCTGCCACTTCTTCATGGACGTGAACTATCCGTTTTCCGTCGTGGCAAATGGCGGCATTTTTGCCTGGCCGGATGGCCGGGAGAATCCGGATACTTTCCAGGCGCTCTTCACTTACGCGAACGGTTTCTTGGTGAGCTACTCGACCAGCTTTGGCAACGACGCTCCTAGCTTTACGCGGATCATGGGAAAGAAAGCTACGCTGATTAACGCTGGAGGCGAGGGCAGCCCACGCTGGCAGGTGGTGGAAGAGAAGGGCAATCACGAAGACGACCTGACGGTTGACTCAAAGCGGACCGTCAAAGATGTCCTGCTGCCCGGCGAGACAAGTCTCCCCCCCATGGGAATGGGCGATGAAGAACCCTCGCACATGACCAACTGGCTCGATTGCTTGCGCAGCCGCAAACAGCCCAACGCGACCGTGCACAACGGATTTGCGCACTCCGTAGCCTGCATGATGGCCACACGCGCGTATTGGTCCGGGAAGAGAATTTACTGGAACCCGAAAGCCGAAGCGATCCTTGACGAAGCGCCAAAATAGCGATGTAGGGGGAGCGTCCGATATATAATTCGTCCCATGAAGATGAGGAAGCCGAATTCCTTTGCGCCAATGCTTTTCGCAAAATCTGTTTGCTGTGGACAGGGGTTAGTGTGTGTTCTGGCGGCATTGTCGTTTCTGGCCTTGCCGGGGCTGGCACAGAACCAGCCTGTGCGCGTCATCGCGTTCGGCGCACATCCCGACGATTGCGACCTTGGCGCCGGAGGCCTCGCGGCCAAGTATGCCGCGCACGGGGACAAGGTGAAGTTCGTGTCAATCACCAACGGCGATGCCGGGCATCAGTCCATGAGTGGAGAAGCACTCGCCAAGCGTCGGCGCGCCGAGGCGATGGAGGCTGGACGGCGCATCGGCATCGAATACGAAGTGCTCGATAACCACGATGGCAAGCTCCTGGCTACGCTGGAGGTCCGTGAGCAGGTTATCCGCGAAATCCGCCAGTGGAAGGCGGACATCGTCATTGCGCCGCGTCCCAATGACTATCATCCGGATCACCGATATATGGGAGTGTTGGTGCAGGACGCGTCCTACATGGTGATGGTGCCGGATTTGGTGACCGACACGCCGCCGCTCAGGCGGAATCCGGTTTTCATCTACTACAGCGATCGCTTCACGCTGCCGCAACCGTTTCGGGCTGACATTGTGGTGTCGATTGACGACGTGTTCGAGAAGAAGGTGAATATGTTGGACGCGCATGTGTCGCAGTTCTACGAGTGGCTGCCGTGGACGGAGGGACAGCTCGAGCAAGTGCCGAAGGATCCCGCGGAGCGAAAGAAATGGCTCGCGGCGGGGCCGTTGGCGTCGAGAAAGCTCCAGCCCAAGTGGCGGGAAGCTTTGCAGAAGCGGTACGGTGCACACGCGGATCAGATTCAGCATGTGGAGGCTTTTGAAATCACGGAATACGGCCATCAGCCAAGCGAAGAAGAGATTCGCAGGCTTTTCCCCTTTTTCCCCGACCAGTGACAAGCTCTTGCGTCTGAGCGACCCGTGTGATTCCGCCAGACAGGCTCGGCGGCCTGCAAACGTGGAGAAGACGTGATGCGAAAGGCGCTATGTTTGATCTTTTTTCTAGTCTTCGCTTCCTCCAGTTGGGGGGCTCAAAACACTCCCGCTGTTCCAGAGTTGCCTCGCCTGAGTCTTGACAATTTCTCTCCCGGCATCCAGGAGCAGATTGGGGAAGCTTACTCCTACGCTCGCAGCCATCCAGGGGACGCCGCCGCGAGCGGACGGCTAGGTATGGTTCTTCAGACTTACGGCTTGTTACAAGAAGCAGCCGTGTGTTATCGGCGCGCCGGGCAACTCGAACCCAACGTTCTTCAGTGGGCTTATTATCTGGGAGTTGTTGAAGCGGATCAGGGCAAGTGCGACGGGGCCGCTTCCACTCTTCGCTTGGCGTTGCACATTGATCCCGACTATCTCCCCGCAAAATTGCGACTCGCCAACTGTCTGCTTGCCTCCGCGGAATGGGACACCAGCGGAAGATTGTATGCCGATATTGTGGAGCAGCACCCCGATAACGCCGACGCTTACTACGGTTTGGGGCGGGTCCGAGCTGCACGCCGCGACCTTGCGGGCGCGGCTGTGGCTTATCGCAAGGCGACTGAATTGTTTCCGGAGTTTGGCGCCGCGCGTTACGCTCTAGCGTTGACGTATCGCGCGCTTGGAAAAGCGGACCAAGCGGGC
>Ga0134084_10000043_pt1 | contig 13745 bp, 9 predicted proteins | sample 15_taG_16_FD_94470 | JGI IMG/M metagenome (GOLD analysis project Ga0134084, IMG submission 94470) | Grasslands soil microbial communities from the Angelo Coastal Reserve, California, USA - 15_D_Glu_20cm_2_24_1 metaG | ecosystem: Environmental > Terrestrial > Soil > Grasslands ...
GCACGCTCGCCCGGCTCCTTGCCAGCCTCGCGGATCAGCTCGACGAGCAGCGCGAGGCTCGACAGGTACTGCTCGGGCCCGCTCCGCTCGTGGGCGAGCTCGGTCGTCACCTGCGTCCAGCCCCCGCCCTCCTCGCCCACGCGCATCTCCTCGGGGAGGAAGACGTCCTCGAACACGACCGTGTTGAAGTGGTGCGAGCCGGCGAGGTCGATGATGGGGCTGATCGTGATGCCGGCGAGCTTGGTGTCCACCAGGAACTGCGTGAGCCCCTCGTGCTTCCGAGTCGGATCGGAATGGGTCCGGAAGAGCGCGATCATGAAGTCGCTGAGGTGCGCGTTGCTGGTCCACACCTTGGTGCCGTTGACGCGGTACCCTCCGGAGCCGCGCTCCGCCCGGGTCCGGAGCGAGGCGAGGTCCGAGCCGGAGTCGGGCTCGCTCATCCCGATCGCGAATGCGAGCTCACCCCGCGCGATGGCCGGCAGGAACCGCTGGCGCTGGCCTTCCGTGCCGAAGCGGAGGAGCAGCGGGCCCGACTGCCGGTCGGCCACCCAGTGCGCCGAGACGGGCGCCCCCGCAGCCACCATCTCCTCCAGCACCACGTACCGCTCGAGCGCCGAGCGCTCGTGGCCGCCGTAGCGCTTGGGCCACGTCATGCCGATCCAGCCGCGCGCGCCGACCTTGCGGCTGAACTCGCGGTCGAACCCGCCCCAGGAGTGCGCGCGCCGGACGGGCGCGCGGTCGCCGAGCTCGGCGCGGAGAAAGTCGCGCACCTCCTCGCGGAGGGCCCGGGTCTCCGGGGGCAGCTCGCAGAGGTCGAAGCGAAACGTCGCCATGACCGGCTAGTCGTACCGCTCGCGCGTGCGCAGCTCGACGAACACCCCGTGCGCATCCTGGGGATGAATCCAGGCGATCTCCCGGCCGGGTCGGTGATCGACCCGCACGCCCTGCGTCTTGAGTCGCTCGACGCTCCCCTCGATGTCATGACACTCGAAGCCGACGAGGTAGACGCCCTCGCCGTGCTTCTCGAGGAAGCGCCCGACCGGCTTGGTCGGGTCCGTCGGCTGCAAGAGCTCGACGTGCCCGATCCCGGTCGGCAGAATCGCGTTCTTGAATCCGAACTCCTCGGACTCGCCCCGGTGATGCACGTGGAGGCCGAAGACTTCCGTGAACCGCTCGATCGCGACGTCGAGGTCCCTCACGACCACCGACAGCTCGACGACGTCACCCAACATGGTGCTGCCTCCTTCCCGCGTCGGCGGGGATCATACAGTAGAATCGGGTGACCCGATACGGCAAGTCGAGGAGCGCCCCATGAAGCGGTGGGCTCTGTCGGTGCCGGTCGACGGCTTCACGCTCGCCGAGCACGGCGAGCTCGCGCGCGAAGCCGAGCGGCTCGGCTTCAGCGATGCGTGGTCGCTCGAGGTGGACGGCGTGGACTGCTTCGCGCCGCTCGCCGTCGTCGCGCTCACGACGCGGCTGCGCGTCGGCACCGCGATCGCGAACGTCTACACCCGCGGCCCGGCGACGCTCGCCCTGTCGGCCGCGGGGATCGCGGACATCGCGCCCGGTCGGTTCTGCCTCGGCATCGGCTCGGGCTCCCAGCCCGTCGTCGAGGCGTGGAACGGCGGCGCCTTCGCCCGCCCCGCGACCCGCGTGCGTGAGACGGCGCAGTTCCTCCGCCGGGCGCTCGCGGGCGAGCGCGTCGTCTTCCGCGGTGAGACGTTCGCCGTGGACGGCTTTCGTCTGACCAAACCGCCCGTCGCGCCGGTCCCCATCCACATCGCGGCGCTCCGGCCCGGAATGCTGCGGGTCGCGGGCGAGGTCGGCGACGGCGCGATCCTCAACTGGCTCGCCGCCGACGACGTCCCGAAGTCCGTCGCGGTCGTGCACGAGGCCGCCGCCCGGGCCGGGCGTGATCCCGGGGCGATCGAGATCACGGCGCGCCTTCTCGTCAATATCGATCCGCCGGGGCCCGCGGCGGACACGGCGGTGCGGCGCCACGTGACCGCCTACCTCAACGTGCCCGTCTACCGGGCGTTCCACGAGTGGCTCGGGCGCGCGGCGGCGCTCGGGCCGATGTGGGACGCGTGGGGGCGTGGCGACCGCAAGGGCGCGGTCGCGGCCGTGCCCGAAAAGGTCATCGACGACCTGATCATCCGCGGCTCGATGGACGAGATCCGCGCGCATGTCCGCCGCTATCTCGCCGCCGGCATCGACACCGCATTCCTCTCGTTCTCGACCGCCGAGCCGGACCCCGTCCGCAAGCGCCAGCTCGTGCTCGACGCGATCCGCGCGCTCGGGCCGGGCACCCCGTGATCCTCGAAGCGTTCGCGCCCGGCGATTCAGGCGCCCGCCAGCGGCAATCGGCCGAGGATGTTCAGCACGTGGTGCATGACGTTCGTCCCTGACAGCGTTCCGAGGCCGCCGCGCGCGCACGCCCGCTCACCGAACGCGACCACGTCATCGACCCTGACGCCGCTCCCGCGGAGCATGATGGGGACCGGGTCGGCGGAGTGTTCCCTGAGCGCGCACGGTGTCGAATGGTCGCCGGTCATCACGAACAGCGTGTTCGCCGGCAACGATTCGAAGACGCGCGCCGCGCGGTCGATGGTTTCGATGAAGGTCTTCTTGCCGATGAAGTCTCCGTCCTCGCCAAACGAATCGGTGGCTTTCACGTGGACGAAGACGAAGTCGAAGGTCTCGAGGCTCCGGAGCGCCGCGCGGAACTTCGCCGGGACGTCGCTGTCCGGCAGCCCGGTGGCCCCCGGCACCTCCAGCACCGTCATTCCGAGGTACCGGCCGATGCCCTTGTACATCCCGCCGCCCGCGATGCAACACGCCGACAGACCGTAGCGCTCCCTGAAGCTCGGAACCTCACGGTAGTGCCCCGCGCCGCGCAGGAGCAGGTAATTCGCCTCGGCGTGGCCGTCTCGCCGCCGCTCGATGTTGAGGGGATGGTCGCGGAGGATCGCGGAGGCCCGGTCGATGAACCGGTTCAGCACGTCCGCCGTCCGGCGGGCCTCGGGCGTGTTGTCGCGCGGGCTGACGCGTCCCAGGCGCGCGGCCGCCTTGTGGGGGTCGGCGTCGGTCACGCTTGCCGACAGTCCCTCCCCGCGCATGACGACGACGGCGCGATGAGCCGTGCCCGCCTTGACCATGAAGGTGACGCCGTCGAGCTCGATCCCATCGAGGGGCTTCACCAGCGGCTCGACGACGCGGATTCGCCCGGCGCGACGGTCTCGGACGATGCCACCGCCGTCCACCGTCGCGAAATTTCCGCGTAAGGCCACGTCGCCTGGACGGAGGAGAATGCCGAGACCCGCCGCCTCGATCGTCCCTCGTCCGGCGTAATACTCTTGCGGGTCGTAGCCGAGGATCGCCAGGTGCGCCACGTCGCTCCCGGGGACCAGGCCGCGCCCCAGTGGATACATCAGTCCACACTCGGACTCCCGCGCGAGGCGGTCCAGACATGGCGTCTCGGCCGCCTCGAGCGGCGTCAGGGCGCCCAGCTCATCGATCGGGCGGTCGCCCAAGCCGTCGCAGATCAGAAGAACGACCTTCTCTACCATCGTCCACACCTCACATCGGCGGTACTATACCCGGCGGCAGGGAGGTTCTGGAATGACACACCCGGCTGGTCGTTCGCGCGCCGCGAGTGGAGAAAAGGCCAACCTCAGGCGCGAGCTCGCGCGCGCCTGCCGCATTCTGGCGATGGCCGGGCAGGGCGACGACATCTGGGGACATGCCACCGTGCGTGTCGCGGGGACCGACACCTTCTGGATGAAGCCCCACAAGCTGGGGCTCGAGGAGGTCCGATCCGAGGACTTGCTCCTCGTGAACCTCGAGGGGCGGGTCGTTCGTGGGACGCGACCGCGACACAGCGAGGTCTTCATCCATACGGAGATCTACCGGGCGCGGCCGGGCGTCGGCGCCGTCGTCCATACCCACCCGGTTGCCGCGACGGTCTTTTCCTCGCTCGGCGTGCCCCTACGCCCGATCACGCATGAAGGCGCTTACTTCACGCCCCCTGACGTCCCGCGCTTCGACGAAACCACAGACCTCATCGTCACGGCCGAGCGGGGCAAATCGGTCGCCCGCGCCCTCGGGGATCGCACGGCGCTGCTCCTGGTCGCTCACGGGATCGTGAGCGTCGGGGCGACGATCGAGGAGGCCACGGTGAACGCGCTCTGCCTCGACAAGGCGGCGCGCGCTCAGCTCATGGTGCCCGGTGGCGTACCCCGTCAGTGGAGCTCCGACGAGGATGCCCTGGCCAAGCGTGCGCGCGTCCACAATCCCCAGAACTTCGCCGACCGCTGGAGCTACCTTCTCCGAAAGCTCCAGGAGTGACCCCGCCCCCTTTCAGGGTTCTCCCTACGGCTCACTCAGGCACTCCACTCATTCCCCGCTCCGGATTGGGCGGGTAGCGTGTGCAGAGAGTGCGAGAGTCGCAACAAAGCGGCCACGGCGGCCGAGCCCGTTTCCTCCGAGAGGAGGGCCTCAGATGACCAGAGCCTCTGTGAGGCTCGGGCTGCTCGCCGCCGCGACGCTCGTGTGCTGGTTGGTCCCTCCAAGCTCCGCGCCGGCCCAGACGGTAGCCTACAGCTCCGCCAGGAGAGATTTCGCGGTCGGACTTCACCCTCGTTCGGTGGCCACGGGCGACTTCAATGGCGATGGGGTGCCGGACCTGGCGGTGGCCAGCCAATTCTGGTGCTGTCCCGTCAAGCCCGGCACGTTCTCGGTGCTGCTGGGGAACAGCGACGGGACCTTCCGGGCGGCAACCATATTCGCTTCGGGCTCGAATCCTCGAGCCGTGGCTCTGGGCGACTTCAACGCTGACGGCAAGCTCGATCTGGTGGTGGCCGACGGTATGGGTTCCGCCGTCTGGGTGTTGCTGGGCAACGGGGATGGGACCTTCCAGACTGCGGTGACCTGCGCCGCTGGCGATAGTCCCTACGCCGTGGTCGTGGGAGACTTCAACGCCGATAGCAAGCTGGATCTGGTGGTGGCCGTTGGTTCCGCCGGCGTCTCGGTACTCCTGGGCAACGGCGATGGAACCTTCCAGCCACCACTGACCTTCGGCGCTGGCAGCGGTGCTTCTTCGGTGGCCGTGAGCGACTTCAATGGCGATGGCAAGCTGGATCTGGTGGTGACCGTCGGTTCCGCCGGCGTCTCGGTACTCCTGGGCAACGGCGATGGAACCTTCCAGGCTGCGGTCAACTACGCCACTGGCAGTAGTCCCTACGCCGTGGCCGTGGGCGATTTCAATGCGGACGGCAAGGTCGATCTGGCGATTGCCAATGGAGACGCCGCGGATGTCTCAGTACTCCTGGGCAACGGGGATGGGACCTTCCAGACGACGGCGTTGACCTTCTCTACTGGTACGTGGCCTTCGTCAGTGGCCGTCGGCGACTTCAACGCCGATGGCAGGTTGGATCTGGCCGTGGCCAACTTTGGTGCTGCCTCTGTCTCAGTGCTGCTCGGCAACCCCTCAGCTGTGCTGGGCGGAGCCGATGGGACCTTCCAGGCGGCGCCGACCTACGCTGCTGGCACGAATCCTCTCGCCGTCACCGAGGGCGACTTCAATCGCGATGGAGTGCCGGACCTGGCGGTGGCCGACTCTGGTTCCGGCACCGTCTCGGTGCTGCTGGGCAACGACGATGGGACTTTCCAGACGGCGCTCGCCTTCCCTGCTGGGAACGGGCCTGAGTCCGTGGCCGTCGGCGACTTCAATGGCGATGGCGAGCTGGACCTTGCCGTGACGAACCCTGGGTCCGCCACTGTCTCGGTGCTGCTGGGCAACGGCGATGGGACCTTCCAGGCGCCACTGACCTTCGGCGCTGGAAGCGGAGCTTCTTCGGTGGCGCTCGGCGACTTGAATGCCGATGGCAAGCTGGATCTGGTCGTGGCCAACCGCGGTTTCAGCACCGTCTCGGTGCTGCTGGGCAACGGCGATGGGACCTTCCAGGCGCCACTGACCCTCAGCGTTTCGCGTGCTCAAGCTGTCGCCGTCGGCGATTTCAATCGCGATGGGGTGCCGGACCTGGCGGTGGCCAATCGTAATAGTGGCGACATCGGTCGCGATACCGTCTCGGTGCTGCTCGGGAACGGCGACGGGACCTTCCAGGCTCCCGCGTTCTTTGCTGTGGGCGGTGGCGCCGCTTCTGTGGTCGTGGACGACTTCAACGGCGATGGAGTGCCGGACCTGGCCCTGGCCAGCCCGGGTTACACGACACACCACGAGTCCTATTCCTTGGTGTCGGTGCTTTTGGGGAACGGCGATGGGACCCTCCAGGCGGCACGGACCTTCTATGCGGGCGGCATTCCTTCGTCTGTGGCCGCGGGCGACTTCAATGGTGATGGCAAGGTGGATCTGGCGGTCGCCACCAGCGGTTCCAACGCTCTCTCGGTCCTTCTGGGGAACGGCGACGGGACCTTCCAGGCACTGCAGATCTTCGGGGCCGGCAGCGGTCCTGTTTCCGTGGCCAGTGGCGACTTCAATCGCGACGGAGTGCCAGACCTGGCCGTGGCCAACTTCTATTCCAACAACGTCTCGGTGCTGGTCGGTCGAAAGACCAACGACTTGACGACGACGGGAACGACGCCCGAGACCGGAAGCGGCTCGCCGACGTCGATGTAGTCGAAGGCGCCCAGCTCGAGCTCGTCAACCGCCACCAGATTGAGCTTCGCGCGGAGCTCCTCGAGCAGGAGCCGGCCCATCAGGCGCGCGATGTCGCGGTCGAAGGCGAGCACGACGGGCGCCTGCCGGCCGTCGAGGGCCTGAACCAACCCCTGCCCCAACAGGGTCAGCTCGCTGTGGCTCGGTCCAAACGGCCAGCGAATGGCAAGCGCCAGAGGACCGTCGAGCAGCTCGGGATCGTGGGCCCGGCCCGCCTGCCGCACGGCCTCGGCGACTCCCGCAACACTCAGCGGTTCCCCGAGCCTCACGGAAAGGACCGGCAAGTTGCGGATGGGAAGAAGATCGGGCTGGGGCGTGAAGATCGTGCTCCCGCTGACCTGCACCGTGTACTGGGCCGCGCCGATGACCGTGGCCCGGATGCCTTCGAGAGGCGTCGCCAGGCTCCCGGCGAGCGGGTGGTGGCGCAGGCGGCTCCTGACAGCCTCACCCAGGGCCTTCCCCAGATCACCGAAGGCGGCGCGCTCCCTCTCGTAGATATATTCGGACACGCCGCCCGAGAACATGAGGACATCGATCGGCCCGTCGTCGTCGAGCGGCGGCGTGTGCATGAGCCGGCGCGTCAGCGACGAGAGCGGGCGCCGATCGATGAGCTCGAAGAGACACGCGGCCATCTTCTCGGCGAGGGCCGCCTTCCGAGTGTCATCGATCCGCTGGCCGACCGCGAGCCGGAGGCCGACTTCGTCGCCGACCAGAGCGCCCGCCTCCTCCAGTCGCGTGATGCGACCTCGATCCTCGGCGACGAGGCGTCCACCGACGTTGATCACGGCCACCGCGGCGACCTGGCCGTCGCGGCAAACCGCCAGCTTGGTCGTCCCGCCGCCGATGTCGACGCTCAAAACCCCGCTCCCCTCGCGCGAGCGCGCTACCGCCCCTGATCCGTGAGCGGCCATGATCGCCTCGAGCTGTGGGCCCGCGGCCGCGCAGACGAAGCGGCCGGCCTCTCGCGCGAACAGCGACAGAATGCTCTCGGCATTCTCCTTCTTGGCCGCCTCGCCCGTGACGACGACGGCCCCCGTGTCGATGCCGTCCGGGGTGAGCCCCGCGCGCGCGTATGTGTCCCGGATGAAGGAGTCGAGCCGCTCGGTGTCGATCAGGAAGGGATCGCGGTACGGGGTCAAGAGGATCGGCGACTGATGGAGCACGTCTCGCTCGACCACCCGGAAGCGGCTCGACAGGCTCTCACCGAGCCGCCGTAACACCAGACGGGAGAAGGTCAGATGCGACGTCGAGGAGCCGATGTCGATCCCGACGCTCTGGAGCTCGATCCGCTCACCAGCCCAGATCGGGTCGGTTTCGTCGGGCGGCGCCTGGGGTTCGCCTTCGTGATCCCCGTGCTCGTGGGGGTGCGGAAAATCGTGCATCAGGGGGGCAAGTTACCGCTTGACTACACAAAGTTCAAATATTAGATATTTGCCATGCCGAGGCCGGGAAGCGCGGTCCCCGCCGGGTCTCTGGAATTCATGCCGACTCGACGGGACCGCGTATCCGCAGAGATCCTCCGCCAGCTCAAGTCGGCGATTCTCGCGGGCCGGCTCAAATCTGGAGACAAGCTCCCTTCCGAGAAGCAGCTCGCCCAGCAGTTTCAGTCGAGCCGTGGTTCGGTCCGTGAGGCCATCCGAACGTTGGAGCAGGCGGGGCTCCTCGTCGTGCGGCGGGGCGCGGGGGGCGGCGCGATCGACGCAGACGGCGACCTCCGTCACGTGACGGACTCGCTCTTCACGTTGATCCGTCTCGGGAGCGTTTCGATCCACGATCTGACCGAGGTCCGCGTGATCCTGGAGCCGCGCATCGCCAGCCTGGCGGCTCAGCGGATCACCGCGGAGGAGCTGGCTCGAATCGAGGCCTACGTCGCCAAGCACGCCGAGGCGATCGCCGCGGGGCATCTGCACGCCACCGCCGATCTCGGCTTCCACCGGATGCTCGCGGACGTTGCGAAGAACCCGCTCCTGGTGCTCTTCGCCCACTCGATGGCGGACTCGATGGTGCAGGAAGTCGTGGCCCGGCTCGAGATGGACGCGACGACCAATCGGAGCAATCTGGCCTCCCATCAGAAGATCTGCGCGGCCCTCGCCCGCCGCGATCACGACGAGGCGTCGCGCGTTATGCTCGAACACGTCACCGAAGTTCAGGACCGTCTGGGGCGGCTCTTGCCGGCGACAAAACCGGGGCGTGGCTGACGGCGCCCCGACCCGATCCCGCGAGGAGGACGACGATGGCCAAGCCCATGCCCGCGATCAGCAAGAAGGACATCTCGAGCCTGCGCTCCACGCTGGAGTACCTGAAGGAGGCGGGGGAGCTACTCACCTCGAACGCCGAGATCGACCCCCACCTCGAGCTTGCGGCTGTCCAGAAACGCCTGGACGGTGGCCCGCCGATGCTCTTCGAGAAGGTCAAGGGGTACCCGAACGCTCGCCTGGCCAATAACATCTATGCGTCGGCGGAGCGGATCGCGCGGCTCTTCGGCGTCGAGGATCCGAAGAAGTTCAAGTACAAGGCGGTGGAAGCGGTCCGGCAACCCCTGCCGCCGATCGAGGTGCGCGACGCTCCGTGCCAGGAGGTCGTGATCACGAAGGACATCGACGTCTGGCCGATCGTCCCCATGATCTCTCACGCCAAGACCGACCCCGGGCGGACGCTCGGCGCCGGCAACACGGTGGTGCGGGGCAAGTATTTCTGGGGCGGCTCGCACATCGGTTACAACCGGATGAACTTCCGCGGTCCCGACTTCTCGAGCTTCCAGATCTCTCCGGGCTCTCACATGGACCAGATCGCCACCCACTGGTACCGCAAGGGCCCGATCCCCATGACGATCAACATTGGCGTGCCCCCCGCCTGCACGATGATGGCGGGGGCGGGCTTCACCTACGTCATCCTCCCCCGCGGGTGCGACGAGCTGGGTGTGGCCGGGGCCCTGCAAGGGTTCCCGGTGGAGCTCGTGAAGGCGAGAACGCAGGACGCGTGGGCCATCGCGAATGCCGAGTACGTCATCGAGGGTTACCTCGACACGACGGAGAAAGTCTGGGAGAGCCCGCTGGCGGAGAAGGAGAACGAACAGGGGAAGTTCCCGTTCCACCCCGAGTGGGCCGGCTACATGGGCAAGGCCTACCGAACCTACAAGTTCCACGCCACGGCCATCAGCCACCGCAAGGAGAAGCCCATCTACTATGGCCTGATCGTGCACGGCATGGACGACCACTACATCGATGTCTCCATGCGCGAGGCGTGCTTCCTGGAGCTGGCCGAGCGGATCGTGCCGGGCCTCTGCATCGACACGAACATCCCGATGGGCCTGACAGACTGGGGCGGGGCGATCTTCCAGGTCCAGAAGCGCCGCGCTCGCGATGAGGGCCTGCACCGGAACATCCTGTCGGCGGCGCTCTCGATCTCGCTCGGGATGCGCCTGGCGATTGCGGTCGATGAGGACATCGACATCTAACATGGAAGACGTCATGTGGGCGCTGGCGACCCGCGTGAACCCCAAAGAGGACATCATGACCGTCTGCGAGGGCGGTTTCGGCCAGACCTTCCAGCCGGCCGAGCGCAGCTCGGCGGGGGAGCAGCAGTGGACGCAGACGAACATCCGCTTCTCTGGCGGTATGGGCATCGACGCCACGCGGCCCTTCGTCTACAAGGACGCCTTCGAACGGGCGCGGTACGAGATCGGGCTGGTCGATCTCAAGAAGTGGTTCACTCCCGAGCAGATCGATCGTGCCCGCGCGTCCCAGGAAGGCTACGCCAGGTGGATGGCTGAGCGCGGTATCTAGCGAGCGCGGCCGGCCTCATGCCAGAGCCCGAAGGGATTCTCGCCCCGTACCGGGTGCTCGACCTCACCGGTGAGCTCGGGCCTCTGTGCGCGAAGATCCTTGCGGATCTCGGCGCCGATGTGCTCAAGGTCGAGCCGCCGACCGGCGACCCCTCGCGCTGGCGCGGGCCCTTTCCCGGTGATCGCCCGGATCCGGAGCAAAGCCTCTCGTGGGCCGCCTGGAACGTCAACAAGCGTTCGGTCACGCTCGATCTGTCGCTGCCGGCCGGGCGTGACGGTCTCAGGCGGCGCGCGCGCGAGGCCGACTTTCTGATCGAATCGTTCCCGCCCGGTGAGCTCGACCGTCTGGGACTCGGCTACCCGGCGCTCGCCGAGGAGAATCCGCGGCTCATCGTCACGTCGATCACGCCCTTCGGCCAGACCGGGCCCTATAGCAAGTATCGGGCCTCCGACCTCGAGCTGATGGCGGCGGCGGGCTGCATGTCGTTGACGGGCGAGCCCGACGGCCCGCCGCTACGCGTTTCGCTTCCACAGGCCTCAGCCTGGGCTGGCGTGTACGCCGCCGCCGGCTCGCTCCTCGCCCTGCACCATCGCTACCTCACGGGCGAGGGTCAGCACGTGGACGTCGCCGCGCAGTCCTGTTTGCTCTCGGCGCTCGGGCACGCTCCCGGCTTCTGGGACCTGAACCGGACCAACGCGGTCCGGGCCGGCGTGTTCATGACCGGGCGGAGCATCACCGGCGCGCGGATGCGGGTGATGTGGCCGTGCCGGGACGGCTTCTTGAACTTCATCATCTACGGCGGTGAGGCGGGCCGCCGGACCAATCAGGCCCTCGTCCGGTGGATGGATGAGAGCCGCATGGCTCCGCGGTTTCTCCTCGAGAAAGACTGGAGCCGGTTCGACATCGCCACCGTGTCGCAGCAGGAGATCGACCGCATCGAGGGGGCCATCGGCCCCTTCTTTCTGACCTTGACGAAGGCGGAGTTCTTCGCGGAGGTCGTCAAGCGCGACATGCTCGGCTATCCCGTCGCGACACCGCGGGAGATCCTCGAGGATCCTCAGCTCCTCGCGCGGGACTTCTGGGTTCCGATGCGTCGGGTAGACGGAACCACGAGCGTCAACTTCCCCGGAGCGTTCGCGAAGTTCTCGGGAGGACGGTGCACGGTTCATCGACCTCCCCCCCGCGTCGGAGAGCACAACGCCGCGCTCCCCGACCCGCGGGACGCCAGCGCGACCACGGCGCCTCCGCGTCGGCGCCTGCTCGGCAGTGACCCGGGACCGGAGACCGCCTCTGCCCTCGCCGGGATCAAGGTCGTCGAGTTCGCCGCCTACGCCGCCGGGCCGGGAATCACCAAGTACCTGGCGGACCACGGCGCCATGGCCGTTCGCGTGGAGTCGAGCGTTCGCCCCGATGGCTTCCGCACTCACTACCCGCCGTACCGTGACAACATCCCGGGCCCGAACCGCTCCGGCTGCTTCAGCCTCTGGAACAACGACAAGTGGAGCGTCACCTTGAACCTCAAGGCGGAGGGCGCCTCAGAAGTGGCGGGGGCACTCGTCCGCTGGGCGGACATCGTCATCGAGAACTTCACCCCCGGCACGATGGCGAAGCTCGGGCTCGATCACGAGAGGCTCAGGACCCTGAACCCGGCACTCATCGTGCTCAGCACATGTAATCACGGGCAGACCGGACCCCACGCCCGTCACCCCGGCTTCGGCTCGCAGCTCTCCTCTCTGGCTGGCTTCACCCACTTCACCGGCGAATCGGGCGGCCCGCCCATGTTCCTGTATGGTCCCTACATCGACTTCATCGCGGTGGCCTTTGGCTTCGTCGCGGTCCTCGCCGCACTCGACGGGCGGCGGCGCACGGGGCACGGACAGTACATCGACCTCTCGCAGTACGAGACCGGACTCCAGTTCCTGGCCCCCGCGCTTCTGGACGCTGCCGTCAACGGCCGCGACCTCATGCGCTGCGGCAACCGCGACGGTGATGCCGTTCCCCACGGCGTCTACCCCTGTCGAGGGACGGACCGATGGTGCGCCGTGAGTGTGTGGGACGACGCGGAGTGGCGCCGACTGGTCGGCGCCCTGGGTGGGCCTGGCTGGGCGACCGATCCGCGGTGGGAGACGGCGCCGGGAAGGCGGGCTGGCGAGGCCGAGCTGGACCAGCGACTCGCGGAGTGGGCCTCACGGCTCGACGCCGAGGAGGTCATGAGCCGCTTTCAGGCAGCGGGCGTCCACGCCGCGGGGGTCCGGACAATGGCGGAGCTGTTCAGCGACCCGCAGCTCGTCCACCGGCGAGTCTGGCGGGCGCTCGAGCATCCCGAGATCGGGCGCCACCACTACAAGGCTCCGCCCTTCATCCTGTCCAGGGCCCCGAGCGGCCCGCGGCGGCCAGCCCCCTGCCTCGGGGAGCATACGCGGCAGGTCCTCACGGAGATCCTGGGGATGAGCGCGGGCGAGGTGCGGTCGCTCGAGACGCGGGGCGTGCTCCAGTGAGCGGTAGCGCGCCCGCCCCGCGGCGCCTCATCGTCGGGATCTCCGGAGCCTCAGGCGTGGTCTACGGGATCCGCCTCCTTCAAATCCTGCGTGCCCACCCCGACATCGAGAGTCACCTGGTCTGCTCGAAAGCAGCCGAGCGCACGATCGCCGAGGAGACCGACTGGGCGGTGAAAGACGTGAAGGCCATGGCGTCGGTCGTCCACCCGGTCACGGACATCGGCGCCAGCATCGCGAGCGGCTCGTTCCGGACCGAAGGGATGGTCATCATTCCGTGCTCGATCCACACCGTCGGTGCCGTCGCCCACTGCATCTCGGACACGCTCCTGACACGCGCCGCCGACGTCTGCCTCAAGGAAGGGCGCCGCCTGGTCCTGGTGGTGCGGGAAACGCCGCTGCACATCGGCCATCTCAGAACGCTCGTGGCCGCGGCGGAGAGCGGCGCGATGATCGTGCCGCCCGTCCCCGCGTTCTATAGCCGCCCGACGACCCTGGACGACGTCATCGACCACACCTGCGGGCGAGTCCTCGATCTGTTCGGCATCTCCCACGACCTCGTTCGCCGTTGGGGCGAGTCGGAGCCGCAGCCCGGCGACCGCGAGCCGTCGTAGACGCGGGTGACCCACGACCGACCGTGTCCGGTTCGTTAAGCGCCGATCAATCCCCCGACGAGGCCGAGCAGCTGATTCAGGAGACCCACAACGGCCACGACGTTCTCCAGCAGCGCGACGATCTCGCAGATCAGGCTGCCAAGTGGTCCGGAACCGCCGACGATATCGAGCGTCA
>Ga0134084_10000048_pt1 | contig 13276 bp, 9 predicted proteins | sample 15_taG_16_FD_94470 | JGI IMG/M metagenome (GOLD analysis project Ga0134084, IMG submission 94470) | Grasslands soil microbial communities from the Angelo Coastal Reserve, California, USA - 15_D_Glu_20cm_2_24_1 metaG | ecosystem: Environmental > Terrestrial > Soil > Grasslands ...
CTTGGTGCCTGCTTCCGTGAGGAGGAGCGTGCCGGCGGGAAAATCGAACGCCGCGAGCCCGAGCCGCCCGGGGATCGGGGCGCCGGGCCGTTTCCACCGCAGCCGGCCGGCGATCATGAGATGCAGGATGACGAAGTAGTCGTCGTCGAGACAGAAGACAATGCGCTTCCCGAGCCGCTCGAGCCGCCGCAGGACGCGGCCCGCGAGCTGCTCGAGAGGTGGGTCGACCGACCGGAGCAGGAACGGACTCGCGATGCGCACCCGCTCGAGCCGCTCCCCGACGACGCGCGATTGCAGCGCTTCGAGGTACACTACGATGTCGGGGAGCTCGGGCATGGCTGAACCGGTCCAGAACGGAGCATAGGATCGCCACGAGCGCACCGCGCCACCAGGCCCTGCCTCCCTCGCCGCCGCGCCCCTTCCTCGCTTAACTTGCAGGCGCGATGAGCCAACCCGAAACGCGCCGCCCACGCCTTCCCGAACGCATTAGCGGACTCGCCGCCGTCGCGACCAACCTCTCGTGGAGCTGGAGTCGCGATGCCCGAGCGCTGTTCCGGATGCTGGACGGAGCGCTTTGGCACCTCACGCGCCACAACCCGATCGAGCTGCTGCGCCGGGTGGATCCGGCGCGGCTGGCGGCTTGTGCGCAGGACCCCGCCTTCCTGGAGCGCTACGACGCGCTCATCGCGTGGAACGGATGGGTCGCCGACACGCACGATACCTGGTTCGAGACGACCTATCCGGACCTCGCGCAGCGGACAATCGCTTACTTCTGTGCCGAGTTCGGGCTGCACGCCTCGGTGCCGATCTACTCGGGGGGCCTCGGCGTTCTCGCGGGAGACCATTGTAAGACGGCGTCCGACCTGGGCGTGCCGCTCCTCGGCGTGGGGTTGTTCTATATCAAAGGTTACTCCGATCAGCGGCTCAGGCTCGACGGGTGGCAGGAGGACGCGGAGGAGCGGTTCGACCTGGCCGCAACGCCGCTCGAGCCGGTGCGCGGGCCGCACGGCGATCCCTGCCTCGCCACAGTGCGTATGTCCGGGCGTGCGGTGAGCATCGGGGCGTGGCGAGTCATGGTGGGCCGGGTGCCGATTTTTCTGTTGGACACCGACCACGAGCAGAACGACCCCGCCGATCGCCAACTGTGCCACCGGCTTTACGCCGGTGGGCCCGACCTGCGACTCCGCCAGGAATGGATCTTGGGAGTCGGGGGCGTGCGGGTGTTGCGTACCTTAGGATACGACCCCGCCGTGTGGCACGCGAACGAAGGACACGCCGCCTTTATGCTGGTCGAGCGGGTGCGTGAGCTCGTGGCGAGTGGGGTTTCGTTTGCGGACGCGGTTCGTCGGGTGCGCGCGGCCAGCGTATTCACGACCCATACGCCCGTGCCGGCGGGGCACGACACCTTCTCCCCCGAGCAGGTGGAGCAGTGCACGGGTCCCGTGTGGCAGGAGATGGGGGTGAGACGGGAAGACGTGTTCCGCCTCGGCCATCACCCGGCGCTCGACCACGACCGCTTTCACATGTCGGTCGCCGCGATCCGCCTCTCGGCGCGGGTGAACGCGGTATCGCGGCGTCACGGCGAGGAGTCCCGCCGCATCTGGGCCCCGCTTTGGCCGGACCGCGAGGCCGCGCGGGTGCCGATCACGGACATCACCAACGGCGTCCATGTCGCGACGTGGATGGCGAACCGGGTGGTGGCCCTGCTCGAGTCCCATCTCGGTGCCGACTGGTGGCAGCACGTGGACGACCCGGCCGTGTGGGCCAGGATGCTCAAGCTGGATGACTTCGCGCTCTGGGCGGTGCACAACGAGCTCAAGTCCCATCTGATGCGGGGCATCCGGGAACAGGCGCGGCGGCGTTGGGCGGACCAGTGGAAAGAGGCCTTGCACCTCGTAGGCGCGGGGACGCTGCTCGATCATCACGCCCTGACCATCGGCTTCGGCCGCCGGTTTGCGACCTACAAGCGGGCCGACCTGATCTTCCGCGATCCTCACCGGCTGCAGCGCTTGCTCGTCAACCCCTGGCGCCCGGTGCAGATCGTGTTCGCCGGCAAAGCGCATCCGGGCGACGAGCCCGGGAAGCAGGTGCTCCAGCGCGTCTATGCGCACACCCGGGAAGCGCGGTTCGAGGGGCGAATCGCCTTCATCGAGGACTACGACATGCACCTCGGCCACAATCTGGTGCAGGGCGTCGACCTCTGGCTCAACCTGCCGCGGCCGCCCCTCGAGGCGTGCGGCACCAGTGGCATGAAGGCGGCTTTGAACGGCGTGCCGCAGCTCAGCACGCTGGACGGGTGGTGGGCCGAGGGTTACGATGGGTCGAACGGCTGGGCGATCCCGGGCGTGCCGGAGGGAGCGGACGCCGACGCGGCCGACGCTGAGCAGTTGTATCGCCTGCTGGAGGACGAGGTGGTCCCGCTGTTCTACACCCGGGATGCACGCGACGTCCCGCTCGGCTGGATGGAAAAAATGAAGCACGCGCTGTGCGTCGCGGGCCAGCGTTTCAGTGCCAGGCGCATGTTGCGGCAGTACGTGACGGAACATTACGTGCCGGCGATCAGGGGTCAGCTGCCGGGCGACGATCCTCCGACCGCCTGAACGGGGCCCGTCAAACTCGAAGGGAGCAGCTCACGAGCATCCGAGCGCCGAAGCCTGTCCGCGCGAGAGCGAGGGCCCGCCCCAAGGTCGGCCCCGTCGCCGCGCCGCGTCCGCCCGCACCGGCGGCGGAGCGCATCGGCGTGGTCCACCTGACGGCGGAGTACTGGCCGTTCGCGCGCACCGGCGGGTTGGGAGAGGCGGTGAGCGGCTTGGCGAGTTTCCAGGCCGCCGCCGGCATGCCCACGACGGTGGTGCTGCCGCTGTACCGCCAGGTGCGGGAGACCGCGCCGACGCTGGAACGAGCGGGGCCGCCGTTCACCGTCGCGCTCGGCGGGCGGACGGAGACTGCATGGCTGTACCGCGTGCAGGACGGCGGCGGGGGCGGGCCCCAGGTCTTCTTCATCGAGCACCCCGACTTCTTCGATCGGGCGGGGATCTACGGCGACGACGCCGGGGACTATCCGGACAACGCGTTGCGGTTCGCCTTCTTTTGCGCGGCGGCGCTGACCGTATTGCCCCAGATCGCGCCGGAGGCGCAGGTGCTGCACGCGCACGACTGGCACACCGGTCTGGCGCCGGTGTACCTGCGCACCGTGTTCGCCGGCGAGCCGCTGCACCGCCGGTTGGGCACGGTGCTGTCGGTGCACAACGCCGGATTCCAAGGGCATTTTCCTCCCGAGACGATGGCCGCGCTCGGCCTACCCGGTGAGCTGTACAACCCGCAGGTGTTCGAGTGGTACGGCCGGATGAACATTCTCAAGGGTGGCCTGACGTTCTCAGACCTGGCCGTCACCGTCAGTCCGACCCATGCGCGAGAGCTGCTGACGCCGGAAGGGGGGTTCGGCCTGCAGGAGAAGTTCACCGAGCTGGGAGACCGCGTGGTGGGGATCCTCAATGGGATCGATCCGCGACTGTGGAATCCCGCAACGGACCCCCACATCACGGCGACTTACTCGATCGATGAGCTCGCGGGCAAGCGGCGCTGCAAGGCGGCGCTGCAGCGGGCCTACGGTTTGCCGCAGCGCGCTCACACTCCGCTCTTTGGCATGAGCGCGCGCCTCGTATCGCAGAAGGGGCTCGACCTCGTGCTGGGAGCGGATCTGCTGGGGAAAACGGACGCGCAGTTCATCTTCCTCGGCGCGGGAGAGCACCGCTACCACGCGGCGCTGACCGAGCTCGCCGCCGCGGCCCCCGATCGGGTGGCGGTCGAGTTCGCCTTCACGGATCACCTCGAGCACGGGCTGCTCGCGGGGGCGGATCTGCTGCTGATGCCGTCCCTGTACGAGCCGTGCGGGCTCACGCAGATGCGGGCGCAGCGCTACGGCACGATCCCCGTCGCTCGCCGGGTGGGCGGCCTGCTCGACAGCATCGTCGACGGGGAGACGGGAGTGCTGTTCGCCGAGTACACCTCCGCGGCGCTCGAGCAGGCGGTGACGCGGGCGCTGGACTGCTATCGGGACCGGACCGCGTGGCGCAAGATCATGCACCAGGTGATGGCGCTCGCGTTCGGCTGGGAGGGCTCGGGCTCCCGCTACCTGGACGTTTATCGGCGCGCGCTGGCCACGCGCTCGACCGCCGGCTGACCGTCGGGAGATGGATTTCGTTCTCGCGCTGCACAGCCATTTGCCGTATGTGCTGAATCACGGGCGGTGGCCGCACGGCAGTGACTGGCTGTGCGAAGCCGCGCTCGACAGCTACCTCCCCCTGCTCGAGCAGCTGCAGGAACTCGCGGCTCCCCCCCATGGCACCCGCGCGCCGGTGACGATCGGCTTTACGCCGGTGCTCGCGAACCAGCTCGCGAGCCCGGCGTTCGCGCAGGAGCTCGAAGCGTTCTTCGACCAACGCGAGGCCGTTTGCCGGGAAGCCCCTGCGGCGCTAGCCGCGACCGGCGATGGGGCGCTTCTGCCCCTCGTCGACTACTGGAAGGCGCGGCTGAGCCGCCTGCGGAAGCTATTTCAGGCGGTGGACCGCGACATCGTGGCCGCGTTCCGCCGGCTGCAGGACGATGGGCATCTGGAGATCATCGGCTCGGCGGCGACGCACGGCTATCTCCCGCTGCTCGCCCGCGACGAGAGCGTGCAGCTGCAGCTCACCGTAGGGCGGCGCGAACACCGGCGGCTGTTCGGCCGGGATCCGGTGGGCTGCTGGCTGCCGGAGTGCGCCTATCGGCCGCGGGCCGGCAAACGGCGCGCCATCGAGGACCATCTGGCGGCTGCCGGTTTCCGATATTTCTTCACCGACGCGCATCTCGCCCGGGCCGGCACACCGCTCGGGATGTACTCCGAGATCCCGTTGGGCGCGGAGCGGTTCGACGCGGAGCGGCACGAGGCCGCGTCGAAACCCGCAGCCGCGGCGGTTCGGTCGCCCTACCAGGCCTATCGGGTGACGCCGCCTCGGGCGAAGCGCAGCGTGGCCACCTTGGTGCGGGATCCCCGCTCCTCGATGCAAGTCTGGAGCCGCCACCAGGGCTACCCCGGCGACGAGTGGTACCTCGAGTTCCACAAGATACGCTGGCCCGGCGGTCTCAAGCTGTGGCGGGTGACGGGACCCGACGTCGATCTGGGCGCGAAGCGCGCGTACGATCCAGCGGCCGCGCGCGGCCGGGCGGGAGACCATGCGCGCCACTTCGCGCACCTGCTCGGCGAAATCGCGGCGGAGCCCGCAGCGGGAGGGGCGAAGGACGGAGGCGTCGTCGTCGCACCGTTCGACACGGAGCTGTTCGGTCACTGGTGGTTCGAGGGCGTGGATTTCCTGGCTGCAGTGTACCGCGAGCTGCGCTACCATCCCCGCATCCGCGCGGCGACGGGCTCGCAGCACCTGGCGGATCATCCACCGCGCGCGGCGCTGCGTCTCGCGGAAGGCTCGTGGGGCGTGAACGGCGATCACACGATGTGGCTCAATGACCGCACGGCGTGGACATGGCCGCGCCTCCGCGCGCTGGAGGGCGCCTTCTGGAAGGCGGCCCCAGCGGCGCTCGCGTCCCGCGACGCCCGTCCGGTGCTGGCGCAGGCGGCGCGCGAACTGCTCCTCGCCCAGGCCTCCGACTGGCAGTTCATGATCTCCACCGGCGCAGTGCCGGACTATGCGGAGCGCCGCTTCAAGCTGCACTGTGACGACGCCGAGCGGCTGATCGCCGCCCTGACGTCCGGCTCGTCGGGCGACACGGGGACGCGGGGCGTCGCACTGGCGGTGGAGCTGGAGCGCCGCGACGGGCTGTTCCCGAATGTCCTAGACGCCGTTGCTGAGGTGCTGGGCGATTGAGCGTGCGGTCGGTCGTCATCCACGGGCACTTCTACCAGCCGCCGCGCGAGGACCCCTGGCTCAACGAGGTCGCCGCCGAGCCGCCCGCGGCGCCGTACCACGACTGGAACCAGCGTATCGAGCAGGAGTGCTACCGCGCGGTCGTCGCGGCGCGGCTGTATGCCCCCGACGGCAGGATCACGCAGATCGTCAATACCTTGGCCTCCATCAGCTTCAACTTCGGCCCGACGCTGCTCGAGTGGCTGGAGCGGCAGACGCCGTCGACTTATGCCGCCGTGCTCGACGCCGACCGGCAGAGCCGCGAGCGGCATGGCGGGCACGGCAACGCGATCGCCATGCCTTACCACCACGCGATCCTGCCGCTCTCGTCCCGCCGCGACAAAGTCACCGAAGTGCGCTGGGGGATCGCGGATTTTCGGCGCCGCTTCGGACGCGACCCCGAGGGCATGTGGCTTCCCGAGACGGCAGTCGATGCCGAGACCCTGGATGTCCTCGCGGCCGAGGGGATCCGCTTCACCATCCTCGCCCCGCATCAGGTGGAGCACGCCCCGCCGGGCGGGCTCCCCGGGTGCTACCGCACGCCGGGCGGCCGGTCGATCGCGCTGTTCGTGTACGACGGCCCCATCTCTCACGACGTTGCGTTCGGACCGCTGCTCAAGGACGCCGCAGCGTGGGCGGAGCGGCTGCTCGCGCAGGCGAAAGGCAAGAGCGAGCCCCGGCTCGTAGCGGTGGCGACCGACGGCGAGACGTACGGCCACCACCACCGCTTCGGTGAGGTGGCGCTCGCCTGGCTGCTGCGGGAGTTCGAGCGGCGCAGCGGCGTGCGGGTCGAGAACTTCGCCGCCTTTCTGGCGCGCCACCCGCCGCGCCACGACGTGGCGCTCGTGGCGCCCACCTCGTGGAGCTGCGCGCACGGGGTGGAGCGCTGGCGTGCGGACTGCGGCTGCCGCATGGCGCCGGAGCGGCCGACGCAGCAACGCTGGCGGGCGCCGCTGCGCGCGGCGCTCGACTGGCTCGCCGGGGAGCTGCACCCGCGCTTCGAGCGTGAGGGCACCGAGCTGTTCACCGATCCGTGGGCCGCCCGTGACGCCTATGGCGCCGTCGTCAGCTCGGACGAGGCGGCCATCGCGCGATTTGTGGCGGCGCAGATGCGCCGACCTGACGACGCGGCGCGCCGGGCCCGGGCTCGGGAGCTGCTCGACCTCGAGCGCAACGCCCTCCGGATGTTCACGTCCTGCGGCTGGTTTTTCGACGACATCGCCGGGCTCGAATCGGTGCAGATCCTCCGGTACGCGGCGCGCGCGATCGAGCTGGCCGGCGCGGACGCGCCGCGGCTCGAAGCGGGAGTGCTCGGCCGGCTCGCGCGCGCGGAGGCGAACGAGCCCGGAGCGGGGACCGGGCGCGACGTCTATTTGAGCCGGGTCAAGCGGCGGGTGCCGGCGGAGGCAGCGTCACGCCCGGACTCCGGGGGACCGGGCGGGGACGCGGCCCGAGAGCTGCTCCGAGCAGTGACGCTGCTCGAGCACGATCGCTCGCCTCGAGCGATCGCCGTCGTCGCAGAACTGGCCGAACGCGTGCAGCGCGACGGCAGTCCGGTTCCATTCGATGCGCAGACGGCCTTCTACCGGATCCGCGCCGCGTCTCCGCCCGACTGGGCGGCGCAGCTCGCGCCTGTGGCCTGGCGGCTGGGCTTCGCACACGGGGATGGCGCAGCGAAGGGGGAGGGGGAGGACGGGGAGGGGGGGGACCACTAGCTGGGTCCGCTACGCTTCGCCTTCGGCGTCCATTTCCACCAACCGGTGGGCAACTTCGACCACGTGTTCGAGCAGCACGTGCGCGACGTGTACCGCCCGTTCCTGGAGCGGCTCGCGGAGCGGGAATTCTTCCCCATCGCCATCCACATGTCGGGTCCGCTGCTCGAGTGGCTCGAAGGGCACGAATCCGCGTTGCTCGACCGGATCGCGCGGCTCGCCGTGGACGGGCGCTTGGAGCTGTTGCTCTCGGGGTTCTACGAGCCCGTGCTGGCGGCGCTGCCCCGGCTCGACCGGATCGAGCAGATCGACTGGATGCGCCAGGCGATCAAACGGCGCTTCGGAGTGGAAGCGAGCGGGCTCTGGTTGACGGAGCGCGTGTGGGAGCCGGAGCTGGCCGCGGATCTGGCGCAGGCGGGGGTGCGGTACGCGCTGGTGGACGATCGTCATTTCCTGGTCTCGGGATTCTCCGGCGATCGGCTGCACGCCCCGTTCTGGACCGAGAGCGACGGCAAGCGCGTCGCGCTGTTCCCGATCGACGAGCGGCTGCGTTACCTGATTCCCTTCAAGCCGCCCGCGGACATCGTGGCGTACCTGCGGTCGCTGCGGGAGGGCGGGGCGCCCCTGGCCGTGTTCGTGGACGACGGCGAGAAGTTCGGCGGCTGGCCGGGCACCAAGGAGTGGGTATACGATCGCGGCTGGCTCGCGCAGGTCCTCGAGGCGATGGACACGCTGGTCGCGGGTGGCGAGATCCGCCTGACCACGCTCGCCGCGGCGCTCGCCGAGGTACCGAGCGGCGGGCTCGCGTATCTGCCGACGGCTTCATACCGCGAGATGGAGGGCTGGGCGCTTCCGCCGGAGGCCGCCACCCGGCTCGCGCGGCTCGAGCGCGATCTCGGGCCCGAACGGCTCGCCGGCCCCGACGCGGCGCTGGTCCGGGGGGCGCACTGGCGCAATTTCTTCGTGCGCTATCCCGAGTCGAACCGGATGCACAAGAAGATGCAGGCCGTGTCCGCCCTGTGCCGACGCTGCGGCGACCCGGCGACAGCGCGCCAGGCGATCGGCCGCGCGCAATGCAACGACGCGTACTGGCACGGCGTGTTCGGAGGGCTGTACCTCCCGCACCTGCGCGAGGCCATCTGGCGCAACCTCGCGCTGGCCGAGGGCGAGCTGCGGCGCAGCGCCCCCCTCGAGGTCGAGCAGCTCGATCTCGACGGTGACGGGTTCGAGGAGATCTGGATCCATGCGGCGGCATTCTCCGCTCTCGTCAGCCCGCGCCGCGGCGGCGCGATCGAGGAGTACACCCTGTTCGGCGCCGGGATCAACTACGCCGATGTGCTGACACGGCGGCGTGAGGCCTATCACGAGCTCGCGCTCGAGGGGGTCGAACAGGCGGACACGGGGCCGGGAGACGGGACGCCGAGCATTCACGACATCGAGAAGCGCGTGCGCCTCGACCAGCTGCCGCCCGTCGATCGCGATGCGCGCGCGCTATTCGTAGAACGCGTCCTCCCCGGAGCATTGACCCTGGACGTCTACGCGGGCGGCGATTACCAGCCGATTGTATCGTGGGCCGGCATCCCCGTTGCGGTCGATGTGCGTACGGTCGGCGCGGCCGTAGAGGTGACGTGCCGGGCGCCCCAGCTCGAGAAGCGAATCCGCTGCGACGCTGGCGGTGGGTTGACCGTCTCCTACCGGTGGGACGAGGCGGCCTTTCCTCAGGATGCGCTGTTCGCGCCGGAGGTCTCGCTCGCCAGGCCGCTCGAGTTGACGTGCGTGCCCACCGCCGACGTGTGGTCGTTTCCCGTCGCCACGGTGTCGAAGTCAGAGCGGGGGCTGGACGAGACGGTGCAGGGCCATTCGCTCACGCCGCGCTGGCCGGTGGGGCTGGCGGAAGCCCGGGTCGAGATCACTTGGAGCCGGTGATCGCGAAGGGCACCTGTTTTCCTCTGTTCGCTTACGACGTTGCGCGAGCGATCGACCTGGACGCGGCCGAGCGCCGCATCCTGGCGGGCGCCGAGCGGCAGACAGTGAAGCAGCGACGCCGGGCGCCCGCGTCCTTCGAGTACCGCCCCGCACCACTGCGCGTGACGCGGCCGGGGGAGGTGCATGTACTGGGCGCCTACCGCACGGCGCCGGCGCTCGAGCTGGTCTTGTACGACTTCGGCGCCATCTCGGTGAGCTACGCCGTGCCCATCGAGGGGCCACTGCTGGGCCTTCCCGCGCTGGCGTACGAGCTGTGGGGAAACGAGCGGCTCGTGGCCGACGCCCGCCGGCACGTGGAGGAGCTGCTGGCGACGCTCGGGGACGCGGCGCTCCGGCCGCGCATCGCGGACTTCGTCGAGGACTACTCCATCTTCCAGATCGAGGCGTTCGCGGCGCCGTGCGCCGCCGCCGCGCTGTGGACCGAGCAAGCGCACACCGTCGCTCAAGTGTTGCGGGCCGAGCCGCACACGCTGTCCCAGGAGGAAGTCGCCGACGCGACGACCTCGCGGCTCTCGTTCGGGCCCGACGACGCGACGTTCATCGACACGGACGCGACGCTCCTGTTCGACCCCGAAGGCGACGACGTGCGCGCGGTCCTCGAGTTTGCCAACATCCAGCTGCTCGAGATGCGGTTTCTCGACCAGCAGCTCGACGACATTCTCGAGCGGGCCTATGAGCTGCTCCAGCCGCGCCCGACGCGGGTCGTCGGCTCGGGGAGCGACGGTCCCGACCTGCGCCGGCTGGCCCGGCTGCAGCTCGACGGCGCGATCCTGTTCGAGCAGGTGACGAATGCGCTCAAGCTGGTGGGAGATCAGTACCTGGCGCGGGTGTACTCGCTCGCGTCCCGGCGCTTTCACCTCGGCGACTGGGACGCGAGCATCACGCGCAAGCTGCAGACCATCGACAGCATCTACGCCAAGATGGCGGACCGGGCCGCGAGCCGGCGGATGGAGATCCTCGAATGGATCATCATCGTGCTGATCGCGGTCTCGATCGCCCTGTCCCTCGTTCCGGTACTGCCGCGGCATTGAGGCGACGTGGGCCCGGAGATCTTTGCGGCGCCGCTTCGCGTCATCTCCTGCGCCGCATCACCTGCCACTGGCCCGTCTGGGCATCCGGGGACCCGCCACCGCGTGTCGTGTAGGTGCCCTCGATCCGGTCGCCGGCGAGCTGACCTTCGAAGGTGGTGGCCAGCGGCGCGCCGCTCTCGGGGTCAGCGTAGGGCGCAAGCCTGCCCGTCACACGGCCGCCCGTAACTCGCACGAAGTTGATCGTCAACACGGCGACGCGCGGTTGCGCCCCGGGGGCACCGGCCGATCCCTGCCCGTTCCACGCCTGGAGCGGACGACCCCAGCCGCGGGGAATCATGACCACATCGCCGAAGGCGCTGTCGCTGCTGGCGGAGAGGGTGAAAGAGATGCTGCCGCTGCGGCCGGTGGCGGCGCTCGAGTACGACCCCTCCCATTGGCCTGCGAGGGCGGCCACGTCGCCGGCGGTCCCCGCCAGGGGCACGCGCGTCTGGTGAGCCGCTGCGCAGGCCGTGACCAGTGCGGCGAGCGCCACGTCTAGGATTCCAGTTCGTGAACTCATCGAGAGCTCCAGTTGTCCGAGTGGTCGACAGGAAGCTACGCGCAGCGGGCCCTGTCTGATGCGTAAGACGTGCGGACGCCCCAGTTGGTTGCACGCAAGCCTCCTTACTGGGAGCTTCACCGCTCGAAGGACAACGAAACCCAATAGCAGGCAGTCAGCAACGGTCGGAACGACCCGGCGGAAGCGAACAGTCGGGATCAAATGTCCTCAGGCCCCCGGGTCGCCACTCTAGATTCGGGGGTCGCGGTCTTCCGTTATCTTACCCGGCAAGGAGGGTCCCATGACTTGCAAGATCGCACTGGTCGCGCTGGCGCTCGCGGCCCCGCTCGTCGCTCAGCAGTCCGACAGCATGCATCATCCCGTGATGGGTGCCGGCCACGGGATGATGATGGACGACCCCATGATGGAGCGGATGGGGCCGTCGCTGATGCGAATGATGCTCTACACCCCGCAACACCTGCTCGCTCGCAAGGACGCGCTCGGCCTTACTCCCGATCAGGTCGGCCGCCTCACCGCGTTGCGCGACGGTGCGAAGGCGACGCGCGACGCCGCGATGGCCGAGGCGGAAACGCACCTCAAGGAGCTCGAGCAGGTGGCGAACGCCGCGAAGTCCGACACCGCGGCGCTCAAGACCCACTTTCAAGCGGCGCACACCGCGATGGGCAAGGCTCATTGGACCATGCTAGCATCGTCGGCGCAGGCACGGGCAGTCCTCACCGACGCCCAGCGCGCCAAGGTGCAGATCTGGGCTGACTCGATGCAGGCGTGGACCGAGCAGCACCGCAGGATGATGAATCCGGGCAAGTCGCCCTGAAGCCAATCCACGTGTTCGGAGCCGGTCCATCGGGGCTCGCCGCCGCTCTAGCGGCAAACCAGGCGGGGCGGCGAGTCATTGTCCACGAGCGGTGCTCGGACGTGGGACACCGCTTCCACGATGACTTCCAGGGACTCGAGAACTGGACCACGGACGGCGACGTAATCGACGAGCTTGCAGGACTGGGTATCGAGCCGACGTTCGAACATACGCCGATTCGGGAGGCGGTGGTCTTTGATCCCCGTCGCGTACACACGTATCGCTCACCGCGGCCGCTCTTCTATCTCGTGCGCCGCGGCGCGCGCGCGGGCACGCTCGATTCCAGTCTCAAGGCCCAGGCCCTGGCTCGAGGGATCGAGCTCTGCTTCGGGGAGGCGCGGTCTCTCCTGCGGGAGGGCGGCGTGGTCGCGCAGGGGCCGCATGGCTCCGATGCGGTCGCGCTCGGCTACGTCTTTGAGACGAAGGCGGCCGACGGTGCCTTTGCGGCCATGTCCGATCGTCTGGCCCAGAAGGGTTACGCGTATCTGCTGGTGGTCCGGGGCCAAGGAACCGTCGCCTCATGCATGTTCGACGAGTTTCACAACAAGCAGGTCTACCTCGAGCGCACGGTCGCGTTCTTCCGTGAGAAGGTTGGCTTCGACATGCAGAACGCGCGCCGCTTTGGCGGCGCGGGTGGCTTTGACGTGCCGCCAACGGGCCGGTGCGGCGACCTTCTCTTTGTCGGAGAAGCGGCCGGGTTTCAGGATGCGCTCTGGGGTTTCGGGATGCGCTACGCGATGTTGTCGGGGAGTCTCGCGGCGCGTTCGCTCGTGCGTGGCCGGCTCGACGACTACGATCGCCTCTGGGAGGAGCGCCTTGGCGGGCTGCTCCGCACCGGCATCGTCAACCGCTTCCTATACGGCAGGCTCGGCGCGCGCGGCTACCGGGGGCTCGCGTGGTTACTCGACCGCACCGCGGATCCCAGATCGTTGCTCGGCCGCCTGTACCGGCCGTCGCTGCTGGCCCGGCTGCTCTACCCAATTGCCCGTCAAGCGATTCGGTCGGGCCGTCGTACGAGACTGCGTAGACGGGAGCCGACCGGGACGGGATGAGTCGACGGTTACCGCTGCCGCGGCTGAAACATCGCCCGTATCACGGCGGTCGCGTCCACGGCGATGAGCAGCCCCTCCAGCGGCAGCGATTGCACGCCCACAATGACTCCGGCTGGGGGATTCCGAGCGGGCAGGAACTCCGCGCCGGCCTCCCGGATCGCCTCGAAGTCGCGCGGTGAGTAA
>Ga0134084_10000064_pt1 | contig 12463 bp, 6 predicted proteins | sample 15_taG_16_FD_94470 | JGI IMG/M metagenome (GOLD analysis project Ga0134084, IMG submission 94470) | Grasslands soil microbial communities from the Angelo Coastal Reserve, California, USA - 15_D_Glu_20cm_2_24_1 metaG | ecosystem: Environmental > Terrestrial > Soil > Grasslands ...
AGCAGCGGATCGGCGCCGACTTGACCGTCGTTCCGATCGAGGGCTGGCGGCGCGACATGTGGTGGGACGAGACGGGACTGCCCTGGGTGAACCCGTCGCCCAATATCCGGCGGCTCGAAGCCGCGATCCACTACCCCGGCACGGTGTTCTTCGAGGCGACCAACGTCTCCGAAGGGCGTGGCACCGACCTGCCGTTCGAGCAGATCGGCGCACCGTGGCTCAGGAACACCGAGGTCGTCGCGGCCATGAATGCGATGAACCTGCCCGGCATCCGGTTCGAAGCGGTCGAGTTCCCGACCGCGGAGACCGCGCGGAAGTATCCCGGCCAGGTGTTGAAGGGTGTGCGTCTTACGCTGACCGACCGCGCCTCCTATCGGCCGCTGGCGACGTCGTTGCTGATGATCGACGTCATCCGGCGGCTCCACCCCGATCAATTCCAGTGGGCGGGCGCGACGCTCGAGCGCCACGGCGGCAGCGCGCGGCTGCGGCAGGCGATTGAGGCAGGGACGCTGGCGGAGCTGCTGCGCGAGTGGGAGCGCGACCAGGCGACGTTCCGAACAAAGCGGGCCGCCTACCTGATCTACCGGTGAACATCCTGCTCGGTAGCTTGCTCGCCGTCGCCGCGGCGGACACGCTCTGGCTTCAAAACGATCGCCTTCGGCTTGGCTTCGACCCGGGCAATGGCTCGCTGCTCGCGCTCACCGACCGTGCGAGCGGTCAGTCCTTCGTCGGCGGGCGGAGCGCCACCGCCATCTGGCGGCTCGACCGCCTCGGCCCCGGCGACTCGAGCGTCGTCCCCGGCTCCGCCCGCAGCTTCTCGTGGCACGTGCTGCCGGGCGATGGGCGGGGGCTGGCGCTCGTCTGGGGTGACTTCGGGCTGAACGAAGCGCCGGGGCTGCATGTCACCGCCACAGTGCGCCTGCTGGGAGACTCGGCCCTGTCGGAGTGGCGCATCGTCGTCGACTCGCCGGGCGCCCTCGCGATCGAACAGGTGCGCTTCCCGCGGCTCGCCCGTATACCGCCGCTCGGGCGTGGCGAAGAGCTCGCGGTGCCCCGTTGGATGGGCGCGCTGGCGCGGGACCCGGCCACGCTGCTCGGGGGGGGACCGGACGGCGGAGGCCGCCGGCTCGAGTGGGCCTATCCGGGCACGCTGTCGCTCCAGGTGGTGGCGTTGTACCGACGCGGCGGGGCCGGCCTCTACGCTGCCGCCGACGACACACTGGCCTACCGCAAGACGTTCGCCGTCTGGGGCGATTCCGACGGCGCGCGCGGCTACGAGCTGATCCACCCGCTCGAGAACCCGGCGAGCCCCAGAACCCAGTGGGCACCGCCGTACGCCGCGCTCCTCGGGACGTTCCAGGGCGACTGGATCACCGTGGCCGAGCGTTACCGCGCGTGGGGAACGCGCCAGTCCTGGGCGCGCGAGAGCCGGCTCTCCCGGGGCCGCGTTCCGGAGTGGCTGCTCCGCACCGGCATGTGGGTCTGGAACCGCGGCCGCTCGCCCGGCGTGGTGCCGCCGGCGCTCGCCCTGCAGCGTGCCCTGGGCCTGCCCGTCAACATCTACTGGCACTGGTGGCACCACGGCCCCTACGACACGAGCTTCCCCGACTACCTCCCGCCGCGCGAGGGCGTCGATTCGTTTCGCGCCGGCGTTGCGGCGGCGCACGCCGCCGGCAGCCGCGCCATGGTCTACATGAACCACCGGCTGTGGTGTACCGGCACGCCCAGCTGGTCGCGCGAGCACGCCGCGCGCTGGGCGGTGAAGGAAAAGGACGGCCGGGTGCGCGAGGAGACCTACAACACGTTCGATCCGCAGCCGTGCGCCACCATGGACGTGACGACGCCCTTCTGGCGCGCCAAGTACGCCGGTATCGCGGACACCGTGTTGGACGCCTACGGCGCCGATGGGATCTACATGGACCAGGCGGTCCAGTCGCTCGTGTGTTGGGATTCGACGCACGGACATCCCGTAGGCGGCGGCAACTACTGGATGGGCGGGTTCCGTGGCCTCGCGGCGCAGATCCGAGCCGCCGCCGGGCGCCCGGTGTTGCTCGCGGGCGAGGGCGCCGGCGAGCCGTGGCTGCCAGAGCTGGACCTCATGCTCACCCTCCAGGTCAGCCAGGAGCGCTACACCGACCCGGGCAGTGGATGGGAGCCTATTCCTTTCTTCCAGGCGGTTTACCACGCCTATGGCGTGACCTACGGCAGCTACTCGTCGCTCGTCATGCCGCCCTATGACGAGCTGTGGCCCGCCCAGTTCGCGCCGGCCGAGCCGCTGAAGCTCTTGGACACGCGCTTCCGCCGGCAGTTCTATCTCGAGCAGGCGCGGTCCTTCGTCTGGGGATTACAGCCCACGATCGCGAACTTCCGCGCGTCGCAATTGGCCGACCGGCCGGAGGAGACGGCTTACCTCATGCGCCTGGCCCGTATCCGCGCGCGGGCGCTCGACTATCTGCTGTACGGCGAATTCCTGCGCCCGCCGGAGCTGCGCGTAGCGTCGGTGGACGTGGACCTTTCGCGCGTCTCCATCTACGCCGCACGACGCGGGGGGCCTACCGTGTCGGCGGCGCGCTACCCCGCGGCGATCGCCGGCGCGTGGCGCGCGGAAGACGGGAGCGTCGCCATCGCCCTCGCGAGCATCGTCGCCGAGCCGACCTCCGTCTCATTCGCCTTCGACCCGGCGGCGTACGGGCTCGCGGGCGGCGGGCACATCGAGCGGATCGAGGAGCGCGGGCGTCGTCCGTTCGGTGAGTTCTCGAGCGCCGTCGTGCCGATCGCGCTGGCGCTGCCGGCCGGCGGGGCGTATATCCTCGAGTTCCGGCGCAGTCGGCAACGCTGACCTCACGGGTTCGTTCCAGAGGAGGATCGTTCGATGTCGTCTCGACTTGCCCACCGACTCCGTGCCGTGCTGCTCGCCGCCGCATGGCTCGTCGCCGGCGCCGCCGGCCTCGTCGCGCAGAACACGGTCAACCTGCAGGGCCGCGTCACCGGAGCGAGCGGCGCGCCGCTCGCCTCCGCGCAGCTCACGGTGTCGAACCGTGAGACCGGGCAGCAGCGCAGCGCCGTCACGTCGGCGCAGGGGACCTATACCATCGTCGGGCTGCCGCCCGGTGCCTACCACGTCAGTCTCCGCCTGCTGGGCTACGGGCCGCAGGAGCGCGACATCGAGCTGCTGGTGGGCCAGCACGCGACGCTCGACTTCCAGCTCCAGGAGGCCGCCGTGGCCGTCCAGGGTGTGGAGGTGGTGCACCAGCGTGAGCCCAGCTTCGAGGTGCAGCGCAACGACGTGTCGGCGACGGTCGTGACTAAGGAGATCCTGAACCTACCTTTGAACAGCCGGAACACGGTCAACCTGGCCGCGGTCGTGCCGGGTATCCAGACCTTCGCGCCCACGTCAGGACGATCGCTGCCCGCCTCCGGCCCTCTGCCGGGGCTGCGCTTCTGGAACTTCTACCTGGACGGCGCAGAATGGAAAAGCTTTTTCAACGGCAACCTCGTGGGGATTCCCCAAACGGGCTCGCCGCTGCCCCAGGAGGCGATGCGTGAGTTCCGCGTCCACTTGAACCCCTACGATGCCGAGTATACACGCGGTGCATCGTACGTGATCAGCGCGGTGACGCAGCGCGGCACCAACGAGCTCCACGGCTCCATCTTCAGCTATGGGCAGACCAACGCGCTCAAGGCACTCGACCTGATCCAGCGGGAGCGTCGGACCGCGAGCCCCACGACCTTCTCGCTCCCGGACTACACCCGCGCCCAGTTCGGCTTTAACCTGCGAGGCCCGATCCAGCGCGACAAGCTGTTCTTCGCCGCCAGCTACGAGGGGCAGAGCATCGACGACGGCATCAACGTCGTGCCTGCCCAACCCGGCGTCTTCGACACTGTGGCCGGGACGTTCAAGGCGCCGACCAAGAACCACACCGGCGTGGTGCGGCTCACGGCGGTGCCCAACAGTACGCATACGCTCGACGCGACCTGGGCGGGACGCTACTACAACAGCGAGACGGATTTTGGCAGTGGGGCGAGCTTCGGCGCGATCGGTGCGCATAACGCCGGGATCAAGGCCAAGTATTGGATCCATAGCGCTCAGCTCCGGGACACGTACGCGCCCACCGGGTCGTTCGTGAACGAGCTCTCGTTAAACCTGCTGTTGTGGAGCCACAACGAGTCGCCGCTCGAGCCCGGGCCCGCCCTCCGGTACCCCAGCATCCAATTCCATACGGCTGGCTTCCCGCTGGTCCTTAAAGAGACGCACGTCCGTCTGATCGACCGCGTCACGCGTACGCTCGCCGACGGTCGGCACATTCTGACCGGCGGTGTCGAGCTCGCCCGGGTGCACACCAACAGCTGGCAGCCGAGCAACCGGGACGGCTTCTTCACGTTCGTGGCGGACAACAGCTCGCTCCCGAACCTGGGCCGCATCGGCGTTGGCTTCTTCAATCCGAATTCCGACGAGGACGCCCGGGCGATCACCAACGGGTGGAGCCTGGGCGCGTACGTGCAAGATCGGTGGCAGGCGCGGCGCAACCTCCAGCTGACTCTGGGCCTCCGCTACGACGCCGAGATCAACACACTGGACAATGACTTCACCGTACCGTGGGCGACCGACGCCACGCTCCAGGCGATCTCACAGCTGAGGGATTTCCTGAATACGGGGCACCGCAAGAACGATCTCAACAACCTTGGGCCGCGCGTCGCCTTCTCGTGGGACGTGTTCGATGATCAGCGCACGTTCCTGCGCGGCGGCGCCGGCATCATGTACGATCGGATCACGACATTCATGGCGTTCAACGAGAAGGTGTCGGCCGGCTGGCGCACGTACGACTTCTCCAACCCGGGCACGACGGACCCGGACTCGCTGCGGCGGCTTGTGGCCGCCGGCGGAGGCACCGTGCCACCGAACATCTTCTTGCTCAAGACGAACATGAAAACGCCGGAAAACCGGCAGGTCTCCATGGGCATCGGCCACCAGCTCACGGACGCCCTCGCCTTGAACGTGGACTACATCCATCAGGACGCGCGCCACCTCTACGTCCAGATCACCCCCAACTGGCTGAACACCACGACGGGCCAGCGTAACCTGACCAACAGCTACGGCAACATCACTTTGTATGACGACGTCGGCCGCGCCAAGTTCGACGCCCTGATCACCAGTCTGACGTACGACCGGCCCGGGCTGCGCCTGAACACGGCGTTCACGCTGGGATCGTACAAGTCTCAGTTCGAAGGGCTGGGGGGCTACATCGACAGCTCCTTCCTAGTCATGCAGCCGGCGAGCACGGACGAGCGCTGGCGGCTTGTGTTGTCCGGGATCGGTGACCTGCCGTTCGGTCTCACGCTGTCGACGGTGTCGATCTTCGCGGCGCCGCGACCGTACGTGGCGACGGACGGGCGGGACCTGAATAACGACAACAACTTCGCCGATGACTTTGCGCCGGATAGCGCGCACCGGGTCATCCGGCCCGTGGCGGCGTGGAACAACATGTACCGGACGGTGGACCTGCGCCTGGCCAAAGTCGTGCCTGTGGGCGGCGCCCGGCGGCTCAGCGTAAGCGCGGAGGCCTTCAACATCTTCAATTGGGACAACCTGTCGGGCTTCAACGGCCGCCAGAAGACCGCCGCCGGCAACCCGATCGCGAATTTCAGCCTCAAGAGCGGTGTGTTCGCTCCACGGCAGGGGCAGCTCGGGTTGCGCTACGAGTTCTGATGGATGCGGAGCAACTCGTCGACTTCGGCGTATCCCGATGGGACCGCGACGCCGCTCACCGACGCCCCCGCCTCGAGCAGCGCCCGAACGGCCTCCGGCGTACGCCGGTACGTCCAGTAGGAGTCCACGCACGCCCTCACGGCGAGCGCCAACGCTGTACGCCCCCTCCCGTCCTTCGCGTCGATCGGCGCTCCCCGCTCGATGAGCAGCTGCACGGTCGAAGGGACTCCCTTCCATGCCGCCACGTGCAGCGCCGTGCTGTCCTGGGCGATGTCGAAGTAGCCGTCACCCTCGTACAACGCGGTGACGGGCACGCCGAGATCGAGCAGGTGCCGGACCCCTTCGGTGTTCCAGGTCCCCGCGAACTCCGCGAGCAGCTTGCCACCCTCCGCCAGGACCTCGCGCACGAGGTGTGGATCGCGGCCCGAAATCGCACGGACACCCGCCGCGTCGTTCCTGGCGCACGCGGCGATCAGCCGCTCGACGCCCTGAAGCTCGATCGCAATGCCGCGCCGCTCGAAGAGCTCGAGCACGTCGCCCCGCCCCCGTCGCGCGGCCATCGCCACCGCCGAGCGGCCGGGGCGGTCCGCGACGAGCGTGGGGTCGGCCCCGTGGTCCAGCAACAGCTCGACGATCTCGAGGGCGTTGTCGCGCAGCACGGCGTTATGCAGCGCCGTCTTGCCCCAGCGCGTCCGCCGATTCGGGTCGACCCCCCGCTCGAGCAGCCACTTGATCCCCGCGGAGTCGTGCCAATCGGTCTTGCGGAGCAAGATCGTGCCGAGGCTCTCCGCGGTGAGCTTGCCGCTCTCCACGAGGACCCGTAACGCGTCGTTGTCGTGCCCTTCGGGTGCGTGGTAGGGAGTTTCTTCGTCGTTCGGGTCGGCGCCCCGCTCGAGCAACAGGCGCGTCAGCCCGGCGTGGTGCGCCACGCCGGCGGCGCCGTATAGCGCGCTCTCCCACTCGGGCTCGGGCCGATGGTTCATCTCATACCACCCGGTATTCGCGCTGGCCCCGGCATCGAGCAGCGCTTGGGCCGCCCGCACGAAGCTCGCCGATCGGGCACGATCGAGCCGCAGGTACTTCGAGAAACACAGGTGGGTGAGCGCATCCCAGCCGCGCGGGCCGCCCTTCACCGTGGCGTTCCCGGGGTCGAACGCGAGGAACCGCCGCACCGCGGCATCGTCACCGAGGATCGCGGCCGAATGGATGTCGCTGCTCGCGATCTCCGGGTGCGCCGCCAGGATCGCCGCGGCGCGGTCGAGTGTCCCGTGCCACACGGCGGCCTCGATGAACGCCGCCCGGGGATCGCTCATGGTCTGTTACCGCAACCGCCGCAGCTCGACTTCGGACATGATGAATCCGAACGCCGGCCAGCCGCCCGAGCGCACCGAGCGCTCGAACCAGGCACGCGCCCGCGCCGTGTCGCCCCGCACCAGGTACCAGTTGCCCACCCCGTAGCTCAGCGTCGCCAGCGCGATATCGCCAGTATCGGCCGCCGTGAGCACGTCGTCGGGGCCGATCTGCCCGCGATAGAGCCGCAGCCGTTGCGCATACGCGTTCGTCGCCGCGACGGAGTCGGGGCGGCGGTCCAGCATCGCCTGCGCCTCGGCCGCCCGCCCGGCCCGCGACAGCGACATCCACAGCCAATCGGTCGCCCCGGCCAGCTCGGCGGCGTCCGGGGGCCGGCGCTGCGCGCGTGCGAACGCGTCGGCCGCGGCAGCGAAGTCGCCTCGGGCGTAGCGTACGATCCCCAGGTGGTACCAGATGCCGTAATTGGTGCTATCCAGGCGACTGCCGCGCGTGAGATCGTCCAGCGCGCGGTCGAACTCCCGCACCGAGAGGTAGCGATGGCCGCGCCAGCGATACAGCATCGCGTCGTTCGGCGCGACCGTCAGGCCGCGGGTGAAGGTCTGGATGGCCTCGCGGTACTGGCGCACGCCCGATTGGGCGACGCCGAGCTGAATGATCCGCTCCACGTTGCGGGGGTCGGCGGCGAGGGCGCTCTCGGCGCGGGCGATCGCGCCCGTGTCGCGTTGCGCGCGGTATTCGACGCCCGCGGCCGAGCGGTACTCGACCGACTGCCCGCCGGCAGGCGCGGCGGCGGCCACTGCGGCCGCCACCAGCCCGTAGATCGAGGACACCTTGCCGGCCATCGGTGCACTACGTGGTGAGCTAGACTACTTCAGGTACTGCCCCACAAAATCCAGCACGTTCTTCCGGTCCACGCGGAACACGCCGCCGGTGCCGGCGCAGTTGCCGTTCAGCCCGAACGAGGTCACAGCGCCAATCACGTTGCTCGAGCCGACGTAGTTGGGTCCGCCGGAGTCGCCGAAGCAGGTGCCGCCGGTGGAGGCGTTGTTCGAGAGCAGCAGCGAGAAGTCCCCCACGATGCCGTCGTTGATCTGGATCAGGTGCGGCTCGGCGAACATGCGGATCTTCTCAGCCACGACAAAGACGGGATTGATCTGCTGCAGCCCGTAGCCCACGGCGGTGAACGTGGTGTGGCTGCTGGGCTGCAACGCGTCCAGCTGGTCTTTCGTTGGCAGCTTGCCGTACTGGCCGGCGGAGAGCTTCACAGCCTTCGAGAGGAGGACGACCCCCACGTCATGCAGGAAGAAGGCGCGCTCAGTGAATAGCGGATGTGCGTGCCACGCCGTGGCCTCGATGGTGTTGGGGCCGCCCGGGAATGGGTAGGTCGGGTCGTGCTGCACGTCGGCTTCGTTGAAGATGCGCAGGCCCGAGAACTCGCCCGGCTCACCGGCGCAGTGGCCGGCCGTGAGCACGAGTTTCGGGGCGATGACGGTGCCGGAGCAGCGGAACGCCGGCTTGCCGGCGATGTCCATGATGATCAGGACGACGGCGGGATGGGCGTTCCCATCGACCGTGCCGTCGGTAATGAATGACGGGCGACCTGGGTTTCGGTCGGCCGTGGGAACTCGGTCGCAGCTGAGCAGGCTGACGCAGGCGGCGGCCAGGGCCGGGATGACGAAACGTGCGTTCATGGTTCCTCGCGGTTTCGGACGGGGTTGCGATTGTAACGCGGAACGCGTGCACTGGCCAGAGTACATCGTGGACATCACGCTCTATCTTGGTAGCTTCATTTGCTCGACCTTGGTAGCTTCATTTGCTCGACCGACCGGCACCTCACGTCCTGACCGCGGCGCGGCGACGCCGGAGCCGTGGCAGACGTCGGGCAAGAGGGCGCAGTAGTGCGGCGCGGCCCCACACCGTGCCCGCGTTGACTCTGCCCGATCTATCTCCCGAAAAGCAGCTCTAACACCTTCAAACACAGTGTGTTGACACTCGATTGATTTGGGTGTCTAATGGTACCATTCCGAAACGCCGCGAGGCGTCCCCGTGGTGCCGCACTTGCAGCTCCTCACGTTGGGTGCTCCCCTGCTCCTCAGCCAGGCAGGCGAGCAGGTGCGTTTCCGCACCCGCAAGCATTTCGCCCTGCTGATCCGACTCGCCGTCGAAGCGGGGCGGAAGCTCACCCGCGACTATCTGATGGATCTGTTGTGGCCCGACGTTGCGGCGCCGCGGGCCCGCCACTCGCTTGCCCAGGCGTTGACGGTACTGAAGGAAAAGATCGGGCGCGACCAGCTCGTCGTGCAGCGCGCCTCCATCGCGCTCGCCGCTGGCGCCGTTCAGGTGGACGTAGGCCAGATCGATGCCCCGGAGACGCAGATCCGTGGTCAGTTCCTCGACGGCTTCGAGGTACCGGGAGCCGTGCAGTTCGAGCAGTGGAAGGACGAGTGGCGGGCGAAGCTGATGCCGCGGATCCGCGATTGCCTCGTGAGGCAGATGGACGGCGGGCGCCGAGTCGGTGTCTTCGCGACGGTGGAGCGCCACGCGCAGGTGCTGCTCGATCTCGATCCCCTCTCGGAGGACGCGGTACGCGGGTTGATCGAGGCGCGCGCGTGGGTGGGGGATCGCACCAACGCACTCAAGGTGTTCGCGCGCTTCGAGGCCCGGCTGGGCGAGGAGCTCGACGCGAAGCCGAGTGCGGAGCTGGTGCGGATTGCGGAGTTGTTGCGCGAAGGGCGCCGCGCGGCCCCGCGGCCGACCGTAGCGGGACAGGTCTCGGAGCGGCGCGAGCGGCGCTTCGAAGCGGAGACGCTGATCGGCCGAGAGCGCGAGTTCGCCCGCCTGTACGACGCCTGGTTGGAGGTGCGACGGAGGGAGCCACGCATCGCCGTGCTGCTCGGCGACCCTGGCGTGGGCAAGACGACGCTCACCAACGCCTTCGTATCGACGTGTCAGATGGAAGGCGCGGCGATTGCCCGCGCCCAAGCGTACGACGCGGAGCGCGAGCTCCCCTTCGGGGTGCTCGCCGAGCTGATCAAACAGCTCACGGTGCAACGGGCGATCGGGGGGGCGGATCCGGAGGCGTTGAGCGAGCTGACACGCGTGTCGCCCGAGATCTTCGCCGCGTTTCCCGGTGTCCCCAAGCCGGTGGAGTGGTCGGCGGAGGTCATTCCGCTCCGACTGGCGGACTCGTTCCTCAAAGCCCTCGAGGCGGCGGCCGAGGAGAGCCCCCTGGTGCTCGTCGTGGACGATGTCCATGCGGCCGATAATGCAACGGTCGCGATCCTCCACATCGTGGCGCGCAAGCTCCGGGGTACGCGACTCCTGTTGATTCTGACGGCGCGGTCCAACGAGCTGCGGACGGCCGCAGGCCCGAGCGCGTTGATGTCCGACGGCACGATGGATGGGCTCCAGACGCTGGAGCTCGAGCCGCTGCCGCCCGAGGCGGCCGAGCGGCTGGTCGGGGCGCGGGTCTCCAAGGCGGACGCCCGGATCGCGGACGTGCCCGTGGCGCGCATCCTTCAGGCAGGCAACGGGAATCCCCTGGCGCTCGAGCTCCTGACGAAGGAATGGCTGGCGCACGGATCGAGCTCGCTGCTCAGCGACTTGGAGGCACTCAACACGCAGCCGGCGGCGAACATCGGCATCCCGCGGGCGATCGGGGCCGTGTTCGACCGTCAGATCCGCCGGCTCGACGCTCCCACGCGGGCGGCCCTCGACCTCGCTGCTGTGCTCGGACGGCGGCTCGCAGACCTGCCGTTGTACGAAGCCGTGGAGCTTTCCGCTGCGGCGGCTGGTGAAGCCTTATCCAGGTTGAAGGATGAGGGGTTGCTCCGCGAGGTGCACGGCGGGCTGGAGTTCCGAAACGAGCTGATTCGGGCGCAGGCGTATTATGCGATTGTCGGGCCGGCGCGACAGCAGTTGCATCGGAGGGTAGGGGAGGTGCTTGACCAACGACCCGAGGCAACCAGACGGGCTGTGAAACTCGAAGTAGCTTGGCACCTCCTGAGGGGAGGCGATCGGGCTCGCGCGGTGTCGAGTGCGATCGAGGGTGCGGAAGCTGCCATCAGTAGCGGCGGCTTCCTGGAGGCTGAGCAGATCCTTACTGTCCTCGCTCGTGAGCCCTGCCGAGAGGATGATGCGAGGCGGCTCCGCTTGCTTCTCGCAAGAGCCCTCGTGGGTCAGTCCAAGGCCGAGGCTGCGGCGCCGGTCCTGATTCTTCTAGGACAGGAGGCCGGGTTGTCAGCTCGTGACAGAGCACTCGCGACCCGAATGCAGGCTACTGTGGCGTATCTGCTGAATCAGGAGCCTGGACTCGGCTACTGCAACGCTGCGGACGCCGCACTTGTGGCGGCGCGGGAGACTGGGGATCCCGAGCTTATCGGGAACGCACTGTTTGAGTGCGCCAGATCGGGTGCCAATGCGGGGGACGAGGGTAGGGTAGCTTCAGCACGAGAGCAAGCCGAAATCGCGATATCGCAACTCGCGACCGAGGTGCCGCCTATGCTCTGCTATTCCAAGGCTTACTGCGATTTCTTTTTCTTCGAACTCGCCGCGGGAGCGACCGGCTTGGAATCCGCCATCAGAACATGGCATACGCGCCAAGACCCGGCGGGCCTATCGCTCGGATACACTGCATACGGAACGTGCAAGCAGGGACTCGGCGAGTTCGAGTCTGCCTGCGAGGCTTACCACAAGGCGTTGACCCTCAGCACTAAGATTGGTGACGACCTAAGGTCCGCGGTCATCGCGTCTAATCTTTGTGTCGCGAAGCTTCATCAAGGAGACTTCGCATCAGCGGTGAAGTTTGGCGAGCTGGCTGTCGCAACAGCCGGACGAGCGTTGAGTCCACGATTGGTGAGTATTCACCTGAATCTAGCAGCGTCTCTCTTCATGAACGGTCAGCAGGATGCGGCGTTGAAATCGCTAGGTGCAGCTCAAGAGGCGAGCAATCGCGAGCGCAGCTGGTTCGCCACCATGGAATTCCTTCTAGGTTGCGCAAGCTTCGCTCTTCAGAACCGTGACGTCACTCTTGCGTTGGAGTTAACCGAGACAGCACAGCGGGTAGCGTGGGGAAAGGAGAGGGCGGCGCCGCATGCCGGTCTGTTCGACATGCTGAGAATCCACAGAGCTCTACACGTTGATGGGCCCGATGCTGCCCGCGTGCTCGCCCGCCAATGCCGGGCGAAGTATCGAGGCCGACATCCCCTCTACTTCGCCGATGTCGCGGGATGCAACGCATGGCTCGATATGATCTCGTTTGGCAGCTATTCAGAGGAGACCAAAGCCGACTTGAACCTCCTGGACGAGCTTGGCTTTGCGGGCCTACGAGCAATTTTGGTCGCCCAAGGCTTTCTCACGCAGAGCGTTCGAGGACCACAACACCTGCTGCTAAAGGGCGAACGGGGAAGAGTCTCGCTGTAGATCGGGGCACTAGTATCCGCCCCG
>Ga0134084_10000065_pt1 | contig 12406 bp, 24 predicted proteins | sample 15_taG_16_FD_94470 | JGI IMG/M metagenome (GOLD analysis project Ga0134084, IMG submission 94470) | Grasslands soil microbial communities from the Angelo Coastal Reserve, California, USA - 15_D_Glu_20cm_2_24_1 metaG | ecosystem: Environmental > Terrestrial > Soil > Grasslands ...
TACCCGCCGTGAAGGGAGCCCCCGCCCGTGACCGAGCAGCCCACGCCCGCCGACGAGCTCCGCACCGCGGCCGCCCGTATCCGTGAGCTCGCTGCCAAGGCCACCTCCGGCATCTGCCCTGACTGGGTCTACAGCGCGGTCCGGCACGTTGCACGGAACTGCGCGGGATCGTTCGAATGCCGCCACCCCGAGCACCAGGGCTGGGATCAGCCGGAGTGGGACCGCTACGACGACAGCCCGTACATCGCTGCCATGCATCCCGGCGTCGGCAGCGCGCTCGCCGCCTGGCTGGACTCCGCGGCCGTTGACGCTCGCGAGATCGGCGCCAACCCGCAGGCTCTCGCCCTTGCGCGTGCCATCAACGGTGCGGCCGGGTGAGGCGCCCGATCCGGAAGCGGGAGCTGCTGGCCCGCATCGAGCGCCTGGAGAAGACCCTCGCCACGCCGCTGCCCGCCCCGCTGCCGGGCCAACAAGCCCTGCCCGTCGCCCTGGTCCGCGACCATCACTACGAGGGCTCTGGGGGCCCGTGCACGGCCGACACGTTCGGCATCCCGTGCCGGGCCCCGCACGACGCCCACCGTCCGCAGGAAGACTCCCCCGCATGACCGTCCCGCAGGAGCAGCGCAAGGCCGCGCTCGCCGAACTCCTCTGCCACGCCTACGAGTACGGCGTCGGCCTGGACGAACTCCGTACCGAAGACCCCAAGCGCGCCGCCGAGCACGAGTCCGCGGCCGCATACCTCCTCGGCAAGCTGGAGCAGGCCCCGTTCAACGAGAAGCGGGCCGCGTTCCGGCGCGGCTACGACCGCGGCAGGGACAACGCGCAGAAGGCGACCGCCGAGCACATGGCCGAACTGGAGGCGGCGCTCGCCGAGCTCCGCCAGGACCGCGACCCCGAAGGCCTCCGCGCCCGGATCGCTGACCTGGAGTATGTGCTGGCCGGCTACATGCGCCGCGCCCACGACCCCGGTCACCTGGTGACCCGGCTCGCCCTGGCGCAGCGGGAGCTCGCCGAACTGAAGGGCGTCCAGCCGTCGGACTCGACCGGGCGCCATCCCTCCGTCTGATCAGACGGTCTGCGCTACGCGCGCGTCGCGCGCTCCAGGGCCTCGGTGGTGGCGCCCCTGCTCGTCGACGACGACCACCGGCGGACAGCCAGGGCACGACTGCACCCCAAGGCCGATCCACCGCCACCCGGCAGCCCACAATCCCCGGTGGTCGCGGTCTTCCGGCAGCGCGGCCGTGGCCGTGCAGCGGGTGCAGGTGAGCGTCATGGGCTTCGACGACATCAAAGGGGTCCTTCCGGGTGGGGCGCCCCAACCCTACGTGCCCACCGTCAGGCGGCCTGCTCGAGGTCCAGGCCCTGCTCGTCATGCTCCGGGGACTTCGCCCAGTGATACGTGAGCACCTGCAACGGCGCGTTCGGCAGATTCCACAGCTTCCGAATCTGATCCAACTGGCGCTGCACCGTACGCACCGTCGTCTCCAGACCCCGCGCCACCCGCTCCAACGAATCACCCGCCGCAATCCCACGCAGGATCGCCTTGTGCAGGTCCGTGAGCAGTCCGCCGGCCGCCGCCAGACCACGCACCCGGCGTTCCCCGTGCCATACCGTGGCGCGCTGCCATTCCCGCTCGAAAACCTCCGCGCAGAACCCGACCATCGGCAGGCTCGTAATGATCCACGCCGCGCCGTCGGGTGCATCGGGGATTACGTGGTTGGGGATCACCGCGATTTTCCGGTCCACGATGACCATGCGTTCGAACTTGTCGGCGAGGGTACGGAAGTGGACTCCGCGGGGCGCCATCGTCGACGCCCATTCCCGGGTGACCGCATCATCGCGGACAGCGTCCCGGTACAGGGTCCGGTACTTCACCCCGCGGGCGAGGGCGGCGGTGTCGCGGGGGATACCGAGTTCCATCTGCTCCCGCGACCGCGGCCCCTGCGGGTGCGCGCCCAGCAGCTCCGACTGCGCGGAAGCCAGGATGCTGCCGATCCGCTCATTGACCTCGTCGCGGTCGGCGAGGAACTCGGCTCCCGACCCCGACCGGAACCGGGTCGTCGCGAACTGGGTTTCGAGCTGGTGCACGGCGAGTGGAAGGTCCCGCAGTAGGCGGGCCTGCTCGGCGACGTGCACGAGCGCGCTCTCGGCGAGCGTCCACGCTGCCGTGGTTGGCGGCAGCACGATGGGCTGCCCGCCGTCGTCGGCGACCATCCCCCACGCCTGTAGACGCGCCAACGCCGGCCCATCCTCCGGACCCGGCCGCTCCCCTGCGGCGAGACGCCCGTACAGCTCGGTGTCGACAACGGTCAGCCTGTCGGCGGGCAGGGGTCTGCCTGCCTGGTCGACGCGAGTAGCGCGGTCCCCCACGAATCCCCCCGGAAATGATCAACACTGGTTTCTGTTCCGCCTGTTGGCGTACTCATGCCAGTCACCTTGATGACAACGGATTCGATTGAATCCGCATCAATACATACGTCAAATTGTACCGGCGGGGCCCCTCCCGGCTCCCCCGAAACGGCTCCCCACACGCGCCCCGTCAGGGCCTGGCCGACAAGGCGTGTGTGCGGAATTCGCAGCAGCCACTTTCAGGGACCAGGGCACCATTTCGCCGGGAGGCCCCGATACTCGCTTCCATCACCTGTGGGAGCCACCGGAAGGAACTACCGATGACCTCTGCCGTACGCCGTCTCGGCGCCGCCCTCGCCGTCACCGCCGCCGCGCTCGCCGCGCTGGCCCTCACCACCATCCACAACGACGCCTCGAGCGTGCGCGCCGACTCCGTATGGCGCGCCCCGGCCACCGCCACCGTCACCCCGGGCGACTCCGTGTGGGTCGCTCCCGCCGACGAGCAGCCCGACGACTCCGTGTGGAAGACCACCAGCTGACAGCTTCCGGCCCACCCGGGGCCCGGACCGCGCATGGCACCCCCAGTGCCGCCGGCCCGGGCCCCTTCTCGTACCCAGGGAACACCCCGCTGGATTCGTAGGAACGTAGGCGCATGACCAGCCCTGAAGGCGAAGAAGCCACCTACGAACCCGTCATGTCCATCATCCTCGCCAAGAGCAACGGCGGACCGTACGACGATGCGGCCGTCGTTGCGGGCATGACCTGCGGCGCCCTCGACCACGAGCTGACCATCGCGGCCGCCATCCATACGCTCCCGCACGAGCGGTACCTGGACGCGCCCGTCCCCAAGCAGGCGGACCTGATCGCGATGAAGCACGGCTACCTGATGAAGGTCGGCGAGTTGGACGAACCATCGGGCTACCACCACGTGTCCTTCGAGTGGGCGTAGCGGGAGGCGCTGTCAGTGCCGCGTGCCATGCTGGCCGTATGACCGACACCTGGACCTCATCGTTCGGCGGCACCAGCCTCGAAGGCCCGGCCGACGCCTGGCAGCACCCCGACACCTACTGGACCCCCGAGTTCGACACGACGGTCCGCGCGGCCCGCGAATCCGGTCAGCCTGTCGCCTGCCCCGTCTGTCATACCGCCGTGGCGAGCACGGACATGGAATCCGTGTACGGCATGCGCGAGGACCTCAACCAGCCCTTGGTGAGCTTCGCCGGACACGTCGGGCAACTCTTCACGCTGCACCCGTGCGGCCACACGCTGTCGAAGTAGCTGCCCCCGCGCCCAACTACCGCCCTACACTGGCCGCCTGGAACAGGGAGGGCGCGTCATGGGGACACCGCACAGCGAACCCGACGGACCCGACAGCCACAAACCGCGGCCGGACTACCCGCCGAAGACTCCGCCGCCTCCGAAGAAGCCGCCGAACCCGCCGACGCCGAACCCCCGCAGCGAAGCCGAACGGCTCCTCGATGGCCTGCCCGTCCCGCAACGCAGCACCACCCGTGCAGGTCTGCCCGTGATGCGGAACCGGCGCGGCGCCTCCTGGACGCTCGAGACCGCGGCGTGGATTCCGAAGAAGGCCGCCGGCCATGTCGTCGGCCGGCTCGCCGACTGGGACCTCCAGCCCCCCGCCGCGCTGTCCGACGTTGTCACCCTGCTCGTGTCCACGGTCATTGACGACGGCGGCCGCCGCATCAGCGTCCACCTGTCCGAGCAGGACGGACGTGTCGTCGTCCTCGCCCTCTCCCACCGCGCCCCCGCCGACGACACGTCCGGCGACGTTCTGGTCGCGCTCCGCGGGCTGGGTGCCGCGTCCTGCGGCACAGAGACGACGGGCGAGGGACGTCAGGTGTGGGCGCTCCTCGACCTGACGCAGGCCGCCGCAGCCTGAGGATCGCGGGCTACGGATCCAGTCCGAGAAGCGCATCCGGCTTGCACACGTTGCACGGCTCCGCGCCGCGCGCGAGCGCCTCGATCGCGCCCTCCCGACTGATCGCCTTCACGCGCTTCCCTGTACCGGCCCAGCAGTCCCCAGCGTGCACCATCTGCGTCCCCGCGTTGATCAGTCCTTGCAGGACCCAGTCGGGGGCCTCCCGCTCGAGCGTCTCCTGCCGTCGCGCGGCCTCGGCGACCCGCTTCTCCTCCTCCGCGATCCACCGGCGGGTGCGCTCGAGGTCGGCGAGCTGGACGCGTTCGAGGAAACGCAACTGTTGAAGGCGGGTGTGGGGGTCGTGCTCGGGCATACCGCCAGCGTACGAGCCGGGTGTGACAGTGGCCGGACGCACGAATACGGGCCCACCCCTGCCCCAGCAGGAATGGGCCCGTCAGGAGGTGGCCCCCTGGTACCGACAACGGTAGGCGCTCAGTCGTCCTTGTACTCGGGAAACCGTGCAGCCGCCCGACAAGCGAGCTGGAGCGCGGCCGTCGGGTTCGGTGGGCCGGCCTTTGCCGCGGCGCCGCGCAGCGTCGACAGCAGCCACGTCGGCTGCAGCACATACACCGGCGTCACACGGCGGGGTACGGGCGCGGCGAGGAACTTGCCGGGGATGCGGGAGCCATGGACGACGAGCAGTGGCACCACCGCATCCACCGGGACCCGAAGCTGCCCGGCCACCGTGGCGGCGTAGCGGGCGACCTTCTCCACCTGATCGTGCCGGTCCTCGCTCCCACAGTGCACCCGCCCGCGTATCAGCGTGGCCTCGCGTTGTGCGTGCCAGCGCTTCGTGTCCAGGGCCACCAGCACGGACGCAGAGGGGACGACGAGCAGGTGGTCGAGGTTGGCGCCGGACGGTAATCGCCGGTCGTGGAGTATCTGCCAGCCCTCCGCGGCGAGCGGCGCAAGCATGCGGGCGGTGAGCGCCTCGTATTCGCCGCCGAGGTTCCAGCGGGCCGCCTGAGCGTCCGCGGTACGGGTGTGGGCGGTGACGCCCATCGCGGACAGGATCGGCCGCCACACACCCCGCCGGGCGTGCTTGCGGATCGCCTGGCCCTTCGCGCCCGCCGAGTTCGACGCCCCGCTCACCGGCCGCCCTCCTTCGCCCGGTCCATGGCTTCCACGAGCCGGTCCGCATAGTCGGCGGCGATGCCGTGCGGGGAGCAGAAGTCCCGCATCTCCTCGGCGAACTTGCGGGCCGCCGCCACCTCCGCCTGCGCTACCGCCAGGCGCTGCCGCAGCACGTCGGGGTCGTCGTCCTCCGGCCGATAGCCGGGCGCCAGATACCGCTCGTACTTCACCCGCCACCCCCGGCACGCCGGACACGTCACCAACGTGCCCTCCGGGAGCGCGCCCTGCCTCATCGATGCGCCGCACAGCGACATACCCGTCGCCCACGCCTCGAACGTCGGGAGCCACTCATACACGGCCAGGTGTACGGCGTCCGGCTCGGCGTCGATCGGCATTGCCGCGACGGGCACCAGGTAGCGAAGTTCCTTGTCGAGCTCCGCCTTGTTCATCGGCGTCCCCTCTCTGTACGGCGGGCGACGCGGGCCAGGAACGCATCCCGCGCCCGCGGGCTGGTGAAGTAGCGGTTCACCCACACAGCGACCCGCGTACCGGCCAACGGCCCCGCCACCGCGGGATCGTTTACCCCGGTCCGCACGCACGGGTTCTGCGCGCACTGGCAGTCCGCGCACGGCCAGCAGAACGGCAGATCCAGGTAGTTGTGGTAGACGACCGTGCTGCTCCCACAGACGCAGCAGGTCTCCGGCGCCACGGTCGCTTCAGTCGCTCGCAGCACGCTCACGCCTCCCCCTGCGGCATGAACCGCTCCGTCACCGCGGCCGCCATCTGCTGCCGCTTGACGGCCCCACGGTGGAGTTCAGCGGCCCGCTCGAGGATGGCGTCCCACGGCGCTCCGGTGCCCAGGCCCAGCGCCTGCGACAGAGCCAAGCGGTGGTCCTCGGTAGGCTGCTCGCCGCCCTTCTCCCGATCCCGCTCATCGTCGTACTCGTTCCACTCCGCGATGGCATCGTTCAGCGACAGCGGCTCCGCAGCCCAGTGGCCGGGGCGTACAGGCTCCCAGTCGCCGTAGCTGACCTGACGGCGCACCACGGTCTTCCCCATGTCGCCGGGGACCAGGAGGAGGCCGGGCTCGCCCTCGGGGCCGGTGGGGAATGCGCTGCTGAACTCCCACTCAGGGGGCGGGGTACTGGGCAAGAGGCTCTTGCGGATCGGTTCGGTCGTCTGGTCGGTCACGGGTTCCTCCGGGGTGTGGTGCGGGCGTGGGCGCGGCGTGCACGGCCGGCGAGGGCCGCTCGAGCCGTACGGCGGTGCTTCAGCGACTCCGTAATCTCGGCGGCCGCGATCGGCGCGAGGATCGCGGGCGCGGTCAGCCAGAACGGCATGTCCCAACTACCGGTCTGTAACTGGTAGGCGCCGCCGACGCATGCGGCGACGAGTGCGGCGAGCAGGGTGAACACGGGCCCTCCCGGGGCGATGTGACGAGGAGTGACCGGGGTGAGGGGAGAGTGGGGTCTCGGCCCGGGGATCGGTAGATCTTGAAGCGCAAACGGTTACGCTGCGTCGACTTCGATCGAGGATCAAGTCGTGGGACGGTAGCCGCGGTTCGCGTCCGGGGAGACGACGACGTCCTCGAGCGACAGCACGCCCAGCGCGAAGCCGATCGCGACCGCATGCGCGCGGTCGTTGGCACGGAGCTTGCGGCGCAACACCTGCATGCGGGTCTTCACGGTCTCCTCGGCGACGCCGCAGTGCCGGCCGATGGCCTGGTTGGTCATGCCGTTCGCGGCGAGCCGCAGCGTCTCCTTCTCGCGCGCGGTGAGGTATGTGCGCGGCGCTACGGTCAGGGCTTTGGGGTGGAGGCGTAGCGCGTCCAGGGATGGTGCGGGCCCGCTGCTCGTGGCAGACGGGCCCGACAGAACCGGAGCGGTCACGCGTCGACCGCCTCAAGCCCCGAGTCGGCGTCGGTCCACGTCCGGCCCGCCTCGGTCTTATGCGTGACGTGCTTGCCGCTGACCACACACGGCTCGACCGGGTCCGAGTTCAACGGCATCAGGGCTGCCGTGCAGGGCTGCGGGTTCCAGCCGATGGGCTGTTCGTCGGCGGGCATGCGGTCTACGGCCTCCACCAGCGCGCGGGCGGCCAGCGCGAGCTGCTCCCGCCCGTACTGCACCTCGGCGTCCGCGTGCGGATTGTCGACGCGGCCGTAGTGGGTGCCCTCGATGACGCGCAGCGCGGCCTTGACGACGGTGTCGTGCTGGTCGGCGGGCGGAAAGTAGATGCTCATGCGGTGGTCTCCGGTTGGTAGTCGATGAGTTGGGTGTCGGCGGGCACGTACAGGGGGTGTCCGGGCTGCCCGGTCGAGGTGAGGCGCAGCGCCTTCAACGGCACGCCGCGCGCGTTCAGGGCGGATGCCATGACATGGCCGCGGCCAGCGAGGACACCACCCCCACCCCACGCCGCGACCACAAGGCCCGCCTGGGCGACGGCGTGCTGCACGAAAGACGCGTTGTAGCGACCGACCGGGTCGGTGTGAGTACGCAGCCTGTCGGGGTTGGTGGAGCACAGGGCGAACAGGTTGACGACGATGACGCCGCCCGCACCCTCCCGTTGGGCGAAGCCGTTCGGGCCGGCTATCCGCCGTATCGTCGCGTCGTCCTCGTCAGCGGAGGCGGTGGAGGGGTTGAGCATGATGAACGCCATCGGCGGGGTGTGCGGATCCCAGATGCGGGTGAGGAGGTAGCGGTATGTGCGGCGTGGGCTGTCGAAGACGGCGGCCGCGATCCCGCCAGCCAGGTCGGTGTGTTGGTCGACGTGCACGTCCAGGTCGATATCCGGCGGCATCAGCGTCAAGACGTTCACCAGGGCTCCTTCAGGCGGGGAGGTAGTAGACGTGCACGGCCAGGTCGTCGCCCTGCTTGGCCTCCGACCACAGCCACGGGCTGTCGGCGTCCTCGGGCTGCCACTCGAACACCGCCCACAGGGGCTCCAGCAGGTCGAAGTTCACGTCGTCCCGGTCGACGTCGTAGCCGATGTCGGTGAAGTGGGCGGTCATCACGGCGACGGCTGTGTCCCGGTCCAGGGTGATGACGAGGACGTTCTCGCCCTCCTCGCCGGTCGTCACGTACACGACGCCGTCGTGCTCCCAGATGCCGGCGTAGTCGTCCGGGACCGGGGTGAAGCGGCCCATCGGCAGGACGGGCACCGGGCCGATCTCGTCCAGGAGGTGAAGGTGCTTCGTGGGCGGCAGCGTGGCCGGGGTGATCCGCAGGTTGAAGCGGTGCCCGTCCAGGCGGATCAGGAGGGCGTCGCCGTCGGTGGCGGTGATGACGCCGGGCCGCGGGGTGGGGGTGCTGGCGAAGCCGGTGAAGGTGACGCGGCGGCCGGGCTCGGCGGTGAACATGGCTGTGGTCATCGGCGGGTCTCCTCCAAGGTGTTGAGGGGCTGGAGGGTGAGCGTGTTGAGCCAGTTGGCGACCCGGCCGATCGGCACGGGACCGCCCCTGGGCTTGCCGTCGGGAGCGACCAGGTGCATGAGCGGCTGGCCCTGCTTGTCGACGTCGCCGGTGATGCGCCACAGGTCCCCGTCCGCGACCTCCCGGTAGACCCGGCCGATCAGGTATGCCTTGCCGTCGCAGATCACGGCCCGGTCGTTGACGGTGAGCTGCCCGTGGGAACTGTCGTCGTCCTCGGGGTGGGTGGGCCGGCCGTCGTGCCAGTGCAGGGTGACGGGGACCTGGGACATGCTGAACGCGTCGTCGAGCCAGGATGCGGGCTGCTTGCCGCACGCCTTGTGGGTGAGGGAGGCGCTGCCGCAGTCGACTTCCAGCAGGTACTGGTCGTCGGGGTTGGTGCAGCGGCAGATGTGGGCGGCGTAGTCGCCGGGGATCTCGGCGTCGTACGGGTAGGTCATGGGGCGCCTCTCAGCGGGCGTTGTGGCGGGTGTGGGGTGGGGCCGCGTCCTCGCGGGTGGACGCGGCCCCAGAAGGCCTCCCAGGGGGCGGGGAGGCCGGTCAGTGCTGGTAGTGGTCGGACGGGTCGTCGGGGGCGCCTTCGGTGTGGGTGGCGCAGCCGGGTTCGTGGAGGCCGGCCCGCTTGTCTTCGTCGGTCGCCGAGCAGTTGCAGAGCATGGGTGGTGGGACCCCTTCGGGGTGTGGGGTGGTGCGGTGGGTCCATCGTAAGCCATAACTCATTGCGCCGCAATGAATTCACCGGAACGGGAAAAGGGGCCCAACCGTCAACGGCCAGACCCCACAACCCCACTGACACAAGATCAGAAAGGAGGCTCATCCCCGCCTACGCCTGCGCCCTGGCCCCATCCGCCGGCCTGGGCCCCCTGCGCCTGCCCCTGGTCCGCCCACCCGCCAGGACGATTCCCACCCGGCACATCCGTCCACGGATCCCGCGACGCCCCCGACTGCGACGACGACGCCTGACGGGCCGCGCCGTACGCCTCCGCCCTCCCGCCCGTCTTCTCCACCTTCGCCGTCGCGTTCTTCAGGCTCACACCCAGCTCGTCGACCTCCAACTCAACGACCGTCCGCTTCTCGCCCTGCGCCGTCTCGTACGACCGCTGCTTCAGCCGGCCCTGCACGATGACCCGCATGCCCTTGGCCAGGCTCTCCGCGGCATTTTCAGCGGCCTGACGCCATATCGAGCACGACAGGAACAGCGAACCGTCCTTGTCGTCCTCCCACGCGTTCGTGTCCCGGTTGAACCGGCGCGGCGTCGACGCCACCCGGAAATTCGCTACCGCTGCTCCGCTGGGTACGAACCGAAGTTCCACATCGTCGACTAGGTTGCCGACAACGGTGATCACACACTCGCCACTCATGCTGCTTCTCCCATTTCGTTCTGCATCCGAGCTGCCGCACGCTTCATCGGCGGCAGCACCAAAATCTCCGCGCCCGCATCCGGCAGGGCCAGGCCCGCCCGCTCGTAGCGCTTCGTCATCCGCCGCAGGAACACCTCCGACGTCTTGTCCGGCAGCCCACGCAGCCGGTCGACCTCCAGCAGCGACATCCCGCGCCCCGGCACGGCGAGCAGCGCCGCGAGCCGCTCCGCGTCCGACACATCCACCCGCCGGCCCGCAAGGTAGGCGTCGACGGCAACCCGGTCGATGTGCTGCGGCCCCTCACAGTCCGCGAACAACGGGACAGGCCGCACAACGTCCGGACGGGCCGCCGGGTCGTCGATCGTTTCGTCGTCCCACGCCAACGGGCCGTGAAAGCCCCGCCCGATCGCCGTCTCCCGCGCTGCCCGTACCCGCCCCCGGTCGACCCCCGCAGCCTCCGGGGCCACGTTCCACAGCTCGTCATACAGGGCCGCAACTCGCTGCCGCGTCACCATCGTGACCGTCGCGCGCCGTGAACTCCGTGTAATCCAGCCCTGGTGGTAGCCGAGCCGTTCCTCCAGAACACCCGACGGCCATCCCTGGTGCGCCAGCGCCTGCAGCCGTCGCTGTGTCCCGACCGCGGGAACACTGGCCAGCGTGGCCACCTCCTGTACGGCCGCCGGCGGGCGAACCGACAGGGCCCGCTGCTCCACAGCCCGGGACAGCGGCAGCCCCCGCAAGACCCGGTAGAAGGTGTTCCTCGCCATGGCCAACTCGCCGATGATGTCCTTGTCCTGAAGGCCCGCAGCCCGGAACCGGGCTATGTGCGCGGCCACACGGTCCGGCGGCACCATCCCGGGCCGGCCGGTCGACCGCAGCAGCTTGTTCCTCTTCTGCTTGAACCGGCGGGCGTCCAGGCACTCCTCACGCTTACAGCCGTAGTCTGCGCACGCCGGGTCTCCGTGCTTCACGCGGCTGTTGACAGGGCGCTTCGTCATGCCGCGACCTCCATGCGGTACCGAGCCTCTGTCTCCTCCGCGTCCGCCTTGGCGAGCATCTTCCGCTCCCACTGCATCTGCTGGATCGCCCGGTTCAACACCCCCGGATCCACCCGCAACTCGCGGGCGATCTGCTTCTGCATCCACCCCGCCCCGAGCTGCTCCTCGATCCACCCCTGCTCGTTCAGACAGCGCGTGAACGACCGCTCCTCCGTCTCGTACAGGCCACGCCGTTCCCGCTCCGTCAGGCCGCCCCACACGCCCGTGTACTGGCGTGTAGAGACCGCCCAGTCCAGGCACAGCTGCCGGACCTTGCACTCGCCGCAGACCCGCTTCGCGGCCTCCTCCTGGGTGCGAGCGAGACGACTGTCCCCGGTCGGGAAGAACACGTCCGGGTCATCGGTCTCCCGGCACTTCGCGTGGCCCTGCCAACCGGCCGCCGGCGCTTCATACGCGGCATTTCTCGAAGGGCGGCCTGTTTTCGGGTCTGTGGTGCCGTTAACGATCGTGGTCATGTGGTTGCTCCGGGAAGGTTGGGCAGGTCGGGCCAGATGGCTTTGTCGAGGGCTGCGCGGTGGGTTTTGGGGAGGTTGGTGATGGGGTGTTGGAGGTGGTCGCGGCCGGCGGCCATGAGGGCGACGGCGTCGGCGGCGTTGTCGTTGCCTTCGGTGGTCCACTGGGGGTAGCGGCGGGCGATGGCGTCGACGACGGCGTTCTTGGGGGCGTTGCCTTTGCCGGTGGCGTAGAGGGCGCGGGCGTTGGGTGAGAGGAGTCCGACGGGGATGTTGCGGGCTTCGAGGCGTCCGTAGAGCTGCCACCAGAACCAGCCGCGTTCGTGGGCTCCTCCGCCTGAGCGGGAGACGGCGGGGAGTTCCATGACGACGAGGTGGGGGGTGCCGACGTGTTCGAGGACTTGGTCGACGAGGGTGCGCATGGCGGTGAGGCGTTCGGGGTGTGGGAGTTGGGTGATGCCGGGGTCTTTGGTGCGGGCGCGTTTGTAGCCGATGACGTCGTACCATCCGTTGCTGGAGGCGAGGCCCGTACCGGTGAGGCTCGGGTCGAGGCCGATGACCGTGGGCGGGCGGAGCGTGGCGGTGTACTCGGCGGCGGCCAGCGCGATCGCGTAGTCGGGCGTCATCTCAAGCACCGGTTGCCTCCAGGGCCTGCGTGAGCCGGGCTACCTGCTCCTCCAGCTCGGCGACGCGGGCTTCGGCCTGCTGCCTGAACTGGTGGGGTGTGCGGCCGTGGCGGCGTTGGA
>Ga0134084_10000068_pt1 | contig 12122 bp, 9 predicted proteins | sample 15_taG_16_FD_94470 | JGI IMG/M metagenome (GOLD analysis project Ga0134084, IMG submission 94470) | Grasslands soil microbial communities from the Angelo Coastal Reserve, California, USA - 15_D_Glu_20cm_2_24_1 metaG | ecosystem: Environmental > Terrestrial > Soil > Grasslands ...
CGAATCCCGCCCTCGGGAAAAAGACCAACAATGCGTCCTTTTTTCAGGCGCTCTATGGCAGTCCGGATGGTTTTGCGATTCGCACGATCTCGATCTACCGGGAACGCATCGACCGCCCGCAAAAGAAAACCCACGACTGACGACTGAAAAAATTCTGCCATCGTCAGCCAGTCGATTTTCCGTCGAATCACTAATGAAATAAGGAATGGATCGAAATGGCTGATGTGATTGGCGGCCAGCAAAAATCCGCCGGTCCGATTTGCATTTTCGGGCTGGATTACGTGAACACGCGTGACACAGCCAAACAGCAGCCTTACTAACAGCTTCCCAGCGCGATAAGATGTCATTTTGATTTGTGCTGCTTGATTGTTTCGCCGAATCGCCGCCGTAGGAGGGCTATTTTTCAGGCTGATTCCTTTTTTGAACGTGGTATCATAGTTGTCGGTTCGCACGCGAGGTTTTGGTTATGAAACCCAGGAGTCCTTCCACGGACGGAAAAGGGAAATTTCCGCATACCGATTACTTTTTCCATTCTGGTTTTGGCCAATGGCGCGGTGGCTATTTTTCGCCTTACGACGGAGGGGACAGATACGGATTCAGGAATTTTTACAATTTGGGGCGCGAATATCGTATTGAAGCCGCAAGGGAACGTGCCAGGGAGATGGCGGTATTTGCATTAATCGTTCTGACCTCGGCGTGGCCGGTGCTCTATATGGTGGTCACTGTGGTGAAACTGCTGAGTAGGGGTCGCCCCCTGGATCAGTAGAGATCTGCGACCCTGGCGACGGCAATCTTTCTCAAGTAAGTGCTCCGGCAAGCGAGATGCCCGCCGGTCCGCCCAAGCTTGCCACGGGACGAGTCCGCCCCCAACTGGCGGAGAAGATGTCTGCGCTAGTGCTTTGGCTAGAGAAATTCGTCACGGTATTCGGGCGTCTTTTCCGGAGCAAGCCCGTGGCGGGCGACGTTTTCGGTCACGACGCGCGGGATGAGGAAGTTCAGCAAATAATCTTTGCCACCGGCTTTAGTCCCGCTGCCGCTCATCTTGAATCCGCCGAAGGGATGACGGCCGACGATTGCACCGGTGCACGGGCGATTGATGTAAACATTGCCGGCTTCCAACTGCGCCTTGACGCGTTCGATGTTGTCCGGGCTGCGCGAGAAAAAGCCGCCGGTTAACGCGTAATCGGTGCCATTGGCGACTTTGATCGCTTCATCGAGGTCGCGTACTTTTAATACGCTGAGTACTGGGCCGAAAATCTCCTCGCGCGCGATCCGCATATTTGGTTTCACTCCAGTGAAAATCGTAGGCGGAATGAAATAACCGTGCGGTGGGAGTTCCTTTGCCTGATACGCGAGTGTCGCCTCACCTTTGCCGACCTCGATGTAATCCAGAATGCGCCGGTAAGCGGCCTCATCAATTACCGGCCCGACCACAATACCTGGCTCTTCAGGATTACCGACGCGCACGCTGGCGGCGGCTCCGAGCAAACGTTCCACGACCCGGTCGTGGTTTTCCTCGAGAACGATCAGCCGTGAGAGCGCGGAACATTTCTGGCCTTGAAAACCGAACGCGGAATAGATCGAATCGACAATCGCTTCGTCCAGATCGGCGTCGGAATCGACGATCATCGCGTTTTTGCCGCCCATCTCGCAAATGACGCGCTTGAGCTCGCGCTGGCCTTCGCGGGTTTTGCCGGCACTCTCCCAAATCCGCAAACCTACCTCGCGCGACCCTGTGAAGGCGATCAAATCGACATCTTTGTGATCAACCATGTGCGCACCGATCACCGAGCCTTTGCCATTGAGAAAATTCAATACGCCAGGCGGCACGCCGGCTTCTTCGTAAATTTCCATCAGCATGGCACCGATGATGACCGATTGCTCGGACGGTTTCATGATCACCGTGTTCCCCGTGACGAGCGCGGCGCTGACCATGCCACACAAGATCGCCATCGGAAAATTCCACGGCGCGATGACCAGCGCGACGCCGCGCGGCCAGTAATGCTGATAGCTTTCTTCGCCGGGCACATTTTGCGTGAGCCGCGGCTGACCCATCAAGCGCATCTGCCGGGCGTAGAAGGTACAAAAATCGATGGCTTCGGCAATGTCGCCGTCCGCCTGAGCCCATGGCTTACCGACCTCAAAGACTTCGAGCGCGGAAAGCTCAAACCGGCGGCGCTCGAGAATTTCAGCGGCGCGTTCCAGCAATTGACAGCGTTCTTCAAACGAAGTGCGACGCCATTTCTCGAATGCCATCCGTGCAGCGGCGACGGCGCGTTCAGCTTCGGGTACGCCAGCTTCGGCAGCGTAGCCGACGATTTGGTCTGGCTGGCTCGGATTGACCGAGGAAAACATGTTGTCGGTCCAAATCTTTTCGCCGTTGATCGTGAGCGGAACTTTGCGCGCAAATTGCTTGCGCTGTTCGCGGAGCGCAGCCCGCATTTTTTCCTGGTTTTCGGGCAACGCGAAGTTCGTTAGGGGCGCGTTTTCATAGTGAGCGCCCGGCTGTGTCTTGGGTGTGGTTGTTGTCATATTTATGGTGGCATTTGATGGCGGTAGAACACCGTTTCGGCTCCCGCGCAAAATTTCGCGCGGATCGCGCAACAATTCTTCTGCGGGAACGTTCTCGGAAAATTTTGCACGCAAAAATCCTTCATTCGAGGTGTTCTCGAGCAAGCGACGGACCAGGTAGGACATTCCGGGAAGGAGTTCACCGACGGGGCAATATTCGCGGACGCGATAACCCATTTCCACCAATGCGCGCTTGATTGGTCCAGCCATCCCATAGAGCAACTGAAACTCGAAGCGGCTGCGATCGATTCCGAGTTGCTCCGCGAGCGCCTGTGCATGAGCGATGCTCCGAACATTGTGCGAGCCAAATGCGGAGGTAACAATGGATTCATTTTCCAACAGTAACCGCGTGAGCATTTCGAAATTCGCATCACTCTCTGGCTTTTGCAGATAAACAGGGCAATCCCAGCCATTCTGGCGCGATTTCGTTGTTTCGTAGTCCCAATATGCGCCTTTGACCAGCCGGACAGCGAACCGCGTTCCGCGGGCGCGACCCCACTCAATCAGGTGGCGCAGATCCGCGTCAGAATCTCGCAAGTACGCTTGGATAACGATTCCCGCATGCGGCCAGTCCCTAAACTCTTCCTCCATAAAAACGGTTTTGAAGAGTTCAAGAGTACCATTTTTGTGCGCATAGCTTTCCATGTCGAAATTGATGAATGCGCCCAGCTCTCGCGCACGACGCAAAAGCGGCCGCAGCTTCGGCGCGAGATGGGCGATTGTCTCCGCCGGGTCGTCCGGACTAATTTGCGAATAAAGCGCAGAAATTTTAACCGAAAGATTTACAACCGGGAAAAGCTCCGAATTTTTTTCCAGCGCGTCGGTCCAGTTTTTTGTTTCATGCGCCAGGCCCTCTAGTAAATGTAGATAACGCGCCGCATATTCATCGGCCTCCGTTTCGCTGACGACAGCTTCTCCCAAAAGATCGACGGTAAAGCCAATGTTTTGGGTCCGCCGCTTGCGAAGTGTCCTCATTACATCATTCGGATTTCGTCCGGCGATGAACTGGCGTGCCATTTCGGAAACATTCCAGCGCAGGATAGGCCCGCTGATCCACGGAACGATGCCCGCCAGCCGAATGCCGGCCCCGAGAAATTCCGCGACCTTTCCTGACTCGTGCCCATCGGCGAAATATTCCTGGAGATGCTCAATAATTTCGTCTGAGGTGTGGAGCGAAGGAAGAACAGCGACAAAGCGAAACAATTGCAATTTGAGCTGCTCATCACGCATCGAGAGCGTCATCAGTCGCTGATAGAATCCGGCCTTGCTGAAAAGCGACTCAGGGTATTTATCAACCAGTTCGAAGATGCGCTTGCCGCGCTGCTCGATTTCGCTTTGGAGCGGCGTCATTTTACGAAATTAGTTCGCCCCCATGCGTTAAGCAAAGACGGAACCAGCCGCCTTCATGGGCCTCAAAAAAAATTTACGTCCGGACACGGTCGGTTTGGGGCCGGTTTCCGAAAATAGAATGAAATTGCTTCAAGTAATTTTGAGGAGCAAGTGGAGGAGATTTGCCTGGCAGAGTCCGGAGGCCCAGGGCTCGGATCTGTCAGGCAATCTCTTTTTGTGCTGGAACCCATCTCGCAAATAGGGAACGGCTGCGTTGCTGGAGATTTGATTTTTGCCGCTGCTTTCGTCGAGCCTTGCCAGCTGGCCGCCAGCGCTTAGCGCACTCATTGCCTATCTGCGAGATCGGTTCTAATTGATCGACCACAGAAAGTTGGATAGCAAACAGTGTCATGACTGTTGAGCACCACGAATTTGCGAGCGATAACACCGCGCCGATTTGTCCGGAAGCGTGGGCCGCATTGCAGGAAGCCAATACGGATTATGCCGCAGCGTATGGTGAGGACCGTTGGACAGCGCGTGTGTACGATCGGATCCGTGAAATCTTTGAGACCGATTGCGACGTTTATTTTGTTTTTACTGGCACGGCAGCCAATGCGCTGGCGCTCGCGCAAGTGTGCCAGTCATTTCGCAGCATTATCTGCCATCAGAACGCTCACATTCAGACCGATGAATGTGGCGCGCCGGAATTTTTTACCGGCGGATCGAAATTGCTCCCGGTCGGGGGCGGAAACGGCAAGATCGATATTGGCCAGACCAAAGCGCTGCTTATCCGTCAGAATGATTTGCACTCGCACAAGCCGGGCGTGATCAGCATTGCACAGGCAACTGAGTTCGGAACGGTTTACACGCCTGACGAAATTGCGGCTGTCGCTGGCTTGGCCCGTGCCTATCAATTGTTTGTGCACATGGACGGCGCGCGTTTCGCGAACGCTGTCGCGTCGCTCAACTGCTCACCAAAAACGATCACATGGGAAGTTGGCGTCGACGTTCTGTGCTTTGGCGGAACAAAAAATGGGACGGGCGCTGGTGAGTTAGTGATATTTTTTAACAAGGAGGTTTCGCGCGAGTTCGACTATCGAACGAAACAAGCCGGCCAGCTCGGTTCCAAGATGCGTTTTCTGGCTGCGTCGTGGATCGGACTTTTGACGGGGGACGTATGGCTCCGGAATGCCCAGCACGCGAACCGTGCCGCACGTCACCTTGCGAGGCGCCTGCAAAGTGTGCCGAAGGTCGAGATTGTCTTTCCCGTGGAGGCAAATGCAGTGTTTGTTCGACTGGATGACCAAGTCGCACGCGGCATCCAGACGGGCGGATGGCGTTTTTACAAATTTATCGAGCCCGATGTTTACCGCCTGATGTGTTCCTGGTCCACAACCGAGGAGCAAATCTCCCATCTAGTTGCCGACGCCGCTGCGATAAAATGATTGAACAGATCGAGATAAGACAACATCTGTTACAAACAACATGAGACGATTAAGGCGAACTTTGATATTAGGCGCGGTCTTGCTTGCCGGATGTGGAACGACCCGCAACGTTGCAGTGAGTTCTTATCATGTAACGCGCGATGTTGCGGTCGGTTCTTATCGTGTTGCTACGGCGCCGGTGCATTATGCCTTTCGGCGGCATGGCGGTGAATCCGACACGGCAATGACAACACAAACCGTGCCCTCAGACGTTAACCAGCCAGGTCAACCTGTTCCACCGCCGGAGGTGGTTCAACAGCCGCGGTCTACACGGGAGAGGCCCCAAAGCACCTCAGCCTCTGCTCCGCAGACGGGCCGTAGAGAAAACACCAGTTCAAAACCATCATCCCAGCGAAAAGTCTCTTCTCCAAAGTCGGAATTTCCGACTGCGAAGGCAGTCCCTGGGAAACCAGGGTACGTGTTCAGTCCCTTTGACAACGATAAGAGATATGTCGATGTGAGCGGTTACGCTTCCGGCAGCAAAGTAAAGGATCCTTGGACCGATAAGATTTTTGTCGTTCCATAAATTGCGACGCGACCGGCGGTCGGGCCGTACCATCGTGGATTGCCGCGAACCGGAGCGAGTGCTAGGTAATAACATGAGACTGGCATCGCGAGCTGCGACGTACTTGGTTGCTTTGTCTATCCTGGCTTTGACGTCGCAGAGCCGAGCGCAGGTTTATCAAGGAAAAGAACTCGTCAAGGCCGAGCTGCTTGCTGATGCGAACGCCATTGTTCCCGGGAAACCATTCACTATCGGTTTGCTGCTTCGGATGGCTCCGAGGTGGCATACCTACTGGGCGTTCTCTGGCGACGCCGGTCTTCCCACAGAATTGAAATGGAAACTGCCATCGGGCTGGAAAGTTGGCGAGATTCAATGGCCAATACCATTGAAAACAATCGATCCGGGCGACATCGAGACTTACGGCTATGAAAATGAAGTCCTGCTGATGCAGGAAATCACGCCGCCGCAGAAACTAGAGAGTTCAAGAGTCAAGCTTTCAGCTGAGGTAAATTGGCTGGTCTGCGAGAAAATCTGTATTCCTGGCAGCGCAACACCGCAGTTGGAGTTACCGGTATCGACGACGAGTCAACCGGCGAATTCGGAGCTCTTCGCGCGCTACCGTCGTTTGTTGCCGCAAAACTGGCCAGAATCGAATGTGGCATCAGCAAATTGGAGTCGAGTTGGACATGATCTCCGTCTAGGGATTACGAGCGAAAACCTTGCTAATTATCCGGCGCTGGATTTTTTCCCACTGCCAGAACAGGACGTTGTCGTTGGCCATCCAAGGATCGAATCACGCAACAAGAATGAGGTTACCTTTCGAGTTCCGATTGAGTCGTCGGAGAAGAATTTGTCGTCCATCCCGGGCCTGATCGTCTTTTCCCAGCAGGCAAATGGCGAGGATCGTGCAGCGTGGCAAATTTCAGCCGCGCCGACTCTTTCGGCGGCTAGCGCAGCGCCCGCACGCGGGATCTTCACTTTTCTGCTCTTCGGTTTTCTGGGCGGCATCATTTTGAATTTGATGCCCTGCGTATTGCCAGTGATTTCGCTGAAAATCTTTGGATTTATTCAGCAGGCTGGCCAAAGCCGGCGGAAGGTTTTGCGGAGCGGTATCGCGTTTGCGGTTGGAATCTTCGCGTGGTTCCTCGGGCTTGCGCTGCTTCTCATTGTGCTTAAGGGCGCCGGGCGCGACGTGACCTGGGGCGGATTTCAATTCACAAACGCCTATTTCGTTCTTGCACTGAGCGTGATTGTCCTCGTATTCGCGCTGAACCTCTTTGGCGTGTTCGAAATTTCTCTGCCACAAGTCCTGACGCGCGAATTGCTTTCGACCACCGAGCGCAAGAACGATCTGGGCTCATTTCTCCAGGGTGTGTTTGCCACTGTTCTAGCGACGCCCTGCACTGCGCCGTTCCTCGGCACCGCGCTCGGCTTTGCGTTTTCGCAATCGGCTGCGGTTATCTTGGCGATGTTCGTTGCGATTGCCGCTGGAATGAGTGGCCCGTACCTGCTTTTGAGTGCTCAGCCTGCCTGGCTGCGATTTCTGCCAAAGCCAGGTGCGTGGATGCTGCATGTGAAACAATTCATGGGCTTTCTGCTGTTGGCGACGTTGCTGTTTCTTCTTTACGTACTGGGCGCTCAGCGCGGCTTGGAAGGAGCGATTTGGGCAAGCTGCTTTCTTCTCGTGATCAGTGTCGCTTGCTGGATGAAAGGTGCTTTCGTTCTTCCGACTGCATCAACAGCGAAGCGAAGTGTCGTCCTCGTGCTCATGCTCGTGCTCGTGCTCGGAAGCGGTGTGTATTTCGTTGGCGGCAAATTTCGATCTACCAATGTCGCATTAGCCGATTCGCGACTACCAGGAGATTGGCAGGCGTTTACGCCTGAACGTTTGCAGGCGGAGCTGGAGCAAGGGCACTCCGTGTTTGTCGATTTTACCGCGGCGTGGTGTCTTACTTGCAAATTTAATGAGGCCAATGTGCTTGAAAGCGCAGAGGTGCGAGATGCCTTTCAACGTCACGCGACCGTCAAATTGAAAGCGGATTGGACGAACGGTGATCCAGCGATCACGAAATTGCTGCAGAAGTTTGGTCGGCCGGGCGTTCCGTTATACGTACTCTACCCCGGAAAAAACGAAGAACCGATTGTTTTTCCGGAAGTGCTCACCAAAGGCATGGTTCTGGAAAAACTCCAAACCGCGGCGCGCAGTGTTGCCGCACAATAAGATTTTTTTAAACGCCTGTTTCCGGCTGTCGCGCCTAAAACCGCTGTATTTGTGTTCCTGCCGTTCCTTGCCAATATGTTGATTGCAAGAAAATTGAACTAGCTTAACCACTTCGTTTTCTAATCCGTTTATGAATAAAAAAATAACTTTGATCGTTCTCACATCATTGATCGCTACTGCAGTTTTTGCCTTGGAGCCGCCGCCAGTGGGCAGCGCTGCGCCGGATTTCTCGCTAGCCGACGCAAAAGGCCAGACGCACTCGCTTGCTCAATACAAAGGCAAGTACGTGGTGCTCGAATGGTTTAATCCGGAATGCCCGTTTGTGAAAAAGCATTACGGCAGCGATAACATGCAAAAACTGCAGAAGGAATACACAGACAAGGGCGTGGTATGGCTAACCATCGATTCCAACGCGCCCGGTACGGAAGGCAATTTGACGCCGGAACAGGCTCAGAAAGTCGCAACCTCTTGGAAGACGCAGCAGACTGCGTTGCTTCTCGATCCGGACGGCAAAGTAGGCCGCGCGTACGGCGCCAAGAACACGCCAAACATGGTGATAATCAATCCAGAGGGAAAAATCGCTTATGAAGGAGCGATCGACAGCAAGGCGACGCCGAACCCAGCAGATATTCCCAGCTCGACGAACTATATCAAGTCAGCGTTGGATCAATCATTGGCAGGCAAATCTATCTCCACGCCACAAACCAAGCCATACGGTTGCTCGGTCAAATATAAATCCTCGTAGAACTGGAGTGGGTATGTAACCTGCAAAAGGTTTCGAAGCGGCGGTCGAAGGCGACCGCCGCTTCTATTTATATCCCAAAGTCTACCAGCCCGCTGCAACGCACTGCGAGTTACATGCTAAAGATGAGGGACGGAGTTTTGTATCGCGCATGATTTGTCCAGCCGGATGTAAGCGAATTGCTGCGGTTTTGCCGATTCCGACGTTTTGATGAAAGTCTCTGGCGAATCAAGAACATTGGCGAATAGGAATGAAAGCGTCCTGATCTTGCTCCTCTGTGTCGCAGCCGCTATTCGGGTCCTTATTTTCTCGGCCGCGTTCCCGTTCTTTAGCAACATTGATGAGGACCTTCATTTCGACCTTGTCACACAGTATTCCCACGCTCGGCTTCCACAAAGCTTCGCTCGGCTTCAGGAAGAAACTCTCAACTGGATCGTTCCCTACGCGTCGCCGGAATTTCTCTTCACGGCCGATCGCTTCCCAGAAGGCAAATTTCCGTCGCCTATCTGGAAGCAGTCTTGGTCGCAAATCGAGCCGGAGATCGCGGTTACAAGAGCCGCGTGGAGCAGTGAAGTTAATTTCGAATCTTCTCAACCGCCGTTGTATTACACACTAGCGAGCCTTTGGTGGTGGATTGGAAAACACGTCGGGCTGACCGGTCTTCAATCACTTTACTGGATCCGTTTCCTGAATGGTCTTCTGATCGCGCTAATGGTGCTGCTCGGCTATGTGATCGCACGCAGCATAGCGCCTAAGCGTGTGGAATTGCGTCTCGGCGTGCCATTACTGCTGGCCTTTTTTCCTCAGAACATTTTTTACGCCATGAACAATGACGTTCTGTCGCCTGTATGCTTCGGTGCATTGTTTCTTTGCGGTCTCCAATGGTTGCGTACAAACAGACCGACTTTCTTACTTAGCGCACTCACAGGGTTGGCAATCGCGGCTACGTACCTGACCAAACTATCCAATTTGCCTTTGGTCGTTATGGCCTTGGTCGCAATTATCGCGAAGCTGGCGCCGTCGATCCGCCAAAAATCAAAGACAACCCTTCTCGCATTTGTAACGCTTATTCTCTGCGCCGCGATCCCGATTGGGAGTTGGATTGTCTGGACAAAATATCAGTTTGGCGATCTGACCGGATCAGCAACAAAAATCACTTTGCTTGGCTGGACACACAAACCGTTCGTTGGCTGGTGGCACCATCCAATTTTTACGCTACGAGGTTTCTGGGTTTTTTGGTGGAACCTTATCGCTAGTTTCTGGCGCGGCGAGGTTAAATGGCACGGTCAGTTGTTAAATTGCCCAGTTGCGGATGACTTCTATACAATTTCCACTCTAGTATTGCTCGGCGCTGCCCTCCTTGGATTGCGAAAGAAAGCCGGGCTCTCGACGTTTGAGCGGCAAGCGATTGCCATAGCGGCTTTAAGTTTCATAGCGGCGGTTGGATTTTTGGCGTTGCTGTCGATTCAGTTCGATTTCGGCAATTGTATCAATCCCTCGCGCGCGCATCCATATTTCACGTCGGGCCGATTATTGAGCGGCGCGCTGATTCCATTCGCGTTATTTTATGTCTACGGCATCAGCTGGATCCTCCGCCGAATCAATTCTGCTCTGCCTATTTTGGTGCTGGGCATCCTCCTGCTGTTTGTGATGACGTCAGAAATCAAAATCAACCGTGCAGTGTTCGAGAGCGAGCATAACTGGTTTCATCTTTAGGATTATCTCGGCACCTTTGCTGCGAACCATGACTCGGAATTCACGCTAGGCAGCTCAGCATCGCCTTGGCGAAAGCCGCGACAGCAAGCGCAGGATCGGCATTGGCGTTATTCGGACGAGAAACATTCCGAGTTTCATCGGAAAGCCGGGAATAACAAGGGGGCGGTCTGCCTCCAGTGCTGCAAGCGCATCGCGCACGACTTCTTCGGCCGAAACGAAGACGAACTCTGGGCCGGTATCCGGTTGAGCCCCCGGGCGTTTGGCGACTTCCTGAAATTCCGTGTGCACGGGACCCGGGCAAAGAGAACAGACGCTTACGCCTATTCCCCGGAGTTCGGCGCGAAGCGCTTCAGAGAAGCTTGTAACGTAGGCTTTAGTCGCTGCGTAAACCGCAAAGTCGGGAATCGGAAGAAATCCAGCCGACGAGCTAACATTCAAAATGCCGCCACATCGTCGCGCGATCATTCGCGGAAGCAAGTGGCGAGTGAGCATGGTGAGCGCGACAATGTTCACAAGGGTCATTTGCTCGTTCCGAATTGGATCGCTCGTCGAGAAGGCGCCGCTATCGCCCAGTCCGGCATTATTGATTAAAAGATCGACGTCAATTCCTTTATGATTCAGCCATGCCAGCAATTCATTCAGCTGCGCAGGGTCAGCGAGATCAGTTTTGAGAACGGAGACCGCGACGTTCGGATATCGTTGATTTAATTCGTCACGCAGTTCGTTGAGCTTTTGCTCCCGCCTCGCAATGAGAATGAGCGATTTGGCGCGACCGGCTAGTTGACGCGCAAATTCGCGGCCGATCCCAGCGGACGCTCCCGTGATCAGCGTGTTACAACCGTCAAGTTTCATTTCACATTGAAGGGTGAAGCTTCCGCGATGCCGGACGCGGGCTCGCCGGGACTCGCCCTTTTAAGGATTGTAGCTCGCTTTTCGTCAGTGCTCGCCAATGCCCGCTTGGCAAATCGCCGACTCGAAGGTTTCCGACTCGAATGCGGAGAAGCCGTTCGACGCGATATCCGACAGCTTCGAACATGCGCCGAATCTGCCGGTTTATTCCCTGCCGCAAGATAACGCGAAGACGCGTAGACGAGAGTGAGCGAATCTGTGCAATTTTCGCGCGCTGGCCATCGAGACGAATCCCGCGTGCCAGTTTCAAAGCAAGCGCCGGATCCCATGGTCGGTCGAGCGTGACCTCATATTCCTTGTCCACCTTGAAACGCGGGTGACTGAGCCGTTGCGCCAATTCGCCGTCATTCGTCAGAAGCAGCAAACCTTGAGTTTGCGCGTCCAAACGTCCGATTGTGAAGAGGTGGGAAAATTTTTCTGGTATGAGTTCAAAGACGGTGTCACGCGCGTGCGGATCCTTTCGAGTCGAAACGAATCCGGCGGGTTTATTCAACATGATCGTCAGCGGCGGAGCGGTGTGAACAAGCTTATCATCGACTTTGACGTGATCGCGCGCTCCTGGCTGCGCACTGAAATTCGTGTAAACTTTGCCGTTAATTGTGACGCGGCCGGCAGCGATCAACTCATCGCAGTGCCGGCGCGAAC
>Ga0134084_10000084_pt1 | contig 11585 bp, 7 predicted proteins | sample 15_taG_16_FD_94470 | JGI IMG/M metagenome (GOLD analysis project Ga0134084, IMG submission 94470) | Grasslands soil microbial communities from the Angelo Coastal Reserve, California, USA - 15_D_Glu_20cm_2_24_1 metaG | ecosystem: Environmental > Terrestrial > Soil > Grasslands ...
CGCTCGTGCAGATACGGCAGCACGCGCGTCATGTCCAGCACGGGGATTCCCTCCGTGATGCCCACGATCAGCGGAATGCCGGCGTCCGCGGCCTCGAAGATCGCCGAGGCGGCGACGGCGGCCGGGACGTAGATCACGGAGGTGTTCGCCTGAGTCTCGCGCACCGCGTCGGCGACGGTATTGAACACCGGGACCACGCCGTCGAACACCTGCCCGGCTTTGCCCGGCGTGACACCCGCCACCACCTTGGTGCCGTAGCCGATCATCTGCCGCGTGTGGAACGATCCGTCGCGGCCGGTGATGCCCTGTACCACCAGGCGGGTCTGCTGATCGACAAAGATGCTCACGCGGCCTTGGCTTGGGCGACGGCTTGCTTCACCGCCTCGTCCATGTCGGTGAGCGCGGAGAAGCCCGCCTGTTTGAGGATCTGAACCCCCTGCTCCTCATTGGTGCCGGTGAGTCGAATGACGAGCGGTACCTTGAGCGGCAATACTTTTGTGGCCTGGACGATCCCGTTGGCCACGTCGTCCCCCCGGGTGATGCCCCCGAAGATATTGAACAAGACAGCGCGGACGCTCGGGTCCGCCGTGATGATCCGCAGGGCGCTCACGACCTTTTGAGGGTTCGAGCTGCCGCCGATGTCGAGGAAGTTGGCGGGCTCGCCGCCGTAATACTTCACCAGGTCCATCGTCGCCATCGCGAGCCCGGCGCCGTTGACGCAGCAGCCCACAGTCCCCTCGAGCTTGATGAAGGTGAGCCCGGCTTCACGTGCCGCGACCTCCGAGGGCGCTTCGGCGCTCGTGTCGCGCAGCGCGGCGATGTCGGGCCGGCGGTCGAGCTCGTTGTCGTCGATCACGATCTTCGCGTCGAGGGCGGCCAGGGCACCGTCGCGTGTGGTGACGAGGGGATTAATCTCCGTGAGGGATGCGCCGACGGCGTAAAACGCCGCATACAGCCGTTGCATGATGTCCGCCGCGGCGCGGGCCTGCGCGATGTCGCGGTACAGCTGCAACGCGAGGCCCAGCGCCTGGTGTGCGAGCAGGCCGTAGCGCGGGTCCACCGCCAGGCGCTGAATTTTCTCCGGGGTTCGGGCGGCCACCTCCTCGATGTCGATGCCGCCGGCGGCGCTCACCATCAGCACCGGGCGCTGGGACGTCCGGTCGACGATGATGCCCACGTAGCTCTCGGAGGCGATATCGGCCGCGGGCGCCACGAGCACCCGCTGCACCGTGAGGCCCTTGATGGTCATGCCGAGGATCTTGGCCGCGTGTGCGGCGGCCTCGGTCGGGTTCGCGGCGAGCTTGACCCCGCCGGCCTTGCCGCGCCCGCCGGCGTGCACCTGCGCCTTCACCACCACAGGCCCGCTCCCGAGCCGCGCCGCGATCGCGCGGGCCTCGTCGGCCGTCGCCGCGACCTCGCCGGGCGGCACCGGAATGCCGTGCCGCCGCAGGATGTCGCGGGCCTGGTATTCGTGGAGATTCACACTCAGTCCCTCGTGAGAGTGGTGCCGGCGTCGCCCTGCAACGCCGCGAGACCCTGGGCCAGCTCGGCGATAATGGCGCGCTGCTCCTCCCCGCGCCCGGCACCGCCGGTGCGGACGAAGTCGGCCGCCGCTTCGACTTTCGGACGCATGCTGCCGAGGCCGAGCTCCTTCCCGGCGAGCAGGTGATCCGCCTGGGCGAGGCTCAATCGGCGGATCGCTGTTTGTTGCGGCGTTCCGTAGGCGTGGTAGACCGCGTCCACGTTGGTGAGGATCAGCAGCACGTCGGCGTCGATCTCCCGGCCCAGGATCGCCGCCACACGGTCCTTGTCGGCGACCGCGTCCAGCCCCTCGAGGAGGAGGGTCGGGTCGTCGTACACGGGCGGCCCGCCGCCGCCACACGCCACCACGATGTGCCCGGCCGCGATGAGGTGGTGAATCATCTCCCGCTCGACCACCGCGGTCGGTCTCGGGCTCGGGGCGAGGCGGCGCCACCGGCCCTGTTGCTCTTCCGTCACCGGAACGCCGCGCGCCTGGAGGCGGGCCACCCGCACGGGGTCGAGGGCGTGGCCGATCGGCTTCGTGGGACTGCGCAGATTCGGGTCGTGGGGGTCGCACAGCGTCTGCGTGATGAGCGTGACGACCTGGCGTGTGACGCCGGCGCGCGCGAGCGCGTTCTGCAGCGATTGCTGGATCATGTAACCCATCCAGCCGGCGGTCGCGGCGACGAGCACGCCCAGCGGCAACGGCTCGACCTGGTCGGCGGCGATTTCGTTGCGGGCCAGCTCGTCTCCCACCTGCGGGCCGTTGCCGTGGACCAGCGCGATGCGCCACCCCGCTCGCGCCAGGTCCACGATCGGCGCGAGGCTGGCCCGCGTGTGGCGGAACTGGTTGGAGATGGTGGGCCGCTCGCCCGGCGGGGCCACGGCGTTGCCGCCGAGCGCGACGACGATGGTGCCCGGGTTCACGGCGGCGCAACCTAGCGGCGCTCGGGGGCGGGAGCAAGCTTGCGGCGCCCCAGGCCGAGCAGCTCCTTCAATTGCGCGTACAACTGGCCGAATCGCTCCAGGTCGCCGGCGGCGAGGGCTGCGTCGGCCTGCGCCGCGAGCTGCTGCGCCCGTCGCCAGCGCGCGGCGAGCGCCGTGTCGGCGGGCCCGTGCGCGTCGCCTCCCGAGGCGAGCAGGCTTCGCAGCGCCGCGGCCACACTCCTCCCCTGGCCACGGTGCTCTCGCCACGAGAGGAATACCGTGTCGATCCCGGTGGGCGGACCCCCAGTGGCCGGCTGGCGGAACAGCGCCTGCTCGAAGAACAGGCCGCCGGCGACGTTCCACAGTCGGGGCACGCCCGGCGCCGTGGTGCTGGGGGAGCCGACGAGCGCCGGCGGCAGCCGCGCGGCCGGGTTGGGCCGCCACACCAACACCTGAGGCCCGTCGGGTGTCATCGTCGCCGCGACGAGCGCGGCGAGCGTGCTTCCCGCTTCGAACCCTTGAGCCATCCAGACGCGGGGCGCCTCCGTCGCCCCGTCCGCGGGTGGCGCGAGGATCTCGAACGGCTCCCGCGGTCGCCCGCTCCACGCCGTCGTATCGGCGCGCCAGCGCTCCACGAGCGCCGCAGCGGCGCGGAAGGCTCGTCCGGGGAACGGGAGCTGGGCGCGCAGAGCCGGGGGGACGCTGTCGAGCGGTCGTATCAGGGGGGCGAGGAGCCGCGCCCACGCGGTGGCGAGCGCATCGGCCCCGGGGGCGAGGTAGAGCCGGGTGTCACCGCTGGCGGCGTTCACGGCGCCGACGAGGCCGGCGCGCAGGTATCGCACCGAATCGCGGTCGCCGCCGGCCACCGGCCGGGCGAGCGGGAACGCCTCCGCCTCGAAGTACCCGTAGGCCACCCACCACAGGGCGCTGTCGACCACCACGGGAACGGCGTCGTCGAATGAGGCGAACGGGGCGAGCCGCGCGACCCGCTCCAGTACGTCCCGTCGCCACAGGAGCACCAGGCCGTCGGTCTCGCGCCGCGCGAGCGCGGGGCTCTGGAGGGCCCACGCGAGTGCGGTTCGGCGCCACCACCCCCTCAGGGCGATTCCCGAGGGCCGCAGCGCCGGCCAGGTGTCGGGGGTCGCAACCGCGAAGTCCGTGAACCGCGGGCCGAACCAGGCGGTGGAGTCGCGGGTCGCGAGCGGCGCGACCGCGAGGACCGTATCGTCCTCGACGACCGCCAGCGGCCGCCCGACCCGCGCCGTCGGGCCGCGGTGGATCGCGGCCCAGCCGCCCAGGGACGGTCGGAGCGCGGCGCTATCGACCGCGGGCCGGAGGGCCACGAGCCACGTCGCTCTCCCCTCGCCGGCCGCGTGGGGCGAGAGTCCCGCGGCCGTGGGCGTCGACTGCGGGCGAACCAGATCCCGTCGCGACCCGGCCGCCGCGAGGACCCGCGGAGCGTCCCAGATGGGCATGGTCGCCGCCGCCGCCTCGGGGCTCGGGAAGCCCGGGGGCGCGTGCTCCGCGAGCGTCGGGACGCCGAACGCGAGTCCTTCGAGCCGCCGCCGCTCGGCCGCGAGGGCCGTGTCGGAATCGGCGGCCGCCCGCTCACGCGGGGCGGCGATCGAGAGCGAGCCGGGAATGACGGCGAATCCCAATAGCGACGCGACGAGGAGTGCGCCCCAGGCCGTGACGAGCAGCCGCGGCCTTTCCCGCAAGCCCCACACGAGGCTGACGACGGCGACCGCGACGCCGAGCGCCGTGACGACCGTCGCAGCGGCGAGACGCGCGTCGAGCGCGCGGCGCGTGATTGCCCCGTGCAGTCCGGCGACGGTTTCGGCGGGATCGAGGACGGCGCCCCACGTGAGCGTCAGCGCGAGCAACGCGAGCAGCACCCCCAAGTGCGCCCGCGCGTGCGCGTTCGCGTACGGCAACCAACGACGGAACCGCAGCGAGCCGATCCCGACGTACAGCAGGGCGACGACCACGGTGGCGGAGCACACCCCCACCAGCGCGAGCTCCCGGAGCCGCTCGCTCCAGGGCAACCGGCCCAAGTAGTAGCCCAGGTCCCGCTGGAGCACGGGGTCCGTAACGCCGAAGATCGGCGGGCGGGAGGCCAGCGCCGCCGCCATCCACCAGTCCCCCGTGCCGAGCGTCAGGAGGAATCCGAACACCAAACCGCAGGCGATCGTGCCGGCGAGGAGCAGGGGTTGCGGGACCGCCTCGACGATCTCCAGGTCACCGAGCCGGCGAGACAGCTGCATAGAGCCGATGGAGCGGTACACGAACAAGAGATTCGCCGTGCCCCAGGCGACGGCCCCAATGAGCAGGAGCCCCGACACGAGCCGGGAGAAGTCCCGGGCCGTGAGATACGCGCTGCCGCCGGGCAGGCTGGCCCCCCAGGCGCGTTCGGCTGTCTCCAAGGCGAGCCAGCGCCCACCCACGAGCACCGCGACCAGCAGTCCGACTGCGACGAGCAGCGCTCGCCGGCGGACGACGGGCTTCACGCGCCGGGGCTCTGCGCGGCGAGCCAGCTCTCGATTTCGGTGCGGTAGGAGGCGAGCGCCTCGGCGGTGGCCGCTTCGAAGCGGAGCACCAGAACGGGCTGGGTATTCGAGGCACGCAGCAGTCCCCACCCTTGGGGAAAGGTGATGCGCACGCCGTCGAGGGTGGACACCGGGTACTTGTCGGTGAAGTGCCGGGCGGCGCGCTGCACGATCGCGAATTTCCGATCGTCGGGGCAGTCGACGCGCAGCTCAGGGGTGGCCACGGTGACGGGGAGGTCGGCAAGGAGCCGCGAGAGCGGCCCCCCCTGCTCCGCGATGTAGCGCAGCAAGCGGGCCGCCGCGAACAGCGCGTCGTCGAAACCGTACCAGTCGCCGCCAAAGAACATGTGACCGCTCATCTCGCCCGCGAGCGGCGCGCCACTCTCCTTCATTTTTTGTTTGATGAGGGAGTGGCCGGTCTTCCACATGGTGGGCACGAGGCCCGCGCGCGTCAGCTCGCGCGGCAGCACCTCGGAGCACTTCACGTCGAAGATCACGGCGTGGCCTGGCCCGATGCGGCGCGCGAGGTCGCGGCCGAGCAGCACGAGCAGCTGATCGCCGAACACGGGGCGTCCCTGTTCGTCCACCGCGCCGATGCGGTCGCCGTCGCCGTCGAAGGCGATACCGAGCTCTCCCCCCTCGCGCCGCACGACTGCCTGCAGGTCGCGCAGATTTTCCAGCGCCGAGGGATCGGGGTGATGGTTGGGGAACGTGCCGTCGGACTGGCAGAACAGCGGAACGACGTCGGCGCCGAGGCGCTGGAGCGTGTCCACGGCGACGACGCTCGAGACGCCATTGCCGCAATCCACGACGACTTTCACCTTGCGGGGGAGCGGGCCGTTGCGCTGCACAATCGCGTCGCGGTAGCGCGGCAGCACGGACCCGTCCTCGCTGCGCCCGCCGCCGGGACGACCGGGGGTACGTCCCTCTTCGATGAGACGCCGGAGGTGCTGGATGCCCGCCCCGGACACCGCCTCGCCACCGAGGACGACCTTGAAGCCGTTGAACTCGGGTGGATTGTGCGAGCCGGTTACCTGGACGCCGCCGTCCACGTTGAGCACGTGGGTTGCGAAGTACAGCGCCGGCGTCGGCAGCTCGCCGACGTCCACGCCGTGGCCGCCCACGGCCTCGATTCCCGAGAGCAGGCCGTGCGCGAGCGCGTGCGCGGAGGGGCGGTTGTCCCGTCCCACGGCGAGCCGGGGTGCGCGCCCGAGGCGCTCCCAGCCGAGTGTCGCGACCGCCTGCCCGATGGCGCGGGCGACCTCCGGTGTCAACTGGTCGCCCACGGTACCGCGGATGTCGTACTCGCGAAAGATGGCGCCGGGGAGCTGCATGGGCGGCACCTGGGTCAGCGACCGACCGACGGGGGTGACGGCGGCGCGGGGGTGGTGACCGCCGGCCCGGCACGCAAGCCGTCACCGCTCGTCTTTGCCAGGTCGAGCAGGCGATTCGGGCGAATGCCGAGGAAGAGCACGCCGGCAACCGACACCGCCACCACCGCGCCACCGAGCCGACCGATGCGCATCGCGGTGTGGGCCCGCTCGAACGGCTCGGGCTGCATGTACATCGCCATGATCACGGAGAGATAGTAGCCTGCCGAGATCACGCTCGTAAGGACGAGGATGGCGGCGAGCGGGAGCTGCCGCGCCCCGGTGGCGGCGACGAGGATGTACCACTTGCCGATGAATCCGGCCGTCCCGGGAAAGCCGAGCAGGGACAACATGCAGATCGCGAGCGCGAACGCGAGCCACGGTCGGCCGCTCGCGAGCCCCGCGAGGTCGTCGATCAAGACGTCGCGCTCGCCATCCCGCCCCTTGGCGGCGAGGAGCGCGAAGGCGGCGAGCGTCGTCAGCGTGTAGGCCACCAGGTAGAACACGAAGGCCGCGGAGCCGGCGCTCGTCCCCGCGGCGACGGCGACGAGCAGGTATCCCGCGTGCGCGATCGACGAGTACGCGAGCATGCGCTTCAGGGTCCGCTGGGCCAGCGCGACCAGGTTCCCCACCACCATGGTCGCCACGGCGAGCCACCACACGATGTGATGCCACGCGGGAACGCCGCCGAATGCTTCGCCCAGGACGCGGAGCAGCGCCGCGAACGCCGCGGCCTTGACGGCCGTCGCCATGTAGCCGGTGACCGGCGTGGGCGAGCCATCGTACACGTCCGGCGCCCACATGTGGAACGGAACGGCCGCCACCTTGAACCCGAACCCCACGAGCAGCAGGCCGAGGCCGATCAGCAGCATCGGACTGTTGTCCAGTCCCAGCGTCCGGATTTGAACGCCGATCAGGCTCAGGTTGGTCGTGGCGGTCGCGCCGTACACCAGGGCGATTCCGTAGAGCAGAAAGGCGGATGCGAAGGCTCCCAGGAGGAAGTACTTGAGCGCCGCCTCCGCCGCGGCGGCGCTGTGGCGGTTGATGCCGGCGAGCGCGTACACCGCCACGGACATCAGCTCGAGCCCGAGGAACACGACCATCAGATCCTCGCCCCCGACCATGAGCATCATACCCAGCGTGGCGAACAGCAGCAGCGCGTAGTACTCGGGGGCAAGCAGGCGCTCGCGCTCGAGGTAGTCGAACGAGACCAGCACGGTCAGCCCCGCGGTGCCGAGGAGCAGCCCGTCCGCGACGAAGCGGAAGTCGTCGACCGCGATCATGGCCGGGGCGCCGAGCGCGTGCGCCGTGTGCCACCAGAGCCACCACGCCGCCGCTCCCGCAGCCGCGAGGCCCGCCAGGGTGACCCACCCCGCCACCCGCAGGTCGGCAGCCGTGCGGTGCCGCCAGGCGATGACGAGCAGGAGCGCCATGCCCACCAGGGTGAGCACCAGCTCGGGCAGCAATGCCCGCAGCAGGTCGCGCGAGGTCGCGAGATCGAGGCTCACCGGACCGCCGTGAACGAGGCCGCGTTCGCCCGCACCGACTGAACGAGCTGCCGGGCGCTCGGTTCCATCCGTTGGAGGATGGGCTTTGGGTACACCCCGATCCACACGATGCAGGCGAGCAACGGCACGAGCACGGCGATCTCGCGGAGCGAAAGGTCGGCAAGCTTCTCGTTCACGCTCTTGTCGAGCGGATTGAAAATCACGCGCTGCAGCGCCGGGAGCAGGTACATCGCGGCGACGACCACGCCGGCCGTGGCGATGGTGGCCGGCAGGGGGTACGTCCGAAACGTGCCGAGCAGCACCAGGAACTCCCCGACGAAGCCGTTCGTGGCCGGAAGCCCGATGGACGACAGCGAGACGATCGTCAGCACCGCCGCGAGCATCGGCACGGTCTTGGCGATCCCGCCGAACGCCTCGATCAGGCGCGAATGCCGCCGCTCGTACAGCATACCGGCCAGGAAGAAGAGCCCGCCGGTCGAGATGCCGTGGTTGATCATCACCAGGAGGGCGCCCTGGACGCTCTGGAGCGTGAGCGCCCAGATGCCGAGCATCACGAAGCCGAGGTGGGCAACCGACGAGTACGCGATCAGCTTCTTGAAGTCGGGCTGGACCATCGCCACGAGGCCGCCGTACAGGATGCCGATCAGCGAGAGCGCCACGATGACCCGCTGTACCGCCGGATGCACCGCGACCGCCGGGAAGAGCGGCAGCGCGAACCGCAGGAAGCCGTAGGTGCCCATCTTGAGGAGCACTCCCGCCAGCAGCACCGACCCCGCCGTGGGGGCCTCCACATGGGCATCGGGGAGCCAGGTGTGGAACGGGAACATCGGCACCTTGATCGCGAACGCGAGGAAGAACGCGCCGAACAGCCCGAATGCGACGGACCCGAGTCCGCCGATGTGCGCCGTCAGGTGCGCGTACGCAAACGAGTACACACCGGTGCGCTGGCCCACGAGGTACACGAGTGCGAGGATCGCCACCAGCATGAGCAGCGAGCCGAAGAAGGTGTACAGGAAGAACTTGATGGCCGCGTAGATGCGGCGCTCCCCGCCCCACACTCCGATGATGAAGTACATCGGAATGAGCATCACCTCCCACATCACGTAGAACAGGAAAAGATCGAGGGCTACGAATACCCCGATCATCCCCGTCGTCAGGACGAGCAGGAGCGCGTAAAACCCGCGCTCCCGCGTCGTGATGTAGGCGTAGCTCCCGAGCACCGACAGAGGGACCAGGAACGTGGTGAGCAGGACCATGAACAGCGAGATTCCGTCCACGCCCACCGTGTAGCGGATCCCCCAGCTCGGGATCCACGGCACGTCCAGGATGCACTGCATGCCGTCCGCCGGCGCGAACGTCCACCACAACGGCACCGAAATCGCGAATTCGACGAGGCTCGTGGCGAGCGCGATGTGCTTGGCCCAGCGCGGCGGAGCCAACATCACGACGAGCGCGGCCCCCAGCGGCCAGGCGAGCAGCGCGGTGAGCACCCACTGGCGGTACACCGGCTACCGCACCGCCGCGCCGACCACGGCGAGGACGCCGATGACGAATAAGACCACGTACACCCCCACCTCGCCCGTCTGCAGCCGGCTGCCCAGCCATCCCACGGCGCGCGATGCGGCGGCGGTCCCGTTCACGAGCACGCCATCTACGATGCGGGCGTCGACGATCTTCCAGAGCACTTCACGGGAGACCCACATCACCGGTCGCACGATGATCGCGTCGTAGAGCTCGTCCACGTACCACTTCTTCCAGAGGAGTCGGGCCAAGCCCCTCTCGGGCGGCGCGAGCCGCGCCGATACGAGCGCCTCCGGCTTGAGCAGGCGGAACGCACCGACGATCCCGAGCACGGCGATCAGGACCGCCCCCGCCACGAGCGCCCACTCCGTCGCGTGCGCGACCTCGACCGCCGGCTGGAGCCGCTGAGCGACGCCGGTCACGGGCTCGAGCCAGCGCTCGAGGAAGGCGTGGCCGCCCAACAGCTCGGGGACATTGAGCGCACCGCCGAGCACGGTCAAGATGCCGAGCAGCGCCAGCGGCCCCGTCATCACGGGCGGCGCCTCGTGCAGGTGCGCCCGCTCGCGCTCGCCCGTGCGGTTCGGCCCGTGGAACGTATAGAGCATGAGCCGGGTCATGTAGAATGCGGTGAGGAGGGCCGCCGCGAGGCCCATCGCCCAGAAGGCATACCACAGCGGTCGAATGGTCGCCTCCGCAAACGCCGCCCCGAGGATCTCGTCCTTCGAGAAGAAGCCGGCGAACGGTGGGATCCCCGCGATGGCGAGCGTCGCGATCCACATCAGGGCCCCGGTCCACGGCAGGTAGTGTCGCAACCCACCCATGTTCCGCATGTCCTGTGCGTCCGCGTCTGTATGGGTCGCGTGGTAGGCGTGATGCATGGCGTGGATCACGCTCCCCGACCCGAGGAACAGCAGCGCCTTGAAGAAGGCGTGGGTCACGAGGTGGAATATTCCCGCCGCGTACGCGCCGGTGCCGGCGCCGACAAACATGTAGCCGAGTTGGGACACGGTCGAATACGCGAGCACCCGCTTGATGTCCCACTGCTTGAGGGCGATCGTGGCGGCGAAGAGCGCCGTGAGCGCGCCGACGCCCGCGACCACGGCGCTGCCGAGCGGCGACAGCGCGAACAGCACGCCGCAGCGCGCCACGAGATACACACCCGCGGTGACCATGGTGGCGGCGTGGATCAGGGCGGAGACGGGCGTCGGCCCCTGCATCGCGTCGGGGAGCCAGGTGTAAAGGGGGATCTGAGCCGACTTGCCGGTGCAGCCCAGGAACAGGAACAAGGTGATCGTGGTGGCGACCGCCCCGCCGGGCATGAGGACGGCGGGTGCCTTAGCGAAGACGGTCTCGAAATCGAGCGATCCGAAGCGGGTGAAGATGAGGAACATCGCCACCAGGAACCCGAAGTCCCCGATCCGGTTCACGATGAATGCCTTCTTGCCCGCGTCGGCGTTGATCTGCTCGTTGAACCAGAAGCCGATCAACAGATACGAACAAAGCCCGACCCCTTCCCAGCCGACGAACATCACGGGGAAGTTCGCGCCCAGGACGAGAATCAGCATGAAGAACACGAACAGATTCAAGTAGGCGAAGTAGCGCGCATACCCCGGGTCTTCGTGCATGTAGCCGACGCTGAAGACGTGGATCAACGCGCCCACCCCGGTCACGACGAGGATCATTACGGCCGCGAGCTGGTCGAGCTGGAGCGCGAAGGCGACCTGCAGGTCGCCCGCGGGGATCCACTCCCAGTAGCGGAACACGAGCGGCGCCGTCGCGTGGTGGCGCGCGAGCCCGGCCACCGCGATGGCGGCCGCGGCGAATGCCAGCACGAGCGTTCCGACGCCCACGATGGAGACGGCGCGCTTGGCGGTCGGCCGGGCGAGCGCGAGTGTGCCGTTCACGACGAAGCCCACCAGCGGCAGCGCGGGTACGAGCCAGAGGAGGGACAGCGGCACCGCGGGCATCAGCCCTTGAGCAGGTTGATGTTCTGCAAATTGACTGTGTGCCGGTGGCGATAGATGGCCAGCATGATCGCGAGCCCCACGCCGGCCTCGGCCGCGGCGACGGCCATCACGAAGAAGACGAAGATCTGACCGGCGACGCCGAGCTGCTGTGCCAGCGCGACGAACGTCAGGTTCACGGCGTTGAGCATGAGCTCGACGCACATGAAGATGACGATGGCGTTGCGA
>Ga0134084_10000087_pt1 | contig 11539 bp, 10 predicted proteins | sample 15_taG_16_FD_94470 | JGI IMG/M metagenome (GOLD analysis project Ga0134084, IMG submission 94470) | Grasslands soil microbial communities from the Angelo Coastal Reserve, California, USA - 15_D_Glu_20cm_2_24_1 metaG | ecosystem: Environmental > Terrestrial > Soil > Grasslands ...
CGTTCATTTTCCTCATCTTCGTCCTCATTTTCCTCTTTGCCACGCTGAAAGTCGTCAAGGAGTATGAGCGGATCGTTAACTTCCGGCTCGGAAAGGCCCAGGCGGAAAAGGGTCCTGGCCTAGTCGTGGTCATTCCCGGGATCGACAAGCCCGTCCGCGTCGATCTGCGAGAACGATTCCTGACGATCCCGCACCAGACGTGCATCACGAAAGACAACGCTCCCGTGGACGTCGATTTCATCGTGTATTTCAAAGTCGCGAGCGCCGCGGACTCCGTGATCCGCGTGAACAATTTCGAGGGAGCGGCCATGGGGATTGCGACGACCACCCTCCGGGCCGTCGTCGGCGACATCATCCTCGACGAGGTGCTCTCGAAGCGGGAAGAGATCAACGCGATCCTCCGTACGAAGCTCGACGAGGTCACGACCCGCTGGGGCGTGAAGGTCACGAACGTCGAGATCCGGGAGATCCTCCCTCCCAAGAACGTCACGGACGCGATGATCCTCCAGATGTCCGCCGAACGGAGCCGGCGGGCCGTCGTCATCGAAGCCGATGGGAGGAAGACCGCCACGGTCACCATCGCGGAAGGGGACAAGCAATCCGCAGTCCTCCGTGCGGAAGGTGCGAGACAAGCCGCGATCTTGAGCGCGGAAGGATACGCGCAGGCCCTCTCCACGATCTTCGGGGCCGCGAAAGGCGTCGACGAGAAGACGCTCTTGCTTCAATACCTCGATGCCCTGAAGAGTCTGGGGGCAAGCCCGTCCACGAAGTTCATCCTGCCGCTGGAGCTCACGCAATTGATCAAGCCACTCCGGAACATGCTAACGGCGGCCGAGGGAGGCGCCGCGAAGGCGGATGACCTCTAAGGGCCCCGTGGAGCCCGCGTCGAGCTTCCTCGATCGGCTCTTCCTCTACGGCATCCGCTCGGTCCTCGTCGTCCTGGCCGTCGTCGTCTTCGGGGCCTCCCTCGTCGCCCACGGGTGGCTCGTAGACCGGTTCGACTATCTCGCCTCCGGCGTGCTGATCATCATGATCGGCGTGGGCTTGGCTTTCGCATTCCAACAGACCACGACTACCGTGATCACGAAGCGGTATTACGCCGCCGACACCCTGGTGGGGAAGGTGGGCCGGGCGGTCGTCCCGATGAAAGCCACCGGCAAAGGTGTCGTCCAGGTCGAACATGAGTCGTGGAGCGCGGTCGCAGAGGAGGACATCGCCCGGGGCGATCCCATCATCGTCACCGCGGTCGACGCGGACAAGGTGACCTTGAAGGTCCGGAATCAACGCGCCTGAGCGAAGGACCGCTCACGGGGACGCAGGCGGTGCCGCCGAGGGCTCATTCGAGCCCGTGGACGTCGACGCGGGTGCCGGCGCGATTGTGACTTGGATCTTGCCGTCCCCGTAACCGGTGACGAGGATGAGAGACCCTTTCGGGATGAATTGATCCGATTGGGCCGTCCATTCCTCGGCCCCGACGTTCGCGACTCCGTCCTTCCCGGGAACCAGATCCGTCGTGGCACGTCCCGTCATGTTCACGATCTTGCCGGGGTCTATGAGCTTCGGCTGCGCCATCAAGGCGTGGCGGATCCGTGTGAGGTAGAGGAAGGCGACGACGAGGAGCGCGCCCGTGCCGCCCAGAATGACGTATTGCGTGATGCCGTAGGGCGAAGGCGAATACGGCACGTTGTACGCCAGGAGGTAGGTACCGGCCAGGCCGAGGGCGATGCCGGAGATCGCGAAGAACCCATGGCCCGCTTTCACTTCGAGGATCACGAGGCCCGCCGCGATGATTAGCATCAAGATGCCGACGACCGACGCTCCAATGATCTGCGCCCCCAGGAATCCGAGCGCGATGAAGATCACGGCAGCGACGCTCAAGAAAAGGGTCCGATGGAACAGATCGAGGACGAGGGCAATGATCCCGACGAGGATGAAGAGGCCGTCCACGGTGGGATCGCTGATGAAACTGAGGAATCGGTCGTACAGGGGCTCGTCGAATCGGGTGATCGTCGCGCTCCCGAGGCCCACGGCCGTCAGGAAGGGGTCCAGAGTCTCGGAGGTCCCATTCACCAGGCCGACCGACGTGGCTTGAACGGCCGAATAGGCCGTGTTGTTCTGAGCCATGTCCACCGCCGCGGTGACATTGTACCCATTCTTCTCGGCGAGGGACCGTATGTACGCCACCATCGCGTTCTGCACGTGCTGCTCCTCGCTCGGATCACCGCCCACGACAAACGGCGTCGAAGGGCCGATGATCGAACCGCTGCCCATGTAAATCCCGTTCGTGGCCAGGGCGATGTAGCTCCCCGCCGACGCGGCAAAGGCGACCGGTGGGACGTACGTGTAGACAGCGAGACGGGCATCCTGTACGTCCTGGATCGAACGAACGATTTGCTGCATGTTCGCCAGGAGTCCGCCGGGCGTATTCATGACGATCACGAGATCCTCGTTGGACGCGATCGCAGCTTGTGCCGCCCGATGGACATAGTCAGCCGCACCGGCGTCAACCTGAATATCGAAGGTGACCAGGAGTGCGCCCGCGGGACTCGCAAGGGGGCGCGGCGAGGTGGCCGACGCCACCGCCGAGAAGGGCAGCACGGCTATCGACATGGCCAGGAGGGCCCAGACCAACGAACCAAGCACCCGACGCACGAATCCACTAGGTCCGCAGCCGTAGAAAACGGTTTGGATGGCACTCCCGCTCTCGTCGGGTTTCTAGGGGCGGCGAACCCTCTCGCGGATTCTCTGGATCGCGTACCCGGTCCGTTCCACCGCCTTGGTGACAGCTGGACGAACGACCGCAACCGTCTTGTCGCGAACCAACCGCGCGGCCTCGACGGTCTCCTCGGCTACCGGTTGGACGGCATTCGCGATCTCATTCGCCGCTCGGGCGGTGGTGTCGGCGAAGGGTTGCAGCGCTTTGCCAATCTCGTCCGCCGCGGGCCGCAAGGCATTCGCGATCCGTTCGATCGCAGGCTGCACCTCGTTCGATGCCCGGTCCAATGCCGCGACGCTCACCCCGATGGCCTTCCCGGCCGCCGTTCGGGCCTGCGAGACCAGACGGTCCATTTCACCCCGAGGGGCGCCACACACCGAACAATACCTCTGCCCCGACGGAAATTCGGAGCCGCATTTGGCGCAGTTCATTTCCATTACCGAGAATACAATGAGCTCATCGTTCAAATTTATTTCGCTTCGACATCACATCCGGTGCAGAGGACTCACCTCGAACTCGGCGACCGCGTGCACGATCCCGGGCGCATACGATTTCACGATTCGCGTGTGCATCTGCGTCACATTCCGCCAGTTCGCTCGGGTGGCCGCCGCCAGACGACGGGTGAGTGCATCCGGAAACTGTTCCTTCGGACACAGCTCATGATACACAATCGTCCCCTTCGTCCGCAGGGCCGCGAAGGCCACGTCGAGGTATTCGCGGGCATCGAAGTGGCCCATGATCACCCAGTCCGCGACGCCGCGAGGCATGACGTCGCGGCAATCCCCCAGGAGAGGGACCACGTTCGTCGCCCGATTCAGTCGAATGTTCCGGACCAGATATTGGAAGCTGATCGGATTCAGTTCACACGCGTACACGATCGCGGGGTGGGCGCGCATCGCAAGAGGTAGTGTGAAGTAGCCAATCCCCGCGAACAGGTCAGCCACGACGGCCCCAGGTCGGACGCGGTTCGTGATCCCGAGTCGTTCTTCGATGTTGCCTGGCGAAAGCATCACGCGCGCGACGTCGAAGGCATAGCGAACCCCGCCCTCCAGATACACGGTCTCCGTCCCGTCTCCCCAGAGCACCTCAAAATCGGGAAGGCGCAGGGGCCCGTGGATGCCGGAAACGTCTTGCACCACGGTTCTCGCGCCGAGGACGGATCCGTAGATCTCGGCCAACGCACGAGCGTGGGCCTGCGCCTCCGGGAGAATTCGGAGGATCACGACATCGCCGAGCCGCTTCCAGCGTCGCGGCGCAATCGCTAACGGAATTCCCGCCGCTCGCAACCGCTCGTCGAGACGGTCCCGCGGATTTCGCGCCCGCGACCGACTGGGCAAACGTTCGCCGGTCTCCCATCGCGCGCCATGGCGTGCCAAAGGGATAGACGGCTCGGCCACAACCGGGATGAGGATCTCTCGGCCCCTCTTCGTGATCTTCCGGGTTTCATCAACGAGCTGGAGGGCCATCAATTCCTGGAGGAGATCCTCCGCGTGCTCCCTCGCGACCGCGAGGACCGGCATGCGTCTCGCGAACGGAATCGCGGGTTTCACTCTTTTGCTCGATATACTCCGCGATATGTATATGAGGGGCGACCAACTTCGGCGCGTAACATGCGGGCCCCGGCCCTGGCCCTTTCGTTCCTCCTCATCGCCACGCTCCTCGTGCCTGCGGCCATTGCCGAGGACTTCGCCGCCGTCGGCAAGGTGAACAAGCTCATCGGCGTGCAGGAGACGCCCGAACTCGCCCCGGGCGAAAGCGGTCGTTTCGTTTTCTACTTCAACTCGACGTACACCGAGCCGATGCGAAATGTGCGGCTCAACGCGAGCATCTACCGGTACGCGACGATCGACGAAAGCGTGCCCCTCGATTCCGCTTGGCCGTACGCGTACCCGCGGATCGCTGAAACCGGAACGAAGGAATGGGTGTGGACCAATGCGACCGTCGCGAGCGGTTCCTCCCGCTCGTTGAGTTTCACCGTCCTCACGGCTCCCGACAGCCACGACATGCCGCACGGCTCGATCTTCTCCCAGTCCAGCTATTTCCTGCGGTTCTGGCTCGAGTTCGACGGCAACGTGACCGGAAACCTGTTCCGCATGGTGTCCCCAGGGTTCTTCACGCGGGCGCAGTGGCTCGCCGCCACGATCCCCGAGGCCGATCCGTGCAACCTCCCGAATTGCCGCGGTCACCTGAACGTCACGATGCTCGCAGGTTTCCTTGGCGTGTCCCGCCTGGATGGAATCATCCCTGACTCCGCTTTCGGCGTGAAGGAGCCAATCCCCCGCTGGCCGTTCTACCTCCTGATCGCCCTCGTCGTATTCTTCCTGTTCCTCGCGTTCCTCTTCTGGGTCGAGGAGAACCCGGGGACCTTCCCGCGCATCGAAACGTGGTGGGCGCGGACCCGCGGGCGAATCGCCCGGACGATCGCGCCCCTCCGGCCCCAGCGGCGACCCAAGGCGTGACGGGAAAGGTTTTTAGTCGGACCTCACTTGGTCGCGAGCGTGGCGGAAGTCGCCTTTCCACGCGAGATTGCGTTTTGGTTCTACGCGCTCAGCCTTGCGGCGGGCGTCCTGTTCTACGTGATCTGGGGTGCCACGTACGGATCGTGGAACCTCCTCCGCCCGGAGTGGGTCGGCGCGTACGCGGTGACGGTCGTGCTTGTCGGGTTCGGAATCGTCGGGATGCTCCTCTATCGGAGGTAAGCCCCGAAGGATCCTCGCCGAATCGCCCGCTACGACGGAACCGTCTCAATAGGCCTTCGCGGCGTACAGGACCTGTTTCGTCGGCTCGCCGGAGACGATGCAGGTTCCTTCGAAAGGCTCCGGATAGAACGGCGTCCCCAGCACGTTCATCCCCGTCTTGTCGGAGATCGCCTTCCCGCAGGAATCCTTCCCGCACCAACCCATCCGGTTGAAGCCGTCGCGCGCGTCCGCCAAGGAAGTGATCGTGAATGTGTTGTCCTTCATGAGTTTCTCGGCGCGGTCCCACATCGCGATCTGCATCAGATCGAGGACGGAGTGGAGACGATCCGGGAGGCCTTCCCGCGGCAACTCCCGCTTCTCGCCTGTGTCCCTGCGGACGGCCGTGATGACGTTCTTCGCCAGGTCGCGGGGACCCAGCTCGACCCGGAGAGGGACGCCGCGGGCCTCCCATTCGTAGTACTTCTCCCCCGGCCGGATGTCGCGATCGTCCAGCCTCACTCGCATCCGTTCCCGGAGCTCGAGGAACAAGCGCTGGGCCTCCAGGAGCATCTCTTCCTGACGGCCTTTCTCGAGGATCGGGACGACGACGGCCTGAACCGGCGCGGCCGCGGGCGGGAGGACGAGCCCCTTCTCGTCGCCGTGGATCGAGATCAACGCGCCGAGGAGCCGCTCGCTCATCCCGTCGGTCGTCTGGTGGACGAACCGGTGCTCGCCTTTCTCCGTCTCATAAGTGACGTCGTAGACCTTCGCGAAATTGTCGCGGTAGTGGTGGAACGTCGCGAGCTGGGCGGCCCTCCCGGAAGGCAACAGGGTGTCTGCCCCCAAGCTGTAGTGGGCCCCTGGGAACTTGTCCCAGTCCGGCCGCCGCGAGATCAGGTACGGAAGGGCCAGGAGTCGCATGATCCGCTCGTTCATCTGGAGGTCCTCGCGGATCTGCTGCTCGGCGTCCTCGAAGCTGGCGTGGGCCGTGTGCGCCTCGAAGAAGTGGATCTCCCGAACGCGCATAAAGCTCCGGGTCATCTTCGTCTCGTACCGGAAGACGGGGACGATCTGGTACACCTTGAGCGGAAGGTCCGCATGGCTGCGGATCCACAACTTGAACATCGGGTACATGGCGGTCTCCGACGTGGGTCGGAGCACGAGCTTCACGTCGAGCTCGTTCAGCCCGCCGCGGGTGACCCAGAAGACATCGCCCTCAAATCCCTTGACGTGCTCGGCTTCCTTCTGGAACTCGGTTTCCGGGATCAGGACGGGAAAGTTCACCTCGCCGTGGCCGGTCGAATCGAACTCCTCCCGGATCGCCTGGTCGATCAACTTCATGATCGCCCAGCCGTACGGTCGCCAGACGTTCATCCCTTTGATCGGGTAGCGCTTGTCGCTGAGCTCCGCGCGGTCGATGACGCCGTTATACCACTCGCTGAACTCCTCGTCCTTCCGCATGGGATGACGGGGCCAAGGAACGATGGCGATAATATGGTTACGGTGGCGTCGCATTTTCTTCCGTAAATCTGTAGCCACAGAAGAAGCAGGTCACGTCTTCGACCTTGACAGAGGTGTGACATCGCGGACAGACTTTCTTGTCCCCGCCGGCCAGCACGGCGCCGATCGGAGGCGCGATCGGCAGAGGGGCCGCGGGCGCCGCGGGAGGCTTCGCGGGAGGCGGAGACGGCGAGGCTTCCTCGTGCTTCCGGGCGCGACGGTATCCGAAAACGACGAAGACGATGAGGACGACGGCGATCAGGATTGCGGCGATGAGGGCGATCGGGGATTGTCGGGTCAAGGAGAACGTCGTGAATGCGGTCGCGTGGGCGCCGAACGGGTCCTGGACCTCAACTCGAAAGACCACATCGGTCGCCACGATGTCCCTCGTCGTCCATGTGACCGACGTCACACCGGTTTGGTCCACGACGAGCGGGATCGTCTCGTTCCCGATCGTCACGTTCGCCCACACGTGGAGATAGGCATTGATGAACACATCGTCTGACATCGTCCAGGTGAACGTCACCATGGTGGCGGCAGGCACCTGCTGGCCGGAGGCGGGGACGACGATCGCGACAGTCGGGCGCCCGCTCGCAGGGATCCCCGGCTCGAGTGCGAGGGAGAAATCTCGCGGGTCATTCGTGTCCGTGCAACTCCCGTCCCGTTGGAGGATTTGTCCGGGACCGGGGGCGGGCGCATCGCCTAGGATTGTATTGCCAGGTTCCCAGGAGAGTGTGCCGTTGCGCGTGGCGTTAAATTCAACGCGGTCCACGAGGATATCCTGTCCACCCGCGGTGGCGGCTCCGCCCTTGGGATTCCGATAGACCAGCTTCAACGCGTCCCCGGTCGGCGTGAGCCAGGAGGGCGAAGTGAGGTTGATGCGCACGGAGGAGATGGGGGCGGCCACCCCGGTCAGGCCGAGGCTTCCCCCATGGTACGAACCCGGTGCGTCGCGCTCCAGATAGTAGTCTGCAAGGGACACCGGGGAGCCCGTCGGGTTGCACACGAAGGCATATTGATTCCCGCCCTGCGCGGGCAGGGTGACAATGCCGGCGATCTTCACCGGTTCGGGCGTCGAAGAAGCGGCGCCCAGATGGAGATCTCGGATCGTTACGTTTTCGGGGAGCCAGACGAAGGATTCCTGGAATACGCCGGTGGCGCTGGTAAAATCGCCCGCAGCGTAGACCACCAGGTCTCCCAAATTCGCTCCTTCCTGGACGGAGGGCGTATCGGAGGCGTTCGCGGGCGTCTTCGAATTGCCCACCGTGAGAATGGCGAACGATCCGATTCCATTCTGGACTGCCATGGAGTCCTTCGGGAATGGCCCCGTCGTGTAGTTGACCCCGTCAACGAACGTACGAATCGGCGTCCCCGCAGGGAGCGGAGAACCCGATATGTCGAGAGCATGGCCTTGCGTCCGCATCGCGATCGGAGGAGGCGCGATCACGGAAACGGTCGCTAGGATGAGGACAAGGGGCAGTCCGAGCAAGAGGATGGACACGATTGTTCGCGTGCGCCCTCGCATCGCTCGCCTCTCCGGAGAACCCGAGCGCGCCACGCTGTTCGGTTTACTTATACCCTTGTCCAACCAGACGTCCACCGAATGGCGGCTTCGAAATCCCGGGATCAAAGGGGCGCGTGGGACCCGAGAAAGGCTTTAAGGAATTGGGGCCTTCGGCGCTTCCCCGGAGAAACGAATGGCAGACATCGTGGAGTGTGTCCCGAACTTTTCGGAGGGGCGACGCAAAGAGGTCGTGGATGCCATCGCAAAATCGATCGCGTCCGTCCCCGGTGTTCGCCTTCTCGACACCGAAATGGACCCGAATCACAATCGGTGCGTCATCACGTTCGTCGGGGACCGCAACGCGGTCGCCGAAGCGGCCTTCCAAGGGGCCAAGTCCGCCGTCGCCCGGATCGATATGAACCACCACCGGGGGGAGCATCCGCGGGTCGGAGCCCTCGATGTGCTCCCGTTCGTTCCAATCAGCGGGGTCACGATGGATGATTGCGTCGCACTCGCCAAGTCCGTCGGAAAGAGGATCGCGGACGAGCTCCAGGTACCGGTCTACCTCTATGAGGCGGCCGCGACGCGGCCGGATCGAAAGGCTCTCCCAGACGTGCGCCGCGGAGAATTCGAGGGTCTGAAAGTTGCCATCGAGACGGAGCCGGAACGCAGGCCAGATTTCGGTCCTGCGAAATTGCACCCGACGGCCGGTGCGTGTATCGTCGGCGCACGGCCCGTGTTGATCGCATGGAATGTGAATCTCGGGACGAAGGACGTGACGGTCGCGAAACGGATTGCGAAGGCGATTCGAGAAAGTGACGGCGGGCTGCCTGCTGTGCGAGCGAAGGGCTTTGAACTCGCGGATCGGGGCCTTGTGCAAGTGTCGATGAACATGACCGACTACCGCAAGACGTCGTTAGTCCAAGCATTCGAAGCGATCCGAGAGCTCGCGACGAAAGAGCACGTGGAGATCGTCGAGAGCGAGATCATCGGATTGGTGCCGCTCGACGCGGTCCTCGTGGGCGCCACCCAATATTTCAAGCTCGCCCGGTTCCATCGCGAACAGGTCCTGGAGGCCCGGTTGTGGGAGTGAAAGACACGACGGTGAAAGAGTTCCTCGCCGCGGTCGCGGCGCCGACTGCCACGCCGGGAGGGGGAAGCGTCTCGGCTCTCGCGGGAGCGCTGTCCGCGGCCCTGAGCCGTATGGTCGCGGGTCTCGCTCGCGGGAAGGCCGGATACGAAGGAGTCGAATCCGAACTCGCGCAAATCGAGGACCGAGGCAAGGTCATCCAGGGACGCCTCGAGGCCCTGATCGACGAGGACGCACGCGCCTACGAAAGCGTGATCGCGGCGATGAGTTTGCCGAAATCGTCCGAGAAGGAAAGGGCCGCACGGGTGGACGCCATGCAGGCCGCCTACCGCAAGGCAACCGATGTCCCGCTGGAGACCATGGAGCTCTGCGTGGAGGCATTGGAGCTGGCCGAGGCCTCCGTGAAGAAAGGGAACCGCAACGCGACGACCGACGCGGCCGTCGCCATCCTACTCGCGGAATCGGCGATCCGGGGAGCGAGCCTGAATTGCGCGGTGAATCTGGCGTCCATTCGCGATGAGGCGTTCCGATCGAACGCGGAGGAACGGGTCGAGCAACTCCTGAAACGGGCGGACGAAATCGGCCACGAAGCGATGGCGGTCGTCACCGAACGACTCTGAACAAGATCCTGGTCGCGGGACTGGCGAAGTGGGAAAGGCTCAAGTCCGCTCAGGGTGTATCGTCGCCTGCATGGAACGGATCAAGGCCTCCCGCGGACCGAAACTGCGGTGCAAGGGCTGGCGGCAAGAGGCCATCCTCCGGATGCTGGAAAACAACCTCGAGAACGCGGAGAAGCCGGACCAACTGATCGTCTACGGAGGGACGGGCAAGGCGGCTCGCAATTGGGAGGCGTTCCACCGCATCGTCGATTCGCTCCAGAGCCTCCGCGACGACGAGACCCTGATCGTGCAGAGCGGCAAGCCGGTGGCCGTTTTCAAAACCCACCGAGACGCCCCGCGGGTCCTCATCGCGAACGCGCATCTGGTCCCGAAATGGTCGAACTGGGAGACGTTCCACGAACTCGAGGCGCTCGGCCTCACGATGTACGGTCAGATGACCGCGGGGGGCTGGTCGTACATCGGATCCCAGGGAATCGTCCAGGGAACGTACGAGACCTTCGCCGCATGCGCCCGGAAACATTTCGGTGGCTCGTTGAAGGGCCGATTCGTCCTGACGGGCGGAATGGGCGGCATGGGGGGCGCACAGCCCCTCGCGGTGAAGATGAACGAAGGCGTCTGCCTCGACGTCGAGGTCGAAGAGGCCCGCATCCGCCGCCGCGTGGCGAACAAGTACTGCGACCGGCTCGTCTCCGATCTAGATGAGGCTCTCGAGATGGCCCTTGCTGCGAAATCGGGGGGGACGCCGCTCTCGATCGGCCTGGTCGGCAATTGCGCGGAGGTCCATCCCGAACTCGTACGGCGGGGGATCCGACCGGACGTGGTGACGGACCAGACAAGCGCGCACGATCCGCTTGGCGGCTATATTCCAAAGGGTCTGACCATCGAAACCGCGGCCGAGCTTCGGACTCGCGATCCGCGGGAATATCTGCAGCGGTCCCGCGAGTCGATTGCGATTCACGTCCGGGCCATGCTCGATTTCCTCCGGGCCGGAAGCGTGGTCTTCGATTACGGGAACAACATCCGGGGACAGGCGCGTGAGGCCGGCGTCGCCGACGCGTTCGCGTTCCAGGGGTTTGTCCCTCTGTACATCCGCCCCTTGTTCGCCGAAGGCCGGGGTCCATTCCGCTGGGTCGCGGTGACGGGAGACCCGGACGACATCATCAAGACGGACAGCGTCGTGCTGCGCGAGTTCCCGAACGACGAGACCTTGGCCCGCTGGATCCGTCTCGCCCAGAAGTTCCTCCCGTGGGAAGGCCTGCCGGCCCGGGTATGTTGGCTCGGGTACGGAGAGCGGGCCCAATTCGGACGAGCGATCAACCGCATGGTGGCCTCCGGCGAGCTGAGCGGACCGATTGTGATCACGCGGGACCATCTCGACGCCGGTTCCGTAGCATCTCCCTACCGGGAGACGGAGGGGATGCGGGATCGGTC
>Ga0134084_10000106_pt1 | contig 10900 bp, 10 predicted proteins | sample 15_taG_16_FD_94470 | JGI IMG/M metagenome (GOLD analysis project Ga0134084, IMG submission 94470) | Grasslands soil microbial communities from the Angelo Coastal Reserve, California, USA - 15_D_Glu_20cm_2_24_1 metaG | ecosystem: Environmental > Terrestrial > Soil > Grasslands ...
TGGTACAACCTGGTCCCGGATCAATCCCACACGCTTCTGACGGCTGGCTATGGCACTTACACGACTCGCGGCAACGTCAGCGACAGCGACTACGCGACGACAGCCAAGACGCCGGATGGCACGCTGGCAGTCATTTACACGCCCGTCAGACACACACTAAGTATCGCGCTGACCAATTTCAGCGGCTGCGTGACCGCACGTTGGTACGATCCGACTGCGAACACCTTTGCGGCCATTTCCGACTCGCCGTTCCCGAACACCGGAACGCACAGTTTTACGACTCCAGGCAACAATAGCGCCGGTGACGGCGATTGGGTGTTGCTGCTTGAGGCACCAGGAATGTAACCCACAAGGGATTGAGGGTCTCGGCGCAGCCCACTGCCCAGTTACCTCAGGCCCGGTTTGAACTAAAACTGCCCGCGAATTCCCTGGCCTTTAAGCACTGGCGCTCGTATCACTTAGGACGAACAAAGAAGAAATATTATTAGGCGTATTCTTGTAACTGGAACGGAAGGGTATCTGGGTTCGTTGTTAGCGCCGGAGTTACTCCGGCAAGGCTACGAAGTCATTGGCTTGGACACTGGCTTCTACAAAGGACGTACGTTCTATCGGGATGGCGGAGCGACGCCGCCGACGCTTGCGAAGGATATTCGTCACATCGCCGCCGAGGACCTGAAGGGCGTTGAGGCCGTCGTTCACATGGCTGAATTGTCCAATGATCCGGCTGGCCAACTGGCACCGGCCGTTACTTACGAAATCAACCACAAGGGTTCGGTGCATCTCGCTGAACTTGCCCGTAAGGCGGGAGTAAAGCGCTTCGTTTATATGTCCTCATGCAGCGTATACGGTGTCTCTGAAGGGGATGATGTGACTGAGGAGTCTTGCGTTAATCCGCGAACGGCTTACGCAATATGCAAGACCTTGGTTGAGCGCGACGTGAAACGCCTCGCCAGGAAGGGCTTCTCACCTACCTTCATGCGCAATGCCACTGCCTATGGCGCTTCGCCGCGAATGCGATTTGACATCGTATTGAACAATCTGGCCGGGTTGGCATGGACGACCAGGGAGATCAAGATGACCAGCGATGGGACACCTTGGCGGCCATTGGTTCATGGATTGGATATTGCGCGTGCGATTATCGCAGTGTTGCAGGCTCCCACCGAAGCAGTCCACAATGAAGTATTCAATGTTGGCGATACTTCTCAAAACTATCGCGTGCGCGAGATTGCGGAGGCAGTGCGCGAGGTGTTCCCTGACTGTAGTGTGAGTTTTGGAGCTCCCGGCCAGGATAATCGGAGCTACCGTGTGTCGTTCGAGAAGATTCGCAAGCATATGCCGGGTTTCGGATGCGCTTGGGACGCCCGCCGCGGAGCGAAACAACTTTTTGATCTGTTCAAGCGAATTGATATGACGAAAGACGTCTTTGAATACCGGACGTTTACGCGCCTCAAACAACTGGAATATTTGATACAGACGCAGCAGATCGATGCCCAGTTCTTCTGGACGAATGACGATAGGCGTAGCACTTGATGAGAGGAAGGTTTTCAATGACAGCGGAGACGGCTCAAACCACAGATTGTCCTTTGCGCGATAGGCATCTTCGACTTGCCTTAGATTTTCGCGAACTTCGCCCCGCAGTTCCCGGAGAAACGGAGGAGGAAACGTCGCCGATGGCGGATTCTTTGCAGCTTTATCGACGCGGGATCAAGATCCAACGGCTAAGATGACGAAAGCTCAAAACAAATATCATTCATGCTGAGGAAAGGCCTTTATCTTGTAATGTGCACGAGCCCCTTAAGCATGAGCGCCAAGCGTTTAAAATGGGAATGAGCCGGCTCATCGTGATCGCATGTTTCGCGGCTGCGGCGTGGGGTCATATCGTGGAGGGCAATCTCTCGGCAGCAACGGCAACACCTACGCCTACACCAAGAGCGACGCCGAGGCCTAAGCCTACGCCACGGCCCCGTCCAACACCGGCGCCGCGCCCTACTCCTAGAACCACACCTACCCCAACCCCCACTGTGACGCCGACGGCCACCCCGACAGTGACTCCAACCGCAACACCCACGGCTACTCCGACAGCCACGCCGACTGCTACCCCTACACCTACAGCGACCCCAACCCCAACGCCAACAGCGACGGCGACGCCAACGCCGACACCTGCATTCGCAAGCGACAACTTTAACCGCCCTGATGGCGGATTAGGCGCAAACTGGACTGCCCCGCCGGCAGCCGAGCAGACACTTTCTATCGTCAGTAACCAAGTCGCTGCGAGCGTTGAGGGTTTTCATTGTTATGCGTTCTGGAATGCTAATTCATTCGATGGGGATCAATATTCACAAATCAAGGTCGTTACTGTAGGTGATTGGAATGGGGTTATCCTCAGAGCTAAAGCTGCGGTTGATGAGTTCTACCTGGGAATTGCCCGTGATGGTAATGGCTTTGATATTTACGCCCGGGACGGTTCCGGTTATCATCTATTGGCACATAACTCATCGACGGCTCAGGTTCCCGGAGATTTCCTACGACTAGAAGCGGTTGGTTCAGGCCCGGTTAATCTTACCTTGCGCTACAACGGCATAGCAATGCTGACCTATGCCGATTCGACGTATAATTTCACGGGCGGTAGTCCAGGGATAGGGATGTTCTCGCCAGGCACCAATTTGAGGTTTGACGACTGGGAGGGCGGGAACCTGGGCGCGGACACTCAACCCCCAAGTGCCCCTGGGGATCTTGTGGCGAGGGCATTGGGTGTGAGCCAAGTCAACTTGAGTTGGACCGCGTCAACGGATAACGTGGGAGTGACAGGCTATCTCGTGGAGCGGCAGGATCCTGGAAGCGCGAATTTTGTGCAGGTGGGGAGGAGCACCGGCACAAGCTACAACGACACGGGATTGGCAGCGGGTAGCAACTACAGTTATCGGGTGCGGGCAACGGATGCGGCACAGAACCTGGGTGACTATTCGGCGGTGGCGAGTGTGACGACGCAGGCGGGCGTTGCGGCTACTGATGATTTCAACCACGCGGATGGGGGACTCGGTTTGAACTGGGCGAAGCCGGTGCCGGCATCGGAACAAACTTTGGTGATCGCCAACAACGAGGTGACGCCGGACATCGAAGGCGCGCACTGTTACGCATATTGGATCGGGAACATGTTCAGCCAGGATCAGTATTCCCAGGTACGGATTGGCAATGTCGGGCCATGGAACGGCGTGATTGCCCGAGCCCAGCCCATCATCGACCGATTCTATATGGCCTTTGTATTTGGGCCCAACGACTACCGCCTCTATTTGCGGAAGGACGGGCTTTATTATGACCTGAGCAACGGCAATACGGAGACGTGGGTGGCCGGTGACATCATCCGATTGGAGGCATCAGGGTTGAACCCCGTTCAACTGACGTTGCTCCGAAACGGGAATCCGGTTTTAACTTATACGGACACGACAGAGAACCTAACTGGAGGGAGCCCGGGCATCGGGATCTATTTGCCATCCGGGGATCACCTGGCGATTGACGACTGGGAAGGTGGGAATCTCGGGATGTTCGGGATTCTGCTGCCGGAGACGCAGGAGCCCAGTATGCGCGGGAATCTTGTGGTCACGGCCTTAGGCGTGAGCCAAGTTAAGCTGAGTTGGACCGCGTCAACCGACAATGTCGGTGTGAAAAAGTATGAAGTGCAACGACAGGACCCTGGAAGCACGAGTTTCGTGCGCGTAGGAACGACTACAGGAACGAGCTATGCCGACACGGGATTGGCAGCGGGTAGCAACTACAGTTATCGGGTCTTGGTGAGGGATGCGAGGGGGAGCCAGAAAGAGTATTCGGGTGTGGCGAGCGTGACAACAGCTTCACCAACGATCGGTCCTCGTGCAGCACGATGACGAGGGGGACGAACCCCCGCGACCAACGGACAAACCATCGCTAACCGTTTGTTTATCTAGTATGTCATACGACGTGCACGAACGAAATCATACTATCAGCAACATGGCCCCGCGGCTGAACGCTCAACCAAGCACTTTGCGGAACCTCGGGACCTGCCGTTTCTGCGGGGCCGGGCTGCGACATACGTTTGTGGACCTCGGCATGTCTCCACCTTGTGAGGCTATTCTCGAACGCGCACAACTGAACCAGATGGAAGCCTTCTATCCGCTGCACGTGTTTGTCTGTGATCAATGCTTCTTGGTGCAGCTACAGGACCACGTGGCGCCGGAAGACATATTCACCGAGTACGCGTACTTCTCTTCCTACTCAGACAGCTGGTTGGCACACGCAAAAGCGTACACGAAGCTGATGATCGAACGTTTCAAGCTAAACGCCCCAAGCCACATCGTGGAATTGGCCAGAAATGACGGTTATCTGCTTCAGTATTTCGTAGAGGCTGGTATCCCGGTCTTAGGCATTGAGCCAGCCGCGAACGTTGCCAAGGCTGCAATCGCCAAGGGGGTTCCCACACTGGTGAAATTTTTTAGCGCTGAACTGGGTGAAGAACTGGTGCGCGACGGCATGCACGCTGATCTCTTGGTCGGCAACAATGTGCTGGCACAAGTGCCTGATCTTCGGGGCTTCCTAAAGGGCATGAAAACCCTGTTGAAGCCGCAGGGAATAATCACGTTGGAGTTCCCCCATCTGATGCGGTTAATTGAGGAGAATCAGTTCGACACTATTTATCACGAACATTTCTCCTATTTTTCCTTCCTGACTGTGCAGAAGATTCTTGCGGAATTCGGCTTAACTGTCTTCGACGTGGAAGAACTGCGAACGCACGGCGGCTCATTGCGAATTTATGCGCGGCACGAGCAGGAGGATTCTCGGCCGGTGACTCTGCGCACCCAGGAACTTGCAGAACGAGAAGAGAAAGCCGGTTTCACGCGGCTGGAAACGTACTTTTCATTTGCAGAAAAGGTAAAAGAAACCAAGCGCAAGATTTTGGATTTTCTGATTCGCGTGAAGCGGGAAGGGAAATCGGTCGCTGGTTATGGTGCGCCCGGCAAAGGGAATACATTGCTCAATTACTGCGGCATTCGCAGCGACTTTCTCGATTACACGGTCGACCGAAACCCGTACAAGCACGGAAAATTCCTGGCCGGAACACACATTCCGGTATTTGATACCGGCAGAATTCGTGAAACGAAGCCCGATTACGTGCTAATCCTGCCTTGGAACCTGAAAAAGGAAATTAGCGAGCAGTTGTCCTATGTGCGCGAGTGGGGTGGCAAACTGGTGGTGCTGATTCCGGAGGTGGAGATCTATTAGTGCTTTTTCGGGAGACAAAGTTGCCGGGAGCTTTCGTCATCGAGTTACAAAAGCATGAAGATGAGCGGGGTTTCTTTGCGCGCGCATGGTGCCAAACGGAATTCGAAGCGCGCGGCCTGAATCCGCGAACCGTACAGTGCAACATCTCGTTCAACAAGCTGAAGGGCACGCTTCGTGGCATGCATTATCAGATTGCTCCCTGCGCCGAAGCAAAGCTTGTGCGCTGCACACGAGGGGCAATTTGCGACGTGATCATCGACCTCCGCCGTGAATCGCTAACTTACAAGCAGCATGTCTCGGAAATGTTAAGCAGCAACAATTACAAGGCGCTGTTCATTCCGGAAGGATTTGCGCACGGTTTTCAGACGCTTGAGGACGACTGCGAAGTATTCTATCAAATGTCAGAGTTTTATTCATCTGAGCATCAGCGCGGTCTACGCTACAACGATCCCGCATTCAGAATCAATTGGCCGATAGAGGCGACCGTGATTTCCGATCGCGACCGCAACTACGAGGACTTCAGAGAGTAATAATGTCCGCCAGAACCACGGATTTCTCCAGCCTTCGCTTTAAGCTTCATAACTCTTCGCTCGGCGACGAGATCTATTCCCTGATCCGTGAACTTTATCCCATCTGTCGCAGTATTACAGGTGAAGGATTCCGCCAGACGCTTGGCCGCGTACGAAAAGAAATCCCTCTGGAGGTGCATGAAGTTCCCAGCGGAACCCAAGTATTTGATTGGACCGTGCCAAAGGAGTGGAATATCCGCGATGCCTACGTGAAGAACAGCCGCGGGGAACGGATTATCGACTTCAAAAGCCACAACCTGCACGTAGTCAACTACAGCGTTCCCGTGCATCGCAAAATGGCACTGGCTGAATTACGTGTGCATCTTCATACATTGGCTGATCAGCCGGACTGGATTCCTTACCGCACGTCCTACTACAAAGAGAGCTGGGGATTCTGTTTATCTCATAACCAATTGCAAACGCTGCGCGAAGATGAGTACGAAGTGTGCATCGATACCACACTTGAAAGTGGATCCTTGACGTACGGGGAGTGCTACCTTCCGGGCGAGAGCTCGGCGGAAGTTCTGATCTCATGCCATGCCTGTCATCCTTCACTCTGCAATGACAACCTCTCAGGTCTTGCGATCGCGACTTTTCTTGCGAAGTATCTAGGCGAAGCCGAGCTGCGCTACTCGTACCGCTTTCTATTCATACCTGGGACGATCGGGGCAATTACGTGGTTGAGCCAGAATGAAGACCACGTGAACGCTGTACGACATGGCTTGGTCCTGACGTGCGTCGGAGACCAGGGACATATCACTTATAAGAAGAGCCGCCGAGGAGATGCGGAGATCGATCGCGCTATGGCGCACGTGCTCAAAAATTCAGGTTGCAGGTACGACATTGAAAATTTTTCGCCGCATGGCTACGACGAGCGCCAGTATTGCTCGCCGGGATTTAACCTGCCTGTTGGATGCTTTATGCGTACACCGCATGGAAAATTTCCGGAATATCACAGCTCTGCCGACAATCTGGAGTTAATGGATCCGACCAGCCTTGCGCATTCGCTGACGACATGCTTGTCGGTCTTTTACGTTTTAGAAAACAATCGATCGTATTGCAATCAGAACCCAAAATGCGAGCCGCAACTAGGTCGCCGTGGGCTATATCGCGAAATGGGCGGTCGCGACACAAAGCTCCAAGAAACCGCGATGTTATGGGTGCTGAACCTGTCCGATGGACAGCATAATCTGTTGGATATTGCCGAACGATCCGGGTTAGCTTTTGAAACGGTTCATGAGGCGGCTGGCCTGCTGCTGCACCATGGCTTATTGAAAGAAGTTCCGGCGCGATACTGATTCCGGCTTATGACGCATCTAGCTAATCAAGTGGCCGTGGTTACTGGCGCAAATAGTGGAATCGGGAAGGCGATCACTTTGGCCCTGGCTGCGCAAGGCGCGACAGTTTGTCTTGTCGGCCGGAGAATGGAGGCATTGCAGCTAGTCGCCCAGCAAGCCTCGAATGGTTCCGCGAGCTACCAGGCGGATCTCGGGCTTGATTCGGATATCACAGAGCTGGTCGCGAACCTGAAGCAGGACGTTAAGGGCGTCGACATCTTGGTTCACAGCGCCGGAGTGATTCGGTTGTCTTCCTTTGAGTGTGCCAGTCCGGACCAACTGGATTGGCATTACAAAGTGAATGTGCGTGCGCCGTATCTTCTGACTCAGGGCCTGCTGCCGATGATCAGAGCACGACAAGGTCAGATCGTGTTCGTGAACTCAAGCGCTGGCCTTCGCGCCGGCGCGAAGGCCAGCCAGTATGCGTCAACCAAACATGCCTTGAAGGCGCTAGCGGATAGCTTGCGCGAAGAAGTAAACGCAGCCGGCATTCGCGTAATGAGCCTGTTCTTGGGGCGGACCGCCAGTCCAATGCAGGCGATGGTCCATGAAATGGAGCACAGGAAATATAGCCCGGAATTACTAATCCAGCCGGAGGATGTAGCAGCGGTTGTCATTAATGCCCTTACGCTGCCTCGAACTGCTGAAGTTACAGAAGTCAGTATGCGGCCCTGCATGAAGTCGTACTGATCGCAGCGAGAACTAAAAGACATAGACGTGATTCAGGAGAATAGATTATGAAAGTGGTTTTGTTTTGCGGTGGTTTCGGCATGCGCATGCGCGAATATTCCGAAGCTTTGCCTAAACCGATGGTGCCGATTGGATATCGGCCCATCCTTTGGCATGTAATGAAGTATTACGCCCACTATGGACACAAAGACTTTATTTTATGTTTAGGTTACAAGGCTAACATTATCAAAAAGTACTTCCTCGAATACGACGAGTGCGTGTCAAACGACTTCGTTCTCTCCCACGGAGGCAAGAATGTTGAGTTACTGAGTAGCGACATCGATGACTGGAATATCACATTTGTGGATACAGGACTTACCTCGAACGTTGGTCAGCGCCTGAAAGCTGTGCAAAGGCAGCTTGAAGGAGAGGAGATGTTCCTTGCCAACTACACCGATGGCCTTTCGGATGTGCCGCTCCCTGCAGTCATTGAATCTTTCAAGAATAGCGGAAATATCGCTTGCTTCGTGGGTGTGAAGCCGCGGGCTAGCTTCCATCTCATCACTATGGAGAACGGTGGCGCCGTCACGAGCATCGAGCACATCGCGAAGTCCGGGGCGCGGATGAACGGGGGATTCATGGTGTTGCGGCAGGAAATCTTCAGTTACATGAACGACGGGGAGGAGCTCGTAGAGGAACCGTTCCGGCGGCTCATCGACGCTGGCCGACTGATGGTCTATCCACATGACGGCTATTGGGCGTGCATGGATACTTTCAAAGAAAAGCAGGACCTTGAAGACCTGTTCGGTCGAGGCAGTGCGCCTTGGGCAGTGTGGAATCATCAGCACGAAATCAACAAATGATTTCGTGCAATCTCACTCGCGTGAAGCGGGTGCTATTCCTAGGGGCGCACAGCGACGACATCGAGATCGGCTGCGGCGGGACGGTGCTGCGGATGATTGAGCAGTCTAAGAGCATCGAATTCTACTGGCTCGTGCTGTGTTCCAATCCGACACGCGCCGCGGAAGCAAAGCGCAGCGCGAACGCGTTCCTTGGGCGTGCGCGCAAGAAGACTGTCGTGATGAAATCCTTTCGAGATGGATTCCTTCCCTACCTCGGTCCGCCGGTCAAAGAGTGCTTCGAAGAACTCAAGAAAGTCTTCACGCCGGATGTAATCTTCACGCATTGCAGGCACGATCTTCACCAAGACCATCGTCTGGTGTGCGAGTTGACGTGGAATATTTTTCGCGATCACTTCATCCTCGAATACGAGATCCCAAAATACGACGCCGATCTGCGTTCACCGAATTTCTTCGTGCCGTTGAGGGAGACCCATGCACGGAAGAAAGTGAAGAGCCTGATGCGGTACTTTACCACCCAACAGAATAGGCAGTGGTTCTCGGAGGAATTATTTTACGGCCTCATGCGGCTGCGGGCCGTCGAAGCCGCCTCAGCCACCCGTTACGCGGAAGCTTTTTACTGTCGGAAAGTGCTGCTCGGGACAACGAATCAAGCCGCGTAACAGGCGTGCGATAAATTCGCCGTTGTTGAGTTCTACCCATGCATGACTACGTAATCATCGGAGGCGGGATCGTTGGATTGGCGACGGCTATGGCTGTAGGGAAAAAGCATCCCAAGGCGAGGATCCTCGTCCTGGAAAAGGAGCAGGAGGTTGCGCAACACCAAACTGGGCGAAACAGCGGTATCATCCATGCAGGTATTTATTACAAGCCCGGAACTCTGAAAGCGAGGTTCGCCCGGGAAGGCAACCGCTCAATGATCGAGTTTTGCCGCGAGCACCGCATCCAGCATGAAGTCTGCGGAAAGGTGATCGTTGCCACCAGACCGTCCGAACTTCCACTGCTCGAAAGCTTGTTTCAACGCGCCCTCGATCACCGGCTTGGCGCTGCACGCCTCGCGCCCGAACAAGTGCAGGAAATTGAGCCACACGTGCGCTGCCTCGCCGGCGTCAGAGTTCCATCAACGGGAATCGTCAACTACCGGGAGGTTTCTGCGAAATATGTTGAGCTGATTAAATCACAGGGTGGAACAGTCCAAACCGGCATGCGCGTTGACCGCTTGCGCAAGGTGAATGGGATTCAAGTTATCGAAACAGCTCACGGAGAGTTTGAGGCCGGATTCGTTATCAATTGCGCCGGCCTGTTTAGCGATCGCGTGGCTCGCTCTGGCGGTCTCAATCCGGGTGCGAAAATCATCCCCTTTCGTGGCGAGTACTACGAGCTGATTCCCGAAAAGCGGTATCTCGTAAGGACCCTAGTTTACCCAGTGCCCAATCCCGATTTTCCATTCTTAGGTGTTCATTTTACGCGCATGATTGATGGCTCAGTCCATGCCGGGCCCAACGCCGTGCTGGCCTTCAAACGGGAGGGCTATCACAAGACGGACATCAACTGTGCGGATTTGTTTGAGACCATCACGTTCCCGGGTTTTTGGAAGCTCGCGCGGAAGTATTACCGAGAGGGGATGATGGAGATGGTTCGCTCCGTGAGCAAACGCGCGTTCGTGAAGAATCTTCAACAACTCGTCCCTGAAGTAAATGAAGATGACTTGATTCCGACGGATTCCGGAGTCCGGGCGCAAGCGTTGATGCCCGATGGGAAACTGGTGGACGATTTTCTGATAATGAACGGGAAAAACTCTATTCACGTGTGCAACGCGCCCTCGCCGGCAGCGACGGCCTCACTTGAAATCGGACGCTTTATTGCCAATCAACTTCCCGAAATGACGTTGGCTCACCGGCATGGTCGCATTTATCTTGCCAATCAACAGATTTGTAGGGTAAACGACCTTGCATGACACAGGACAGCAGACAGATGTCGAACCATCGACAATTGCCGGGCATTGCCACAGTTTATCTCAAACGTGAGCCGAGCGGGTCCTCTTGCCTGTTCGCTTTTCTGGTTTTTGCCGCCCTTGCATGCGGCAGCTGCCAGACTCCGCTGCCGCCCTTGCCGAATCCGCCCGGTCCTCACACAGCGGTGACGCTCTCGCCCGGAGACGTCCTCAAGCTTTCCTTTGCCGAGGAGAGCGATCTGGATCAAACGCAGAAAA
>Ga0134084_10000139_pt1 | contig 9993 bp, 7 predicted proteins | sample 15_taG_16_FD_94470 | JGI IMG/M metagenome (GOLD analysis project Ga0134084, IMG submission 94470) | Grasslands soil microbial communities from the Angelo Coastal Reserve, California, USA - 15_D_Glu_20cm_2_24_1 metaG | ecosystem: Environmental > Terrestrial > Soil > Grasslands ...
CGCAGGCCTGCAAACGATTCTTGGCGACAACATTACTCTCCTGACGAACTTATACGAGAAGACCCGGGAGGAGGCCTTCGATCTGATGTTGCAGCACGCTGCCGAGCTAGGCGGCAATGCAGTTGTTGGTGCGCGCTACGACGCGACCGAGGTCATGCAGGGCGTGACCGAAGTCCTGGCGTACGGGACTGCGGTAGTGGTCGAGCCGATGAAATAGACAACCTGCACGATGTTCTAGTTCGGATTTGCATGAGACCCCAAGAGATAGGCTCCCCTGAATCGGACCGTTGGAAGCTCCTGGGGATATCTGCGATACAGATTTTCATATATCCTGCCTCGGTCTCCTTCCATGTCACGTATTCCCTGTTTGAGACAGACCCCTGTTTCCATTCAAAACAAGCAAGATAGGCATGCTCGCAGTTTGGTCGTATACGTGACTAAAAGCACTACTCTACCCAGGGTAACAAAGCAGAAAAAAACAGGATTGACTCAGTTGACGAGGGAGGCAGGCAAAATGCGGCGCCTACTTAGTTTCGCTATTTTCGCGGTATCGTTCGTCCTAGTGCTCTTCTTCTCGGTTACAGGATATGCGCAGACATTTCGCGGTGCTATCAACGGCAGTGTAACCGACCCATCAGGCGCGGTTGTCGCGGGTGCCAGCGTAAAAGCTGCAAACACCGCGACCGGAATCGTCCTCAGCACGGTCAGTACGAGCGGAGGCGCATTCGCCTTCCAGGACATTCCGCCTGGCGTGTACAAAATCACGGTCACGGCCAGCGGCTTCTCGACATCCACCGTCGATAATGTGAATGTTGTGGCCGGGAGCGTTTACACGCTGCCGGTTCAGCTCAAAGTGGGGCAATCTGCAACCGTTGTCGAGGTCTCTGCAGCCGAACTGACGGTAGATACAACCACTGTCACCCAAAGCGACACGATTCCCTCAGCCAGTTTGCAGCAAATCCCCTTGAATGGCCGCGACTTCTCGCAGTTGATCGCAGTAACGCCGGGCTACGGCGGGTACTCTGTGGGTGGTTTCGGCTCACTGAACGGCACCCGAGCGAACCAGGTGAATTGGCAGGTTGACGGCACCGACAATAACGATTTCTGGCACAACATTCCTGCCATCAATCAGGGCGGCGTCTCTGGGATTGCCGGCACCGTATTGCCGATTGACGCAGTTGATGAGTTCTCAGCGCAGACACAATCGAACGCCGAGACCGGACGCAATGCTGGAGGAACTGTCAATCTGGTCATCAAGAGCGGCACCAACCAGTTGCATGGCAGCGCTTATTACTACAATCGCAATGAATTTTACGCTGCTACTTCACCATTTTTTACGCCTAGCCCGCAGTTTCCGAAGGCTCCGGAACTGCGCAATCAAAACTACGGCTTTACGGTTGGCGCGCCAATCATTAAGGATCGGACTTTCTTTTTCCTCGGTTTCGAAAAGCAGAACTACATCTTCGGGTTGACGGGGCTTGCGACCGAACCTTCCGATGCGTGGGTCGCAAATGCCCGAGCTAAACTTGCCCCCGGTGCGGAGAGCACGCTTTCCGATACCCTTCTCGCGACGCTATGGCCGAGCGCGATCAGAAACCTTCCGGCGAACACGAGTAACTATTTCGCTACCGTGCCAGGTACCGGTTACAGTTACAACGAAGTGGGCAAGATCGACCACAACTTCAATGAGAAGAACCATCTTCTGTTTCACTTCTTTTACGGACAAGGAAATCAGACGCAGCCGCCTGGCGCGAGTTTGGCACTAGCAACGGCTAGTTCAAACTTAGGAGATTACTTTGAAGTTGCCCCCATTCGGATTGAGAACTATTCGCTCGTTTGGAACTCGGCCATAAGTCCGAGATTAACAAACCAGGTGCTCTTCGGCATCAGTTACTTCACTCAGGTCTTCCACGACAAGAACAATACTTTCAATGAAAAGGCGCTCGGTCTATTTACCAGCCCTGACGCTCTTATCAACGGACACCCGATTCCTGGCGCACCGAACATCGCCATTTCCGGGTTTGATCAGGTGGGCATCACGCCACCCGAAGGCCGAAATGACATCACCGGGCATTTAACCGACATCCTCTCCTATACGGTCGGGAAACACCAATTTCGTTTGGGGGGCGAAGTCCGGCAGGGGCGTGTGGACGAGTTCTATTACCGGCGTTCCCTTGGAAGCTTCAACTTCACCGGCGAGACGACCTGCCCCGGCGTGACGGACGACCCGGCATGCGCCCTCGCTGACTTTCTGGCCGGCGACGTATCTTCTGCCTCAATCGCCGTAGGCAGAGCAGAGCGGAAGGTTCGAGTCAACGCGTTTGATTTCTTCGGGCAGGATTCGTGGCAACTGACGCGCAAGCTCAACCTGAATCTGGGATTACGCTACGAATACATCGGGCCACTCCACAGCTTGGCCAAGGACTTAGCCGTGTTTACTCCGGACCGGGGTTTGCTCATTCAGGGAAATGGCATTGGTTCTATTTTCCCGCCCGACCATAACAATGTTGCGCCACGCCTCGGCTTTGCTTACCAGCCGACAGCGAACGGGAATCTGGTTGTACGAGGAGGAATCGGCGTTTTCTACGACCAAATCAATATGAACCCGTTCCTCGACTTCCGGCCGGGCGGAGCGGGAGCTGACGGCTTGCAGGACAATCCGATAGGGCCGTCGCCTGTCGCCAACTATAGCGTTGGTTCGCTTACCTGGCAGCCCAACACTTACATTTTTCCTCCGCTCGTCCCCTGTCCGACCCTCAGTAACTGCGTCAATCCGAACAATCCCGCCCAGCAGCTAATGTACAACGTTTATGCAGTAGGCCAGCACTTCCGCACACCCTATTTCTACAACTACAACTTGCAGGTGGAGAAGGGCTTCGGTAGCGCTGCTGTTCTACAGGTGGGTTACGTCGGCAGTGGAGGTCACAGGCTATCAGTGATGGATGATATTAACCTGGACGGCCATCTTAATGGCCAGTATCCGAATATTGGGTCAGTCTTGCAGCTCAACAGCGTTGGCAACTCCAACTACAACGCCCTGCAATCCGTCCTCAGGATACGAGGCTGGCACGGATTCTCCTCGCAGTTTGCGTATACATGGGCACACGAGCTGGACACGATGACCGAATACCGTGGCGCGATTCAGTTCGACTACCTTCACCCGAAGCTGGATTATGGCAGCGGGGACTTTGACACGCGGCACAACTTCACCGCTTTCTGGACGTACGACATTCCAGGATCGTCGCATGGTCCAAAGATTCTGACACATGGCTGGCAACTTAGCAGTCTATGGTCCTTCCACAAAGGACAGCCGTTTAACTTTAATGCCGGAACGCAGCGTCCTGGTGTGGACTTGGTCGGCAACCCATTCGCCGGTGTCTCCCATAGCTTCTCAAAATCGCTTGGCGGCGAGCCGGGCGAACAATGGGTCAACCCGAACGCGTTTGCCACACCTGCATCGGGTCCTGGGAATTTGGGCCGGAATGCGTTCTATGGCCCTGGGTTTGGCGATGTGGATGTGTCCGTGATCAAGAACATCGGCATAACGGAGCGGATGAAGTTGCAGCTCCGTGCAGAGATGTTTAATGTCTTCAATCGCATTAATCTCGCGACCGGAGCCGGATCCGTAGGTTCCGACGGGACCGTTCGCGACACCATCGGCGACTTCAATGGCGCCCCTGGACTGGGTCCTGGCGAGCCGTTCAACCTGCAACTCGCAGCAAAGATTATCTTCTAGGGACTTGCATTTGTTCTTCAAGGCGGACGCGCTTAGCGCGTCCGCCTTGTTTCTTGAGCTTCGTTTTTCTCCAGTCACCGCATAATGCCCGAAGTCAGAATGCAAATCAGGTGGACGTGGGATCCGTCTCGACACATGGGCGGGAAACGCGATCTACTATTTTGACGACCGCACCGGGAGAAACCCACGACTGCAGCTCAGACGCATTCGGTGCTGAATTGGCTGTGGGCTGCGGTTGGCCTGTATTGGATTCTCAGCGCCCGCGCTGCCGCCCGGAACCCTTCGGAGTCAGGGGAGCCGCGTGCGCATCGCGTCCTGCGGCTGCTCATCCTGGCGATGACGTTTGTGCTTTTGTTGTCGCCATCGCTGCCGGTGGGGCCGCTCGCAAGACCTTTCGTTCCCGATCATTCAGCCATTCGAGATCTGGGGGTGGCGCTGGCCGGTCTCGGCATTTCGCTGATGATCTGGGCGCGGCGGCATCTCGGCCATTACTGGAGCGACAAGGTTGAGATCAAGGCGAACCACCAGCTCATAAGCACGGGCCCGTATGCGAGGCTTCGCCATCCCATCTACACGGGCATGCTGCTGGGAATCGCAGGCACTGCCCTAGCTGTCGGCGAATGGCGCGGGCTTGCCGCCTTTGTTTTGCTGCTGACAAATTACGTAATCAAGGCTAGTAAGGAGGAACGCATTCTGCGCCAGAAGTTCGGACCCGCATTTCAAGAATATGAGCGCAGAACAGGATTCCTGATTCCTCGGCTACGCCTGCCGTAGCTCAGGTGCGTTGAGCCTCGCCAGTTTTTCCACAGAAAGTTTCGAAAAAAGACTCAGCAAAACGCGCCTTATTTCCGGGCGAGCGATATCAGGAACCAAGTCTCTAAACCCAACCCCTAGTGGTCACCAAATCGGTAAGCCACAATTTATCGTACTCTGCCCAGCTACCCTGATTTCCCTTCAACAACCTGTAACTTTCCTATTGACAGCAAAACGTTTAGGCGTAGGATGTGGGCAGAAGTGTTAGAAAGTGGTCGAGCTAGTAGAGGTTGTGGGCAGAAGTAAGACCCGAGGCGCCAGTGGAATTCAAGGCTGAAACGCCCAAAACGAGCCCAGAAAAACCTGAAACGACCCAAATTGCTGCCGCTTTTACCTCCCTCGTTTTTGTGGCAGTCGCTGCCACTAGGTTTAAAGCCCCGATAAAGGGCAGAACCAATGTTTCGCGGCAATCACCCAACTCGCGTGGACGAAAAAGGACGCCTCAAGGTCCCCGCGGAGTTCAAGCGGGTGATCGACGAGAAGTACGGCACGCAATTCTATATCACAAGCTTGGACGGAAAAATTGCCCAAGTGTATCCCTTCGAGGAGTGGGAGCGGATCGAGCAAAAGCTGGCGGGGCTCTCCACCTTCAATCCTACGAAGAAAAAGTTCCTGGACCGGGTGAACTACTGGGGTCAACAGGTGGAAATGGATGGCCAGGGCCGGCTGCTGATGCCGCAGTTGTTGCGCGACTCGGCGCAGATCAAGGGCGAAGTGGCTGTGACCGGGAATCTCACGCACCTGCTGATCCGCAATCTGGAGCAGTACCGCAAGGAGATCGAGGAGCAATCGTTCACGCCTGAGGATGAGAAGACGCTCGACGATCTGGGCATCTAGTGGGCGAGGGTTTAACAGACACCCCCGAGGGGGTTGGACGTGGTGGGAATCACGTTCCAGTTCTTTTAAAAGAAGCGATCGACTTTTTAGCCGTCCGGCGTGGCGGGACCTATATCGACGCCACGGTGGGCCTTGGCGGGCACAGCTTAGAAATCGCAAAACGCCTCGGCGCGCCGGGTCATTTGATTGGGCTCGATAAAGATCCTGCGGCGCTGGAAATCGCGCGGAAAAGGCTCAGTAGCGCCGGCGTCTCGCCGGCAAATACTGATTGGCCGGAGATTACGCTGCTGCACGCATCGTTTGCCGAAATCGGCCGGCGTTTTCCCTCCGCAGTTGCGGATGGGATTCTCGCCGATCTCGGAGTGAGCAGCTTGCAGTTTGCTGATCCCGCGCGAGGCTTCAGTTTTCAGGCGGAAGGACCGCTCGACATGCGGATGGACCCGCAGTCCGAGCTGACCGCCGAACAAGTGGTAAACCACTTCGACGAGCGTGAGCTTGCCGATGTGATTTACGAATTCGGTGAGGAAAGGAGGTCGCGGAGAATCGCCAGAGCCATTGTCCGGTCGCGGCCGATATTGACGACTGCGCAACTCGCAGTCGTGATCTCAGCCGCGGCCCGGCCAATGAAACTGGGTCAACACAAGTACGACAGGATTCATCCGGCGACCAGGACCTTTCAAGCTGTCCGAATCTTCGTAAACCGCGAACTGGACGATCTGCGGGCGCTGCTGGAAGTTGCCCCGCAGGTGCTGAAACCGGGTGGAAGGCTGGTGGTTATCAGCTTTCACTCGCTGGAAGACCGCATTGTGAAAGATGCGATGCGCGAGGACGCGAAGCTGGGGCAATACAGGTTGCTGACGAAGAAGCCAGTGACCCCCAGCGAAGAAGAGATTGATCGCAACCCGCGAGCAAGAAGTGCGAAATTGCGGGCGGCAGAAAGAGTTTAGTAGCGCTTGCGTAGCGACGGGTCTCCGACCCGTCCGGGCGGGTCAAAGACCCGCCGCTACACGAGCCAACAAGGTTTCCGGGACGGCATCGCCTCTCACTTAAAGGGCGAAAACAAAATCTACCTTCTTTCGATGCCGTCCCGGAGGAGTCGGAAGGTAGCGGAGGTTGGGACATGTACACGGGAACAGTAATTGATGAGTTGACGGCCGTGGTCGAGCGAGCGGAAACGCGCGCGGACGAGCGTGAGCGCGAAGACCGGCTCGCCTACTGGTATGCCGTCGCACAACAGGAACTGGCGCAGGCCGATTCCAGTCTTGCCGGGGTGGCATAAATGGCAGCGGCGCAGAGCGCAGCAGCGGTCGTCCGGCGGAAGCCTTGCTGGACGGGAACTCCAGAAGTTTACTTTGCCAAGCCGATCGACAATTCGCGCTTGGTGAAGGTCGAAGATCCAAACCGCAGCCGCGAGATGAAGCAATTCGCCTTCGCGCTCTGCTGCCTGTTCTTGCTGGTGATGACATTCGCCTGGCAGCATTTCAAGGCCATCGAGTACGGATACAAAATTGAATCGCTGAGAACACAGCGCGATGGTTTGGTTGAAATGAACCGCGCGCTTCGGCTGGAAGAAGCCTCGTTGCGTGATCCAGAACGGATCGACATGCTGGCACGAAGGCTGGGATTGCAATCACCGCAAGCAGGGCAGGTGATCCGCATTAATGCGGACAACGATGCCGGCGTGCCGGAATTGGCAAGCGTGGCATCGGTTTCGCTCATTGCAGTTCGATAAGTTCGCACGGGGAGGTCCTCCGGGCGTGTTCGAACACGTCCGGCAGGGTAAGTGGCGGCCGCTATGGCAAAGGCGGGCCGCCATGTTTGTCTAGGAGGCTGCGGAAAAACTCTGGTTTGGAACGTATTTGAAAAGGGCACGAATTTACTAGTGCCGTAAAGCCCTGTATTTTTTGTCATTCCGAATCGCTTTAGCGGTGAGGAATCTGCTTTCGCGAGTTTTTCCGCAGCCTGCCAGAGCATGGATATGAAGTTGATGTCGTCCTGATCGATCAGAGAGCTGCAAAGTGGCAACCAGCACAGTGCGCAACGAAACCAATTCCCGCCTGTACTTGCTGGGCGCAATTCTTGTGATCTGGTGCGCGGTCATTTGCTTGCGCCTAGTTTATCTTCAAGTCTTTCGCTATGGAGATTTCGAGCAGCGCGCTCAACATCAACAGCAGCGCACGACTGAGGTCTCGGCGAAACGCGGGATCATCTACGACCGGGCTGGGCGTGAACTCGCCATGTCAGTTTCGGTGGATTCCGTTTTTGCTGTTCCAACTGATATCCCGGACCTTGCGCAAACAATTTCGCTCATCACGCGAATCACTAAGGCCGATCCTCGCGAGGTGCTGGCCAAGTGCAAGGCTTCGCGGACGTTCTGTTGGGTCGCACGTAAAGCGGATGCCGAGACTGCTGCACGAATTCGTTCTCTAAATTTGCGCGGAATATATTTCCAAAAAGAATCCAAGCGCTTCTACCCCAAGCGCGAGCTAGCTGCCCAGGTAATCGGATACGTCGGAACTGACGATGAGGGGCTCAGCGGAATTGAGCGCGAGTACGAAGACAAGCTGCACGGCAAACCGGGGCGGATGCTGATCTCAGTCGATGCTCGCCGCAAATATTTCGGCAGCGTGGAGAAGCAGCCTGAGCCGGGCGAAAACGTGGTGCTCACGTTGGACGAACAAATCCAGTACATTGCTGAGCGCGAGCTGGAAACGGCGATGCAGCAGACGCGCGCGGAATCAGGCACCGTTGTCGTTGAGAATCCGCATACCGGAGAAATTCTGGCCCTGGCCAACCGGCCGACTTTCAATCCAAATCTCTCGCGCGAAATCAAACCGCAGAAGCTGAAGAATCACGCCGTCAGTGATGTGTACGAGCCGGGATCAACTTTCAAGCTGGTCACAATTTCCGCGGCGCTTGAAGAAAAGCTGACTCGCCCTGATGAAATGTTTGATTGCCAGATGGGGTCGATCATAATCAACGGCCGCCGCATTCACGATTGGAAGCCGTTTGGAATCTTGCCGGTTTCAGGCATTCTGGCGAATTCTAGCGACGTCGGCGCGATCAAAATTGCGCTGCGCTTGGGCGATGAACGGCTTTACAAGTATATCCGGGCTTATGGTTTCGGGCAGCAGACCGGCATTGAGCTTCCCGGCGAAACACGCGGGCTTGCCAAACCCCTGAGCCGTTGGTCCAAAGTTTCCATCGGCGCAATCTCGATGGGGCAGGAGATTGGCATTTCGCCACTTCAGTTGACTTCCATGGTCTCAAGTATCGCGAATGATGGTGTTCTGGTTGCTCCGCGAATCGTGGCTGCCACAACCCAGCCGCAGAGCGCGCCGGGAATGATTGCCTTTCATCCCACCGAGGAGCGTCGCGTGCTCTCTCCGCTGACCGCTGCGCAAATGAAGCAGATGATGCAAGGTGTTGTCCTGCACGGAACCGGCAAAAAAGCCATTCTCGAGGGCTACAGCTCGGCCGGTAAGACAGGCACGGCGCAGAAAGTTGATCCGGCCACCGGAACTTATTCGCGGACTAAGTACATCGCGTCTTTCGCGGGATTCGCTCCGGTCAACAACCCGGCAGTCACGATCGCCGTAATTCTGGACTCTCCGGTAGGTGGGCATCACGGCGGTCAGGTCGGTGGCCCGGTGTTTCAGCGGATAGCGCAGCAGGTGCTCGAGTATCTGCATACGACGCACGATGTCGAACTGCCTTCAAACCGGGACGTGTTCTTGGCCCAGCGCCGGGTGAAGGATCAGGACCTCGCGGAAGGCTCGCCGGATCGGCTAGGAGACAACCTGGAAGCGGCGGACTCCAGCGCTCCAGAGCCTAAAGTTCCCGCGCCCGTCAAGCCAAGCCCAGCTATCGCGAGCGCGGCCGTGATTCCAGCCGCGATACGCGAGCGCGAAGCATCCTCTTCTGCGACGACAGAAACAAGAGTGTCAGTCGGTGCACGTACAAGCTCTCCTGATACCCCAGCGGAAGGCACAGTCGTTCTGGACGTCGAGCAAGGCGGGATTGTGGTGCCATCGTTTGCTGGCAAAAGTGTTCGCTCGGCAATCGAAATCGCGGAAGAAAGCGGCCTGGATTTGGATGCAGTGGGCAGCGGCATCGCGCGTGAGCAGTCGCCGCCCGCAGGTTCGCATGTGGCGGCGGGATCGAGAGTGACCGTAAGATTCGGCCGATGATTATAGCGCCAGCGTCTCGGCAGCTGTCGGAAGCAACTGGACTTGATCTCGATGCCGTGGCCTAGCCGATGATCGTAGCGCCGGCGTCTCGCCGGCTGTCGTGCGGGCGTCCTCGCCAGCGCAGGGAGGGACAGCTCTTACATTCATTGCTGACCGATGAACCAGCCCAAACTTCACCATGCCCTATAATTCCATCCAATGACGTTCGAGCATCTCCTTCAAGGCGCAGAAATCCTCTCCCAGAGTGGCAATGCAAGCATCAGCGGGATTGAGTACGACTCGCGCCGGGTGAAGCCCGGAGATGCCTTTGTAGCAATACGAGGCGAATCGAGCGACGGCAACAACTTCATCGATAAAGCGATCTCCGAGGGCGCGGTTGCGGTCATCACCGACTCGGCCAGCGAAAAGCCCCGCAAC
>Ga0134084_10000143_pt1 | contig 9921 bp, 8 predicted proteins | sample 15_taG_16_FD_94470 | JGI IMG/M metagenome (GOLD analysis project Ga0134084, IMG submission 94470) | Grasslands soil microbial communities from the Angelo Coastal Reserve, California, USA - 15_D_Glu_20cm_2_24_1 metaG | ecosystem: Environmental > Terrestrial > Soil > Grasslands ...
CGATAGGATGCGCCGCGAGCTTCCCGCCAACGTCGAGGTCCAGTTCGAGGCGGACGAGGCGGGCGGGGTGGTCGAGGCCGATCCCGCCGAGGTGCGACAGATCCTGATGAACCTCGTCACCAACGCACGAGACGCCATGCCGAAGGGGGGCACGCTGCACGTGGAAGTCCGGCGGGCGCGTCTCGGCGCGGCGGATCGACCCCTGCATGCGTGGATCGAGCCAGGAGCCTACGTGAGCGTCGCGGTGAGCGACACCGGCACGGGAATGAGCGCGGCGACGCTGGCGCGCGTCTTCGAGCCGTTTTTCACCACCAAGCCGCTGGGCGTCGGAACCGGGCTCGGGATGGCGATGGTGTACGGTCTCGTCAAGCAGCACAAGGGGTTCGTGCACCTGTACAGCGAAATAGGCCAGGGGACTACAGCCAAGGTCTACCTGCCCGCCGTCTACCACCGGGCCCCGCCGCTCGAAGCCGTCGACGACGAGATCCTCCCGGGCGGGACGGAAACGATCTTGCTGGTCGAGGACGACCCCACCATGCGCTCGGTCGCGCAGGAGCTGTTGGAGAAAGTCGGTTACCGCGTGCTCGCGGCGGTCGACGGGGCGCAAGGCCTCACGATGTATCGAGCGCACCGCGCGGAGCTCCGCCTCGTCCTCACCGACGTCATCATGCCAAAGCTCAGTGGCTTCCAGCTCTATGAAGCCATCCGGCGAGACTCGCCGGCCCTGAAGGTGCTGTTCACGAGTGGCTTTCCCGCGCCGAACTACCGCAAGACGGTCGGCCTCGATGCCGCCGTCGCCTTCGTCACGAAGCCTTGGACGGCGAGCGAGCTGCTCGGCCGCGTGCGGACCCTGCTGCAACCCGCCCCCGCTTAGGTTGACACGCTGCGGCGGCGACGTCAGTATACCGACGCGGGAGAAGCCGATGCGCGTCGTCAGATGGGCCAGGTTGCAGTCGGCCGCGCCCTGCGGGCTGCGGTTGGGAGCGTGGTACCCGGTGACCGGGCTGACTGCGCGGGAAGCGCAGGTGCAGGTACGCGGGCGAGTTTTGATGGTGCCCCGGTCCCTCCTCGAGCTGCGCACCACGCCGCCGCTCGAGTGGACGGTGGCGCCGGGCGGCACGGACGGCGCCCGCGGGCTGGCGCGCGTCCGCGACGACTATCTGGTGTGCCCGAATTGCCGTCATCGGGACGATCTGCCGGACGCCCGCGTCCCACGGATGCGCTGCTCGCGCTGCAATGAAGTCTTCAGCATCGCTTGGGACGAACGGTATCTGCGCACCGGGCAGGGGCGCGACGGGCGCGAACCGACCCTCTCCACACCTCCGCCCCTGCTCGGCCCGGACCATCGCATGACCCGACGCCGCTTGTCCACCAGTCGCCGCTCGCGCCTCGAGCGCCGCTTCACCGAGCGCCGACAGAGCTCGGTCGCCCACGGACTCGTCGAGCGGCGGATGGCGGAGCGCCGCAGGCGCATGGTCCGGCGCAGTGGTCGGGATCGTCGCGGCGGGACGGAACGGCGGCACAAGGCGGCGAGCTGGTAGCGGGCGTGAGCTGCGCGGTCTCGAAACCTCGCGCCCCCAACACAGCCTAGTAGCTCAGCTCCAGGCTCGCCGATCCCGCTGCTATCGGCCGAATTCGCAGGCTCGAGAGTGCGGCGAGGCGCGCGTCGGCCGCTTCGAGCTGGGCCGCAGCATGCGTGGTGAGTACCGCGATCACGCGCATCCCGGCTGCCTTCCCCGCGGCGACCCCGGGCGGAGAGTCCTCGAGCACGATGCAGTCGGACGGCGCGTGCCCCAGACGAGCGGCCGCCATCAAGTAGCCCGCTGGGTCCGGCTTGCCGCGCGTGACGTCTTCCGCCGTGATGAACACGCGCGGCGTCGGGAGGCTCACGGTCGCGAGGCGGAGCCGTGCCACGGCGCTGCTCCCCGACGTCACGACCGCCCACTGCTGCTCGGTCAGCTGGCGGAGCAAGGCAGCGGCGCCCGGCGCAGCGGCGAGCCCCCGCGTTTCGATCTCTTCCATCCGATCGAGCACCGCGACTTCGGCTGCGGTGTCGAGGTGAGGAGCGACGAGGTGCAGTGTCTCGGAGGTACGACGCCCGTGCGCCACCTCCAGGAACGGGCGGGCATCGAGGCCACGACTTGTCGCCCAGTTGTGCCAGATGAGCTCGATCGAGCGGCGGGAATCGACCAGCACGCCGTCCAGGTCGAAAAGGACGGCCCGACACTGCATGATCGGCATGGCGGTGCCTCCCTGCTCAGTCTGCTCGGTTCTGTGTGTACCGGAATCGTAACAACTGCACTTATGCGACCGTGGAACACAGGGGGAATGCGATGCGTTTCCTCTAGCGACAGAGCGCGCGGGTTGACGAGAGTCCCTGCACCGGGTATGCTGCGACCACGATGAAACCGACCTATCGCTTTGGCAATTGTGCAAGCGGGCGCGCTCGAGCAACGCGGGCAATTCCGCGGTGTGCGCACCGCCGATTACGTGGGATGATGTAGCAGTTCCGGCAGTGCGCAGCGCCGCTGCGAACGCCCCCACGCTTTGATGTAGCAGCGTGGGGGCGTCGTCGTGTGTGGGATCAGAGTGAGGAGACAACCAAGATGATGGCGAAGGAATATTTGCTCGCAAGCGATTTCGACCAGACGTTGAGCTTCAACGATTCGGGGATCGTCCTCAGCGAGATCGTGGGAATCCCCGGGTTTCGTGAAAAGGTCGCAGGCCTCTCGCGCACCAACCTCGTCCAGCAAGGCGGGGAGCTCGCGTATCTGCTGCGGCACGACCCGGATTACCGCGGCGTGCGGCGCGAGCACCTGGTGGAGGTCGGGAAGCGCATCCGCCTCAAGCAGAACATCCAGCTGCTCGTACGCCTGCTGCAGGAGGGGATCGAGGGCCACCGCTTCTCGTTCTACGTGATCTCGGCCGCCCCCGAGGAGGTCATCCAGTCGGCCCTCGAGGGGGTCGTCCCCCCCGACCATATCTTCGGCACGCGGTTCGAATACGACCCCTCCTCCGGCGAGATCCGCTCGATCGTGCGGGTCGCGGCCGGGTACGGCAAGGTGGCGGTCCTGGACGAGCTGCAGGCGGCACTGCAGGTGGGCTCCGACCGCATCGTTTACGTGGGGGACGGCAGCTCCGACGTCCACGTGATGCTGCACGTCAACCGCCGGGACGGCTTCACGATCGCGGCGTCCGAGGCCAAGCTCGTCGCGCAGATCGCACGGCGCACCATCATCGGCGACGATGCGTTGAGCGTCCTGGTGCCGCTGCTCGAAGATATCGTGGGAATGACGCCGGCGCGCATCCGGTCGTTCTTCGAAGAGCACGGCCTGGCGATCCAGGAGTGGGACAGAGTCCGGACCGACTGGCTGACGATCGGACAGAGCGCATCGGACGATGGCGCCGCAGCGTCGCTCGCGACGGCCGAGCGGTAGGCTGGGCGCACCACAGCGACGCGAACCTGCCCCGCTACACCTTGGCTTCCCGCAGCTGCTCCTTCACCGGCAGCTTGCGGATCCGCTTACCGGTCGCCGCGAAGATGGCGTTGGTCACGGCGGGCATCACGGCCGAGGTCCCCGGCTCGCCGATGCCCCCCGGCGCCTCCCTGCTATTGACCAGATGGACCTCGATCGCGGGCGCCTCGTTGATCCGCAGCGCGGGGTAGTCGTTGAAGTTGTGCTGCTCGACGCGGCCGTCCCTGATGGTGATCTCGCCAAATAGGGCGGCGGAAATCCCGAAAATGATCCCGCTCTCGAGCTGCGCCCTGACGGTGTCGGGGTTCACGATGATGCCACAGTCTACCGCGCAGACGACGCGCGGAACACGGACGTCGCCCTGCTTCGACACCGCCACTTCGGCGACCTGGGCGATGTAGCTCCCGAAGGCGTGCAGCAGCGAGATCCCGCGCCCGCTCCCCGGGGGCAGCGGCCGTCCCCAACCGGCCTGCAGCGCGGCGAGCTCCAGCACGGCCTTGGCGCGCGGTGACTGATCGAGCAGGGCACGGCGGTACTGGAACGGGTCCTGCTTCATCGCCGCCGCGAGCTCGTCGATGAAGCTTTCGACCACGAAGATGTTGTGAGTGGGCCCCACGCCGCGCCAGAACGCGGTGGGCACGCCGGGCGGCTCCTGGCGGACGTACTCCACTCGGATGTTGGGCAGCGTGTACGGCGGCTCCGCTGCTCCCTCCACGGCGTCCAGATCGAGGCCCTTGATCATCGCGCCCAGGCGGTGGACGCCCCCGGCCCGAATCACCCGCAGGGTCCTGGGGAACAGTTGGCTGATGACGCGTGCCTCGATCGACGAGCCGGCGATGCGGTGCGACCAGGCGATCGGCCTGCCGCGCTGGTCCAGGCCAGCAGCGATCCGGTCGTAGTAGTACGGCCGGTACATGTCGTGCTGGATGTCCTCCTCTCGCGTCCAAATCACCTTCACGGGACCAGCGACCTGCATCGCGATCTGCACGGCCCGGATGCTGAAGTCCACCTCGAGTCGCCGGCCGAAGCCGCCGCCCAGGAGGTGGTTGTGGACCTGGACGCGCTCCCGGGGCAGACCGGTCAGCTTCGCGGCGGCCGTGCGCGCGAACGTCGGCACCTGCGTGCCGACCCAAACGTCGCACCCGTCCTGGCGTACGTGGACGGTACAGTTCACCGGCTCCATCGTCGCGTGCGCGAGGAACGGCACCTCGTAGACAGCCTCAACCTTCTGGGCGGCGCCGGCCATGGCCCGCGCGACGTCGCCCTCTTTGCGCGCGACCACGCCCGGCTGCTGCGACGCCGCCGCGAGCTGGCGGACGATGTCGGCCGTGCTGAGCTTGGCGTTCGGCCCCTCGTCCCAGCGGATGTCGAGCGCCGCGAGGCCCTGCTTCGCCGCCCACATGTGGTCGGCGACCACGGCCACGGCATCGTCGAGCCGCACGACCTGATGGACGCCCTGGATCGCCTTCGCCTTCGAGTCGTCGACGCTCGCGAGTTTGCCGCCGAACACGGGACAGGCGGCCAGGGTGGCGACCTTCATACCGGGGACCTGCACGTCGATCCCGAACTGCGCCGCGCCGGTGACCTTGTCGGCGCTGTCGAGGCGCTTGGCGGCCGTGCCGATCAGCTTCCAGTCCTTCGGATCCTTCAGCGGCACGTTGTGCGGCACCGGCAGCGTGGCTGCCTTGTCGACCAGGGCACCGTAGCCGAGCTTGCGGCCGGTCGGTCCGTGGACGACCTCGCCCCGTTCGGCGCGGCATGCGGCCGCGTCGACCTTCCACGCCTGCGCGGCGGCGGCTACCAGCAGGGTGCGCGCCGCGGCGCCGGCGCGGCGCAGCGGCTCGAAGTTGCCACGCACCGACGTCGAGCCGCCCGTTTCCTGGACACCGAACAGCGGTTCGGCGTAGAGCGCGTCGTCGGCCGGGGCGTGCTCGAGCTGAACCTGGTTCAGGTCGACTTCCAGCTCCTCCGCAAGCAGCATGGGCATCGACGTGTATGTTCCCTGTCCCATTTCGACCTTGTGCATGATCAGCGTGACTCGGCCGTCGCGATCGATACGAATGAAGGCGTTGGGGGCGAACCGGTCGTTCAGCACACGCCGGCGCACCGGCAGCGTGAAGCCGAGCAGCAGGCCGCCGCCGACTGCGGCGCTCGCCTCGAGGAACATCCGGCGGGAAAGTGTGCGCGCCATGTGGTCAGCCTCCCGCCCGCTTGATCGCGGCACGGATCCGCACGTAGGTGCCGCAGCGGCAGATGTTGCCCGCCAGCGCCGCATCGATGTCGGCGTCCGTGGGATGCGGCTTGCTCGCGAGTAGTGCGGCGGCGGACATGATTTGCCCCGACTGGCAGTAACCGCACTGGACCACGTCCAGATCGAGCCACGCCTGCTGCACTTTCCTGCCGCTCGGCGTGTTGCCCACACCCTCGATCGTCGTGATCTGCTTCCCGGCCGCCGCGGCGACCGCCGTGACGCAGGAGCGCACCGGCCGGCCGGCGACGTGCACCGTGCAGGCACCGCACAGCGCCATGCCACAGCCGAACTTGGTGCCGGTCAGGCCGATCACATCCCGCAGCACCCACAAGAGCGGCATGTCGGCCGGGACGTCCACCGTGCGAGCGTTGCCGTTGATGCTCAACGTGACCATGGCCCTGGTCTCCGAAGTGTCGTAAGCAATCTGCCTGCGCGGCGGGCGGCGCAGAAGGGTCGTGGGACCCGCGGCACGCTCGGATAACCGACTGGAGCCGCCCCCGTTCCGGGTCACGAGACCCTCCGGCGGTCTTGGCCCCGAGCTGCCCCGCAGCGCGGCGGGGCGTCCCCAGGAACTCCGTGGCCAGATAGTTCATTAGTGAAGTGAACCCGGATGGCCAAGGATCTCTCCATCATTAAGTGAACCGAACCGTATGGCCAAGGATCTCCGTATCGTTGGACCGCTGCTGGCCGCAGCGCTGATCGTCGCTCGAGGCGAGGCGGCTCAGACGCAGGCGCCGGAGGCGAGCGCAAGCACAGTAGTGTTTCAGCCCCTTATCGCCGATCCCAAAGAACCGCAGTTCTTCGCTGCCTACCTCTGGGAGCGCTCGGCGCGGCTCGGGTCGCGCCTGGGCAGCGTCGGTTTCGGTCAGACCTTCGGAGTCGCGGGAGGACGAGACTGGGAGGTCTCGGTCGCCGCGGCCGTGTTCTCGCAGTTCGACTTGGCGCGGGCCACGGCCGATCTGATGAACACCGACTACCGCGTCGGCGTCCCCGTGACGTACCGCCGCGCCGCCTTGACGGTGCGGTTCCAGCTGTACCACCAAAGCTCTCACTTGGGCGACGAGTACATGGCCCACACCAACTCGCAACGGGTGGACCTGTCGTTCGAAGCCGCCGAGCTCCTCGTTGCCCGGGACATGGCGCATTGGCGGCTCTACGGCGGCGGTGAGTACACCTTCATGCACTCGCCGGCCGACCTGAAGCCCGGCGTCCTGCACGGCGGCTTGGAATACCGGCCGTCCGGGGTGCTCCTGCGAGTCGGCCGTCTCGCTGAGGGTCGCTTGGTGGCGGCGGTGGACGCTAAGTCCTTCGAGGACCGGCGCTGGGAGGTGGGATGGAGCGCGGTGACCGGGCTCGAGCTGGGCGACCCGAGCGCCCGGCCCGAGTCCGGCTGGCGCTGGAGCGTGCTGCTCAAGGCGTATACGGGGCCCGCGCCGTATGGGGAGTTCTTTCGCGATCGGGTATCATCGCTCGGATTCGGCATCGGGTTGGCGCTGTAACGTCCTGTTAACTCCCGGTCGTAAACCGCACGGCGCCCAAGTCGGCGAGGCCGGCTAGCGCCGCCTCCAAATCGGCGGCGCGCAATCCGGCCTGGCGCGCCAGGTCCGCCAGCGTCTTGCGCCCATCGGCGAGCTCGACGACACTGGCGACCGCCGCATCGGCGCGCGCGACCGTCACGCGCCCGTGCGGCGACCGCGCGACCAGGAGCTTTACAGGTCGCGACGGCGCTTGCGGCACCTCGGTCCAGGGCTCGAGCAGCCGGGGCAGCACGGCAGGCAGGTCGTAAGCCAGGTCCAAGAGCACCGTCCCTTCCACGAGCTCCGGCGGCGCCCCCTTCCCGCTCCCCCCTTCCCCCTGCGCCGTTTCTCGCCAGACCCGCGGACCCGCCTCCGCGATCATCATCGCCCGCTCGTAGCTCAGCAGGTCGCTCAAGTAAGGGATCGGCTGCGAAGGGGTCGCCGCCTGCACGTCGCGCACGACTACGCTGGCGACGGCGCGCGCCGTCTCGCGGCTGCCCAGCACCGCGGTCGCGAGCAGGGCGTCGAAGCTGGCGCTGCGCAGCACCGCCTCGGGGCGCCGGCCCGTGACGGGTGCCAGCGCCCCGGAGTATTTGAAGAAGTGGACGATGCGCTCGTAGTAGTAGTGCCGCGCCAGAAAGCGCGCGAACCGCTCCAGGCGCCCGGGATCGGCGAGCGCCTGGTCCTGCCACTCGCGCGACGCGCGAAACGGCGCGTCGGCAAGGGCACGGAGCACCAGGTCCTGCAAACCGCGGTCGCTCACAACGCCCCACGGATCCGCTCCACGCTACGGAGCAGGGTGTCGGCCGTGAGCGAGGGCGAGAAGGCGTCGAAGGTTACGGCCCTGGCTCGCGGGCACCGGCTCACTGCGAGCGCCAGGAAGTCGAGCATCTCGACCGAGGGCTCGGCGGGGGCAATCCACGGCCCCTGCAGATCTGCGTCTTGCTCCACGCCAGCCACGTGCAGCTCGACGACCTGCTCCAGCGGGAACTCCGCCAGCCACGCCGCCGGTTTCATGTTGCGGTAGTGTGCCTCCAGCCAAACGTGCGGCAGGTCGAGCAGAAACCCGGCCCCGGTCGCGTCGAAGAAGCGGCGCAGCCACACCGGCTCGGGGAGTTGGCTCGCCTTGACATCGAAGAACCCCGGGATGTTCTCCATCACGAGCGGCTGGTCGAGCCGTGCCTGCAGCGCGTTCGCATTAGCGACGAAGCGGCGCAAGAACTCTTCGGTGTACAGCGGCGGGAACACGTAGTTGATGTTGTAGCGGCCGTCCTCGGTATGCAGGCACTGGAAATGCTCGGCCACCCAGGGGGTGTGGTACAGCTCGGCGAGGGTACGGGCGCGCGCGATGGAGCGCTCGTCCAGCGGCTCCGACAGCTGACCCAGGTAGTCGTGCAGTAGCAGCGTGTAGCGCTGGTGTATCGCCGGCCAATTCGGGTCATGCGGCGCCGGCGGGTCGGCCATCGCCAGGTGGTCGATTCCATCGGCCCGCACCAGCTCCGCTCCGAGGTGCGGGTTGTAAAAGGCGCCGACCATTAAAGGCGCCATCAGCTGTCAGCGATCGGACCCACCAGTCCGTGCTCGGCGAGCTGATCCACGAACACTTTGACCTGCGCGGCGATCATGGGCTGCTCGCCGCGGTCCGTCCACGAGGCGGCGATCGCTTCGTAGCGGGTCTTGCCGTCGAGACGCGACACGATGAACCGCTCGCGCTCGCCCCAAGTCTGGGCGGCGTCGCCCAATTGCGGCATCGCGCGGGCGGGGCGGAAGACGTCGGCGATAACGGCGTCGATGTGCGCGACGGTGTCGGGGGTCAGGGGTCGGGGATCAGCGATGAAGGTTTGGTCCACCTGCGCGCTGTTCTTGGCTCCAACCAGGATCATCCCCACCCCCGGCTGTGCGCGCAGCCAGCCCAATGCCAACCCGATGAGCGATCTCCCTTCCCGTTGTGCGATCGGTCGCAGTCGCTCGATCACGCAGCGCCGCCGCTCGAACTCCTTGCCCTTGAACCAGTAGATCTGGCGGCGGTGATCACCCTCGGGAAACGGGGGCGGCGCGGCGTACTTGCCGGTGAGCAGGCCGGCCGCGAGCGGTCGGTAGGCGAGGAAGGCGAGGCGCCGGTCGCGGCACAGCGGCAGGTCGCGCTCCTCGACGTCGCGGTCGAACAGGTTATACGCGGCTTGATAGGTCGCAAGCGGCGCGATGCGGAGGGCCCGCTCGAGCTGCAGGTGGGTCGCGTTACACAGGCCGAGCGCGAGCGCCTTCCCCGCGACCTGGAGCGTGTGGAACTTCTCGAGCTGCCACTCCCAGCGCTCTAACGCCTCGTGCAACTGGACGACGTCCACGTAGTCGGTATCGAGGCGGCGCAGCGAGGCCTCGAGCGATGCGCGCGGCTCGTCGCGGGGGCCGACCTTGGTGGCGATAGCGACGTCCGCTCGATCGGCGTGGAGCGCGCGACCCAACAACCGCTCCGACTCGCCTCCACCGTAGGTCGGCGCGGTGTCGAAGAAGGTGATGCCGCACTCGACGGCGCGCCGGATCGCCGCCTCGCGCTCGCGCTCGGCTCCCGCCGCCCCCCAGCCGGCACCGCCGACCGCCCACGCTCCGAACCCCAGTCGCGGCTCCGCACCCAGGAAACGCGAAAGGGGCCCGAGATCGGTCCGGGCCCCCTCGTGCA
>Ga0134084_10000149_pt1 | contig 9774 bp, 8 predicted proteins | sample 15_taG_16_FD_94470 | JGI IMG/M metagenome (GOLD analysis project Ga0134084, IMG submission 94470) | Grasslands soil microbial communities from the Angelo Coastal Reserve, California, USA - 15_D_Glu_20cm_2_24_1 metaG | ecosystem: Environmental > Terrestrial > Soil > Grasslands ...
CAGCCGTGAGATAAAGACGTGAAACACGTCCAATCACCTAAGGAGATGCTCACACGCAAAGAGCGGAGAGCCGCAGGGAAGGTTTTGCGGAACAAGTGTTCGAGGAGATCGCATGCGATGTGGAGAGCACCGCGAAATCGCCGAGATCCGATCGAGTTATTGATTCAATCCAGCAAGGACCGCATTCCAAACCTCGTCCCGATCCGGTATGGACGAATGATGCAAAGTCCGTTCGCTTTTTATCGTGGCGCCGCTGCAATTATGGCGGCCGATCTGGCCCTGACGCCAACGGCTGGAATCCGAGTGCAGGCCTGCGGTGGTTGTCATCTGAGGCATTTCGGAGGATTTGGAACCCCGGAGCGACGCATCATTTTTGACATCAACGATTTTGACGAGACGCTTCCGGCGCCGTGGGAATGGGATCTGAAGAGATTAGCCGTCAGCTTTGTCCTCGCCGGACGCAACAACGGTTTCAAGGAAGCGGAATCGCGCAAGGCAGCTCTGCGCTGCATCCAAAGTTACCACGAGCACATGCACTGTTACGCGGAAATAGGCGCTTTGGAAATGTGGTATCAGCGGATGGATAACATGGTCGCGTGTATCAAAAGTAGGAAGTGGAAGAAGATCGTTCAAAAGCAGATCGCCAAAGCCACAACACGTACAGTGGCAGAGTATGATTTTCCAAAACTGGCAAGCGTCAAAAATGGCAAAGTCCGAATCAAAGACAACCCGCCCTTGATTTTTCATCCAAAAGAAGCGGGAGCGGCAGAATACGATCGGCTCGTTAAAGAAGCATTTCTCTGCTATCGAGAAACACTTCCGGATGATCTTAAGGCTCTTGTGAATCGTTACGAAGTCAAAGATGTTGCGATTAAGGTAGTCGGAGTCGGCAGCGTCGGTACCCGCTGTGCCATACTGCTGATGATGGCTGGCGATGACGACCCGCTCTTTCTCCAGGTCAAGGAGGTGCATGAAAGCGTGTTGGAGCCGTATGCCGGAAAAAGTGTTTACCCGAACTGCGGTCAGAGAGTGGTTGTCGGCCAACGGCTGATGCAGGCAGCGAGCGATATATTTCTGGGCTGGACGGAACAATGGGGACGGCATTTTTACGTACGGCAGTTACGCGATATCAAGATCGAACCGCTCGTCGAAATTTTCGATCTGCGTGCACTGGCGGATTATGGTGAATGGTGTGGATGGGCGCTCGCCCGAGCGCATGCCAAGTCGGGAGATGCCGCGACGATCAGCGGATATCTCGGTAACTCCACTAGATTCGATCAGGCGGTTTCAAATTTCGCCATGGCTTACGCCGATCAAAACGAGCGGGATTATCAGGCTTTACTGGAAGCAATTCGTGCCGGTAAAATTGAGGTGCTTCGAGAGTAAACACGGGCACGGCTGCCATAAGCTCGGCGTTGATTTGATAAGTCAATCCCACCAAGAAACTCCGCACTCCGTGAATTTCGCGTTGACATGCTTTCGTGCCTTTGCCTAATCTCGATGGCTGGCGCACGAGCGATTGGCGGGTGAGGCGACCATGAAAAATTTTTTCGGTTCCGATCCTTTCATGCGGCTCGAACTAGAGCAGCGCCTGGCCGCCGGGATCAACCTTCCCGATGCAGAACGCCTCAGCGTTTCCCTCCCTGCTGTTCGCTCGTGCGTCACTGGCACATCTGGCCCCGACCCGCTTGCGCAACGGCTCGTGACCGCCTTCGTTCGACCCGCCGTTCCGATGGGTATGGCCTTGGGGGACGTCGAATTGCGATATTGGAATCGCCGCCTCGCTTTGGCCGGACGCGAACTGTCCCGTGCGGCAACCGCAGTCGCGCGCGTCTGGCTCGACGGTCATCCCGCTCTACAGTGGGCTGGTACCTGCTGGTTCGTCACGGACAAGTGGGCAGTCACCACACGGGCTGTCGCCCAGGAAATTCGTCACCCGGGTGTTAAGGCCCGCGTGGAGCAGGGCGGTCAATCGTTCGCCGTCGTCGATGTTCGCACCCACGACGGTTCGCCGATCAATTCTCTACTGGCGTTCCTGGTCCTTGACGGTGCTCGCCAGTTCATCAATGGCTGGCACACGTCGGAGCGGAGCGGTGGGAAGAGCGGGGCAGTGGCCACCATCGGGTACTCTGCGCGCGACTCGCGGACCGGGGACCCATTGCTCGATCTCGTCTACGAGCGGAGCTTCAACCAGAAGTGCGTCGCCCCTGGACGGCTGTTGAAGTTATCCGACGATGGTTTTTTGACACACGACTGCGCGGCTGTCGGAAACACGGCCGGAGCCGTGATTGTCGATCTCGCAACGGGCCACGTAGTCGGCCTTCACATCAGCGGTGCGCTCGATGGGCCAGGCGTCGGGGTTGCGTGGTCCACGATCGGACAGGCACTGCGCGCGCTGGGCGAACGCACAGTTGTCGCGGCTGCCGAGCTTGGCGCGGACGCGCTGGAAAGACGTGGGCGCAACGCCGAAGACTATGAGGGTCGCCAAGGGTACCGCAGCGATTTTCTGGGGATCGACGTGCCGGCGCCAAAAGCCGGACCAACCATAAAAGACGATGTCAATACGTTCACAGTGGGCGGCAAGGAGACGACACTCCTACCGTACACGCATTTCTCGGTCTGCATGAGCAAGGCCCGACGCATGTGCCGGTTCACGGCGTGCAACGTCGAAGGCGGGGCCCTGCAGGACATCGGCCGCGCGGGTATCCCCTGGCGTTTCGATGCACGATTCGATGAAGAGTTCCAGGCCGGCGACGATCTCTATCGAGATAACGATCTCGATCGTGGACACATGGTGCGCAGACTCGATCCGGTGTGGGGGGACGATCAGGCGGCCCAAGCTGCGAATGAAGACACGTTCCACTTCACGAATTCATGTCCGCAGCACAAAGATCTGAACCAGAAGACATGGAACGATTTGGAAGACTACGTGCTCCGGAACGCGGGGGAGTTTCGACTGAAGATCAACGTCTTCACGGGCCCCGTGTTCCGCGCCGACGATCCCGACTACCGTGACTTCCAGCTTCCGCTCGACTTCTGGAAAGTGGTCGTAATGGTGAAGGACGACGGAACGCTGTCGGCGACTGCCTACACACTGAGTCAACGCGACCTTGTGACAGGGCTCGAATTCGTGTTCAGCGAATTCCGGACCTACCAGATCCGGCTACGTCAGGTCGAGGAGTGGACAGGGCTCGATTTCGGCGAACTGCGCAACTTCGATCCAAAAGACGCGCTCGAGAGCGCGGGCGGCGCAGTCGAAATCAAAGGGCCTCAAGACATTCAGCTCTGACGCAAGATGACCTCTGAGGAATGGGAGGAACTTGCGCTCGCAGTTGCGCTCGCGCTGAAGACGTTCGATTGGCCGCGAAGTGACGCCCTCTGCGAGCGGATCGTGGGCGCAATCCGTAGTGACCCCAGCGGCGCCGCAGCGCCAGTGGGTCGGATATTGAAGCGACTCCGCCGGGCACGACGATTTCAATCGATGGCGCTGCTAGCGGATGCGATGTTCGAGAGTAGTGTCGCGTCGACGGAATCGGGCGTTCAGTACGCGCAGGCGTTAACGGACACACGATCTCTTTCGGCAGCCGAAGCCTTCCTGGACTGGCTCTCGCGGCGCGCCGACGCCGCTTCGATGGCTAGCGAAATAGTTGGCTTGCGAGGCAGGATTGCCAAGCAGCACCATATCAATACGCCGGACGCGCAGATCGATCGCGCGCGTCGCTATCTCGTCGAGTCCGTGCGCTACTACCTCGCTGGATTCGATCTCGACCGCGGCGTGTACTTCTGGCACGGCATCAACGCGGCCGCGCTGATTGCTCGCGCGCATCGCAAAGGGATGCCCGTCGACCAGTTCCCGGCCTCGAAGGCGCTTGCGCGCTCGATTGTGGAGACGGTGACGTCGCCAGGGAAAACTGGCGATCAACACGATGTGTGGAGGATGGGAACGGAGCTCGAAGCCCATATCGCCCTGAACGATTGGGTGCGAGCCGCAGATGCAGCGGTCAGGTATACAGCTGCAGAAGAGGCGGATGCCTTCCAAATCGCCAGTACGCTTCGCCAGTTGACCGAGGTCTGGGAACTGACGAGCAATGCGCTGCCAGGATCTCAGGTTCTTCCGATGTTGCGCGCGGCGCTTCTTGCTCGAGAAGGTGGCGGCTTTCGTCTGGAGCCACATCAAGTCGCCGCGGATCTCAAGGGATCTGCCGGCCTCGAGAAGGTCTTCGGCGCAGGCCAGTTTAAGACCGTAAAGTGGTATCAGCACGGTCTGGACTGCTGCGAGTCCATCGCCAGAATCGAAACATCTGAAGGAAACTCGGAGGGCACTGGTTGGGTGTGTCGGGCGGATGCACTATTCGGCAACGGATCCGACAAGTTGCTGCTCGTCACAAACTCACATGTAGTGAACGCCGAGGGCGGCGAAGGCGCCTTGAGATTCGACAAGGCTGCGGTGAGGTTCGAGATTAGTGGTCACGTCTCTCGCTGCTCCTCCATCGTGTGGTCATCACCGATCAAGGAGTGCGACGCCACGATCGTCGAGCTCGACTCGCTGCCTCCCAAAGTTGCCGGCCTCTCGCTGTCAGACGAAGCGCTGGCGATGCGGCCGCCAACTGAAAGGGCTCGGCGGCTCTACATCATCGGCTACGCCGGCGGACGCGGGCTTTCCTTCTCCTTCGACGACAACGTCATGATTGCGTGCAGCGATCGCCGCGTACACTACCGGACGCCGACCGAAGGAGGGAGCTCTGGCAGTCCGGTGTTCAACGAAGACAGCTGGGACGTCGTCGCGCTGCATCATGCGGGTAAGGCGAAAATGCCAAAGCTCGATGACCCCGCGTCGTTTTGTGAAGCGAACGAGGGCATTCCGATAGCGGCGATCCGCGCTGCGATTCGAGCGAAGGCGTAAACACAACCTCGACAGGTGAAGAAAGCATTGAAGCCAACCCGGTCCGATTTCTCTCCGCTGTCACCTGGGTGGTGCTTGGAGGACTTGTCTTCATTACTCTGTCGTTCAATTTGTCGATTCAAGCAGACCGATCACGCGCATGCAGATTTGCCCAATTGGAACCTAACCAATCGCTCGAGCAGCTGCAGAGAGCGGATAATAACGTAAGTGAGCTCATGGGACCGACAAGTACGGTGGAACTTCGGTGAGCGCCTTAGCAGACGAAATAAACGTCTTTGGAAGGTTTTTTGGGATATATGCGAGGTCAGGCGCGCGAATCCGCAATAGCGCAGCTTGATCAATCAGGGCGCCGGAACGGATCTCCCGGTAGCGCCCAAAATTGCAGCGTGGGTAACGAATCTTTAATTGCGGGCAATACGTGAGTTTTGGCCAAATTTCTCCAAGATACCAGGTTGCAGGTTCAAACGAACTGTTTATCGGTTCGGCCCAAGCTTGGGGAGGCTTTTCGGCAACAAGCGCGTTCAATTTTTCTGCATCGAAATATAGACCAGCAGTCGCTGCTTGCACTTGCATCCATTGGAACGAATTCCACCATAGTCGACCGCGTTCTGGTGGACCACCCCCACCAATGTCGGAATGCACGCCAGGAAACCACAACTCAAGGACGTCTTGTGTGGGCGCCGGTCGAAACAAATTCTGGCGAAAGAATGCACGACGTTCGTCTATAGCGACAGCGTGGCGGACGTGTTTAACGCTCGGATTATACGCGGTAAAAGGGAAATGCTTGGGATCCCATATCCACCCAACGGATGACACCGTGTCCCAAACGCCCAAAAAATGCACTTGAAATCGTCGTTCTTCGTCCCCTGGTGTGATCTCGCGTGCGAATGTGTGGCGAAAATCATCGCACAACTGTTTCCATTTGTTAGAATCGACCGCGGTAGATTGATGGCTCCGTGTTTCGGTAATGCGACGAAAATATTTCATCGCGTACGGAATCAAATTGTAGTTCCCTCGAGGAAGCAGACCGAGTTGGTGGAGAAAGCCGGCTAGAACTCTCGCCGTGTAAGCGCCTCTACTAAAACCGAACAGGAACACTCGATCGTTGGGCTCCCAAAAATCAACTAGGTAGGTGTAGGCTTGGATGATCTTGCGCGAAAGACCCAAGCCGAACGCGAGACCAAACCATCGCGTAAGCGTCTTAAGCACCGGAATGAGGGCGCCAGGTTCGGGAAGAGTGCCGACGCCGGGATCATAGTACAAGCGTTGCTTTTTCGAACGGTCGCGGTCCAATACCTGAATCAAGCGAATAACGTTCGTCGGCTCGCGACCAAACTCGTAATTTGTACCATCAAAACAAACAACCAGATTCCGACCTTCAGAAGCGGTCTCATTCATGTTAGGGATGCTTGAGTCGTACCGAAAGAGGCCATCCGTCGCAAGAACAAACCCGCGTTGGCACCTTGAATCAGATCTTTCGGCGCGATCCTATTGATTCGCCTTCAAAAGCAAAACGGGGAACGCGGACTCCTGACATCAGCCCCTTTTCGCATCAAGCTTTACAAGGGTTTCGCTTTACTTTATCTAGGGCGTAACTGATTCTCGTGTTCGCCCTGAAAGGTCGAACCAATTCGTTACGGCATAGGAAAAATGATTTCCCCTCAGGACTACATCGAGCAGCGGATAAACGATCAGATCGGGTGGTATGACCGTAAGAGCATCACGAATAAACGCTGGTTCAAGCGGCTGCGTTTTGCTGAGATCGTCGCCGCAGCGACAATTCCATTCCTGTCTGGCTTTGCAGCTAAGTCCTTCCCGGTCGAGATTGCGATCGGTGCTTTGGGCGTTTTTGTTGCTGTAATCGCGTCGCTGCTGGGTTTGCTACAACTTCAGGTACATTGGATTGAGTATCGAGGCACAGCGGAATCGCTCAAGAAGGAGAAATTTTTGTTTCTGACCCAAACGGCACCTTATGACAAGGACGATGCCTTCCATCTTCTCGTTCAACGTGTCGAAGCTTTGTTGTCAAAGGAAAACACTGACTGGGTGCAATCGATGACGAAACCACCTAAAGCAGAGGAGCCTGCTTCGAAGCAATCATAGCTGAAGGTTTTGCGGTGCGTTCGCGGACTGGAAAAGTACAGGGAAAAAGTTCAATGATGCCATTCGCCAGGTGAAGCGATCGTGAATTGGCGGTCAAGGCGAAACTGGATTGAGATAGAAGCTAGATATACAAGCAATTAGTTCCGCGCCTAATCAAATCCGTGAACTACCACGCCCTCTGCTTTGTCGACATGCCGTTTGGCCAGAAGCCGGATCTCAAAAGTGGAGTAGTCGTCGATTTCGATCAAATCTACAACGATGCGATCAAACCGGCGATCGAGGAGTGCGGGCTGGAGGCGTTGCGTGGGGATGAAGAGCGCACGGGGGGGATCATTCACGGGGCGATGTTTGCGCGACTACTGCTAGCGGAGTTTGTCGTCGCCGATCTCACACTTGCCAACCCAAATGTCTTTTATGAGCTCGGAATTCGGCACGCAGCAAAGCCTTACACAACAGTGCCGATTTTTGCCAATGTCAGCGCGCTGCCTTTCGATGTCGCGCTGGTTCGCGCTGTTGGTTACCAGCTTAAGAAGGGGAAACTGACCAAGGGAACGGCGCAAAAGCTTAAATCCCAGCTCGCAAAACGCTTGGGCGACGCCATCAGCGGCGCCGCGACACATGACAGCCCGCTTTTTCAACTGATCCCGAAATTCCCTGGGATCGATTTGCCCGAAGCGGTGACTGAAGCATTCAAGGATCGCATTCGGCAGGCGGAAGAATTTCGCGAGATGCTTTCGTCCGCCCGAGCGCAGCCTGTGCGTGAAAGACGTGAAGCGCTCTTGAAAATTCGGAGCGACCTGGGCGATCTCAAAACGGTCCAGCGATCGGTACTGATCGAGTTGATGTCTTCCTTTCGCGATGCTGAAGCGTTTGAGGAATTGGTTGAGCTTTACAACAGTTTTCCTGCTCCCGTGAAGGAGTATGTTATCGTCAAGCAGCAATTCGCATTGGCGCTTAACCGTCGGAATCAACCGGACGATCGCGAGAAGGCACTAAGGATCCTCGACGAGCTGCTGAAGGATCGCGGCCACGATTCGGAGACGCTTGGGATTAAGGGTCGTATTCACAAAGACACCTATAAAGAGGCTGTGCAGACGGGAAGGATCACGGCTGCCGCGGCACTAGACAATGCGATTGACGCCTACACCAAAGGGTTCGAAGCCGATCCGCGCGATTACTACCCGGGCGTAAATGCAATTAACCTGCTGATGCAGAAAGATGACACGGAGGCGCTGAAAGAAGTTGCGCGTCTACTGCCCTTGGTGAGTTTCGCCGTTGAGCGTCGTGGCGGCGCGAGCTCTGGCAATTACTGGGATCTAGCCACGGTGCTCGAGCTTGCTTGTATTGGTGACGATTGGGCGACCGCAAATCAAGTGCTCCCCAAAGTGATCCTTGCCGCAACGAACTCTTTTGAGACGGCAACGACCGTCGCCAATTTGCGTTTACTTAAAAAAGCACTCGAGCGAACGGCACGCGAAGTCGCGAAACTTAATGGAATTCTCGACGAACTTTCAATACGCGACATTGAGTTGCGGGGTGGGGAAAAAACTCAACCCGGCGTACAGAAATCATGAGAAAAAATACGATTACTTTCGATAACGGGAATCACGCCGTCGTCGTCACCGCGGGGCGGGACGCAGATGCGCAGACCATTTTGAAAACACTCGACATTGCCCAGCCGCAAGCGCTGATAATGGTGTTTGGCGGCGCGAAGGGACTTGACGCTTCGCGGAAGGCTCGTCTCGTCGAGGTGTTCACTAATGCAATCGCCCCCGCGGCTGCCGAGTTGGGCGCCCTAGTGATGGACGGCGGCACTCAATCCGGCGTGATGGCGATGATGGGCGAAGCGCTCGCCAAAGGCGGACGACGATCTCAGTTGCTTGGAATCGCGCCGGCTGGAAAAGTCATTTACCCAGGTGGTCGGAGCGACGCAAACATCGCGGAGGGTGCGCTACTCGAACCGAATCACTCCCATTTCGTCTTGGTGGAAAGCGATGAGTGGGGCGGCGAAAGCGGCACGATGTTCAAGGTCGCAAAGGCATTGAATGTGCCGGTAGCGACGATGCTCATCAACGGCGGCCAGATCGCAGCGAGCGAGGCGCTACAAAGCGTCCGCAACGGGTGGCAACTGTTTGTGATCGAAGGCAGCGGAAGGTTTGCGGACGAGCTGAGCGCGGCTGTACGCGATGGTCAGGTTACAAAATCCGTCGAAGTTAGTGAGATCGCGCGCTCCGGTCGCGTCACGTTATTTCCTGTCGACGACCCCGCTAAAAAATTAAGAGACGAGCTGAGCCGGCTACTAAGCTAGTGATGTAATGATTTCCGGAACCGATGTCGCAGCAGATTTCGCGTACGCGATAATTTCCGGACGATACTCAAAACGCATCGTATCAAAAGCCGCCATTTGCCGCCCCAGATGAAATCGTGGCGCTCGAGCGTCTCGATTATTTCCGATGACAATGAGTTACCGCGACAAAATCGATAAGATTGGTCCGCGGAAACTGCTTGCGTGCGACGGTGGCGGCATTCGCGGAATTATCAGCATCGAAGTTCTCGCGCGGATAGAATCGGAGCTGCGCAAGAGCAGCGGGAATCCAAAGCTCGTCCTCGCCGACTACTTTGACTATGTCGCCGGCACAAGCACGGGAGCGATTATCGCGACGCTCATCGCGCTCGGATACAGCATCGATGAGACACGGGATTTCTATCTTCGGAGCGGCACGGAGATGTTTCATAAGGCGCGCCTATGGGAGCGCTTTCGTACGAAG
>Ga0134084_10000153_pt1 | contig 9660 bp, 10 predicted proteins | sample 15_taG_16_FD_94470 | JGI IMG/M metagenome (GOLD analysis project Ga0134084, IMG submission 94470) | Grasslands soil microbial communities from the Angelo Coastal Reserve, California, USA - 15_D_Glu_20cm_2_24_1 metaG | ecosystem: Environmental > Terrestrial > Soil > Grasslands ...
CGATCATAGTGGCGTCGATCTAATTAGTGACGTGCTGCCATTTGGTCCGCTGTGGTATGCCGGGCCAAACGCAATCAGCAATGCAATCAAGTACGCAAAGTCTTCCAGTCGTTCGCATGACGCTGTCATTCGCGTTTACGACGATGCTGGCAACGTGATTGAAACGCAAGAGCACGCGGGCGAGTTCAAGGAGTGGTGAGTTCGCTTGACCCCTGATTCTGACCCCGCCAGAATCAAACTCAAGCGGTGAAGGCGACCAACATGCTGAAGCGATCACACCTAACGACCACCTCGATTGCGTTGCTGGCTTTCGGCATCGCTGGCTGCCTCGTGTTCGCGGTTGTGGGTGAACTGCTCGCCAGAGTCATCCAGTATGATGTCTTTAAGCTTCTCGCTCAGTTCTTCATCGTCACGGTACTGGGGGCGGCAGCAACGATGGTCTATGCCGACCACAGCTGGGCGAGGGAGAAGCGGGAGCAAAAGCGCGAGATCCTGCGAGAGACGTTGCGGCAACTCATCGAAGTGTATAAACGAATGCAAGCGGGTCCGGCGCCTCTTGCGAGCGAAGGCAATCTGCACAGACCAGTCGGAGAAGAAATTTGTCAGGCGGGATCGGTACGATGTCCTGCTCGAGCGGCTCAACGACGCCCAGCTGCGTCTTGAGTTCTACAAATGATATGTGAAGTGGAATGCCGATCTTTTCGAAGAGGCCGTCGGCGTGGCGGAGCATCTTGAGAAGGCGAAGGAATCCCTGAATTGTGTCGTCGCTGAATGGGAGAAAGCCACGGAAGAGTGCTCAAGCGCCGAATCCACGTATGCCCTTAAGGAACTTCCCAAGCTTAAGGAGCTCATCGTGTCGGCGAAGGAGGGTTTTGTGCCCTGCGTGGCAGTTCCTGTCGAAATGGTCCTGCAATCTCTTGCAGATGCTATCATTGGAAGGAAACGGAGCCCCTACTTGGCGCTGGGAGCGGACCGGCGGTGAGCCCCGTGTACTCGTGGCTAACGAACTTTTCAAACCGCTCGACGCGGGCGTTCTTTTCACCGGTCTTTCGGGAACCGGCAAGACGATAGCAGCGGAAGTCCTCGCGAGAATATCAGCTCCAGACCCGTTCTTGCCGGATTACACTGCCATCACGAGGACCCCCAAGCCGAAACAGACTAACCGTGCCGCAAACGCCCATTTGATTGTTTCGCTCCGTATTGCGCCTGTGGCGTGCAACTTCAAGAAGCCATTCGTGGGCCTCCGTTGCGATCCGCTTCGCAGCGACCATCATCCGTCTTTCAAAAACCGATCTAGCTCCGCAATTGAAATTAGAATGTGGCGCAGTGCGCAGTTCGGTTTGGTCAGTCTGCGGTGAACTAGCCGGCGGACCGATATTGGGAATAAGCTGAGAAGCCGAATGGTACCCTGGCGACCTCAGCAATTGGTAGAAAACTTTCAGGCAAATATGATTGCTACAATCGGCGTCGATAGAGGGCTCATTGACGCGCTCGTGCATTGCAGCGGCTCTTTACTTTTTGACACTTGGACTAGGTTCGTTTCGCCCGCAACTCCGTAAACAGAGCGGTCTTTACTCAAAACAATTTGACCGGTTTGTAACGAGTCCAATCAGGGCAGATGCTCGTTTCGATCAGGTCGCAATAGGCGACAATTCTCTTCAAAGAAGTGATTCAAAGTCATCTGCCTCTTATTCACTTTCGACGTGCTTACAACACAGGGATGCCGAACACGCTACCGATTGTGTTAGCTCCACAGGTAGAGTGGGGGACTCGCAATTCGAAGCTGGTCATTCGCGGTCGGTTTGATAAAAACTTGCGGTGGTAGATCGCCTCAATGGCATTGCTATCCGCGTCATTTTCTCAAATTATCCTGACTTGATCTGACGTGCTCAACGCTAGGTAAATCGAGGAAATTTCACCATCTCACGTACGCTCAAATAATGCCGAAAATTTTCCGCCAGTGGATAAAATCCGAGGCCGAAGAAACTCGCTAAACCCCGATCAACTATGACCATTTTCCATATATTTTCTAAGCGCCAAAAAAAACTTCGGGAAAAAGTCCCAGACGTTTACGAGTACGCAAAAATCCCCAAGCCTCTGAGAGTTCAGATCGTGCATATCTGGCAAGACACAATCGGCGATTCACATGATTACGATCGAGGATCCGGCGTAAAAGGCACCTACAAGTTGATCGTCGATACATTGCGTCGCGAGTATGGAGTGTTCTCGCTTGGCGCTGGTCACCCCTATTTCAAGCATATGAGCGAACTGGAGAACTTTTTACTCACGGAGCAAGACACTGAGAAAGTGCTCGATGCCGTAGAACTTTCTTTTCGTATTATTGATAAGGTCACTCGTAACCACGGCTATCTCGGTCGACCTAATTCATCCGAACTAGCGGATGGAGCTATCCAAGAACTAAACGCAAGGTTCAAAGAACATTCTATCGGCTTTCAGTACGTCGCAGGCAATGTGATCCGTGTGGACTCCGAGCTATTACACACCGAAGTCGTCAAGCCCGCGCTCACGCTGCTCCGACGCCCCGGATACGCGGGAGCACAAGCCGAGTTTCTAAAGGCTCATGAACACTACCGCGACGGAAACACGAAGGAGGCGCTATCTGAATGTCTTAAAGCTTTTGAGAGCACAATGATCGATTTGCGACAAGCGCGGTTGGAAGTACGACGCAAGGGCCACGAGCAAAACTTTGATTGAGATTTGCTTCAAGAATGGCCTGATTCCGGCATTTTGGACCCAACACTTTTCCAGTCTCCGCGCAATGCTAGGGCGAGTGATGGTCACCGGCTGGCTCTTTTACGATTCGATGCATGAAAGCAATGCGGCGAATACGAATCCGCATGGCAAAGACATCTGGCGCGCGACTTGCGAAGAAATTCACCGTGTCAGCGGGATTAAATTTCTCCATTGATATCTACCAGCACGTCACCCGTGGTTCCTGTTCGGCACCGTGCGTCAGCGTGCGATCTCCACAAGCACTGGGTTAGGCAACGCGTCGCTGCCCGCGTCCATGTTTAATCTTTTGACGTGATTTAGGACAAAGGGCCTCAGGCGGCCATGCGGGTAAATGAGTTTAGGATTACGCTAAGAGCAACTTGAACGGATGCGGGAGTTTTGCGAGGCTCCAGCAAAAGGCAATACAAGCCGATTGATTTCACAAAATGCAATTCAACGCGTAAGAACCTTGCTTTGTGTCTTTATCACAGCCCATGAACGGGTGTTGCCCCGCAAAAGAGGCTGGTCATTTCCATAGAGTAGGGTCTATTGTCTCTCGTCCGCGAATCAGCGCACTGTCGCAATGAAAACCAACCAACTAATTTTCACTGTGCTGGCCAGCTTTTGGCTAGCGAGTCATGCGTCTTCTAGCCAGAGTGAGCAACAGGACATCAACGAGATCAAACCCGGCATTACGACCGAAACCGATCTTGCCCGCAGGTTTGGCCCTCCCGACACGCGTGTAGTCGACACACGGGGCGATCGCTTGCTCCATTGGACAAAGTTGGGTGCCCCACCGCTTCGAGGCTACTTACCAATTATCGGCCCATGGCTTGGCGTGGCGGACGTATCCTGGCTGGATCTTTGGGTGCAGGTCAGAGCAAACGGAAGAGTCGATCATTACATGTGCAAAATTCATCAACGCTGTCATGGCCATGTTTGCGCGGCTTTCCCCGATTAACGCAATCGAATCGCTGCCTCAAGTTCCACAAATACACTTGAAGGTGGTAACTCGCCGCTTCCACGTGTGCGCGTGTGCACCGCCGGATGCCGTATGCTTTCCACTACTCGAAGCAGGCTTGGATGATTGGGCGTGGTTTTTTTTTGTGTCACCGCGGACCGCACACGCAAGTGCAAAGCTACAAATTAAAACAAAAAATATTCTCACGTTTCGGATTGTGCTTCTTTTGCTCTACATGCGGCGATGATGAAATGATGCGAACGAGCGCGATGACGCACGAGCCGTTCGCTCTCCAAACTCCATTTCGGTTCTACGATAATGACGGAACCAAGTTCCCGAAAACCTGGCCCTGGCTGCTGCGTAGGCCTGCGCAATCACAGCTTTCGATCTGCTTCGTCAAACGCAATCGTGCGTAACTTGCCAGTCGAACCTAGGACGCGAATCTCCCCCGTTCGAAAGCAAGCTCGGGTTTCCGCATAGCCGATGGCCTGACGCTTCTGCCGGAACACCGGCTCAACGCCCGGAGCTTCAAAAACTTTCCAGCCCCAATGATAGGTCTGATTTCAATTAGTGTCATTTCGTGCGGGCGGCGCTTGTCAGAATATAAGTGGAAATGTTTTGCAAGAGTTCAAGAAACGCAGTCAGCCTATCATCAGAGCGCGCGACGAAATCCTTTCCGTCACCGCAGTGCGCATCGACAACAAAGATGGTCCGCCTGTTGGAATTACCCACTGCTTAACGACAATGTTAAGATCCGCTAGTGTGCCGACGAGGATAAACAACCCAGTGAAATATTCAGGCAATACTGGCGGCGCTGCCGTCCCCAACAAAGCGAACAGTGCGCGGTTCACAGCACCACGTCTTAGCAGGCTGTGGATTCGGGCGAAAGATTTTTCGACTGGAAGCTATTCGCGCATTTTGCAATTTCATCGTGCCAAATGCGGGACTGGGAAAAAATCGCCGATAAGCTCAGTAAGGACGGTTGGACTTGGGGCTCCGTTGCAACGATCGATTCCGACGGTAGAACCATTTTTGTTGTTGACGCACACCGCGACGACGGGAAGGGCAGGAAATCAAAACAAAGGATATACAGAACCCGTAGAACAGTTGTCAGTACGTCGAAGTTGGCCCCTTCTCTGCGTGGTACGGCTTGTGGGCTTGGTAGAGCGCCAATCGGCTTTTTCCGCCTGTGGTGTTTTTTTCGGAGAGGTTTGGAGTTTCGAGGAATTTCGTTTCCCATTTAATGGCCTGCTTGAAATCTCCCGCTTCGGCATAGGCGGCAGCCAGCGTGTCCAGGAAAGCTGGATCTTTCGACAGTTCCCAGGCCTTGATTGCATAGTTTATAGCTTTCTTGCCGTCGCGGAAACTGACTTGCGGACATGTCCCAAGAAGCCATGCGAAGCCATTGTAGGGGAGCGCGTATTTTGGGTCGAGCCGGATGGCTTCGTCGTAGTCGGCAATGGCCTTGTCGTAATCGCCCTTGTCGTGGTAGGCGGCGCCACGGATCTCGTAAGCTTTCGCGCCTTTTGGATCGAGCCGGATGGCTTCGTCGTAGTCGGCAATAGCCTTGTCGTAGTCACCCTTGCGTTCATAGGCGCAGCCACGGTAAATGTAGGCGAACACGTCTTTTGGGTCGAGTCGGATAACTTCGTCGTAATCGGCAATGGCCTTGTCGTACTCAGCACTGGCCTCATCGCTGTCACCTAGCGAATAATGGCAATATGCAGCGAACAACTGGAGGTCGGCAAGTTCCTTTGGTAAAGCTCCCTGGCGCCCTAGCGCGGCTTTGAAATGCAGCAAGGCCTCTCCGTAGTTGGATTGAAGAAGGAATGCATAGCCAGCAGCGAAATGTATCAAATAGAACGGTTCGTCCACAAGTTCCTTTGGCAAATGCAACTCAGTGATGCTCTTGTCATGGGTCCGTTCGCGCACAGCGCGCCAGCCTTTCGGCGCAGCCATAACAGTGATGCGCGGGTAGAATTGTTTCTCGCCGATTTTTCGTCCCCAGATGACAATCGTTGCATTGAGCCGCTCCCCAATAGCCCAGGCGCGTTCGTGCGCTGCCTTGAGACCGTCATTCTCGTTGAGGATGTCGCTGCTCGCATGCACTTCAATCTGCTGCCCCGTCTCTTCTTTTTGTAGTTCCGCATTTAGCTTCTCAACGAGAGCGCCTTGTAACGAATTGAGCGGATCGTCCCCCACGAGGCGCGTAACTAGGACGCCAGTAAGATTTTTTGAAAAGCCCTGTTCTTGTAGGAAAAAGAAATGGTTCATCAAGATGACGGCTCCCGCGAGGGCGGCGATAAGGAGCCCACTGCCAAGCTGCCTGCGCAGCATCTTTTTCTTGCCTGTGGTTGTCGTCCCGATCCCACCACCAGCAAACGTATCCCGCGGTCAGAAAGCCTAACGCAATCCAGAAATCCGAGACCGGAAGCTTGTCTAAGTAATTACATCGTGGATCGCGCCAAATTTCTCCCTTGCAGCGCGGCAGACTTCACCTGCGCTCCAGTGGTAGCGACTAAAGATCGGATAACGCCACCAGACCCACGTATCGAGTTCTGTAACAGGTCGCTCGCCTCTCTCTGCGATACGCGCCGCCATTTTGAGAATCTTGACCCATTGCGGCTTGGTCCAGCGCCGAAAATCGTCGATGACCTCCGCGATGAACCGATCTGATATGCCATCAAACACTGTCGGCAGCGCAGCAATAAGACTGGCATAGATGGTTTGCCGCCTCGCTCCCTCATCGTGGCGATCCCATGCAGCAGGCTTGGTGCGGAATTTTCTCCAAAAAATCCAACTCTCTTGTGCCTCTATCCACGAAGCTAACGAATCAAGCCGAAAGAGGAGCTCAATCACAAAGGCGGCGACTTGAGTTTTCGTCTGACGCATTGAATGATGAAACTCTGGAGAAAGCCCGAGCGCTCTCAATTCTGCGTAATGCTGCTGTCGCGCGTCGTTATAGCTGAGCTGATCTTGCCAAGGAGAACCGCAAAACAACCAGTAGGCCATCATGTCGCACTCCGGTAGCCTGGGTGATGGCCCAAACTCGGCATACAAATTTTCAATCAATCTGCGGTTTTGAAGACGTCGGCGATCGGCTACGTGATTCAAGCAATCGTCCGCCAGCTGCTCGCGTAATGTAAAGATGGCGACCCGCCAAGGTTCAGTTATTCGCTCACGTTCATGAGCGAGCCAGGCTGGTCCTCGTTTTAGCCGCTGCGGGAGGCGCTTTTTCTTTGCCACCAAAAAAGTTGATCATGATCAATGATGGCTGCAAATCTCGATGATCTGAAATTCTAGGCGATCGCAGTTCGTGCCTGAATCAATTCGGAATAAGATCGCGCATTCCGATCGTGCGCAATTGACGATTCTGTAAGCGATAGGCATACCACATCTGCGTCGTCTGCACGTCTCGATGTCGGAGAAAATCACGCACTTCGAAGATCGTGGCGCCCAAGTCGAGCAGCCGAGATCCGGCATATCGACGCAGTTCGTAGCTGGTTTTTGTTCGGTCTTTGATCCACTGGGCCACCCATTTCGAATGCCGACGATAAACGGCATCGTGTCTTTCAGTCTGATTTACGCCTGGCACCAGGTAGCCGTCGGTGCACAAAGGTTGGAACCTAAGTATCTCTTTGAAAACATCAGGAGCCATCGGCACCCACCCTTCACACCCTTTCGGAAAAAAATCTTCCTCGAGTCGATCCACGATCCCGATGCTTCCATCGCTGATCCAGTGCACACGAGCATTCACAATCTCAATGTTGCGCAGCCCCAAACGCGAAAACAAAAGGTGCGCTACATACGCGCCGGGATCTTTCTTTGCCAGGGTGGGCGCTGCGGCATTCATCGCGGTGAGCGCTTTCATATCGAGCGGGCGAGGCAATGAGCGGTGTGGAGTCTCGACAGTTTCGCCCCGGAAACCGCTCAAATCGGGTAACTTCATTCCCTCATAAAACTTCATCTTTCGCAAAGCCACGATTGATCGTGCCTGGCGGACGTAGCTCGCCGTAGACGTACGGACACGCTGGATTACTACTGCTCGCGTCGCGGGTGTAGCGCGCTTTTCAGCAGAGTCGACCTGTCGCTTTTCGAATTCGCGAATCAAATTCGCGGTCAGTACAGCCATTGATTTCTGATCAGGATCGCCACCATGAACGGTCCTTACGATCATTCGGAGCGAACGGACATTACTGCGAATGGTGGCGCGTCGCTGCGAAGCATTCCGTTCGTACCTGGCGATGAGTTCGCCGATTTTCACATTGTCGTTGCGCAGTTTTAGCCGATCTGCGCCTCGACCCGCATCGGCCCAAAAGGATTCAATTATTTTTGCGGCAATGCGTTTTGCCGGACCAATCTCCTTCGCCCCTGTATTTCGGAAAATCCGGCGCGTGCCGTTGATCCCAGGTGCGGTGAATCGAACATGCCAATCGTTTCGACCTGGGCGCGGCGGGTTCAGGTAAAACTTCCGCGTTGTGCAGCGAACGCGGATGAGTAATTTCCGGTCTTTGATGGCGCTAATGCTAACACAATGCTGTATTTTGTGCTACCAATTTGCTACCAATTTTGGTACGCACGAAAGTACACGTTCGTACAGCATTTGCCTGGGAAACAGCTATTTGCACCGTTAGCTCAATTGGCAGAGCAAGTGACTCTTAATCACTGGGTTGCAGGTTCGATTCCTGCACGGTGCACAATATTCGCTTAATCGACGTATCGCTGCGCGATCGGCATTTTGCGGCCAACGCCGAAGGCGCGGCTTGTTACTTTTAATCCAGGCGCGGATTGCTCCCGCTTGTATTCGTTAAGATCAATTCGGCGCTGCACCCATCGCACGGTTTTTTCATTAAACCCGCGCGCGATAATGTCACGTGCACTCAGGTTTTCTTCCACGTAGAGCTGCAGAATCTTGTCGAGGATCTCGTACGGCGGCAATGTGTCCTGGTCTTTTTGGTTTGGTTTCAACTCCGCGCTGGGCGCTTTTTCAATTGTTGATTCCGGAATGATTTGTCGTTTTGCGCCTGATCGCGCTGAATAATCGGAATTGATCCAGCGCGCAAGTTCATAAACCATCGTTTTCGGGACATCGCTGATTACGGCAAGACCGCCCGCCATATCGCCATAAAGGGTGCAATATCCGACAGCCAGTTCGCTCTTGTTTCCGGTAGTCAGTAAGAGATGACCGAACTTGTTTGAGAGCGCCATCAATGTCATCGCCCGCAAACGCGGCTGCATATTTTCCTCCGTCTCGTTTTCAGGTAGTCCCTTGAAAATTTCTTTGAACTGCGCTTTGAAATCTCTGAACGCGTCCGTGATCGGAATCTCGAAGAACTTTATTCCGAGGTTTCGCGCGAGCGCGCGCGCGTCGTCGATGCTGCCACGGGACGAGTACGGGCTAGGCATGGAGACTCCAGTCACGTTCTCAGCTCCCAGCGCATCCATCGCAATGACGGCTGTGACCGCGGAATCGACTCCACCACTCAGTCCGATCACCGCGGAATGGAAATTGCACTTGCGGAAATAATCGCGAACACCCAGAGAAAGCGCGGCAAAAAGTTGTTCCGGCGTTTTGCCCTCATGAAATTCAATCGCGTCGGTCGAATCTGTATCGACGACTTTCGCATCTTCGCGAAATGCTGCCAGTTGCGCGATCAAATTGCCCGAAGCATTCACGGCAATCGAGTTTCCATCGAAGATCAGCTGATCGTTCCCGCCTACAACGTTGCAGTAACAGATTGGCCGTTGATGCGTACGCGCTTGCGCGGCGATCATCTCAAATCGGCACGCAGGCGCACCTAACCGGAACGGTGACGCGCTTAGATTTACGATGATCTCCGCGTTCTGCTCCACGAGATTGCGCACGGGTTCGATGTCGTAAAGCGGCCGCGGCAGATAATCGTCCGTCCAGATATCTTCGCAGATGGTCACTCCAATTTTCCTCCCATGCACATCAAATGGCACAA
>Ga0134084_10000154_pt1 | contig 9623 bp, 10 predicted proteins | sample 15_taG_16_FD_94470 | JGI IMG/M metagenome (GOLD analysis project Ga0134084, IMG submission 94470) | Grasslands soil microbial communities from the Angelo Coastal Reserve, California, USA - 15_D_Glu_20cm_2_24_1 metaG | ecosystem: Environmental > Terrestrial > Soil > Grasslands ...
ACTGGGTGTGGCTGCACGACGCGACCGAGGGCGTCCTGTGGAGCGGGCCCGACACGCCTCTGTTCACGCTGAACGACGTCTTCCGCGGAGTCTGGCGGCGTCGCATCGAGCCGGACGGCACGCTGTTCGCCTACGCGATGAACAACTACTGGCACACGAACTACGCGGCGCGTCAGGGCGGCGAGTACGCGTGCCGCTTCCGGATCTCGCTGCTCGCGCCGTCCCCCGCCGGGGATGCCGCCGAGCCGGTGCGGCGCGGCTGGGCGGCGTGCGACCCGCTGTACGTGAGCCCGCCCTACGCGAACCCGGGCGCCGGGCCGCTCCTCGCGCAGGACGCCGCGCTGTCCATCAAGGACACGGGCGTCCTCGTGCTGGGCGCGAAGCCGGCGGACGACGGTGAGGGGGCAGTCGTCAAGCTGCTCGACGTCACGGGCACAGCCCGCAGCGTGGCGGTCGGACCCGCGGCGTTCGAATTCCGCGAGGCGCGTCGCATCAACTTGGTCGAGATGAACAGCGCGGCGATCGCGGTCGGGCCCGACCGCCGCGTGACGCTCGAGCTCCCCGCCCGCGGGGTCGCCGCCGCGCGACTCTTTACACCGCGGGAGGCGGCCGGTTAACTATGGAGCCATGAACAAGCCGACCACGCTGGGCGAACTGAAACACACCGAGTGGGCGAGCGACGCCCGCATCCATCGCACGGTGAAGGACGAGATGCGGGAGAACCTGATCTGTCTGCTCGAGAACGGCTCTCCCTTGTTTCCCGGCATCGTGGGCTACGAGGACACCGTGATCCCGCAGCTCGTGAACGCGATCCTCTCCCGCCACAACTTCATCCTGCTCGGGCTGCGCGGGCAGGCGAAGAGCCGCATCCTGCGTCAGCTGGTGACGTTGCTCGACGAAGAGGTCCCCATCCTCGCCGGCAGCGAAGTGAACGACAACCCGTTCGCGCCGATCTCGAAGTTCGGCCGCGAGCTCGTGACCGAACGAGCCGAGCAGGCGCCGGTCGCGTGGCTGCCGCGCGACGCGCGCTTCGTCGAGAAGCTCGCGACCCCCGACGTCACCATCGCCGATATCATCGGCGACGTGGACCCCATCAAGGCGGCGCGGGGGGGGCATCTGCTCTCCGACGAGCTGACCATGCATTTCGGGCTGCTGCCGCGTGCCAATCGCGGGATCTTCGCGATCAATGAGCTCCCCGACTTGGCCGGCAAAATCCAGGTGGGGCTCTTCAACATCATGCAGGAGGGCGACGTTCAGGTGAAAGGCTACCCGGTGCGCCTGAACCTCGATGTAGCGCTCGTCTTCACCGCCAACCCCGAAGACTACACGGCCCGCGGCAAGATCATCACGCCGCTCAAGGACCGGATCGGCTCCGAGATCCTCACGCACTACCCGTACACCATCGAGCTGGGCGCGGCGATCACCCGCCAGGAGTCGTGGCTCGAGCGGAACGGCCGGCCGCTTCGGCTCCCCGACTTCATCGCCGAGCTGATCGAGCGCATCGCGTTCGAGGCGCGCGAGGACAAGCGAGTGGACCGCCGCAGCGGCGTATCCCAGCGCCTGCCGATCAGCGTGCTCGAGAACGTGGTGTCGAACGCCGAGCGCCGCACCATCCTCACCAAGGAAAAGACCGTCGTGCCGCGCATTTCCGACATCTACGCGGCGCTGCCCGCGATCACCGGAAAGCTCGAGCTGGAGTACGAAGGCGAGCTGCAAGGCCCCGAAGTGATCGCCAAGGACCTGATCCGGCGCGCCGCCGGCAAGACGTTCGAGGCGCGGGTCGGGGGCGCCAACGTGGACGATGCCGTGCATTGGTTCGACGAGGGCGGCGCCCTCAAGATCTCCATGGACGAGCGCTCGGAGACTTGCCTCAAAGGCTTCAGCGTGGTCCCCGGACTGCTCGACCTCGTGGACCAGGTGGGGCTCGCGGCGAAGAAAGACCCCGCGACGATGGTCGCGGCGTGCGAGCTGGTGCTCGAAGGCCTGGTCGCCGAGAAGCGGATCTCCCGCTCCGAGGAGCTGGGCTATGTGCGGGCGCGCGCCGAGCCCAAGGGCCCGGGGTACGGGAAGACGGGCGGCGGGCCGAACCTGTTCTCCTGAGCACGGCGCCGTCGGCCGTCAGCCGTCAGCGCCACGTTTTCGCTGATAGCTGACGGCTGATTGCTTATAGCGTATTTTCGATGCCGTCTCCCCCCTCGGAGCCCCCATGGGCAAGCTCGTTTCCGCCGCCGTTCTCCTCGCCATCGCGTTCTCCCTGCTGCTCGCCGCCGCAATGCTCCGGTCCCAGCGTCCCGGCCCCGTGGTCAACCTGCTGCGGCTCGCCGGTTATGGCCTAGCGGCGATCGCCCTGGCCGTCGGGATCGGGTCGCTCATGGTCGTGATCGACCCCGGCGAGGTCGGCGTGCGGCACGCCTTCGGCTACGTGGACCCCGCCCCGCTCCTCGCCGGCATCCGCTTCGTGCCGCCGTGGTCGTCGATCGAGCGCTACTCCACGCGTGAGGAGCAATGGCCCACCCGCGGCGAGCAGATCGAGGCGATCGAGGCGCTCTCGAGCGAGCAGATGGGCATGCATGTGGAAGTGTCGATCCGCTGGCAGATCGACCCGATGCAGGCGCCGAAGATTTTCACCGAGATCGGGAACGAAGATCAGATCCGCGGCGCCGTGCTCAACGCCATCCGCAAGGGGGTACGCGACGGCATGGTGCAGTATTCGATCAACGACATCTCCAAGCGCACCCAGATTGCGAACACCATGGAAGCGCTGGTGGACTCCGCGCTGGTGACGCGACCCCGTGCCGGCGGTGGGAACTTCCGCATCGCCACGGTCACGGCGTTCTTCCTGCGCGACCTGCAACCGCCGCCCCAGGTGGTGCAGGCCATCAACAACAAGATCGCCCAGGAGCAGCAGATCGAGACCGAGCGGCACCGCGTCGAGGTCGCGCGCCTCCAGACCGAGCAGCAGCGGCTCTTGAACCAGACGCTCTCCCCCGAGGCGCTCACCAAGCAGTGGATCGAGGTGCTGCACGACATGCGGAGCTCGAGCAACCTCATCATCTTCGTGCCCACCGAGGGCGGGTTGCCCCTGCTCAACATCGGGGACCTGCGCAAGAACCTGAAGCCCTGAGCCATGGCGCCGCCGGTCATCACCATCACCCGGCAATACGCCTCGGGCGGATCCGAGGTCGCGCGCCTCGTGGCCGTCGGGCTGGACTGGACGGTGATCGACAACGAATTCGTGGACCAGGTGGCGCAGCGCGCCGGCCTGCCGGCCGAGGAGGTGGCGCAGCGCGAGGAGCGGGCGCCGGGGCTGCTCGAGCGGCTGGCCCGCACGCTCGCCGTGGCGTCGCCGGAGATGTTCATCTCGTCCGCCACGGCGCCGCGCGTGGAACAGGACGAGGCGACGATCGTGAAGATGACCGAGCGGGTGATCGCCGAAGCCGCGGCGCACGGCCGGATCGTGTTGGTGGGCCGGGGCGCGCAGGCGGTGCTGGCCCAGCGCCCCGATGCCCTGCACGTCTACGTGGTCGCATCGAAGCCATGGCGGATGCAGCTCGCCGTCCAGCGACTCGGCGTGGACCCCGCGAGCGCCGAGCAGGTCGTCGACGAGACCGACCGCCAGCGCGACCAGTATGTGAAGACCTACTACGGGCGCCACCGCCACGACTTTGTAAACTACGACCTGGTGGTGAACACCGAGCGGCTGGGACTGGACGGCGCGGCGGCGGTGATCGTGGCGGAGGCGCGGCGGCGGCGGTGGACGTGAGCACGCTGGGGACGGCGTGCGCCGTGCCGGCGGCTTGCGCGCTGGTGTCGGGATGCGCGCGCGGGCCGGCACCCGCCCCCTCCCTCGCAGCCGAGAGCGCTCCACCCATCGCAGTCATGGCAGTCGAGCCGTACGGGGGATTGTTGTACGTGCGCGGTGTGGTCAACCGCGATTCCGCCTGGCTCATTCTCGACACCGGCACCTCTCACACGGGCCTCGATCGCGAGTGGGCGTGGACCGCCGGAGCCCTCCCGGTGGCGGCTCCTGGGGCTCCCGCCACCCAAGTCGCGGAAACGGCCTCGGCCGCGGTCGTCGACACGATGCACCTGGCAGGTCTCGCGCTGGCGAGCTACCAGGTGGCGCTGTACGCGTTGCGCGGCGTCAGCGAAGCGAGCGGGCGCCCCGAGCGGGGGTTCGTGGGCCACGACGTGCTGCGACGCTTCACCGTGGAGATCGACTACCGCGAGCAGCGCGTACGGCTGTACGACCCGGCGCGCTACCGCTACGCGGGCTCTGGCACCGTCGTGCCCTTCGCCGCTGGCGACGACCGGCCGCTGCTGCACGGCTCCATCACGGTCCCGGGCCGCCCTCCGATCTCGGCCCGGTTGCTACTCGACACGGGGGCATCCGGCCTGTGCTTGATCCTGACCGTGCCGTTCGTGGAACGCTACGGTCTGGCGGGGGCCGTGTCGCCGGCGATCGAGGCGCCGATCGGTACCGGGCTGGCCGGGCAGCTGCGGGGGACCCTGGTGCGCCTGAAGGAGCTGCGGCTCGCCGGGTTGCGCGTCGCCTCCCCCACCACGGGCCTGGGCGGCGAGCGTACGGGATTCCTGGCCCGCTCGGACCTGGACGGCGTGATTGGCAACCCGGTGTTCGAGGACGCGCGTCTCATCGTGGACTATGCGCGCCGCCGTGTGATCATCGAGCCGCGAGCCGCGGCGCGGTGCGACTACGACATGAGCGGGCTGCGGCTGACGGCCCAGGGGCCCGAACTGCGGCACATCGCGGTCGAGTACGTCGTCCCGCACAGCCCGGCCGAGCGCGCCGGCATCCGGGTCGGCGACGAGCTGCTGCTTATCGACGGGCGGGCGGTGGCCGATGCCTCCCTGAGCGACGTGCGCCGGGCGCTGCGCGTCAACGGCGCGCTGCGCCGCCTCGTCCTGAGGCGCGATGCCGACACGATCCGCGTGACGCTGCAGCTGCGGCGTTTGCTGTAGCGCTAGCGAAGCTCTGCATAGGTGACGCGAAGTCGGGGGTTGGGGGGCTAGCACGCTGACACGCGAGGGCGCACGGCAGGCACCGAAGCGTCGGTATCGCCACCTGCTTCGGGGCAGATGTGCCGCCCGAGCGCCCTCGCGTGTGACGCGTGCGACGCCCCCACCCCCGACTTCGCGCGACTTGTGCAGAGCTTCCCTAGGCGGTCCCCCGCAGCTCCGGCACGCGCCACGCCGCCAGCGCCACCGCCAGCGCCGTCGCCGCGCCTCCCAGCGCGACGGCGGCCGGCGTGCCGATCCGCTCAGCGAGCGCGCCCATTTGGAAGGAGCCGAGGGGCGCGAGGCCCACGAACACGAATGCATAGAATCCCATCACCCGCCCGCGTAGCTGGTCGGGCACGATCTCTTGGATCGTGGCGTTGGCGAGCGCGTTGTTCACGATCATCGTGCCGCCGGTGAGCGCCAGCAGCCCCACGGACAGGAGATAGCGCTGCGACAGGGCGAACGCCACGAGCAGCAGCGCGAACGCGGCGCCCGCCGCGATCAAGGTGGGGCCCTTCCGGATGCGGCGGTCGAGCGACGCGACCGCCAGCGCGCCGATCAGCGCCCCGATGCCCACCGCCGTCATCATGACGCCGTAACCCGTGGCGCCCCGATGCAGCACGTCGCGGGCGAACACCGGCATCATCACCAGGTAGGGGAACCCGAAGATGCTGAACACCGCCATCAGGACGACGACCGTCCAGATGCGCCGGTCGCTGCGGATGAACGCGACGGCCTCGGAGAGTCCCGCCCAGGCCGACCCCCTGCGGGGGTCCGCGACGTAGGGCGGGAGCCGCATCGCCAGGAGCCCCCCGATCACGGCAAGGTAGCTCACCCCGTTCAGCAAGAAGCACACGCCCACGCCCAGTGCGCCGATCAACACTCCCGCCACCGCGGGGCCGACCACGCGCGCCGCGTTGAATGCCGAAGAGTTGAGCGCGATCGCGTTCATCAAGTCTTCTTTGCCGACCAGGTCGACGATGAACGCCTGGCGGGCCGGGATATCGAACGCGTTGACGACGCCCAGGAACGCGGCGAGAGCCGCCACCTGCCACACGGCCACTGCCCGGGTCCACACGAGCCAGGTGAGCGCGAATGCCGGGAGCATGGACAGCGACTGTGTGAGGATCACCAACCGGTGCTTGTTGGTGCGGTCGACGACCACGCCGGCGTAGAGCGTGAGCAGCAGCACGCCGAGCGAGCCGAGCGCCGAGACGAGGCCGACGTAGAAGGGCGAGTTCGTCAGCTCGAGGACCAGCCACCCCTGAGCGACGTTCTGCATCCACGTGCCGATGAGCGAAACGCCCTGTCCGAGAAAAAACAACCGGAAGTTGCGGTGGGAGAGCGCCCCAAAGCGAAACCCGCGCGCGGGTTCGTCCATTGCGGGAAAGCTCGCCGTCGCCCGATATTTGTGGTAGGGAGCCGATGAAATACACGACGTACAGCCGCTACCTCGCCGAGCTGGCCGACACGATCAACCTCCAGGGCCTGCTCGATCAGCTCGCCGACTTTCTGCTCCAATCGGGCTTCGCCGGAGGCGCGTACTCCCACCCCTTCTGGGGCGAGTTCGGAGAGGACGACGCCGACCGCTCGCTCGACGCGTTACGCCAGGCGATCCTGCAGGCGCTGATGGAGTCGGGGCAGCTCACCCCCGAAATGCTAAGCTGCTGCGCGGCGAGTCCAGCGGGGACGCCGAGCGCGACGCCGACTTGCAGCGCCAGCTGTCGGAGCTGCTCGACAAGATCGTCCAGAAACTGATGGAGGAAGGCTACCTGAACGTCAGCGAGGCGCCGAAGCTGCCGTCGGGCCAGCAGCCCTTGTTCGGCCCCGGCGGGATGGCCAAAGAAGCCGCTCAGCAGGTGCAGTTCAACCTCACCGAGAAGGGCATCGATTTTCTCGGCTACCGGACGTTGAAACACCTGCTGGGCAGCATCGGCAAGTCGAGCTTCGGCGCCCACGACACCGAGCACCTCGCCACCGGGATCGAGGCCGAAGCCGTCAGCAAGCCGTACGAGTACGGCGACACGCTCAACCTCGACGTCAATGCCACGCTCACCAACGCGCTGCAGCGCGAAGGCCTCGGCGTGCCCATCAACCTCGAATACGACGATCTGATGGTGCACCAGGCGGAGTACCGGTCGTCGTCGGCGACGGTGCTGATGCTCGACTGCTCGCACTCGATGATTCTGTACGGCGAGGACCGCTTCACGCCGGCCAAGAAGGTGGCGCTCGCGCTTACGCACCTGATCCGCACGCAGTTCCCGGGCGACACCCTGCGGGTCGTGCTGTTCCACGACACCGCCGAGGAGATCCCCCTCGCACAGCTGGCGCGGGCACAGGTGGGACCGTATCACACCAACACCGCGGAAGGGCTCAAGTTGTCGCGCCGCATGCTCATGTCCCAGCGCAAGGACATGCGGCAGATCATCATGATCACCGACGGCAAGCCCTCGGCGCTCACCCTCCCCGACGGCAAGATCTACGTCAACTCGATGGGGCTCGACCCCCAAATCCTCCAGGCCACCTACCGCGAGGTCGCGCTGTGCCGGCGCTCGGGCATCCTCATCAACACCTTCATGCTGGCGCGAGACCGGAGCCTGGTCGAGTTCGTGAAGCGGGTGTCTGCGATCTGTCGCGGCAAGGCGTACTTCACGAACACGATGACGCTGGGGCAGTTCATCCTGATGGATTTCATGCGGAGAAAGACCCGGCGGGTGTCCTGAGCCGACCGCGCGCCGCCACACCATGCAGGATTCTCCCATCGAAGCCCGGCGCGGCTCCTGCTTGCTTACCACCGACCGTCGCCGCCTCACCCCCGCTGAGGTACTGGCGCTGCTGCGGACGACGTACTGGGGCGACTCCCTCACCACCGAGGTGCTCATCCGCGCGATCGAGAACTCCGTCTGCTTCGGCGTCTTCGACGCGCAGATGCTGATCGCGTTCGGGCGGGTGATTACCGATCTGGCTACATATGCTTACTGGACGGACGTGGTCGTCGCCGAAGCCTATCGCAGGCAAGGGATTGGCCGTTGGCTCAGCGAGACCATGCTGGCGCATCCGCAACTTCAGGGCTTTCGGCGAGTCAGTCTGCTGACGCGCGATGCGGTGCCGCTCTACGCGCAGCTTGGGTTTAGGCCAACGGCTGGAGCGCTGACGTACATGGAGTACCGCGAGCCCGCCGTTGCAACAGGGAAGCTGGTTGTCTGACGCGCGCACAGGAGGCCCGTCGTGTTGCGAACTCCTTCACCCTGGCATTGCCTCGGTCCCACCGGTGTCACGATGGCGCTCGTGCTCCTCACCGCCCAAGGCCCTGACCTCGCCGCGCAGGAGAGGGCAAGCGGCTCGACTCCAGAGGATTCCGTACGCGCCGTCGAGTCGAGTCGTGCCCGGGCCCTGCTGCAGGCGGACACAGCCGCGCTGGCGCGCATGGTCGCCGACGAATTCATCGAGATATCGCGACTCGGTCAACTCCGGACCAAAGCGGACAACATCCGTGATATCGCGAGCGGTGCCCTCAAACTCACATCAGTGAAATACGACAGCCTCGCGGTGCGGATCTACGGCGACGTCGCGGTTCTCAGAGGTATCGCGGACAACGCCGGCACATTTCGCGGCATCCCATTCAGCGGCAAAATCAGGTACACGCGCGTCTTCGTCCGACGGGACGGCCGGTGGCAAGCGGTGGCCATGCAACAAACAGCTGCACAGTGATGCCAGCCTGCTTCGGGGATGTCTGACGTCCAGTTCTCGCACATGCGGTGCAGCAACCGTAATTGGTTCATTGCAACAGGCTCGTCACTTGGCCTGCTGATCGCTGCCGCCTTCGCGTGCGACACGTCCAAGCCCGACTCGGCATCACGTTCGGGATCCGCGCGCCCCAGTCCCGTCGCGATGTCGTCACGCGAAAGCTCCGTCGTCGCGCCCGCGTCCGAGCCTGTGATCGCGGTTCCTATCGACACCGCGTCGGTCGCTGACAGTTCCGCCGAGGGTACGTCGGCAGAGCTCGAGGAGTGGATCCGCCAACTGGTGAGCGGCGTGGACACGAGCGTCACGCTCGCGATGTGGATGGCAGATCACCGGGGCGACGTGGTAAGCCGCACGATACCGACCGGCATGCGTCGTGAACCACTGTGCCGCTCGGCGACGGCGCCTGTCAGCGCCGGAAGGCGCGTACGTCTGATGCTTCGGCTGCCAATCGAAACCCGGTACTTCTGCGAATACGACTGAAGTTGCGCTGCTCCGACGCAGTCTACTGGTGATCGCTCCCCGCTCCTACGTCGTCCGTGAGGTCGTGCGCATTTTCAGCGAGGAACGCTAACCCCCTCCCATACCATCCGCGAGACGTCCGCCACGAGATTGTGCGCGACGCTGTCCTCCTTGATGCCGCCCGTCAGCACGACCAGCACGTAGCTCCCGCTCGGCGGGTACACGAGCGCCGCGTCGTGATAGACCACCTCGCCGATCCAACCAGTCTTGTGCGCGACGCGCGTTCCTGGCGGCACGCCTACCGGAATCCCCTCGTTGAACTCCTGACGCCCGAGGATCCTGAGCATCTCCTCGCACGACGAGGGGCTCGCCGCCCGGTGCTGGGCGATCGCCGCGAG
>Ga0134084_10000157_pt1 | contig 9576 bp, 8 predicted proteins | sample 15_taG_16_FD_94470 | JGI IMG/M metagenome (GOLD analysis project Ga0134084, IMG submission 94470) | Grasslands soil microbial communities from the Angelo Coastal Reserve, California, USA - 15_D_Glu_20cm_2_24_1 metaG | ecosystem: Environmental > Terrestrial > Soil > Grasslands ...
ATACGACTCGGTGAATTTTTTTGAGCCGATGATGACCGGATTAGCCCATGCGCATGTGATCGGCTCAAAAAAATTCACCGAGTCGTATGTTCTGGGCGAAATCGCCAGGCGCGCGCTAAACGATTCCGGAATTGCAACGGAACATCGCCAGGGAATGGGCGGCACAATCATTCTCTGGCAAGCGCTCCAAGGCGGACAAATTGATGCCTATCCGGAATACACGGGAACAATCGCGCAGGAAATTCTGAAAAATGGTCAGCAACTTTCGTTTCATGAAGTTCGAGACGCGCTCGGGAAATTCGGTGTTGGCATGACGGAGCCCCTCGGGTTCAACAACACTTACGCGCTGGTGATGCGACGCAGCGAAGCGCAACGCCTCGGAATTCGCACCATCAGCGATCTGCGAAAGCATCCTGAACTCAAGGTCGGACTGACTCATGAATTTCTAGATCGTCAGGATGGCTGGCAGCCGTTGCGCGGGCGCTACGGGCTTCCCCAACAGAGCGTCATTGGGATTGATCATTCCCTCGGTTACGCCGCGCTCGCCAATGGTTCAATTGATTTGAAAGACGCTTATTCGACGGATGCAAAGATTGAAGAAAACGATCTGGTAGTTCTTGAAGACGATCTTCGGTTTTTCCCAAAGTATGAGGCTGTATTCTTGTTTCGGTCGTCCATGTCCCCCGGCGCAATTAGTGCCTTAGGCGGGCTTGAAGGGACGCTGGATGAAAAACGCATGATTCACCTCAATGTGGAGGCAGAGCGCACCAAAAATTATACCTTCGCGGCAAACTTATATTTCGAACGCGGCGAGAGATCGGCAAATTCGGTGGGCGAATCCTTTCCGCACAAGCTTGCGCGCTGGACACTGCGCCATCTCGAGCTCGCAGGATTTTCGCTGTTGCTTTCAGTAGTCATCGGGATTCCGCTGGGCATTCTCGCCAGCCGTGGTGGATTGATTGGCCAGGGAATTCTTGGCTTCGCCAGCATTGTGCAAACGATTCCGTCTCTCGCCTTGCTGGCATTGCTTGTCCCTCTTCCGTTTTTCGGTATCAGCGTGCGCACTGCGATTACGGCCCTGTTCCTTTACGGGTTATTGCCGATCGTGCGGAATACTGCGAGCGGCTTGCAGGACATCCCGCGATCGCTGCGTGAATCTGCCGTTGCGCTGGGACTCAGTCCGTTCACCCGGCTCTGGGAAATTTATCTGCCGATGGCGTCACGCTCTATTCTTTCGGGAATCAAGACCAGCGCGGTGATCAATATCGGTACCGCTACTCTCGCTGCGCTGATCGGCGCTGGCGGGCTCGGTGAACCGATCCTGAGCGGCCTCAATTTGAACGATCACGCAACGATTTTAGAGGGAGCTGTTCCTGCCGCTTTGCTGGCGCTGCTTGTGCAATGGATTTTCGACGTGCTCGACCGCGTTCTGATTCCCAAAGGACTGCGAATCTAACTCGCAAAGAACGTGGAGGGCGGAGCTCTGCGACGCCGGGCTCACGGAGTTCGCCCCTCCATTAATTGGGAATGCGATGTAAGGTAATGATATGGCAATCGCTTCGATTAATCCGGCTACGGGCGAAAAGGTGAAGGAGTTTGCTCCGTTCGACGATGCCGAAATCGAGAAACGACTGAAGGGCGCCGAGAATGCGTCCAGGAAATATCGGCGAACTGCATTTAGCCAGCGCTCGGAACTTTTGGAGGCAACCGCTGAGTTATTGCTGCAGGAAAAGGAGAGACTCGCCGAAATCATCACACTCGAAATGGGAAAGTTGTTCCAAGCATCCGTAGAAGAAATCCTTAAATGTGCGCGGGCCTGTCGATTTTACGCCGAGAACGCGGAGCGCTTCCTTGAGGACGAGCCTGCGCAAACGGACGCCGCCCGCAGTTATGTCCGCTATGAACCACTCGGGCCGGTCCTCGCGATCATGCCTTGGAATTTCCCGTTGTGGCAGGTCTTTCGATTTGCCACGCCAGCGCTTATGGCCGGCAATGTCGGTTTGCTGAAGCATGCTTCTAATGTGCCACAGTGTGCACTTGCCATTGAACAAATACTCTGCCGCGCAGGATTTGATGACGGCGTTTTCCAAACGCTCCTCATCGAACCGGAACAGGTCGAAAAGCTAATTGTCGATCCGCGCGTGAAAGCGGTGACCCTAACTGGTAGCGAGAAAGCGGGGGGCGCAGTGGCGAGCACAGCTGCACGTCAGATCAAGAAGAGCGTGCTCGAGCTCGGCGGTAGCGATGCATTCATCGTGATGCCAAGCGCGGATTTCGAGAGCGCACTGAGCACGGCAATTAAGGCCCGCACCGTTAATACCGGACAATCGTGCATCGCGGCAAAGCGACTCTTCATAGCAGACGAAATTTACGACGAGTTTCTCGACCAATTCGTTGACAGGATGCGTGCGTTGAAAGTTGGAGATCCCACGGATCCGGCTACTGAAATTGGCCCTCTCGCAACCGAACAAATTCTGCAAGGCGTGCACGATCAGGTTCAAAAATCGATTGCAGCAGGCGCAAAGTTATTGACCGGCGGAAACCGAATTCATGGCCCGGGATTTTTCTACGAGCCAACGGTGCTCGTCAATGTTCCACGAGAATCGCCCGCCTATCGCGAAGAAGTTTTTGGTCCGGTCGCATCCATTTTCCGCGTCCGCGACGCAGACGACGCGATCGAGATGGCAAACGATACTTCATTCGGTCTCGCCGCCAGCGCGTGGACGAATAATCCCGAGGAACAAGAGCTCTTCACCTCTGACCTGGAAGCCGGAATGGTTTTCATTAACGCAATGGTCGCTTCCGATCCGCGTTTGCCGTTCGGCGGTGTTAAGCGTTCAGGTTTTGGACGCGAACTCGGCGCCGCCGGGATTCGTGAGTTCACAAACACGAAAACGATTTGGATTTCCTGAGAAACAGGCCTCGAACAATTCACCAACTCCAGGAAACGCCACCGTAAAAGGAACGCCCGTCGCCGGGATGAAAAATCTCGGGATTCGGTTCCGCACGCGCGTCCGCGATCACATCGATGGAGGCCGCGTAGTACTGATTTGTCAGGTTCCTGCAATCGATAAAGACTGAGAACCCGTTGGTCCGTCGAAATCCCGCACGGAAACCAAGCAGCACATAACTATCCCAAAGAGCGTGTTCGCCTCATCAACTGGATAACGCGAGAGGTTACACTGTAGATTCGGACCCGCATAGAAACCGAGCGGGCTTTCGTAAAGCAACTGCGCTTGATAAACATGAATCGGAATTCCTGCGATGCGATTGTCGCCGTAAACAGAGTTCTGATCGAAATGAAAATCGTTGAGCGTGTAGCTCTGATCGAATGACAAACGATCGCCTGAGCGATTCAGCTGCTTTGGCACCAAGATTTCCCGAAGCAATTCAACTTCTAGACTTGCCTCGATTCCTTGATGATTTGTGCGCGGGACGTTTCTTGTCCCAATATCATTCCCGAAGGCGTCATTGAGCTCGAGCAATTCATTACGAACCCACGAGCGATAAAGCGACAACTCCCACTGAAACCGCGAATACTCTCCGCGAGTTCCGACTTCGATGGTCCATGCATGTTGCGGCGACAGCGGCGTGTAAACCACGCTGGAATTCGGACCTTGAGTAAAGTCGACCAGATTGTCCAGCGAAGGCGGTTGCCAACTACGACTGACATTCATGAATGCCTGTGTCTTGCGATTGATTTCGTAAATCGCGCCCAGCTTGGGATTGAATCCCCAAAAATTTTGCCGATTTGATTGATTTCCTGCGGCGTCGGTCAAGAACTCGTCAATGAAATGACGCTCCGTGAAAATCGCCTGCGCTCCGACGAGGATCGATAACCGCGGTGTGAGATACAACTGGTCCTCGAGATAAGCTGGAACGTTTATCGAACTGCCTATGCCTCGCGCGGTTGTTGCGCCTGTATGTCCGAAAATATTTTCATAATTTTGAGTGGGCTCGTCCTCGTATTGTGGGCTCAGACCAATTGTAAGCATATTTCGTCGGCCAAAGAGTTCGTGACGGCTAACGAAATTCAGGTTCCCGCCAAAATTGTCCGAATAAAACATCTCGATCCCTTCCCGAAAGCCCGGCGAAAAGAATCCGCGGTTCTCGAGATCGCGATGGAACCAGAACGCACCGACGTCAATCTGAATCTCATCAGTTCGAATGGTTAGCTTGTCTGCCAGGTGTACGTACGACCACTCCTTGATCCAATCCTGGGCTATCGCGAGGGGATTAGCCTGCGAGGGATCGTCTTCCATTCCTGACTTGGTCAAACCGCCAGGCAGATTCCGATTGGTCCGGTCCAGCGTAAGATAAAATCGATTCTCTACTTGGTCGCTAAGCTTGTACCCGAGATCAGCAAAAAGGATTTCTGTGTTCTCACGGCTATGCTCACGAAAGCCCTCGCGCGCTCGGAAGCCAATCGCGCCAAATTCATCGAACTGCCCTTCAACCGCGCCGCCGCTCATGTCGCCACGAAAGAAGCCGTAACTTCCCCCTTCAAACCGGACTTGGAATGGCGCCGCATCGTATCCGGTAAACGGCACGAGATTGATTGCCCCGCCAAGTGTCAGCGCGCCGTATTTAAGCGCATCGGCGCCCCGAAAGACCTCTGCGTGACTGAGCGCGGCAACATCAAAATCCTCGAGGACGCTTTCACCATCCCCCTGGTTGAAGTTCAACCCGTCGAGTAAAAACATCACGCCAAGTGGCTCATCTTCGGACGTAATTCCGGACCCTCGAATGGAAATTTTCGAAACTTCGGCGCCATTTTCGGATTGAAGGAAAACGCCTGGGTCCGTTGCAGCAAATCTCCGAAGTTCGACGCGCGGCCCAGTTTCATCTCATCGGCGCTCTTGATCGTGAACCCGCCCGCGACCTGTCTCTTCTGTTTGGAGGATTCCTCTGGCGATACTGAAGTAAGCGAGCCGTTCGCTTCTGCTGTGACCGTGACTTCCTCCGTTTCTGCTGGGTTATTCGAAGTCTCTGCTGCTTGTGCGATTTGAATTCCGATTATTGCAACTGCTGTAATCGCAAGAACTCTCCAACGTCGCCACATCGAGTTCCTATCAATTGTTCACTGAAGTTGCTTCACAAATCGCCACCCGTTTCGCTCATAACCGAGTGATTCATAGAATTTGTGCGCATCCTCTCGCGTAAACCGTGCATCCAAGGCAACGCGCATGATTCGTCTTTGCGCGAAATCTTTTTCGGCCGTTGCAATCAACGCGCGACCAATGCCGCGGCGACGCGCGGCACTCAATGTCACCAGGCGAGAATTCGACCGGACGGATCGTCATGCTCATAGCTTGGATATGTGAGCGTGCCAATCATCCCGCAAACGCAGCCGTCCATAACAGCGACAAAAGTCTTGTAGGCCGGATCCGACAAAATCAATCTTAGGCGCGTCTCCATTGCTGTGCGCGTTGTTTCATAACCGAGTTCGCACATCAGCACGGCAAGCTCCGGAGCGTCGTTCAATTCCGCATCACGAATGCAGCATCCGGTATCGGACATCTATTCAACAGCTCTCAATCGCGGCAATAACTGCTCCAGGATCGTCGCTACCGATTCGTCAACGCTTTGCCGATCCGTATGCACAACAATCTCCGGGTCCTCCGGGGCTTCATAGGGTGCGTCGATGCCGGTGAACTCACGAATCTGGCCGGCTCGCGCTTTTTTGTAGAGATCTTTAGGGTCGCGCGCCTCGCAAACCTCCAGCGGCGCATCAACAAACACCTCGATAAACTCTGCATTGCCCTCCAATGCAATCTCTCGCGCGCGACTCCGATCCATCCGATAAGGCGAGATGAACGCAGTAATCACTACTGTGCCGGCGTCCGCCATGAGTTTGGCCACTTCGCTTACGCGCCGAATGTTTTCTACGCGGTCGTCTGGCGAGAAGCCAAGGTTTGAGTTCAACCCATGCCGAATGTTGTCACCGTCGAGCACGTACGTATGCATACCGAGAAGAAACAGGTCGCGTTCGAGCGATTGCGCGATGGTCGATTTCCCCGCACCCGAAAGCCCGGTTAACCAGATCACAGCTCCTCGATGACCGCTCCGCATTGCTCGCGCGCCTGCGGTAATTTTTCCTTCGGTCCAAAAGATATTTTTGCTTTTTGTAACGGTGCGATCTGTGTAGACGCCCCCGAAAATCGTTCCGCCCCCACAAATTTGTCCGTCGTCTATGATCACGAACCGGCCGAGGTTCGGAATGCGGTCGTGGTTGTCGATGACGAGTGGGCCACGAGTCTGGATTGTAAGTGTGCCGATCTCGTTTCGCTCTAGTTGTTCGGGTCCGCCGCTCTTCGTCTCCAGTGTCGAAGAATCCATGACTCGCTCGATCGATACGACCTCGCATTTCACGTCCTGAGTTGCCAACCGGAGGCTGTACAAATGTCCAACGCGCAGCGGCTCGCGCACGATCCAAAAAAGGTCCGCATGAAAACGATTTGCCTCAATCGGTGTTTCGTTTTCGCGCGATGCGACATAGCCGCGCTCGACGAAAATCTGTTCGGCAAGGGCGATCCCGATCGAATCTCCAGCGACGGCCGGGCCAGTTTCCTGCACATTCCAACGCTCGATCCTAGCAACGACGGACGACTTGTTAGCCGGTGAGAACACCAGCTGGTCCCCTTCCCTTAGGGTGCCCGTCTCGATCCGACCTGCAATAATCCGGCGCCCGTCGAAGCGATAAACATCCTGAACGCAAAAGCGAAGTGGAAGATCGACATCGCGCTCCTGCGGTCCCAGCGAATCCAGTGCTTCGAGAACACTCGCCGCCGAGTACCACTTCATTTTCGCACTTGCCCGCGCGACATTCTCGCCTTCCCTGGCGGACGCGGGAATAAACGTCCGTGCTTCCAACCCAAGCTCGCGAAGAAACTTTCGATATTCCTGCTCGATCTCGCGAAATCGTTTCTCAGAGTAATCCACAAGATCCATCTTGTTTACGACCACGATGAGATGCTTGACACCAAGCATGCTCAGCAGGTAGGCGTGACGGCGGCTCTGTTCGCGCACACCTTCGTCTGCGCTGATCACCAGGATGGCGGCGTCCGCTCTCGACGCGCCCGTGATCATGTTCTTTAAGAATTCCTTGTGCCCAGGCGCGTCGATGATGGCGTATTGGCGTCGCGGCGTTCGGAAAGGAATTTCCGTCGTGTCGATCGTGACGTTTTGTTTTTGTTCCTCAAGAAGCGCGTCGAGCAAAAAAGCGAATTCAAATCCCATTCCCTCTGCTGCGCATGCCTTTTTTATCTCTTCGACTTTCCCTTCGGGTAAAGAACCGGTGTCATGCAAAATGCGACCGATCAGCGTGGACTTCCCGTGATCGACATGACCGACGAAAACGACGCGCAGCGTCGGGCTGCTGCCGATACTGGATACTGGATTCTTGATACTGGATGAAGAACTTGGCGCCGAGTTGTTCACTTTTCTGAAATATGGCCGCGTTCGATACTTTGTAAGAACAGGTTCAATTTTCGTCCGAGCTCATCGACCTTTCTCGTGAGGTCATCAATCGTTGCAGAGTCCGTTAATGAGTTCGTGGCAACGAGCGTGTCCAAGTGATCTGCGGTTTCATCACACGAAGCGAGTGCGTAATCAATGAACCTCACGAATTCCTGTTTGTATCGGCGACGTCCATAGCCTTCGACAATGTTGGACTTTACAGACTTAATCGAGCGGCGAGTCTGGCCGCCCTCTTCAAACATTTCGAATTTGGGCAACTTGGTCAAAGTCATGTTGTGAATCGCGATCACCAGTTCCCGCGCCAATTGCCACACCTCGAGGTTGCGATAATTCATCCAGTATCCAGCATCAAGTATCCAGTATCTGCAATTACAGGAATCCTTTCGCCCTCAACTTCTGCATCGCATTCCGTTCGTAATGGTCCTGCGCACGGCCGGCGCGCTCAGTCGTTTTCGTCGCTTCCAGTTCGGCAATGATCTCGTCGATGGTCGAAGCAGCGCTCTCGATCGGTTGCGTGATGGGACGACAGCCCAACGACCGAAATCGTCTTCCGTTTCGAGCGAAATACATTTGCGGAATTCGTATGTTTTCCTTCTGGATGTAGCGCCAGATATCCACCTCGGTCCAATCGAGCAAGGGTTGGATGCGAACATGTTCTCCTTTGGCGGCTGTGGTTACGAATTGGCTCCAGAATTCGGGAGGCTGATCCTTGTAGTCCCATTCAAACTGCGCGTTGCGCGGCGAAAAATATCGCTCCTTCGCGCGAGTTGGATCTTCGTCGCGTCGAATGCCGGTGATCAGCGCGTCCCATTTGTACTCTGCAAGCACCTGCTGCAAGGCTACGGTCTTTAACTCGTGCGTGACGGTTACGGGGTCGTATGTCTCATAACCAATCCCACGGGCGCGGGCTTCGGTATTGATTTTGACGATGAGATTGAGGTTATGATGTTTCGTTGCCCATTCGCGGAATTCCAGCATTTCCGGGAATTCGTAGGTCGTGTCGATATGCAGAACCGGAAAGGGAACGCGGCCGAAGAAAGCCTTGCACGCGAGCCAGACGAGAACGTTTGAATCCTTACCCATCGACCAGGGCATGGCGATATTTTTGAAAGCGTGATATGCCTCGCGGAAAATAAAGATGCTTTGATTCTCGAGATCGTCGAGATGAGTGCGCTGGATATTGGTCATGTCTAGGTAGGGGCGGTTCTATACAATCGGCAGGCGCATGCTGCAAGAAAGGGAGAGCAAAGTTCCAAAGCTCAGGCCCCAAATTTCAAGGAAATCCCAACCTTCAATACTCAAATCAATAATGCACTCTCATTTTCGGTATGGACTTTTGAAGTTTGTTTGGAACTTGGGATTTGGAGCTTATTATTGGGGTTGCGTGCTTAACGCCCAATCTTAACTTTTCTTATGTCGGAAACACGCGCGACAGCATACGATTCAAAGATCGAAGGCAACGTGATTTTTACGCGCTTCGATGCGGCGCTGAACTGGGTGCGAAAGAACTCGCTTTGGCCAATGCCGATGGGCCTGGCCTGTTGCGCGATCGAGTTAATGGCGGCAGCTGCATCGCGCTTCGATATTGCTCGATTCGGTGCCGAAGTGATGCGGTTTTCACCGCGGCAATGCGATGTGATGATTGTGGCCGGCACTGTTACGTACAAAATGGCGCTGGCGGTAAAACGAATTTACGAGCAAATGCCGGAGCCGAAGTGGGTGATTGCCATGGGCGCGTGCGCTTCTACCGGCGGGATGTATCGCTCGTATGCCGTGTTGCAGGGGATCGACCAGCTTTTGCCAGTTGATGTTTATATTTCTGGTTGCCCGCCCCGTCCGGAGGCTTTGCTCGCCGGATTGATAAAGTTACAGGAGAAAATCTCACGGGAACGCTCATTCAGAAATCAGAAGCCGGAACTGACACAAAGGCTTGAGGAAGCGCTCGGATGATTGTCTTCGCTGGAATTTATGATTGTAGGGCAAGCGTTTCGCTTGCCATTAGCCACCCTGGCAGACGGAGCGTTTTTCCTACGCCAGGATAGCCATGACTGGTCAAGACCTGCTCGCCCCGTTAGGCAAAGCGTTTGGTCCGAAGAT
>Ga0134084_10000158_pt1 | contig 9549 bp, 12 predicted proteins | sample 15_taG_16_FD_94470 | JGI IMG/M metagenome (GOLD analysis project Ga0134084, IMG submission 94470) | Grasslands soil microbial communities from the Angelo Coastal Reserve, California, USA - 15_D_Glu_20cm_2_24_1 metaG | ecosystem: Environmental > Terrestrial > Soil > Grasslands ...
CGGATCACCGGACCGACCCGACGCCACTCTTCCTCGGCCGGCACGGGATCCGAACCGGGCCTCGTCGACTCGCCGCCGATGTCGACCAGGTCTGCCCCCATGTCGACGAGATCGAGGCCGTGGCGGAGGGCGGCCTCCGCGTCGAAGTAGCGACCGCCGTCGGAGAACGAGTCAGGCGTGACGTTGAGAATCCCCATCACCCGCGTGCGATCGAGGACGATCTCTCCCGTTCGATGGCGCCAGATCGTGGCCGGGTTCCCCATTCGGGCGAACAACGGCGGATTCCTATTTCACGGTACGCGGGCGCCCGGCAGGAACTTTATACCTCCGAACGATAAGCGGGCCGACCATGCGGGTCCTGTTCCTCCATGTGGATTACCTCGAGTACGAGGTGAAGGAGAAGGCCCTGAAGTCCGCCCCGGACATCCCTGCATCGAAACGTCGGGAAAGGGTGGAGGAAGCGCTCGTCTCCTTCGTCAGTGCCGAGAAGCGGGACGAAGGGAATCTGGCGAGCGTCGCCAAGGTCGCCGCCGAGAACGTCGCGGACGTGGCGGGCCAGATCCATACGAAGCGTGTCGTCCTCTACCCGTATGCCCACTTGAGCTCGTCCCTCGCCGCACCCGGCCCCGCCCAGGAGCTCATCGCGTCCCTAGAAAAAGAGCTCGTCGCCCGGGGCTTCGAGGTCCATGCGTCGCCCTTCGGATACTACAAGTCCTTCAAGGTCGCGGTGAAGGGTCACCCGCTTAGCGAACTATCCCGCGAAATCGTCGCCGAATCCGCCGCCGCGGGCAAAGAAGAAGTCTCCGAGGCCGTGAAGGCCGAGGCGAAGCTCGTCTCCCACTGGCACATCCTGGAGCCGACCGGGCACATGCATCACCTCTCGATCAAGGACGGGAAGGTGAACGGATATCCTTTCGAAGGCCACGACCGATTACGGAAGTTCGCGACCTACGAGATGGCTAAGTCGCGCGAAACGAAGGAGGAACCCGCCCACGTCCGTCTGATGCAGGAACTCGAGCTGGTCGACTACGAGCCCGGGTCCGATCCAGGGAACCTGCGGTACTACCCAAAGGGAAAGTTGATCAAGGGCCTTCTCGAGGAGTTCATCAGCGAGCGGGTGCGGGAATACGGAGCGATGGAGGTCGAATCCCCCGTCATGTACGACTTCGAGCACCCCGCGTTGAAGTCCTACCTGGCCCGCTTCCCTGCGCGCCAGTACATCGTACAGACGCCGAACAAGCGCGCCTTCCTCCGCTTCAGCGCCTGCTTCGGGCAGTTCCTGATCATGAAGGACATGGTCATCTCGTACAAACAGCTGCCCCTGCCGCTCTACGAGCTCACACGCTATTCCTTCCGCGCGGAGCAACGTGGCGAGGTGGCGGGCCTCCGTCGGCTCCGGGCGTTCACGATGCCCGACTGCCACGCCCTCGTCTCGGACATCGAGATGGCGAAGGAGGAGCTCATGGTCCGTTTCGACGTCGCCTGGGGCATCCTCGAGGACTGCGGTCTCTCCATGCCCGACGACTTCGAGGTCGGCATGCGGGTGACCCAGGACTTTTGGAATGCGCACAAGGACTTCGTCGTGGCCTACGCCAAACGGTGGGGCAAACCGATCCTCGTGGAAATGTGGTCCGAGCAGTTCTTCTACTTCGTCCAGAAGTACGAATGGAACTTCGTCGACGGGAACGACAAGGCCGCGGCCCTGACGACGGATCAGATCGACACGGAGAACGCGGAACGCTTCGGGATCACCTTCACGGACGAGGACGGCAAGAAGCGCCACCCGCTGATCCTCCATCTCTCTCCAAGCGGCGCGGTGGAGCGGGTCCTCTACGCCCTCCTCGAGAAAGCGGCCGCGGCAGGGAAAGCGGGAACGCCGCCGATGCTGCCCGTCTGGCTCTCGCCGACACAGGTCCGGATCGTGCCCGTCAGCGAGGACCAACTCGAGTATGCCAAGTCCCTCCTGCCCCGCCTCGAGGGCATCCGCGCCGACCTCGACGACTCGAACGATACCCTCGGAAAGAAGATCCGGAACGCGGAAAAGGAGTGGGTCCCCTACATCGTCGTGATCGGCAAGAAAGAGATCGATGGCGGCACCCTGAACGTCCGAGTCCGGCAGACGAAGGAGCAGACAGAAATGGCGGTGGACGCCCTCCGCCACCGCATCGCCACGGAGACGAGAGGCCGTCCGTCCCGACCCCTCGCGGAACCGGCGTTCCTGTCCGAGCGCCCAATCTTCCGAGGATGACGTCCGTTTTCGTTTCTCGAATTTGAGAACCGCCCCTCGCGCCTTTATGGACGCCGGCCTCATCGCACGGCCCGATGGCCTTCTTGAAGAGGGACCACGTCGAGTTGCTCCTCGGCCTCGGCGTGCTCGCCCTGGGCCTCGGACTTCTCGTGTTCACCTTCTCCCACGCCCTGGCCATCGCCGCGGCTCCGGGAGACTTTTTCCGGAGTCAGTTCCCGCAGAACCAGAGCCACACCGGCCCGACGGCATCCTTCCGTTGGGACTCGACCGACTTCAATGCCACGGTCCAGGACACCTCGCGGCAGGGCGACGCGGCCATCTCCACCCTACAATGGGATTTCGGCGATGGGATACGAGTCCCTGGATCGACTCCCGGCCCGCACCGATACACAAACGCGAGTGTCTATCAGGTGAGCCTCATCGTGACGGACACGAACGGCAAAGAGAGCCGAGCCGTTGCGCAGGTGCAGATCGTCCCGGCCCAGAGTCGTTCTGGAGAGAGCGTCGGAGACCCCACCGCGAACCTCAACCTCAGCTTCGACCTGAGCGGCATCCTCCAACCCGTCGCGATCACGTTCCTGACCTTCGGCATGTACGTCGTATTGACGATGGTCGGCGGCGCGATCAGCCGAGCGGGCTGGAACATGATCAAGCCGAAGCCCGAGACGATCCGGGTGCGACTGAAGCCGCGGGACCTGACCCGTGCGATCGAGGAAAACTCCGCCCCTATGGTCCGGCTCCCGCCGCCACCTGCGTGACGATCAGCGCCGTCGATTCGTCCGAGGGAACTCGTCCGGGATCGATGATCGGGACTCGGGATCCGAGACCACGTCCGCGATCGAGACGGACTCGCGTACCGCATCGACCAATGGCGAACGCACGCCCGTCATGATGGCCAGGACGCGAAGGATCCCGTTGTACTTCTTGTCCACCCGAACCCCAAAGATCACGTTCGCATCCGGTCGCATCGCGGCCGTCAGGCCCTCCACAACCTCGTGCGCCGTCCGAAGTCGCAGTCCCGGGCCCGCGCTGATATGGATCAGGGCGCCGTTCGCGCCGCGGTAATCGACCTCAAGGAGCGGGTTGTTGAGAGTTTCGGAGACGAGGCGCTGCGGGTCGTTCTCCGCGTTCTCGCCGTAAAAGACGGTCGACGTGCCGCCCGACTGGAGGATCGTGCGCACGTCGCTGAAGTCCAGGTTGATCAGGGACGGAACCGTGATGGATTCTGTGATCCCCTTGATCACTTCCCCGATCAGATGGTCCATCACGGCGAACGCCTGTTCGACCGGGAGATTCGGGACGAGGTCCAGCAGACGGTTGTTGTCCAGGAGGATCAACGAGTCCGTCCGGTCCCGGAGACGTTGGATCCCTGCACGAGCGTTCGTCATCCGTCCGCGTTCGGCCCGGAACGGGGTCGTCGCCAGGCTGATCACGACACTTCCCGCGGCCTGGGCGAGTTCCGCGACATGGGGTGCGACGCCGGTCCCTGTACCGCCGCCCAGCCCGACCGTGATGAAGGTGATGTCCGCATCGCCAATCTGGTTCCGGAGTTCTTGCTCCGAGATCTCGGCGCACCGCTCGCCGATCTCCGGCCGTCCACCGGCTCCCATGCCGCGCGTCACGCCCCCGCCAATCAGGAGCTTGCGGTCCGCCTGAATGGAATCGAGATGCACTGCGTCCGTGTTCACGACGACTGTCCGGGCTCCGTGGATGCCCATGCGATGGAGGCGGTCGACAGAATTCCCGCCGGCTCCGCCGCACCCGACCACGACGACCTTCGGCCTCGCAAGGGCGAACGAATCGAGGAACGACTGGTTCCCGGTGCGCTGTACGGTCTCGAGGCCCATCCCTGATCCATCCCAGGCGGTCCCGGTGGGAACCGCTCTGCTCGCGCGACCGAGGGTCGCGCGTCCCTGCCACGGTCCTATTTGTCGACCCCTTCCATGGCCTTGTGGAGCCGGCGTCGGACGTACTCGCGGACCGCATTTCGGACCGCGTCCTCGACGGAAACGGAGTCGCCCGACTTCACGAGCTGCTGAAGGTCCACCACGTTCCCCTTCGGCAGTTCGATCATGAGCTTGCGGATGTAATCCGGCGAGAACTGGATGTCGATGAAACGATCGATCGCCGCGCGGATCGCGTCGGAGATCGTCGAGTACGTTCCGCCCTTCACGAGCTGGTGGAGGGCCTTCACTTTGTCCGGCGGCAACCGGATCGTGACCCGCTCCGATTCGGATGACATAGACGCCCCGCGTCCCCTCGATTTCTGTCTGACGTTCGTATGACAACCGCGTTATTTAAACATATGTCCAACCGAGATTTTCCAGGAGGGATGCCCCTCAGGTCGGAAACAGTGCCGCCGGGCAACGGGACGAAACACGACGCCTACAGCGCCCGCATCCGGTTGTTCTTCGGGTTGTGCTCGACCTCGGCCAGATGCAAGGCCTCCAGGACCGGCGGAACGTACATGCCGAACCGACCGCGCAGTCCTTTCTTCAGACCGTACCACCCGCCGACCGGGTTTTTCGCGGACCGTCCCCAGGCTTCGACCGTGCCGTCCACTGCCGGCTTCTGCTCGTCTGCGGTCCCCAGGAGCATCCAGTCGCCGTGGGACTTGAGCATCTGATGCAGGTCGTTGATGCACCGGAGGTGGTAGCGCAGCTCCGTGCTCCCCGACTTCACGACGAGCGCGGGCGGTTCTAGGGTCTCGTCACGGAACGCCTGAAACTCCGACGTCCCGCTCGGCGTCTTCAAGTGCCACGGATGCTCGCGCGTGCCTGCGTCGCCCGACTTCCCCTTCGTTGCCATGTGTAATCCCTCGACCGGTGAGACTGAGCGAAGACCGTCGCGGCTCTATTTCAACGGTTCGCCGCCTTCAGGTGGCGGGTTCCATGGGGAAAAGTCAGCTTTTCGGGAGAAGCTTCGCGAGCCCGCGAGTCTCCGAAAAGTGGGCCCCGTGGGCGCGCATCTCCTTGATCGCATTCTCCGAGTCCCCCCGCTTCACCTCGACGCCCCGAATCGCATCGCGCAGGACGCGGATCGTTAGGCCCCGACGAACCCCGTCGAGCGCCGTCGCCCGAACGCAGTAATCGGTCGCGAGTCCGCAGATGAACAGCTCGTCCACGCCGAGCTCGTGCAAGGCGGACTCCAGGTCCCGCCCCTGAACCGTGAAGGCCTGGAACGCGGAGTAGGAGTCCACCTCCTGGTCCATGCCCTTCGACAGGACCATCGCCCCTTTCGGGATTTCCAGGTCGGGATGGAATCGGGCTCCCTTTGTCCCCTGGACGCAGTGCACCGGCCATGCTCCCCCGAATTCCTTGAAGTGCTTCGTCTCCCGCGGATGCCAATCCCGTGTGAAGATCACAGGCAACCCGCGACGTCCGAACAGGCCGATCGTGCGGTTCACCCGCGGGATAATTGCATCGCCCTCCGGCACCCCGAGCGCTCCGCCCGGACAGAAGTCATTCTGGATGTCGACGACGAGCAGCGCGGCCCTCTGCCCCACGGTCCCGACCGGCCAAATGTCACGGTCGCTAAAAGCTTGCGCCCGCCTGGATCTTCCGGAAGTCTTCGAGGTAGTCATCCCGGAAAGCCATGTCCCGCGGCAAGCCGTCGAACCACCGCGCCTCAATCACTTCGTGGCCTGGTCGCAGTTCCGTCGATTGTGCGCGGGCGATGAACTGCGCGAAATATCCATGGCGGGCTCGGCTGCCGTCCGTTATCGTCTCATGGACAATCCGGGTCAAGGCGGGGTCGGCGAGCTCGAGGCCCACCTCCTCGCGGGCCTCTCGACGGAGTCCGTCATCGGTCCTCTCTCCTTGTTCGAGCAGACCGCCGGGCGTAAACCACATGCTGCCTCCGGATTCCCGGCCCACGCGGACCAGGACGATCGCACCGCGGGTGTCGTGGACTAGGCCGCCGGCCGCCCAGAACGGCGCGCGGCTTCGTCCGCGGAACGCGGGATCATCCGACGAAGCGACCCGGGTCCTACGGACGATGGGAACCCGCCCGAACCGGTCGAAGGCATCTCCCATCCGGTCCTTGCATTCTCCGGGACACATCGACGTTTCCTGGAATGAAAGAAGGAGGGAAACCTTATTAAATGGCCCTTCAAGTCTCGGACCGCGCGAACGAGGTGCGTCCATGCCACTCGACGACGTTTCTGACCGATCCAACAAAGTCTACGACACGATGAAATCCGCGGGCATCACCTCGGAGGATAAGATGCGCGATGCCGAGGCGATCACGAAGATGTCGAAGCTCCCGAAGAACTTCGTCCTCACCGCGCTCCAGGAACTCCAAGCGAAGGGCTACGCGAAACGCCGGGCGCGAGAGAAGGCCGCCGGCTACTGGCTCATCAAGTGACTCGCACCCATCATCGACGCGGGCGGACGAGCGCCGCGGCAATCATGATCGGCAGAATGGCCGTCGCGTCCCCCTCGATCGTCACCTGCTTCGCGGTCTCCTTGACTTTGCCCCAGGAGATCCCCTCGCGCAGCCGCGCTCCGCTCAAGCTCCCGTCCCATTCCGGCGCCGTCGTGATGTAGACCGCATGGTCGAGTCCACCGCGAAACTGGTTCCACCAGATCGTGTGGTGCTTCGAAACGCCTCCCCCGATCATCAGAGCGCCGGATTCTTTCGCACCGAACACCAGATCTGAGAGTTCCCCCTCGTCGCGGAACTGGTCGATCGAGAAGTCCTTGTGATCCTGCCAGAAGGACCACAGTTGGTATCCCACGGCCCCGTCGAAGATCGCCGGGACGTACACCGGGATGCGGTTCTTCCAGGCCCACCAGAGCAGTGAGTCGCGACTCTCGGTGCGCCGCCCGAACTCCCATAGCAATTCTTTTGTTGAGAGGGATTTCCGTCCTTCCTTCCAAAGGTCTCGGAGCATCGGCTGGAGCTTCTTCTCCAGGACGATCCCGTAGGATTCGTTCGGAACGAGCACATTCCCGAGCCGGTTCACGCCGAGGCGATGGAGCGCCACATCATCCATGTCGAAGTCGCCATGGTAATACGGTTTCCAAACTCGGGCCAGGTCGTGATCCGCGGTGCCGCAGGTCGTGATGACCGCGTCGACCAGCCTTCGCTCGACCAGGCCACGGAGGATGCCGCGAACTCCCGTCGCCATCAGGGCCGCGGGGAAGGACAAGAACGTCATGCAGGCCCGATTCCGGAACATCGTCCGAAGGATGTCCACGCCCACGGCGATCTTCTTCGCCGTGAATCCACCGCCGCGGCCCATCGCGTCAACGAGGGTGGCGAGGTCCGAGGAGCGAGACAGATCGATGTCCTCCACCTTGCGGCGGAGCAGATCGCGCTTCCGCATCCCCGCGGAATCCTGGGTACGCGATAAAAGGATATGGAGCCCGACGGGGCCACTCCATCCTTCGGAATGCAGTCCCGGTTATTTGACGAGACCGCGAAGTCGCTCCCACACGCCGACCGCACCGCGCCATCGGAAGGCGTTTCCGCAATCACTGCAACGGCCCCATCCATCGTCTTGGAAAGTGACCCGTCGGGATCGGCAGACATTGCAGATGCCAGACCGGGGTTTCTGGATTCCGCGGTGGCGGCGTTCGTCGTCGATTTGCGCCTCGAGTCGCCGCGTGGCCTCTTCCGCATTCCGCGCGAACGTGAGGCCGGCGAGATAGTCGCCCTTGGTCAAAACGTCCTGTGCCTGCCGGAGCAACGTCCGGACCTCCGCCGGGTCCAGGTCGTACGACTCAGCTTCCTTGAGGACCGGTTCGCATGCGATGAGAATCGCTCGAGCTTTCTCGACCTGCGCCTCGCGAAGCTGGATCGCCCGTTCAATCTGCTTCTGTTGGCCCTTCATCGCGAGCCGTTCGGCCCGCTTGAGTAGGTCGCCCGCATGGCCATGCTCGCCCGCGGCGATCGCCTCGCGGGCCGCGGCATGAAGCTGCTCGGCTTCCCCCATCTCTGCGCCGACGTTCCGGGCGAGTTCGATGTGACTCGAGACGGACTCGACCGAATCCTCCACGTCCCGTATCCGGCGCGCCCGGGCGTCGTCCGCGCGCTGGGCGGCCTCCAGGAAGCTCTCCCGTGCCGCTCGGAGCCGGCCCCGGTCCAGGAAGTCGGCCCCGCGCTTCCATGCGTCCTCCGCGAGAGCGATCGACGCACCGAGGTTCGCGGCCTCGCGAATCGCGTCCCTCGTCAGGGCCAGATGGTCGCGGATCCGTTCCGCCTCTCAGGAGTGGGCACCCTCCGACGCGCGGACGAGATCCCGCAGCACGGTGTCGTCGATCGATGAACCGTGGAACAACGCCTCGCGGGCCCGCTCAAGGAGGGAGCGGGCCGTGGCCGCCTCCGGGTCTGCGGGATCGCACGGCTCGAGGAGACCTTGAGCCGCCAGGATCGCATACGACCACGAGGCGCGGCGAAGCTGTTCCGTCGTGCGCTCCGCGATGCGAGACGCCTCTTGGGCAGCGGTGAGGGCGGCCTCGAACCGCCGCTCCTGGAATCGCTTCCGGGCCTGGACGAGCAAGTCCTCGACCCGGTCGAAGTCGACGGAGGAATCACGGCCCAGGATGAGGCCCGCGTCGCGTTCCGCGGGGGCCTGCGCCTCCAGCTCCATCAGGATCTCGGACGCGTCCGGCGCGCTCGCGAGAGCCTCCACGAGGTCCCATTTCTTCTTGAGGCCGTGGAGACTGACCCGATGCCGCTCCCCGAGATCCCGGAGCTGCCGCGGTCGGAGCCGACCGAGGCGATATTCCATCCGCCGCCGATCCGCCTCCACCACCACGGCTTCGGGATCGGGCAAGGACAAGAGGGTCTCGATCAGGAGTGTGCGTTCCGCCTGGCGTCCCCGGTCAATGCGATGGGCCCGTGCCAGATCGCGGAGGACCTCCGTGGGCAGGTGGGAGAGCGTGTCTTGCAAGGTGCGTGGCATCGCGGGGCCTTCCGTCGGAATCCAAGCTCCCGCGTCTCGATAAACGTTGCGCACGGTTTATCATGAATCCGGCGGCCGATAGCGGCGCAGCACCTCGATCGCCCACTGGACCTTCCGGAACTCGTGGGGATCGCCACCTGCGTCGGGATGGTGCTTGAGCGCCTGGACGCGGTAGGCCTTTTCGATCGCCGCCGGCGAGGGCCAACCGCGACCGAAGCGGGGCGGATGGACCTTGACGTTCTCGAGGCCGAGAATGCGAAACGCCGCCGCGATCCCTTCGTCTGTAGGTAGAATTCCCGGACGTCCGAGAAGATCCCGCCCGATTCGTGGCCGCCTTCGATGCTGTACCGTTTGTGGTCCCGCGCGATGTCGCTGCCCGCGCGATGGTCTC
>Ga0134084_10000159_pt1 | contig 9543 bp, 5 predicted proteins | sample 15_taG_16_FD_94470 | JGI IMG/M metagenome (GOLD analysis project Ga0134084, IMG submission 94470) | Grasslands soil microbial communities from the Angelo Coastal Reserve, California, USA - 15_D_Glu_20cm_2_24_1 metaG | ecosystem: Environmental > Terrestrial > Soil > Grasslands ...
ACGCGCGTCAGACCGTGGGCGGCCGCGATGTCCCGCAGTTTCGCCTCGTTGCGACCGACCAGGATCGGGTCCGGGACAAGCCGGTCGCCGTCGGGCAGCGGCACCCCGCCCTGCTCCCGGATGGCGAGGATGGACCGCACGAGATGCTGGTTCAGCCCCATGCGGCCGGTGACACCGTTCATGATCACGCCGACGCGTCGAGTCGCCATCAGCCCTCCGGTAGGGGCGCAGCATGCTGCGCCCCTACAAAGGCGGGGACAGGGCGTGAGGTCCGAGGCAGGAATGAGATCGCCACCGCGCCCGCCAGCGCGAACCCGATGACCGCCAGGAAGCCGGTGGCGTAGCTCCCCGTTACGTCTCGCATGCGGCCGACGAGCACCGGGGCGACCGCTTCGGCGACGCCGTCGGCGGTCAGGACGACGCCCATCGCGCGCCCCAGGACGCGCACGCCGAACAGCTCGGCGGCCATGAGCGGAATGACCATGTATTCTCCACCCAGTCCGATGCCGAAGATCACCGCGAAAACGTAGATCGCCCCCGGCGTACCGACGACGAACAGCAGCGGGATCGCCGACGCGACCAGCACATAGATCAGCAGCATCACGTACTTTTTCGCGAACCGGTCCGCCAGCCATCCCATACCCACGCGGCCGACGAGGCTCGAGGTGAGCACCAACGAAGCGATTCGTGCGGCCGCGCCTTGAGTGAAACCGTGATCGAGACTCAGGAAGAGCTTCAAGTGCTGGTTCGTGCCGCCCACGGCTGCGATCGAGCACATGCTGCCAACCAAAAGCAGGTAAAAGGCAGGACGGTGGAGGACGGTGGAGGTTGTGGAGGCCTCGGCAACCGGACCTCTGGCGCCCGCGGAGTCGGGAATTTCCTTGACGAAGAGGGCGAGCGGCAAGGCGACGAGGATGATCAGCGCGCCGAGGACCTGTAGCGCCCCCTGCCATCCCACCGCCCGCGTCAGCCACACGGCCAGGAACGGGACGAGCGCGCCCCCGATGCCAATCCCGAGATAGGCGACCCCCATGGCGCGGCCGCGCGTCGCCGTGAACCAGCGCGACAGGAGCACCTGGTTCGGGAGCGGGCCGCCGCACACATTGCCCAGGGCGTTGAAGAGGTAGAAGAAGTAGAAGCCCGCCAGCGTGTGGATCGCGCCGAGTCCCACGAGCGCCATGCCCGCCATCAGGCTCCCCGCCACCATCAGGCGGCGCGGGCCGAACCGGTCCACCATCCAGCCGGCGAAGAAGCCGAACAGCGGCCCGACGATCAGCTTGGAGATCGCGTTGCCCGACGTGACCTGGGTGCGCGACCAGCCGAACTCGCGCACCATGTGGTCGTAAAAGAATGGCAAGCCGTACAGCGCGATACCGACGATCGCGAACAGCGCCAGGAACGAGGTGGCCACCACCTGCGCCTGCGCGGCGCGCGCCGACCCGCTCACAGGTTGCGGCGCTTGAGCTCGCTCACCGCGTGGTCCACGGCCCGCGCGGTGAGGGCCATGTAGGTGAGCGACGGATTCACGCACGACGAGCTCGCCATGCAGGCGCCGTCGGTGACGAACAGGTTGGGCACATCGTGGGTCTGGTTGTGGGCGTTGAGCACGGACGTCTTGGGGTCCCGTCCCATGCGCGCCGTCCCCATCTCGTGGACGCTGAACCCCGGCGGGCCGTCGTGGTCGTACGTCTCGACGTCTTTGCACCCGGCGGCGTCGAGCATCTCCGCCGACTGGGTCTTCACGTCTTCCAGGATGGCGCGCTCATTGTCGCTCCAGGCGCAGTGCACGCGCAGCAGTGGGATGCCCCACTCGTCTTTCCGCTCCGAGTCGAGGTCGACATAGTTCTCGTGCCGCGGCAGGCATTCGCCGTATCCCTGCAACGTCAGCTGCCACGGCCCGGGCTCCCGCAGCTGCTGTTTCAGCTCCGCCCCAAGGCCGCGTATCTCCGCTCCACGGCTCCACCCCGCGCGCGCCGCTCCCCCCTGGATCCCATAACCCCGCAGGAAGGCCACCTTCGCCTCACGGTTCCCTCCCAGATTCCGGAATCGCGGGATGTAGGTGCCCGTCGGCCGGCGGCCGTACACGTACTTGTCTTCGAGGCCCGGCACGGTGCCGCTCGCGCCGGCCTTGGAGATGTGGTCCATCAGGTTGTGGCCGAGCTCGCCGCTCGAGTTGGCGAGGCCGGTCGGGAAACGCGGGGTCTTCGAGTTCAGGAGGATCTGGGCGGTGCCGAGGCTCGAGGCGCACAGAAAGATCAGCCGCCCGGCGTAGTCCAGCGTCTGCTTCGTATTCCGGTCGATCACGTGCACGCCTACCGCGCGGTCCTTCCGCTCGTCGTAGATCACGCTGTGGACTATCGCGTCGGTGACGATGGTCAGGTTGCCGGTTTTCTGCGCCGCCGGCAACGTCGCGCTCAGGCTCGAGAAGTAGCCGCCGTAGCTGCAGCCGCGGGCGCACTGGTTCCGCGCCTGGCAGCGCCCGCGGCCGTTGTGCGGCTCGGTCAGATTCGCGACCCGCGTGATCGTCATGTGGCGCCCGGGGAACGCGCGCTCGATCCCCCGCCGCACGACGTGCTCGGCACAGTTCATCTCCCACGGCGGGAGGAAGTCACCGTCCGGCAGGTGCGCGAGGCCTAACCGCTCACCGCTCACGCCCACGAACCGTTCGACGTGCGCATACCACGGCGCGAGGTCCTTGTAGCGGATCGGCCAGTCGACGCCGTGACCGTCGCGCAGGTTGGCCTCGAAGTCGAGGTCGCTCCAGCGCCAGCACAGCCGGCCCCAGATGAGGCTGCGCCCCCCGAGCTGGTAGCCGCGAATCCAGCGGAACGGCTGATCCTCGGCCGTGATGTAGGGATGCTCCCGATCGTTCACGAAGAAGTGGCGGGTCGCCTCGCCGAACGCGTAGTTCTTGCTCTGGATCGGGTAGTCGCGGTCGTACAACTCCTGCTCGCCGCGGCCGCGGTGCGGGAGCTGCCAGGGCTGCAGCCACTCCGTGACGTAGTCCCTGCCGTGCTCCACGTGGCGGCCGCGCTCGAGCACCAGGGTCTTGAGCCCCTTCTCGCACAGCTCCTTGGCGGCCCAGCCACCGGTGATCCCGGAGCCGACGACGATCGCGTCGTACGGCTCGTCGTGCGGCGTCACACGGCCCACGTCCGGCCGACCTGCGCGAGCGGCACGCACCCGTCATACCGGCCTGGAACCGGGGCGTGGTGCAGCTCGCGCGTGGCGCCGATCTCGGACGTGTAATAGCCGACGAGCGTCAGCTCCTTCATCGTGCGGAAGAAAGGCACCGCAGGCTCGTCGCTCGTCCCCCCTCTCCACGTTGTGGAGAGGGGGACAGGGGGTGAGGCGAACGCCTCGCGATCGAGCACCTCGAGCAGCGCCCGTTGGTCCGCAGGCGCGCACTGGAGGAACCGGTGACCCGAGGTCCGGCCGGCACGGGCGTCGACCTCGGCCAGGCCGGCGAGAAAGCGCTCCCGCTCCGAGGGAGGAAAGGACTCCGCCAGCATGGCGTCGATGAAGCGGTGCACGCCCGCGGCACGGGCGCCCGGCGTGTCGGTTTCGGGGAGAATGTGCTCCGCCATGGCGGCCACGAGCTCGACCTGGGCTCGGCTGAGTGCGCGGGGCGCCCACGCGCCGTCGGGCACGCGCGCGGCCTGGCAGCCGGCCAGCACGCCGGCCACCGTAGGAGCGGCCAGCGCGCCCCCCAGCAGGAGCGCGGCGCGCCGCAACGCCTCGCGCCGATCGATGGTCTCCTGCGCGCCTCGTGGATTCCGTGTCATCTCGGCCGCCCACCGCCGACCTTGCAAGAGGTGCGCCCGTTCTTCAGGGAGGGTCCCGAGGCGCGTCGGAAATGGGAAGCTCGCCCGGACCAGTTACGCCGCGCAAGCGCGACAGCACACTCTCGCCACTCGGCGGTGCTAGGCGTCCGACTGTCAGAACCGCGGCGTGATCACTACGCGAGCGGCGGGCGCGTCGCGGCCGCGCGACACCCTGTGGAAGGTAAGCGACGAGCCTGGCCTTCGTCGCGACGTCATCCCACAATCACTTACTCGGGCTCTGTCCCCGTGATCGCCGTCACGGGGAAGGGCACGGCGCTTGCGGTCCCTCGCGGAACCGGGATTCCGTCGACCGGGAGGATCGATGTGAAGCGCCCCACCGCCGTCACCCCGAGAGGTCTCTGCCTCTCGCTTTTTGTGCCGTTGTGCGCGCTGCTCCCGCTCGAGGCCGCGCGTGCCCAGCAGACAGACGCGACCGCGCCCTCCCCTGAAGCCGGCACCATCGCGGGGGTGGTGACGGCACAGGAGACGGGAGCGGCCCTGCCCGAGGTCCGCGTGACCGTGTCCGGCACGGCGCTGGCTGCCACGAGCGGCCCGGACGGCCGGTACACGATCGGGCTCGTCCCGCCTGGCACCTACCGGCTCCAAGCCCGCCTCATCGGACACGCCCCCATCGAGACCCCGGGCGTCGTCGTGACCGCCGGCGAGACGACCCCTCTGGACCTGCAGCTACAGCCCCTACCCGTGGCCCTCGAGCAGGTTGTGGTCGTGGGTTACGGCACGCAGGCGCGGCGGGACGTGACAGGATCGGTCGCCTCGGTATCGAGCGCCGACATGCAGCGCGCCGGAACGGTGAACGCCGTCGACGCGCTGAAGGGCCGCGTCGCGGGCGTGGACATCGCCATCAGCGGCAACAAACCGGGAGACGGGTTCCGCGTCCGAGTCCGCGGCGACCGCTCGTTCCAGGCGTCCAACGATCCGCTCTACGTGCTCGATGGCATCCCGATGTCCGGAGGGATCGGCGACATCAATCCCAACGACATCGAGTCGGTCGAAGTCCTGAAGGACGCGTCGGCCACTGCGATCTACGGGTCGCGCGGCGCCAACGGTGTCGTGCTCATCACCACGCGACAGGGCGCCGTAGGGACTACCAGCGTCACCTACGACACGTACGCGGGCGTGCAGGAGCCGGTGAACCTGGTTGCGGTGATGAACGGGCCGCAATTCGCCGAGTTCAAGCGCGAGGCGAATCGGGCCCGGGGACAGTACAAGTGCAACAACGGCGCCGCGGTGTGCGATTCCGCCGACCAGGTGCTGTTCGGACGCGACGGGACTCTCGGGGCTCTCCAAGCCGGGCGGTGGACCGACTGGCAGAACCTCGTGCTGCGCCAGGCGCCGGAGATGAGCCACCAGGTACGGATCACGGGAGGCGACGAGAAGACACGGTTCGCGCTCAGCGCCGGCCTGCTCGACCAGCAGGGCATCCTCCGGGGCCAGGACTTCCAGCGCCGGTCGATGCGGCTCAACTTCGAGCACCGGCCGAGTCCGCGTCTCATGGTGGGTAGCTCCACCTCCGTGATCCGGACGGAACAGAACCTCGGCAGAGGTGATGGCCTGTACAGCGAGTCGCTTCAGGACAACCCCTTGGGAATGGCGTACGACAGCACGGGGCAGATCCTCTTCAAGCCCACACCCGACGGACAGCGCGTCAACCCGCTCTCAGACATCCAGAACTGGACGGACGAGCGGGTGCGCACCCGGGTATTCGGCATCATGTACGCGGATTACCATCTGACGGACGCGCTCGACTGGCGGGTGAACTTCGGAGCCGACCTGAGCTTTTATCGCCGGGGCCAGTTCCGCGGCGCCGAGACGCAGCAGAACCAAGGAAGCAGCGCCGACGCTGGGCTGTGGCAGAATCGCACCTTCGCGTACACGCTCGATAACATCCTGACCTATCGGAGCGCCCTCGGCACGAACCACCGCCTGGATGCCACGCTGCTGTACAGCATACAACAGGAGCGCTACGAGGGAGACACCACGTCGGTGCTGGGCCTCCCCTACGAGGAGCAGCAGTTCTACGACTTGGGGTCGGCCGTGAACATCACGGGCGTGGCCGACACGCTGGGCGAATGGGCGCTGCAGTCGGTCATGGGCCGGGTCAACTACGCCTTCAAAGATCGCTACCTCCTCACGGTGACGAGCCGCCTGGACGGCTCGTCCCGACTGGCCCAGGGGCAGAAATACGGTGTCTTCCCTTCCGTGGCGCTCGCCTGGCGTCTGAGCGAGGAAGGGTTCATCCAGCGGACCAACCTCGTTTCCGATTTGAAGCTGCGGCTGAGCTATGGGCGGACTGGCAACACCGCGATCGCCCCATATCAGACGCTGGGGTCGCTCGATCGAACGATGTACTCGTTCGGCGACAAGGCGGCCGTCGGGTACCGCGGCGCCACGCTGCCGAATCCCGACCTCAAGTGGGAGAAGACCGGCCAGGTCGACGTGGGGCTCGAATTCACGTCGCGCAGCGGCCGCATCGCGGGCACGGTGGACTACTATCAGTCGCACACCAGCGACCTGTTGATGCTGCGGCAGATCCCGACCACGACCGGCTACGCGTCCATCTTGCAAAACGTCGGGGCGACGCACAACAGCGGCATCGAGGTGGCCCTCTCCGCGTCGCTCCTCAAGGATTGGCACGGGCTCGGGTGGAGCACCCAGCTCACCTGGGCCAAGAGCCGGAATCGGATCGTGAGCCTGTCGAGCGGCCTGCAGGCCGACGCGGGCAACGCATGGTTCGTCGGTTCTCCCATCCAGGTCTACTACGATTACAAGTTCGCGGGCATCTGGCAGCTCCAAGACTCTGTCGAGGCGAAGAAATACAAACAGGCCCCCGGCCAGATTCGGGTCGTGGACGTGAACGGCGACGGCCTGATCAACCAGGACGACAAGGTCATTCTCGGTAGCTACTTCCCTGCCTGGACGGGGAGCTTGACGAATCGCTTCGACTGGGGGCGGTTCGATTTCTCGGTCATGGCGGTCGCGCGCTGGGGCTTCATGGTCAAGGACCAGTTCCGCACGGACTTCAGCACCATGGCCGGCCGCTACAATAACATCGCCGTCAACTATTGGACGCCGACCAACCCGTCGAACACCGATCCGCGCCCCAATGCCGCCCAGGAGAATCCCCCCTACGGGGACGCCCGGGGCTACGAGGACGGATCGTTCGTCCGCGTCCGCAGCATCACGTTGGGGTACACGCTGTCCGGTGCGCGCCTAGGGCCGTTCCGCGGTCGCTCCCTGCGGATCTACGCCACGGCGCTCAATCCCTTCCTGTACACGCGGTTTCGCGGCCTCGACCCCGAGGCGCGCACGACTGAGGGGAGCGTGTCGGCGCGCAACTTCCGAGAGGTCGGGAGCGCCCGTACACCGAGCTATCGGACGGTGATGATGGGCGCCACGGTGGGTCTATGAGGACCGAAACGCGCATGCGCAACCGGCCTGTCGCCCTGATGACGGCCGCGCTGCTGGCAGGTCTCGCCGCCTGCGTGGATTTGAACGAGCATCTCGTCAGCGGGCTGGCCAACCAGCCCTACAACAGCCCCCAGGTATTCGATGCGCTGGTAAACGCCACCTATGAGCCGCTGCGCAGCTTCTGGGCGCAGGAGCGGGGCTTCACCGTGACGGAGTTCGGCACCGATATCTTCACTAAGGGCGCCGACGGGAGCCACAAGTTCATCAACGACTACACCACACAGCTCAACGCCGACGAGTCCTTCTTCCGCGACACCTGGGACGACTTCTACCGGGCGATCAACACCGCCAACGCGGTGGTCGGGCGGGCGCCGGTCGTGGACATGGACTCGAGCCGCAAGGCACAGCGCGTCGCGGAAGCCCGCTTCCTGCGAGCACTCTATTACTTCGTCCTGGTGCAGATGTACGGGCCCGTGACCCTGACGCTGCAAGAAACCGATGTCGTGAGTACACAGACCACGCGTGCACCGGTCGACTCGATCTACGACGCCATCATCGACGACCTGCATTATGCCGAGGCGACGCTCGACTACGTGAGCCCCGACTACGGACGGGTGACCAAAGGGGCCGCGCAGCATCTGCTGGCCAAGGTGTATCTCACGCGCCTGCGCAGCAACGACGCAAGCACCGATGAGACCCTGAAGCAGCAGGCGGGGGACTTCGCGAACGCCGCCGACTACGCGCAGCGGGTCATCAACTCCGGCCATTATCAGCTGCTGTCGCGGTTCGCCGACGTCTTCGATTTCAATAACGAGCGGAACGCGGAGGTCATCTGGTCGGTGCAGTTCACCACCGATCCCCTGACCACCGGCCCCGGCAATAGCGGGCACCTCTACTTCCTGATGGAATACGATGTCATGCCCGGGATGAAGCGTGACATCGCGAACGGGCGTCCGTTCAAGCGCTTCCGCCCAACGTGGTTCCTCCTCGGTCTGTACGACCGCACCAGGGACTCGCGCTACGATGCGCAGTTCACGCGCGTCTGGTATGCCAACAACACCGCGACCATCCCGAAGGACGCGCAGGGCGTACCGACGTTCCAACTGGGGGACACGGCAGTCTACGTCTCGCCCACGGACGCCGATACGGTCCTGGCGCGCACCAGACCGTATCGCGTGTACACACCCCTGGAGCGCCTTCCGGACGGCTCGCCGAGACCCTTACCGTACGCCGACAACATCTTTCCGTCCCTCAACAAGTTCCACGACCCGTTCCGGCTCAGCATCAACGAGACGCGCGGCTCGCGAGACTACCTCCTGTTCCGGTTGGCGGAGACGGAGTTGATCGCCGCCGAGGCCCTGCTGCGCGACGGGCGGGCGGCTGAGGGGCTCGATCACATCAACCGCGTGCGGCGCCGGGCGGCCATCCCCGGCCACGAGGCCGAAATGGAGCTGACGTTGGCCCAGCTCACCCTCGACGAGATCCTGAACGAGCGCGCCCGGGAGTTCGCGGGCGAGACGATGCGCTGGTTCGACCTGGTCCGCACCCACACACTGGTGTCGCGCGTGAGGGCCTACAACCCCGACGGCGCGCCGAACGTTCAGCCCTACCACGCGCTGCGGCCCATCCCTGCGACCCAGCTGCAGCGCACGACCTGCTGCTACACTCAGAACCCGGGATACTGAGGATGTCGGACGGTCGCGTCCCACGCCGGACGTTCCTCGCGGCAGGCGCCGCCGGCCTTGTGGGCGCGGCGCTCGGCACGCCCCAGCCCGCACCACCTCTACAACCTCCCCCACCTCCACAACCTCCCCCGGCCTCCGTGAGGCTCGGCGTCGCCAGCTACTCGCTACGGAAGTTCTCACGCGACAAGGCGATCGAGATGGTAAAGGCGCTCGGGACACCCTACGTCAACTTCAAGTCGGTGCACCTGCCGTACGAGCTGTCCGCGACGGAGCTGGCGGAGGCGCGAAGGGAAATCGAGGCCGCGGGGCTCCAGATCGTCGGCGGCGGAGTGATCTCGTTCGACCAGGACAGCGATCCGGACGTGGAGAAATACTTCGCGTACGCGCGGGCCGCCGGCATGCCGCTCATCACGGCGCACGCCGCCCCGGCGCTGCTGCCCCGCATCGAGCGCTTCGCCAAGCAGTACGACATCAAGGTCGCGTTCCACAACCACGGCCCCGAGGACAAGAACTTCCCGTCCCCGTACGACGCCTTGAAGCACGTCCGGAGCATGGATCGACGGATGGGGCTGTGCATCGATATCGGGCACACCGTCCGCACAGGC
>Ga0134084_10000162_pt1 | contig 9489 bp, 10 predicted proteins | sample 15_taG_16_FD_94470 | JGI IMG/M metagenome (GOLD analysis project Ga0134084, IMG submission 94470) | Grasslands soil microbial communities from the Angelo Coastal Reserve, California, USA - 15_D_Glu_20cm_2_24_1 metaG | ecosystem: Environmental > Terrestrial > Soil > Grasslands ...
CCGCCGCCCACGGCGGCAGTGATTTCCCTTTGATACGCCTGAAGAGCGCGCCCTCGGCGAAGGGCCGGTTCACGATCACCGCCACGCCGAGATCGCGCGCCAGAGGGAGGATGTTCTTTTCGGCATCGCGCTCGCCGAGCGAGTAGTTGATCTGCACGAAATCGTATTGCTTCGTCTTCAGCCAGCGCTCGACCTCGGCATAAGCCGACGACGTGTAGTGGGTGATGCCGATGTAACGCACGCGCTGTCTCTGCTTCCACTCGAGGAGGGTTTTCGTGTGGGTCGAGACATCCACCAGGTTGTGCACCTGCATGAGGTCCATCTTCTGCACTTTCAGGCGGCGGAACGACTCCTCCATTTGCCGCATGCCTGCGTCGCGGCCGCTGGTCCAGACCTTGGTGGCGATGAACAGCCTCTCGCGCAGGCCCAGCTCGGCGATCAGGTCCCCGGCCACGGACTCGGCCGCGCCGTACATCGGCGAGGAGTCCACGACCCGGCCGCCGCCGGCCGCGAAGGCCTTCAGCACCTCGCGCAGCGGCGCGCGCTCGGCGGCTCCGGCGCCGACGTCGAACGCCTGCCAGGTGCCGATACCGATCACCGGCAGCGGCTCGAGCGTCGAGGGAACGGGCCGCGGGATCAGTTGGTTCGTGTCGTCTGGCATCACGCTGCCCGCCGCGAGCGCGGCAAGGGCGCCTAGCGCGGCGCGTCTTCCCGGGTCCACGTTTTCATTCTACCGCCCAGGAAAAAGGCGAGCGCGATCCAGGCGGCGGAAATCGCCGCGGCCACGAAGGCGAGCCCCGGCACGCCGCCCAGCAGCCAGCCGGAAAGCGTGTCGCCGCCGCGGTAGATCACCGTGTCGATGAAATTCTTCGCCTTGTAGCGCTCCTCGCGCGGCACCACGGTGAAGAGCGCGTCGCGCGCCGGCTTCGAGATCGAGAATTCCCCTATGCGGCGCACGACCCCGAAGGCGATCAGCACGCCGAGCACCGGCGCCGCGCCGAGCCACAGAAAGCCGGCGAGCGACAGCATCGGCATCAGGGCCAGCAGCCACGCCGGACCCAGCGCCGTGCTGAGCCGCGCGAAGGCGAGAACCTGAACCAGCAAGGTGAGCGCATTGACGGCGAGGTCGACGCTCGCGAAAAGGCGCGTGCGCTCACCGGCGTCCGGGACCGCTTCGCGCACGATGTCGACCTGCGCGAAGTAGAGCGCCGTCGACAGGACCGTATAGCAAAGCAGGTAGCCGCAGATGCCGAGAAGGAACGGCGAGGAAAGCGCTGCGCGCACGCCGGCGAGAATCGAGCCGCCGATAGGCGCGTCCGGCGGCGGGTCGCCTGCGCGCGGGTGCGCGCGCGCCCAGCGCCCGAGCATGGCGATGCAGACGATGGTGAGCGCGAGCAGCGCGGCCGATATGAGCAGCAGACCTGTGAGTCCGACTTTGGATACTGTGCCGGCTGCGATCAACGGGCCGGCGATGGCGCCGCAGCTGCCGCCCGCGGCGATGCTGCCGTAGAGGCGCGCGGCCTGCGCTGCGCTGAACAGGTCGGACATGAAGCTCCAGAACACCGACACCACGAACAGGTTGAAGACGCTCAGCCAGATGAAAAACAGCGCCGCATCGAGCCTGGCACTGAACAGCAGCAGGTTCAGCGCGAAGAAGGCGTACACCACGGGAAGGAGCCGAGCGCGAGAGAGGCGTGCGCACAGCCAGCCGAAGGCCGGCACGAGGGCCAGCATCGCGGCAAACGTACCGGTGAACAGCCATTGCAGCTTTTCGGTGCCGGCCTCGACCGCCAGCGCGTCGCGCACCGGCCGCAGGAGATAGTAGCTGCAAAGCAGCAGGAAGAAGTAGGCGAAGGCCCACGCCAGCGCGCTCAGCTCGTGCGGCTCGGCGCGCAGCACACGGCAGAGGGCGGCACGCATGCGCTATAGTAGGCCACCGGGAGGAATCACCATGAGCACAGGGGGCTGGATCGCGTTGGCGGTGGCAGTCGCGCTGGTGCTGTTCGCGATCTCGGTTTACAACCGGCTGGTCGTCCTGCGCAACCGTTTCAGGAATGCGTTCTCGCAGATCGACGTGCAGCTCAAGCGCCGCTACGACCTGATCCCGAACCTGGTCGAGTCGGTCAAGGGCAACCTGCAGCACGAGCGCCAGACGCTCGAGGCGGTCACCAAGGCGCGCGGCGCCGCGGTGAGCGCCGCGCAGCGCGCCGCTGCGGCACCGGGCGATGCCGCGGCGATGCAGGGCCTGGCGCAGGCCGAAGGCGTGCTCGGCGGCGCGCTCGGCCGGCTGCTCGCGGTGTTCGAAGCGTATCCGGATCTGAAGGCCAACCAGAACGTGCTCGGCCTGCAGGAAGAGCTCACCAGCACCGAAAACCGCGTCGCCTTCGCGCGCCAGGCCTACAACGACTCGGTGATGGAATACAACACGCGCCGGGAATCCTTCCCGGACAACCTGCTCGCCGGCGCGTTCGGCTTCTCCGCCGCGGAGCTCCTGCAGGCGACCGAGTCGGCGGGCGAGCGCCGGGTGCCGAAAGTCTCGTTCAGCTAGCTTGGATTTCTTCGAGCGGCAGGAGCAGGCGCGCCGCACTACGCGCTGGCTGGTGTTCTGGTATGCGCTGGCCGTGTTGTCGGTGGTGGCGAGCTTCTGCGCTGTCGCCGCGCTGTTCCGGCCGCCGCTGCAGATCTACGCCGCCGTTGCCGCCCTCGTCGGCGGCTGCATCCTCGCCGTCTCGGCCTGTCGCATCTGGCAGCTGAGCGAAGGCGGCGAGGCGGTCGCCGGGCTGCTCGGCGCGAGCTATGTCGATCCCTGGAAATGCAGCCAGGCCGAGCGCCGGCTGCTCAACGTGGTCGAGGAAATGGCGATCGCTTCGGGCATCAGCGTGCCGCCGGTTTATCTCCTGGAGCGCGAGATAGCGATCAATGCCCTGGTCGCCGGGCATACGCCCCACCAGGCGGTGATCATCGTCACCCGCGGGGCATTGGAGCAGCTGTCGCGCGAGGAGCTGCAGGGCGTCATGGGTCACGAGTTCAGCCACATCCTCAATGGAGACATGGCGCTCAACCTGCGGCTGGTCGGCATCCTGGCCGGACTGACGTGGTTCAGCGAGCAGGGCGAGAAGCTGGTGTACCGCACTGCCCGGCAGTTCAAGGACCTGTCGAGCGAGGATCGCGGCGCGGACGTCTTCGCGGCGCTTTTCGGCGCGCTGGTCGCGTTCATCGGCTTCCCGGGAAGCCTGGCTGCGGACGCCATCAAGGCCGCCATCTCGCGGCAGCGCGAGTTTCTCGCCGACGCGGCGAGCGTGCAGTTCACTCGCCACCCGTAGGCGATCGCGGGCGCGCTGGATTCGATCCTCGCCCTGCGCGCGCCCACCGTGGTGCTCGCCCTGCACAGCGAGCAGCTTTCGCACATGTTCTTCGCCCTCGCGGTGTCGCGCTGGTGGAGCTTCTCGACGCACCCGCCGATCGAGGAGCGCATCCGCCGCGTCCATCCGCGCTTCCTGCGCGACGACTACCGCGCCACGCGGCATGGCATCCGGCGGGAAGTCGCAGTGCTCGACGACGCCGGCAATGTGATTCCGAAGGCTGTCGATTTCGCCGCTCGGCTGCTCGCCGAGCTGCCTCCAGCGCTGCGCGAGGCGCTGCGCCAGCCCGAGGGCGCGCAGGCCGCGATGTTCGCGCTCGCCGGCCAGGCGAACCGGCTTCAGCCGTACGTGCAGTCGCTGGCGCGCTCGCACATGCTGATGCTCGCCGATCTCGCTGTGCCTGCGATCAAGGCGCAGGAGCAGCCGCAGCGCGACCGCTTCCTCGCGGATCTTGCCGCTTTCGTGGTGTCGGACCGGCGCGTGACGCTGCGCGAGCTGGTGCTGTTCACGCTGCTGCGCCAGCGATTGCGCGAGGGCGCCGGCCAGCCGATCTCGACACGGTTTCAAAAGCTGGAGGAAGTCGCTGCCGACGCGCACGTCGTCGTCTCGCTGGTCGCGCTCGCAGCCGGCGCCGAAGTGCAGGCTGCCTTCGAGAAAGGCGCCGCCGTGCTCAAGCTCGGCTGGCGCTCGCCCCTGGCGGCGGAGCGCATGACCAGCGCGACGGTCGGCGGCGCGCTCGAGCGTCTGCGGCACCTCGCGCCGTTTGCCAAGCCCGGCCTGCTGAAGGCGTGCGTGGCAACCGCCGGCGCCGACGGCGTGTTTCGGATTGCGGAAGCCGAGCTGATCCGCATGGTGGCTGCGACCCTGGATTGCCCGCTTCCGCCCGGCTTCGCGGAGTTAGACCCGAAATCCTGGGGTAGGTGATATTCCTCGAGGTCTAGTTGCGCTTAGCTGCCAGGCGGCTGCGGATGAGCTCGTCGGTCTGCTTGACGGCGGAGGCGAACGGCCCGCCGGCCGCTCGCGCGCGCTCGATGAAAGGCAGCGCTTCCTCGTCGCGCCCCTGGTCCGACAGCGTCTGCGCCAGGTTATTGAGCACCACCACCGACGCCGGGTCGCGCCGCTCGGCCTGACGCAGCACCGCTTCCGCCTCGGGCAGCTCGCCGAGCGCGTGGTGGGCGTTGGCAAGACCGACCGCGGCGTTGATGTTTCCCGGCCAGCGCTTCAGGAAGCCGGCGTAGGCGGTGCGGGCGCTGCTCGCTGCCCCGGCGCGCTCGAGCGCGGCGATCGAGGCGAGCCAGCGCGACTCGTCGGCGGTCGCCGGGATGCGATCCGGCGGCACCGCCACCATCGCCCAGTAGCCGCTGCGCTTCCACAGGAATTCGTGGATGCCGAAGGGAAGCGTTTCACGCTCGGTTATTCCGGAGCGCAGGATGAGCTCGCCGTACGAGTAGTCGTAGCCGACGGCCACCGCGTAATGCCAGCCGCCCCCGAATCCCAGGTTCTGCAGCACGATGACCGGATTGCCGGCGGAGAGCTCGCGCAGCAGGTCTTCGAAGCGCGGCGCGAGCTGGTAGGAAACCATGCCGTGGCGGCGCGCGGCCGCCAGCATTTCGATCTGCAGGCTGCCCTTGCGCTCGGGGAGGTACACCTGCGGCACGAGCTCCTCCGGAGTCACCTTGGCGCCGAAGCTGGCCAGTACGATGGCGAGCGCCGCAGGGCCGCATTGGTACTCGCTCTGAGGGAAGAAAGGCACCTGCGTGAGCTCGACCCGCTCGGGCAGGCCGGGCGGCAGGCCCTCGCGCAGCTGCGCGGTCTGCGGCCACAGGCTCGCGCAGCCGGAGAGCAGGGCGGCGCAGACCCAAACAAAAACGCCCGCTGCGAAGCGGGCGTTCCGGGCCTTGCGGCCGCGAAGGGCTAGCGTTTCCAGACCCACCAGATGACGGCGATGACGACGATCAGCAGCACCACGCCGCTGGAATCCGCGCCGGCCGGCATGCTGTTGATTCTTCCGGCGAGGGACTGCACCTCGTTGTCGGTCATCGCGGCCACGCGGTCTTTCGCGCTCGCCGGGTCGAGGCCCAGGGCTTGCAGCTGGCTCGCCACGTCGCTGCGGTTGATGAAGCTCAACACCGCGCCGCGGTCGGCCGAGGAGGACGACGTTACGACCTGATCGGAACCGATCATTGCAGCCTGCGCAACCTGGTACGGCGTCCAGATCATCAACACCACCAACAGGCGGCAGAATGTTCTTGCCCAAGCGGATTTCATGTGCGCTCCTATCGTGTGTTTTTAAAATTTGACCCCGACGGCCCGCCTCCACCACCTGCTGCGGCCGTCCACGCGGCAGCCTATCTGCGCCGTTGGGCGAAGTCAAAATGCTGCAAAGCGTCGCTGCCGGGCGACAGAGAAACATCCTGTGCATCAAGCCCTTCGTACGAACCTGCTGCCCGCCGTCGTGACAGCCCGACAAATGCTGTTCCAACCGCGCAGCCAAGGCTCTGTTCGCACTACGGATTCCACAGCTGGCACGTGCGTTGCAGTACGAGGGGCGATGAACCTGAACGCGCTGAAGCACAAGGAAGAAATCTACGCGCTTGGCCAGTACCTGCTCGGCTTCGTGATCGTGGGACTGGTGCTCGTCGGCATCGGCGGCACCATCTACAAGGTCATCTCGCCCGACGGCTGGGTCGCGCTTGCTTTCGGGCGCAGCCTGTCGGCGGGCGCAGCCTCGCTCGGCTCGCTGATCCTGATCGCGGGGCTGGCGTGGTTTTCGCGCGGCTGGAACTCGCCCCACTACCGCAACCGCTTTTCCGACTTGCTGGTGCTCAGCTTCGCCGCGGCGGGGCTGCTCTATCTGGCCCAGCTGATGCTCCAAGGAAGCTTTTAGCGGACGATCGAAAGATCGCCTCCTCCCCTGGGCCCGTCCTTATCCCCCTGAGGCGGGCCCTCTTTTTTTCATGCCGGATCAGACCGCGATCGGCGCCCTGATCGCCGGATGAGGGTCGTAGCCCTCCAGGCTGAAATCCTCGTAGCGGAACGCGGCGAGGTCCTTCACCTCGGGGTTGAGCCGCATGCGCGGAAACGGCCGCGGCGCGCGCCCGAGCTGCTCGCGCGCCTGCTCGAGGTGGTTCAGATAGAGGTGCGCATCGCCCAGCGTCAGGACGAACTCGCCGCGCTTGAGGCCGGTGACCTGGGCGACCATCAGCGTGAGCAGGGCGTAGGAGGCGATGTTGAACGGCACGCCGAGAAAAAGATCCGCGCTGCGCTGGTACATCTGGCAGGACAGCCTGCCTTCGGCGACATAGAACTGGAACAGCGCGTGGCAGGGCGGCAGCGCCATGCGCTCGACGTCGGCCGGATTCCACGCGCTCACGATGTGGCGCCGCGATTCCGGTTTTTTTCTCAGGCCTTCGATGACCCTGGCGATCTGGTCGATCTCCCCGCCCTGCGGCGTTCGCCAATGGCGCCACTGGTAGCCGTACACCGGGCCGAGCTCGCCGTTCTCGTCGGCCCACTCGTCCCAGATCGTCACGCCGCGCTCCTGCAGCCAGCGCACGTTGGTGTCGCCGCGCAGGAACCACAGCAGCTCGTAGATGATCGACTTCAGGTGCAGCTTCTTGGTGGTGAGCAGCGGGAAGCTGTCCTCGAGCGCGAAGCGCATCTGGCGGCCGAACACCGAGAGCGTGCCGGTCCCGGTGCGGTCCGACTTGCGGGCGCCGCGCTCGAGCAGCTCCTCCAGCAGGTCGAGATACTGCTGCTCGCCGGGGTTCATATAGCGATGCTCGTGAAGAGCTCGCGCGCGCTCTGGAACCGATCGTCGGGCTTCTTCGCCAGCAGGCGATCGAGGATCGGCTGGTAGCCGGCCAGGTGCTCGGGCAGGCGCGGCACCGGCCCGTTCACGTGCATGTCGATCATGCTCGCCGGCGTCTCCGCTTCGTAGATCCTCTGGCCGGCGAGCATCTCATACAAGATCGCCCCCATGCTGTACAGGTCGGAGCGCGCATCGATCCGCTGCCCGAGGAAATGCTCCGGGCTCATGTAGCGCGGCGTGGCGAGCAGCTGGCCCTGGACCGTGAGATTGGAGCTCGCGGCGAGGTCTCGAGCGAGGCCGAAATCGACGATCACCGGCTGGCCGTTCGCGCGGAACAGAATGTTCGTCGGCTTGAGGTCGCGGTGCACGATGCCCTGGCTGTGGATGGCATCGAGCGCGCGCGCGATCTGCGCGGCGAGGCGCAGCGCCGCGTGCGAGTCGAGGCCTTCGCGGATGCGCGAGGCGAGCGTGCCTGAAGGCAGGAACTCCATGGCGATGTACGCGCGGTCGCCGGTGACGCCCTGTTCGTAGATGCGCACCACGAACTCGTTCTCCAGCGCCGTAAGGAGCTTGTACTCGCGAAGGAAGCGCTCGAAAAACACGCGGTCGTGGCGCAGCTTGCTGTCGAGGACCTTGAGCGCCACCCGCAGCCCGTCGGCCTCGCGCTCGGCAAGGTAAACCTGCGCCTGGCCGCCTTGGCCGATCATGTGCACGATTCTGTAGCCGGGAACCTGCTCCGCCGCCATCGAGCGCTATTCTGCGTCAGACCATGCGCGCAAGAAAGGCCGCGATATCGGCGAGTTCCTCGGCGCACACCGAATGCCGCATCGGGTACTCGTGCCACTCGACGGGGTAGCCGGCGGCCTCGAGCAGCTTGCGCGATTCCTCGGCGCGGCGCGGCGGAATGATGTCGTCGTAGCGGCCGTGCGCCATGAAGATCGGAATGCCCTGATTCGCGGGGCTTCTCTCGCTTTGCAGGCTTGCCGCCTGCGGCAGGTAAGCAGATAGCGCGAGCACGCCGGCGAGGCGTTCCGGATAGCGCAGCGCAGTCTGCAGCGCGATGGCGCCGCCCTGCGAGAACCCGGCGATCACGATTTTTGCCGCCGGCATGCCGTTTTTCTTTTCCTTGGAGATTAATTCTTCCGCCAGACGCTGCGACGCCCGAATGCCGGCCTCGTCTTCGGGCCCGCCGCCGAGCTGGAGGATGTCGTACCAGGCGCGCATGCGCATGCCCTGGTTGATCGTCACCGGCCGCACCGGCGCGTGCGGGAACACGAAGCGCACCGGCTTCGCGAGCTTGAGCTCGGGCACGATCGGCTCGAAGTCGTGCCCGTCGGCGCCCAGCCCGTGCAGCCAGAGGATCGAGGCCGCGGGCTTGCTTCCCGTCTGGATTTCAATGGCTTCCATGGCGCCAGTGTAATGCCCGGTGGGTTAGGATTTGCCGGTTGAAAGCATTCGTTCTCACGCTGCTCCTCCTCCTGCACGCCGGCCTGGCGACGGGCCAATCGTTCCCGGCCAGGCCGCTGCGGCTGGTGGTCGGCTTCACGCCGGGAGGAGGCGTCGACATCAATGCCCGGCTCCTCGCCGCCATGCTGGCCGGGCTCCTCGGCCAGCAGGTGATCGTCGAGAACAAGCCCGGCGCCGGCACCAATATCGCCAACGAGTACGTCGCCAAGTCGGTGCCCGACGGCTACACGCTTCTTTTCAACAGCTCTGCGTTCGCGATCAACCTGGCCCTGTACCAGGACCCGCCTTACGCGCTGCGCGATTTCGCCGGTGTTTCGGTGTTCTCGGAGAGCACCAACCTTCTCGTGGTGTCGGCTGCGCTCCCCGCGAGGTCGCTGCAGGAGGTCGTCGCCCTGGCACGCGCTCATCCTGGCGCGCTCAACTATTCCTCGGCGGGCGCGGGCACCAGCCAGCATCTTGTCGGCGAGCTGTTCAAGCTGCGCACCGGCACGGATATCGTGCACGTTCCCTATAAGGGGAGCGCGCCTGCATTGGCCGCGCTGGTCGCCGGCGAAGTGCAGATGAGCTTCTCGAACACCGTCGCGATCAACCAGCACGTCAAGTCGGGCCGCCTGCGGGCGCTCGCCGTGGCCGGCGCCAGGCGCACCGCGCTGATGCCCGAGGTGCCGACGATGAAGGAGGCGGGCGTCGAGGGCGTCGAGGTGCCGCTGTGGTACGGCCTGCTCGCGCCGGCCGCCACGCCGCGCGAAATCGTGCGGACCCTCGCGGCGGCCGTGGCGAAGGCCGCAAGCTCTGCCGAGCTGCGCAAACGCCTTCTCGAGCAGGGCGCCGACCCGGTCGGCAACACGC
>Ga0134084_10000164_pt1 | contig 9472 bp, 6 predicted proteins | sample 15_taG_16_FD_94470 | JGI IMG/M metagenome (GOLD analysis project Ga0134084, IMG submission 94470) | Grasslands soil microbial communities from the Angelo Coastal Reserve, California, USA - 15_D_Glu_20cm_2_24_1 metaG | ecosystem: Environmental > Terrestrial > Soil > Grasslands ...
ATTGCTCACGATCATAGTTTCTCACGCACGATCCGGCGTGTTCGCCGGGGTTCGAGCCAGAGCTCAATCGGTCGTAGACTCGCGCCTTCCGTACACCAGACTTGCCACGTGTTCTCTCGAAAACTTTGACCCGCGGCGGGCCGGGAGGATAATCGGGACGATAACGAAGGGCGATGCGGTTCGCCCGAGACAGGCGACGACGGTGGAGGATCTCCTGATCGCGGCGATCGCAGGGCTCCTCATCCTCGTCGCCAGCATCGCCTCGGTCGAGCTCGGCGTCTCCGTGGCCCTGATCGAGATCAGCCTCGGCGTCGTCGCCGGCAACTTTCTCGGCTTGACGAGCCCGCCGTGGATGGACTTTCTCGCGTCCTTCGGCAGCATCCTCTTGACGTTCCTCGCCGGCGCGGAGGTCGATCCGCGCGTGATGCGCGAGAAGCTCAAGGAGAGCGTGCTGATCGGCGGCGTTTCCTTCGCGGCGCCGTTCTTCGGCGCCTGGCTCTTCTGCGCGTGGGTGCTCGGCTGGCCGGGCGCCGCGGCGCAGATCGCCGGCGTCGCCCTCTCGACGACGTCGCTGGCCGTGGTCTACGCCGTGCTGGTCGAGACCGGGCTCACGCTCACGCCGCTCGGCAAGCTCATCATGGCCTCAACGTTCGTGACCGACTTCGGCACGGCGCTGGCGTTGGCGCTCCTGTTCATCAGGCCGACGTGGTGGCTCGTGCCGTTCCTGGGCGTCTCGGTGCTGGCCATCTGGGCCATGGTCACGCTGCAGCCGTGGTTCTTCGCGCGCTACGGCGAGCGCGTGATCGAGCCCGAGATCAAGGGCGCCGTGGCGGTCCTGCTCATGCTGATGTTCTTCGCGGACAAGGCCCAGAGCCACGCCGTCCTGCCCGCGTTCGTGCTCGGGCTGGCGCTCGCGCGGATCTTCCACGAACACCCGGAGCTGACGCGTCGATTCCGCGTCGTCGCGTTCGCGCTCCTGACTCCGTTCTTCTTCCTCAAGGGGGGCATGAATGTCTCGCTCGCCCTGGTGTGGGCGAACGCCGGCCTCTTGCTGGTGCTGTTCGCCGTCAAGCAGGTGACGAAGATCGCGGGCGTCTACCCGCTCGCCAGGCGGTGGGTTCCGAGAAGCGCGATGTTCACCACACTCCTCATGTCGACGGGCCTGACCTTCGGGACGATCTCCTCGCTCTACGGCCTCAACGCGGGGATCCTCGACCGGGCGCAGTTCTCGGTGCTCGTGACCGTGGTCGTGGCGAGCGCGGTGATCCCGACGGTCATCGCCCAGCGCTGGTTCTCTCCGGGTCCGGCGCTCCGTCGTGCCGCTCCGCCCTCGGCGAGCCCTGCTCCCCCGGGGCGATGAGGTTCGCCACACACCGTCGGCAACGAGGTGGCGCATCGAGTAGGGCCCTTGCGAGCGTAGTCGCAGCCGCCGTGACACTACCGTTGTTCTGCGCGGCCGTCCCGGCGGCCCACGTCGTCCCCGCCGGCCCGCGGGCGAAAGCCGATCGTGCGGTGCCCGACGGTTCGCGGCGACATGAGTTGCCGAATGGCGTCGAAGACGACTTTGAACTGAGCGTCGTATTTTTTCTCGAGTGCGCCCAGCTTGCGGGCGAGCGATTCATTCGAGGTGAGCAACCCACGCAGTCGCACGAAGGCCCGTATGATCGCAATGTTGGCCTGGATGGCACGAGGACTCCGAAGGACGCTCGACAGCATAGCGACGCCATGTTCGGTGAAAGCGTATGGCAGCTAGCGCCTGCCGGCCCCGTCCCACGTTTGAGGTCACGATTTGTGACCTCAAACGGACGGCCTCTTCGGCCGTCAGTCGGAACATGAAATCACCAGGGAAGCGAGCCGAGTTACGCTTAACCGCCTGTATGAGGACTTTCGTCGGCACGCCGTACAGTACGGCGAGATCGGCATCTAGCATGACCTTCTGAGCGCGGACCAGAAGTATCGCGCGCTCGATACGCTGGGCTGCGAGGATCGCGTTCCGCGTGGGCATCGAATGCCATGGTAGCTGGCGCCGTTAGCTCGAGGGAATGTCTAACTTTCGATACACCCCGCGTTTGAGGTCAGCGACCGGGGACGGGGGCGCCCCAGCGGGCCTCGTGGTAGATCCGGCGCTGGTCCTCGGTGAGAAGGTCGCGCGTCTTGAGGTGGGTGAGCAGGTGGACCAGGCGTACCTCGCTCCGCGCGCGCTCGACCTCGGCGACGGCGGCGCGCACCGTCGCCTCGTCCGCGGCGTGCTCGACGAAGAGGTGCCGGAGCCGGGCGTCGGCCTCGAGCAATCGCGCGCTCTTGGGACGCGACTCGGCGAACATGGCGTGCGTCAGCTCCTGTACCTTCGCCTCCTGGTCCGCGGTGAGCTTGAGGCGGTCACGGAGCTCGACGATGTGCATCGGGCCGGGGTAGCCGTTCTGGTCGGCCGCGAACGCCAGGCCGAAGCCGCGGCCGTCGCCGACCACCTTCTCGAACTCGTTCGCGCACGCCTGCGCGGTCTTGTGTCCGTCTCCGCTGGAGCCGTCGTGGCCGTGCTGAGCCCACGCAACGGCCGCGAACGCCGCGAGCGTGACCACCCCGAGCGCGACCACCACGACTCCGCCAGACGTCACTCCGCGCATGCTCGATCCTCCTTGAATCGTGGAGACCCGGCGAGCGTCGAGCTCAGCCGAAGTGCCTGAGGTACTTCGCGAGCGCCACGCCGTCGCGCGTGCGCAGCGTGACCGCGATGCGGAGCTGCTCGAGGTACTGCGCGAGGGTCTTGCCGCCGAAGTCGATCTTTCGCGCCCGGACGAACGCGTGGACGTCCCGCTCGAGCTCGGGCGTGGCGAGGGCGATGACGCCTTCGGCCAGGCGTCGGAGGCCGTGCTTCGGATACTGGCGGTCCATCGCGTCCCAGTTGGTCTTGACGAAGTCCCACGCCAGCTCGCGCGCGTGGACGTTCGTGAGGAGCGCGCGGACGACGAACGGCGCGTCCTGCGTCCGGATCTCGCCATTGAGCGTGCGCGCGAGCGTCTGCGTGAGCAGCTCGGGTCGCCGGAAGCCGGCGAGGGCGTAGAGGTAGCGTTGCTCCTCCTGGGGCGTCGTGGCCGCGCGGAAGCGGCGCAGGAAGGCGTCGTAGCGCGCGCTGTCCCCGACGTGCGCCAGGATCGCGATGAGCGCGGGGAGGACGTTCGGGTCCACGTCACCGCCGCGCTCGTACGCGGCGTAGCGCTCGGCGGCCTCGCGCTGGACGGCGGTGTCGTCGCCGAGCGTGCCCAGCGCGCGGGCCAGGTCCCCACGGAGCTGGCGCGTCAGCTCGTCCTCGTCGGGGCGCGCCGTCCAGCCGAGAGCCGCGAAGGCCGGTGCCAGGCAGTCGCGGACGAACGCCGCCAGGTGGGGCCGGTCGGCGGGCTCGACGATCCGGTTCAGCGCGTGGAAGGACGCGATCAGGACAGACCAGACGTTCCGGTCGCGCTCGCCGCGGAAGCGCGCCGTCAGGTCGAGATAGTCGAGAAGGCTCCCGAGGCCGGCGACGGCGACCGCCCAGGCGTCGTTCACGAGGTTGAAGCGCTCGATCGGCGCGAGCCCGTCGCCGAGCCGCCGGACGACGCCCTCCAGCAGCTCCGGCGTGTACCGCACCCGGTAGAAGCCGTGGCCACCCTCGTTGACGACGACCGCGTCGAGCTTTTCCGGGATCGGGACCCGCGCCTCGGCCTCCGAGAGCATCACGCGCGCGACCGACCGTTTGCCTCCTGCGTGAATCCGAACCTGCGCCGGCACGCACCAGCGTTGGCCGCGCTCGCCCGTCGACTCGACGCCGTCCGGCGGCTCGGCGAGATACACGAAGCGCTGCTGGCTCAAGACGAGCTCGCGTCCCTCGAGCCGCGCACTGACGAGGGGGTAGCCCGGCTTGAAGATCCAGCCGTCCATTACCTCCGGGATCGGCTGGCGCGATGCCTTGCCGAGCGCCGCCCACAGATCGCCGGTGTCCGCGTTGCCGTACGCGTGCCGCCGGAGATAGTCGCGGACGCCGTCACGGAAGAGGTCGGCGCCGAGGTACTGCTCGAGCATCCGGAGGACCGAGGCGCCCTTCTCGTAGGTCAGCGTGTCGAACATCGCGTCGGCGTCACGCGGCGCCCGCACGGGGAACTCGACCGGGCGTGTGGAGTGGAGCCCGTCCACCACGAGAGCGGCGGCGCGGGAGACCCCGAACGTGACCCACCGCTTCCACTCCGGCTTCCAACCGTCGACGGCGAGGATCTCCATGAAGGTGGCGAACGCCTCGTTGAGCCAGATGCCGTTCCACCAGCTCATCGTCACCAGGTCGCCGAACCACATGTGCGCGTTCTCGTGCGCGACCACGTCGGCGACGCGCTCGAGCTCGGTGTGCGATGCGGCGCGCGCGTCCACCAGCAGCGCGGTCTCTCGGAACGTGATCGCGCCGAAGTTCTCCATCGCCCCCGCCGCGAAGTCGGGGATCGCAAGGAGGTCGAGCTTGTCGCCCGCGTACGGCAGGCCGTAGTACGCCTCGAAGAAGCGGAGCGAGGCGACGGCGATCTCGTGGCCGAACGCGGCGAGGTGGCGCTTGCCCGGAACGCACCAGACGCGGACCGGCGCCTCGCCGACCGGCACGGGGTCGGTCGCCTCGAGCTCGCCGACGACGAAGGCGACGAGATAGGTGGACATCGTGATCGTGTCCGCGAACGTGAGCATCTTCTTCCCGCGCTCCCGCCGCTCGGCGACGATGCGCGTGTTGGAGACGGCCGTCAGCGCCGGGTCGATCGCGAGCGTGACGGCGAATACCGCCTTGAAGTTCGGCTCGTCCCAGCACGGGAACGCGCGCCGCGCATCCGTCGCCTCGAACTGCGTGGCGGCCAGGAGGTGCGTGGCGCCGCTCGCGTCCTTGTAGCTCGAGCGGTAGAAGCCGCGGAGCTTGTCGTTCAGGTGTCCGGTGAAGACGAGGGAGAGCCGCCAGGCGCCGGGCGCGAGCGGCGATCGGAACGCGATGCGACAGCGCTCCGCCGCCTCGTCCATGGTCGGCGTGCCCCGCTGCGACTCGCCGCGGTCGTTCTGGATCGTCGCCTTCGTGATGGCGAGCTCGACGGCGTTGAGGACAATTTCGTCGGTTGCCTCGGTGACGGCGACCGTGACGGTCTCCTCGCCGCGGAAGGTGAGCGTCGTCAGGTCGGGTTCGAGCCTGAGATCGTAACGGCTCGGCATCACATGGCGCGGCAGACGGTACGGGTCCACGGTGTTCTCTCCGGAGAGATCAAAATGACGGCGACAGGCCCCTACTGTACCCCAACTACGCGCGTATCATGAGGCTACATTCACGACGAGGAGCGGAGCGAGTGGGAGGTCGTCGATCGCGCTCGGAGCCCCTTCACCGGTGCATATTGCCGTGGGGTTGAAATGCGTAGTACATTGTACGACATGAGATCTGCCGTGACCATCCGGCTGGACCCCGAGCTGGAAAAGCTTCTTGATCGGCTCTGCAAGCAGACCGGTAGGACCCGTAGCGAACTCGTTCGTGACGCCCTCCGGCGGCAGCTAAGCCTGCTGAGGTTTGAACGGCTCCGACGTAGGGCACTACCGTTCGCTGAGGCGCGCGGGTACCTGACGGATGAGGATGTCGCCCGCGACGTCTCTTGAGGGTTTTCCTAGACACAAACGTCTTGGTGAGCGCCCTTGCAACCCGGGGGGTGTGCGCAGATGTACTGCGCGTGGTGCTTGCCGAACACAGCCTCGTAACGAGCGAGGTGGTGCTGAGAGAACTTGGGCGCGTGCTGAGGAAGCGAATCGGCCTGCCGCCGGGGGCCATCAAAGAGATTGACGAGTTCCTGCGGGAGCACGAGGTGGCTCCGAAACCGGCAGCGCCAGCGGCGCTTCCAAAGCGTGACCCAGGCGATCAGTGGGTCCTGGCCTCTGCAATCGAGAGCCGCGCAGACGTGCTGGTGACTGGCGATCGAGATCTTCTGGATATCGCTGTCGCCGCTCCCATCAAGATCATTGACCCTCGAGGGTTTTGGGACCTCGTCCGCAAGAACGGGTAGCAACTCCTTATGCGGCAGCGATCGCTGCGCTGGCGATGCTCGGCTTCGTCACCGCCGCCGGCGCCGACACGATCCAGGAGTTCCTCGTCCGCCACTGGCGCCAGCCGCTCGCATCCCAGGGCCCGCCGCCGGGGCGCTTCTCCACGCTCGAGGCCTCGCTCGCGCCCGAGGCGTGCGGCGCCTGTCATCCCGCGCAGCTCGCCGACTGGAGGACGAGCCTCCATTCGCGATCCATGGGGCCAGGGGTCGCAGGCCAGCTCGTCGAGATGCTCGAGAGCGATCCCGGGTCAGCGCTGAGCTGCTTCACGTGCCACGCGCCCCTCGCCGAGCAGGCGCCGCGCGTCGCCGACGGCGCGCGAGCTCGCGCGAACCCGGTTTACGATGCCGCCCTCGGCGCCAGAGGGCTCGTGTGCGCGGGCTGCCACGTCCGCGCCCACCAGCGATTCGGCCCACCGCGCCGCGACGGCTCGCTCACCCCGACCGCGCCGCTCGAGACCCTTCCGCACAACGGCGTGACGCGCACCCCGGCGTTTCTTCGGTCCGAGTTCTGCCAGAGCTGCCACCAGTTCACGCCCGACGGCTTCGCGCTGAACGGCAAGCTCCTCGAGAACACGTACCGGGAGTGGAAGGCGAGCCGCTTCGCGCGCGAGGGCGTCCAGTGCCAGGACTGCCACATGCCCGACCGCCGCCATCTGTGGCGCGGCATTCACGATCCCGAGATGGTGCGCTCCGGCCTCACGATCGACGCAAGCGCCGGCGCTTCACGTTACCGGCCGGGCGAGATCGTGTCCGTCACCCTCACCGTCGAGAGCACGCGCGTCGGCCACGCCTTCCCGACGTATGTCACGCCGCGCGTCGTGCTGAGCGCCGAGCTGGTGGACCAGGCGGGAGAGGTGATCGCGGGGAGCCGGCAGGAAAAGGTGATCGCGCGGGAGGTGACGCTCGACCTCGCCCGCGAAGTCGGCGATACGCGGCTCATGCCCGGCGCCAAGGCGGTCCTGCGCTATCAGTGGCGCGTCGATCGCGCGGGGGTTCGCGCTCGCCTCAGCGTCGTGGTGTACCCGGACGAGTTCTACACGCGCTTCTTCGAGAGCCTCCTGGCCCAGGGCGCCGGCCGCGGGGAGGCCCAGATCCGCGAGGCGCTCACGGCGACCCGCCGCTCGCCCTTCACGGTGTTCGACCGCGAGATCCCGCTGACCTGAACGCCCGTACGCGTCACGTCACTGGAAGCGGCAGTATACCGTCGCGGAGAGCCGTCGGACGCGGGCGGTGCTGTTGGGCCGAAGGGCGGGGCCTCGCGGCCGGGAGTCCCCGGCCGCGAGGCTTCTTGGCGCGTGCTACCGGCAGGGCATCCGGTGGACCTGGATGTTCCCACCCCCGAGCGTTCCAGTTCGGATGTACGCGAGCGCGGGCACATCGATCCTGAACGTGTCGCTGCCGGCCCCCGGTTCCGCATTGTCCGTGACGGTGACCTGGAAATTTACCGAACCGCCGTTGGCGGTTCCTGAGATCGTGCTCGTACAACCGGGGATGAAGTCCGTAATGGACGTGCTTTGCAGGCTGAAGGCCATACCGTGATCGATGTAGACCACGTGGCCCTTGGTGATCGTTCCGTCAGTCGAGGCGACGAAGCCGAAGGTCCCCGTCGCCCCGGATGCAGGAATCCATCCACCGCCGGTCGTGGCGTCCCCCGGAGGGCCCGACCCCGCGTGGCAGTCGATCATCGCGTCCGCGATGGCGAGCTGGACGTCGGCGAGGACCTGGTGGGTGATCGCGTCGATGGTGATCACGTGCAACGCGACGACCCTGAGATCGGCAGTGCTGCCGGCGATGGCCGGCGTTTGCTCGTTGATGGTCGCCGTGCCGTTCGGTAACGAGACGGTCTGATTCGGGTTGCCCGTGACGGTGATTGGCTGACCGTTGATGACGAGGTTCTGGAGCTGAGAGCTGCCCGCGACCGCTGGCCCGCAGCTCGCGTTGCTCCGGGCCATCACGAAGTCGGACGTGATCCCGTTGCCCGAGACGGTGAGGTCCACGTTCGCCATCGAGGTCTCAGTGTCTGTTTCGTCCAGGCCGACGGCGACGCTGTGGAGCGTCCCGGCGGCGAGCGCAACCACTCCACCCGTCGCGCTGCCGGGAATGTCCCCTGAGAGGAGCGACGCGTCGACCTCGCCGCCGGTCGGGGGAAGCTCACCGCTGGCGGCCTTGATAGTTAGACCGGTGGCCGGCACGAACACCTGCACACCCGTCGCCTGCCCACCGAAACTCGACACCGCCTGCGCGCGGCTGGGCGAGATCAAGAAACCGAGCGACACGACCAGCACCGTGATGACAGTGGCGCGACAAGACCACTGTAGCCTCATAAGCCCTCCTTGTGGGTTTTGCCGCGGGAGGCGCTCGCCTCGGCGGCGGAATGGAGTGAATCGTCTGCGGGAGATCTTTGGACATCCACCCGATCCCGTCTATTCCCAAGGAGGGTTCGTCCGAATGGATTAGCCGTTACGGGCTGCTCATCATGATCTTCGCCACGATCGCCGCGCGGGAAGTCACCTCCATCTTGAGCATGATCAGTCGCAGGAAGGCCTTCACCGTGTTGGGGCTGACGTTCATCCGACTCGCGATCTCCTTGTTGCTCAGACCTTGGAGCAAAGACTCCAGCGCCTCACGTTCCCGTCGCGTGAGGTTGAATTGCTCCGACACGGGCGACAAGGGGATCACGCCGTACGGGGGCCGTTCGAGCAGGACGGCGATGCTTGCGCGCAACGGACCTTTGGCGTCCGAGTCCAGGGAAAAGGGCCGGCAAAGATAGCGCCTCCGCCCCGACCTGAACTCGGCGACGAGGGGCGATTCGCGCGACGGCTCCGGATTGAGCAGGCTTTCGCGAATCCTCTCGGCCAGGAAGACGTCGGCCGGCCGAACATTTACGAGCCGGTCTGGATAGCCGAGAACCCTGATCGCCTCGGCGTTGAACGCGACGGGGCGCAGCGAGGAGTCCAGCAGGAGGAAGCCAACCGCAGACCTGGGTCGATGCCCCACGTCGGGCTTCCGGGATAGGGTCCTCGTGAGCGGATGGCCGTTCGAGTTCGGGCGCTGCGCGACGGACAGCGGCGAACCGTTACTGAGCATCATGGCCTCCATTGAACTTCGAGTGTGTCGTCTCTCCGTGCCTCTACGGGCCCCGGGGATGCTCTACGGGGAATCTCCCTACGCACTTTGCAGGGTTAACCGGGCTAGACCCATCCGGCGGAAGCCCCAAAATATAGATGGAATATCCCTGAAGTTGTGATGCGGTATTCCCTCATCAATCCTTCCGGGAGAAACCAGTAGAGAATGCTTGAGAAGCTTGGAATTTTAGTGTGTTGAGCGAGATCGGTCGTTACCGCTCCGACACCTCGTGAGTGATGGATCAGGACTCTCGCGGGCTACGCAGGTCG
>Ga0134084_10000166_pt1 | contig 9454 bp, 8 predicted proteins | sample 15_taG_16_FD_94470 | JGI IMG/M metagenome (GOLD analysis project Ga0134084, IMG submission 94470) | Grasslands soil microbial communities from the Angelo Coastal Reserve, California, USA - 15_D_Glu_20cm_2_24_1 metaG | ecosystem: Environmental > Terrestrial > Soil > Grasslands ...
GCGCGCCATAAACGTAAGAACGCACGGGTTTGAGCGCGAGTTCCACTCCCGGCAACCCGACATCATGCTCGGAAAATTTCGCCAAAGTTGGAAAATCGATGTCTTTGACGTACGAAAACGGAACTTCGGTATCGTTGCGATAGTGTTTTTGCAACTTGCCCGCATTGTAATCGCGCGCGAGGTCGAGGTCATTAAGGCGTGGGACGACGCCATTATTTACTATCCTAATGATGTCCGGTTCCCTCAGGTCTTTCGGCATTCCATTGATGGTTGCTCGATACTCGGTCACGGGCGGCTGGCCAAAGCGTTCGCGATAGCCTTTGACCATTTCTGGCAGATAAAAATCGACCTCATAACTCGCCCGGTTTTGAACGAGAGTTAGTCCGTTCCGATCTTTGATTTCGCCGCGCACCGAGGGGATGCGCACCGTCGCCTGAGAGCTACCGCGCAGCTGGGAAGTCCATTCCTGGCCATGCGCTACCTGAATCCACCAAAGCTTAAGGCCCAGAGCGCCAATGCCCATCAACATCAACAGCCCGAGAAATTGAATCCGCGCACGCGAAGTAATACGGCGCCTGCTCATTCAAGCCGCCCCCTTTCAGGTTGATAGGAGTAGACCGTAATCCGTCCGATCCATTGGAGAAACCAAAACAGGATCGGGGCCATCGCCATGGCAACAAGACCAGGCCCGCCGATCTGCCACCAAATTTCGCGGGTGAAAATAAAAGAGCCGCGACGAAATGTGATCATCAAATATTGCGCCAGAACTATTAATGAGGTGAAAACACCGCTCAGGATACAGTGCACTTCCCATCGACCGCGTGCAAAAAGCGGTCTTAGGCCATGCATTACTCCTGCCAGCACACCGTAAATTAGTATCGATGATCCAGTTGAAATTTCAACTTTGCCTCCGATCACCTGCACGGTAACGGCATCCAGTAAAACTCCTGCGTACATGGCCAGCGCCAGCATGAGCGGAAACGGCAGGGCCATCGCACCGTAAAAAACGATCACAGGTACGATGTACACGTGCGCGTTGTAGAGCCATGGCAGCGCTGGAATAAAAAACTCTGCGATCTGCGCCATCAGCACCAGTAGGAGCAAAACAAAAAAGAAAATCATTTTCGGCCAGTTACCACGAACACGTCCTCCAGATGCGACAGATCGACTGCGGGCGTGAGCTGTGCTTGCCCATCCAGTTCTCGCACACGGAAAGTCTTCACCACACCAATCAGCAAACCCGAAGGGAACACGCCGCCAACTCCTGAAGTATAAACTTTTTGGCCAGGCTTCAGGTCGGCTTGTTTTGACAAAAAATTCAGGTTCAAAAACGGCGTTAGTCCTGTTGTCACGCGCTCGCCAGATACGATCCCCTGTTCTCGGCTTCCTTCGACCTTTGCGGCGACCCGGCAGTTTTCATCGGAAACCAGCAATACAATCGAGACGCTGTCGCTCACGGTGGTTATTTTTCCTATTAAGCCCTCGTCAGTCGCAACAGGCATGTCGATTTCGATGCCATCTCTCTTGCCACGGTTAATTGTGACCGTTCGCCACCAGGTCGACGAATCACGCGCCACAGTTTCAGCGGCGATTAACTTAAACACTGAGCGCTCGCGATAATTGAGCGCATGACGCAAGCGATTCACCTCGTTCTCGGCATCGCGCAGACCCTGGTTAGTTGCCCTCAGCTCTCGATTTTCCACCTGTAAGCCAGCATTTTCGTGCTCCAGTTGGTCGAGCGACTTCAAGCCTGTACGCACGGATGTAAGCTGTTTTTTTAATCCAGAGCCGCCGGTGAAAAATGGTGCCAGCAACTGATAGACGCCAGACTTGAACTTCTGCGTGGCCGTCGGGCCAAAGCTGAGAAAGTATCCCAGAATTGCGCCGAAAATCAGCAGCGCGATGATGTTCGTGCGGCTCATTACCGTGGCACGGGCTTCCAGCCCATGTTCAGACATCGGCTGGAAGCCGATGCCACTTTCCTACCGCCACTGGCGGTCTGCCGAGGCCACTTGACGCAAGAATTTAAGTTCATTGAGGCATTTGCCAGTCCCTTCCGCCACTGCGCTGAGCGGATCTTCAGCAACGTGGACAGGCAAACCCGTTTCTTCGCTCAAAAGCTTGTCAAAGCCCCGTAGCAACGCGCCGCCGCCTGCCAGTACCAGGCCGCGATCGACGAGGTCCGCCGAAAGCTCGGGCGGACAGCGCTCGAGAGTGATCCGCACCGAATCGACAATTGTCGAGATTGGTTCAAGCAGCGCTTCGCGCACTTCCTGAGAGGTGATCATAAGCGTCTTCGGTAGACCGGCGACCAGGTCGCGTCCCTTAACTTCTACGCTCGTCTCCTTTTCGCTCGGATATGCCGACCCAATTTTAATCTTTATCTCCTCGGCTGTACGTTCGCCGACCATCAGATTGTAGGCGCGCTTCATATACTGCACGATTGCTTCGTCCAGTTCATCGCCAGCGACGCGCACGCTGCGGCTAAACACGATTCCCGACAGCGAAATCAGTGCGACCTCGGTCGTGCCTCCTCCGATATCGATGATCATGTTGCCGGCTGGATCCTGCACCGGAAGGCCCACCCCGATCGCCGCTGCCATTGGTTCTTCGATCAAATAAACTTCGCGCGCCCCGGCATGCGTCGCCGATTCACGCACGGCGCGCTTTTCCACTTCTGTGATCCCGGATGGCACTGCGATAACGACACGTGGTCTCGCCTTTACCCGGCGATTGTGCACCTTGGTGATGAAGTGCCGCAGCATGGCTTCCGTCACTTCGAAGTCCGCAATGACGCCATCTTTGAGCGGTCGCACTGCGACGATGTTTGCCGGTGTGCGACCGAGCATGCGTTTGGCTTCGTCACCGACAGCCAGCACTCTGTTGGTGCCGGCCTGGACAGCAACGACAGATGGCTCGCGCAGAACGATCCCTTGATCCTTTACGTAAACAAGAGTGTTTGCCGTGCCGAGATCGATCCCGATGTCGCTGGATAACCAGCCGAAAAGTCCGTTGAACATGAATTATTAATTAGCAGCAACTTTCCAGCCCGGGAAGAAGCGCGTTCTTCCGCCCGAGGCGGCCTATCTTTATAGAAACCTCCCCACGAGCGCGATTCGGCCGGCTGAGTCGCCGTAACATGAAACAGAGAGGGACGCCGTCAAGCGCATTCTGTTGGAGTAATGGAGTATTCGAGTGCTGGAGTCTTGTGGAGGGGCTTGCCATTACTCCATTACTCCATTACTCCATCACTCCATGGGAAGAGTGATCGTCGCCCCATCCATTCTGGCAGCCGATTTCTCACGACTCGGTGACGAAATTCATCGGGTGGAGGTCGCCGGCGCCGATTGGATCCACTGCGACATCATGGATGGACATTTCGTCGATAACATTTCCTTCGGGCCGGAGATGGTCGGGCGAGTGCGCGGCCTAACAAGTCTGCCGCTCGATGTTCATCTTATGATCGAGCATGCCGATCATTACGTCCCGCGATTTATCAAAGCTGGCGCAAACTCGATCACTGTCCACGTAGAACCGGAGGCGAAACACAGCGTCACGAAAACATTGCAGCAGATTCGAGACGCCGGTTGCTGCGCCGGCCTCACTCTAAATCCCGAAACGTCATTCGATCTCGCCGAGTCGTTTCTGGACAAGATCGACTTGCTGCTGGTAATGACGGTGCATCCGGGTTTCGGAGGCCAATCCTTTCGAGCTGATCAAATGCAAAAAGTTAAACGTGCAAGATCGTTGAGCAGCAGGATCGACATCGAAGTAGACGGCGGTATCAATGCGGAGACTGCGCGAGTATCGATCGAAAACGGCGCAAACGTACTCGTCGCCGGCACTTCAATTTTTCACGCGAAAGATTACGCAAAGGCGATCCGCGAATTGCGGGGCGAATAGCAAGGCGGGTCATCCCGAGCGAAGCGAGGGACCTCACATTCGGAGTACCAAGCACGCAAGCGAATTAGCGTCATCAATCAGCTTGAGCGAGATCCTTCACTTCGTTCAGGATGACGACTAGCCAAATGAACGCCTACTACGTCTATATGATGACCAATCGCAGCCGGGTGGTTCTTTATACCGGCGTCACAAAGAGTCTCCAACGGCGTGTCTGGTTTCACGGCAACGCTTCAAAGCAAAGTTTTACTAAAAGATACAAGGTCGATCGCCTTGTTTACTATGAAAGATTTGATCGTGCTCGTGACGCAATCTCGCGCGAGAAAGAGATTAAGGTTGGCGTCGAGAAAAGAAGAATGATCTCGTGCGAAGGCTCAATCCGAAGTGGGAAGATTTGGGAGAGAAGCTATTCGGAGATCGTAGGCGAGGTCCCTCGCTCCGCTCGGGATGACACGCACCTAAGATTGGTGCGCTAGCCCGCTACCACCGGCGCGGCTTCTTCAGTGGTTTCGGCCATCACCTCGTCGGTTTGCGTGACCCGAACGACTTCTTCGATGGTTGTTTTGCCTTCAGCGACGCGTCGCCAACCGTCCTGCCGCAAAGTCTCCATGCCCTCGGCGATGGCGCATTGCTTGAGCTCGCCGCCATCGCGTTTTCGCATGATCATCTTTCTCAGCGGTTCCGTGATGAGGCAAACCTCATAAATTGCCGCGCGCCCTTGATACCCAGTCTGACGGCATTGATCGCAACCGGCGCCGCGCTGGAAACTGGTACCGTGTTCTTTCACGGGAAAACCGATTTCCGCGAGATATTCGCGAGGATAATCGACCAATTGCGCGCACTCTGAACAAATCGTGCGCACGAGTCGCTGTGCAATAAACGATTTGACCACCGATGCGAGTAGAAATGGTTCCACATCCATATCGAGCAAACGGGTGATGCCACCAACAGCATCGTTCGTGTGCAGGGTGCTAAAAACAAGGTGACCCGTCATCGCCGCGCGGATCGCGATATCCGCAGTTTCAACATCACGAATCTCGCCGACCATCACCACATTGGGATCCTGTCGCAAAATGTGACGTAGACCTTTGGCGAACGTCAGATCGATCTCCGGTTTCACATCGATTTGCGAGACGCCGGGAATTCGATATTCCACCGGTTCTTCGACGGTAATAATGCGGCGTTGCACTGAATTGATGCTGCTTAGGAAGCAATAAAGCGACGTCGATTTTCCACAGCCGGTGGGGCCAGTGAGAAGAATAATTCCATTCGGCTGTGCCAGCAGATGCCGAATAATTTTCTCCTGCTTTTCGCTGAGATCGAGCCGCTCGAATCCGAACTGCTGCTCACCGCGGCTAAGCAATCGCAAACTAATCGATTCGCCGTTCACGGTGGGGATGGTTGAAACGCGTACGTCGATGTTTTGGCGGTTCGACTGCAAATTCATGCGCCCGTCCTGAGGCAGACGACGCTCCGCGATATCCATGTGCGACATCACCTTTAGGCGCGAGATGATGGCCGATTGCAGGACCCGCAATTGTGGCGGAACAGCGACCTCGTGCAGGATCCCGTCGATCCGATAACGAATCCTTAGATCGTTTTCCAGCGGTTCAACGTGAATATCGGTTGCGCGCTCGACGATTGCTTCGCGAATGATCTGGTTCACAAATTTCACCACCGACGCTTCGGGGTCGTCGTCATTCAACTCGATGGCAGTCTCGCTGTCCTGCAATACCTCGAAGGAACGATTCGTCTTAAGAATTTCGTCGAACGTTTCTGCGCCGACTCCGTAGAGAGTTTTCATCGCACGCAGAACTTGCGCGCGCGGCACCAGCACCCATTCAACTGGCTTTTTCAAAAGCTGCGACGCAAGCTGGCGGCCAATGGAATTGAAAAGATCGTATGTCGCCAGTACCACCGAATTTTCCTTCACCTCGATGGGCAGAATGTGATGTTGAAAAACAAAACGGCTCGGTAAAACCGATAACGTCGCGCGGTCGACCTTTTTCGCATCGATGGAGGTAACCGGCACGCGGAAGAAATTCCCGATCGCACCGAGGAAAAGTTGTTCGTCCACCTTACCGGAATCGAGCACCTGGCTCACCCACGAACCGCCGTTCAGGTTCACGGCCAGTTGTGCCGCTTCTTCAGTCGAAGAGACGCCGCTTTCCAGCAGCAAATTAATCAATGATTGACTGGCAGGTGAACTCATGAGGCCCAGCGTTCAGTAGAATCGACAACGCAGAATTGGAAGCGTTCGAATGAAGCCGATTTAGGACGTTTCGCAAGTGCTTTCACGTATAATGAGTGGGTACGAATATTACGCGGCAACGAGAGTCAGGCGTCGCAAAGCTCCGCCTTCCATATCTTGTCAAGGCATGTGCAACGCTCGTCGCACAGAATCGGTAAGGGTCCCCGTGACGCGCATCGAATAATTTTTTTGAAGCCGCGCGATGGCGTCGCTTACCTCGGGAGTAAATACGCCGTTAATGGGACCGCAATAATAGCCCAACCGGCGCAACCCGGTTTGCATCGAGCCTACGTAAGCCGGTTGCAGAATGAGTTGTTCGTTGGCCTTGAAGTAGTAAACCCATCGCCACTTATAGCGCGGCGCAAAGTCAGTCGCGTTTACATTCTTCCCCTGATGGAGCTGACCGTACTCGTCTCGTTGAGCTAATGGGTCGGGCGAACGCCAAATGTCGTCAATGATTGCGAAATCGTCCGCTTGGGCGATGGTCGCGGCGAGGCCAAGAATTACGGCGAGAGTTAATCGTTTCATAACTGCGAGATTACTTAATATATTTTGCTGGAGGAATATCGGGCGGTGGTAAGGTTAATTGTTTGCCTTCCCTTGGCTTGGGACATTCAGGACAGTCGTCCTGCTCGAGTTCAGGTCCAAAGTGCGTCCTGTCCTCCTGTTTTTGGCGGAGCCGATAAGCATCTAGTTTAGTCAGCGTGACCTCTGGGCGCATTAGAATGATTAGTTCCGTACGGATCCGACTGTCCTTTGTGCTCCGGAAAGCCGCACCCAGATACGGGATACGAGACAGATAAGGAATGCCGTTGGTGGTTCTTTGCTTATTGTCTTCAATTAACCCGCCAAGAACAATCGTTGACTTATTCGGAGCAGATACATTTGTTCGGATGTACCGCGTGGTGATTTCGGGCACCAGGTTTCCGCTAATTAGTCTGTTGTTGCCCAGGGCGTCGATCTTTTGAAGGATATCGAGCGACACTTCTTTCTCCGAATTAATGAGCGGGACTACCTCAAGCTGAAGCGCAACCTTTTTGTATTCGATGCTCGATTGCACCGAACCTACATTCACGGTCGTGGTAGCATTCGTCAGAGTGCTCACCGGCACGGGAACTTCCGAGCCCGAGGCGATGATAGCTTTCTTATTGTTGCTTGTGAAGACCGTGGGTCGCGAAATGATTTTGAACTTACCGGTGGACTCGAGCAAGTGCACTATGGCTGCGAAGGCGTCGCCTGCTGCCACATAAACATTGGTACCACTGGTCGCAGTCTTAAGGATTTTGCTGAAGTCGATGATCTTGGAGGGATCCATAACAGCGGTGGCGGGAATGCCTGGGTTGTTGTCGCCAAATACCCCGTTGTTAGTTGAGGTGCCCACAAATCTGTTGTGGTACTTCGCGAAGTAATCCGCGCCGAATTCCTCGTCGTTGTTGAGCGTCAATTGACCGACAACTGTGCTCAGCGCCACTTGCGGGGCCTGAACGTCCATTTCGTCCAGAACCTTTTCCACTTTTACCACAACCTCGCGGTTCCCAAGGACGATGATGGAATTGGCGCGCTGATCGGCGATGAGTTTGGAGTTTCCGACTGTGACCGCTTGCGGCGTGGTGTTGACCGGCTGCGTAGAAAGTTCCTCGGAAATGTTCAGCGTGCTGCCACCGCCTGCCGTGCTGGATGTGCCACTTGTGCCGGTCAGGTCCGCACCAGCGCCTCTGCCGCCATAAGAAGGACTCGGACCGCGCTGCGGTTGTGGACTTGCACCAGGTAGCCCGCCACCGGGCAGTCCGCCAGCTCCAGCGCCCTCTGTGCCCGGCTCCGTTAACGCCTGAACCAACACCGGCAGAACGTCACCGGCTGAAATGTATTGCAAATAGCGCGTAACTGGTTTTGCAAACTCAACGTTAGCGTCGAATTCATGAATTAGTTCACGGATGAAAGGCATGTTGATTGGGCGCGTCACAACGTGGATTCGGTTGGTGCGCACGTCAGGGGTGAGCTTGATTTTCCCCACGATGATCGCTTCCTCGGACAGCACATTCAATCCGGCACCTTCGGCCTGCTGCGGTTGCGGGACCCCCCCTGGCATGTTCACCCTGCGGACACCCGGCTGAGTCGGCGATTCGGTGCCCTTTTCAAAAATATCCTTGAGCATGTCGCAGACTTTGCTCGCGTCGGCGCGATCGAGCTTTATAAACTCACTCACCACTTCGGCCGGCGCCACGTCCACCTGATTAATCACACTGGCAAGTTGTCGGATGATGTCGGCGTTTTGCGTCACCAGAAGAGCGGATGCTTTCGGCAAGGCGAGAATATTGATCGTCCCCGAGCTTCCCTGAAAATATGCCATCAAGACTTGTTGGAGTTCCTGAGGATCAGCATACTGCAATCGGAACAGGAAGCTGATCACCGGGTTTCCTGCCGGAATATCCGCCAGATCGGAAACGATTGGCACCGGCGCTTTTCGAGGATTTTGACCCGCCCCCACAACGTCCAACAGGTCGCGGCCAGCCGGAACGAGGGAGATTCCGTTCAGGGACATACTCATTTCGATGATTTTGATGGCTTCTTCGCGCGACACGTCTTTGGCGATGAAAATATTCACCTTGCCCTGCACGAAATTATCCATCACCAACTTCTTGCCGGTGAGCTGCTCATAGAGATGCAGTACATCGACGACATCGCTATTCGGGAATTGAAGCCTAACCATAGCGGGGGCGTTTGGAGGGGGAGGAGCCGGGGCTTCCGCCGCCGGCGCTTTCGCCGTCTGAGAAGCAGGAGATGATTCGGGACGCCCCAGCTTGCTCTGAGCCGAGGCTGCGGTCGCGCTGGCAAGCACCAGCGTCGCGATGCAGAAAAAGCGGTGCACAGCCTTATTTAAATGGATGGCCGACGCTAGTGCATTTGTGAGACCCGTCAAAATATTTCCCTCGGTTCAAACAATCCTTTGATGCTCACGCTGGACGCGGCAGGGCACCTAGTTTACAAGAGATTGCCGTCGCTGCAAATGATCAGTCCTGTAAGTCTGGGTGGGGCGCGCTGGATCGCAATCACTTATTGTTCCTTCTTTGCGATCACTCTCTTCGCCGCGCCCAAACAAACCGCAAATGCGCTCACTCAGATTCGATCTGTCCTTCAGGCACAGCAGGATGCTTGGAACCGGGGCGATATCGACGGATTCATGAATGGATACGCCAGCTCGGCATCGACTGTCTTTATTTCGGAAGACACAATCGCACGCGGCTGGCAAACAGTGCGCGATCGTTACAGGAAAAAATATTCCAGTCGCGCGAAGATGGGGAC
>Ga0134084_10000168_pt1 | contig 9441 bp, 6 predicted proteins | sample 15_taG_16_FD_94470 | JGI IMG/M metagenome (GOLD analysis project Ga0134084, IMG submission 94470) | Grasslands soil microbial communities from the Angelo Coastal Reserve, California, USA - 15_D_Glu_20cm_2_24_1 metaG | ecosystem: Environmental > Terrestrial > Soil > Grasslands ...
AAATCTCCGCTTGTTGGACAAACCCAAGATCTTCCAGCGTCGGGTCGCTTTGCTTCTTAACGTAAGACAGAATCACCTCGCGCGGATCGCGAATAAGAAAGCAATTCGTCACACCGACAAGCCATTCTCGGTCGATTTCCGGCAGGAGATGATGCGTCATTTGTTTCTGATAAAAAATCTGGGAGGGCCCTTTGTGACGCGGCTCTGGAATCGGTCCCAATAGCTGCGCAACCACTTTCCGCCAATCGGTCTCGCCATGCGCGAGCACTTCATCAGCACCAGGATGGTTTTTTCCGGTCATCTTTAGATAAAACGCGTAAAACGGCTCATCGATCACAAATGTGTCCGGTCGATTCCCCCATGCGCGCATCATCGCCGTCGAAATGTTTCGCGGGCCCGACCACATCGCGATACGGATCGGCTCGTCCTGGCACATCGATGCAGATTCCACCTCGTCTGCACTTTTTGCTAACGGAACTCGATTTGCCGACAGGAAACTTCGTTGTAGTCGCTGACTGCGACTATTGCATTGATTAACTGCGGGTACAGCTTACGACTTCGCGTAAACGCCTAGCAACGGCCGGGGCGACGGCACCTTCGATTTAAAATCGCTTACGAACCCATCCTTCGTGCGGATCTCCACGTGACCAGCTGCTTTGCTCGCGCCATACACTAGTACTGCGCCTAACGGCGCAGCGTAGGGATCGGATACCGCGAGCTTCTTGAACCCGTAGTTGCTCACGAGCTCCTGCCCGGCTTGCTTTGCCAACATCGTCGTTGGTCGGGATCTCAACACGCCGGCGGCGACGAGCGCTTCTTTTACGAAATGCCAGCAAAGCGAATGCGAGTGTGCATGCGCGCGTTCCTCCGCGATGGTGGCGGCACGGCACAGCTTCGGATCGATCTTCGGATCAAGCTTCGCAAACGGATGAACGATCTTCTTCGGCTGATATTTGTCGATAATCTCAACTGAGCGCCGTTTGCCGGAGGCATCTTTATAATCAAACTTAGGTTTCGGCGACATGGACATGTTTAGCGCCGAGACTGGGCGCGGCCAAAATGCCATACCGCAAAGAGTGATGACGATAAGGGGGGTAATTTTTCGCATAAAGAGCGCGCCATATCGACTATTTTAGCTTCCCCTGCAACTGATTTTTTCAAGAAAATTTCGGATTTTTTTCGTCCCCGTCCAAATGGATCAACCAAGGCTCCCCGTTTCGCGAATCTGTCCCAATTGGAGGCAGGGAAGGCAGCTCCTACAGCCCCGAGACAAACTGAACCATTCGCTGACGCATTTTTGCGTCAGGCAGACGGCCGACGCCGGCTTGCATATTGTCCTCGAGATGGCGCGGATTATTGGTCGCTGGGATCACGCAAGTCACCGCCGGATGGGCCACAATCCATTTCAGAAAGAACTGCGCCCAAGAGCGACAGTCGAATTCGGCCGCCCAGTCGGGCAACTGTTTGGCCCGCACACGCTGAAACAAACCGCCCCCACCAAATGGACGATTAATGATGACCGCCATGCGAAGCTCCTGGGCCAGCGGCAGAATGCGTTGCGCCGCTCCAAGTTCCATGACCGAGTAATTGATCTGGACGAAATCGGGTTTGTGACTGCGCATGATTCTTTCTACTTCGCCAAAGCCACGCGCTTGTGAATGCGTGATGCCTGTGTAGCGGATGCGTCCCTTCGTTTTCCACTCACGAAGTGAAGACATTTGCATTTCGACATCGACTAAATTGTGGACCTGCATCAGGTCAATTCTTTTGGTTTGAAAGCGCTCCATCGACCGCTCCATCATTTGGATCCCCGCCTCTTTACCCGCGGTCCAGACCTTGGTGGCGATAAAGAGCGAATCGCGCAAATGCAATTTGGCGGCGAGTTCGCCGATGACACCTTCGGCTGGACCGTACATCGGTGAAGAATCAATCACGCGGCCACCCCGCTTGACGAACAGGGACATCACTTCTTCGAGTTGCCTTCTGTTCTCTGGCGTAAGATCGACATCGAACGCGTTCCAGGTGCCGAGTCCGATGACGGGAAGTTTTTCACCCGAAGAAGGAATCGCACGTGCCAGCATACTTGATGATTGACCTGCCGCTTGGGCGCGCGACGTAGGAATCTGTAACAGCAAGCCGGCTGCGCCGGCACCAATTAGTCTGGACGCCTCACGACGCGTAAGACTGCTCCTTGTCATGTCGAATCGAAATGAAAGAATCTCTCATTGTTATCCGAACGAGATCAAGAGAGATTCCTCGACTTGGCTCGGAATGACAAGAAGGCTAAGCGTGCACATGAGGGGCAACTCGCCGTGAATTTATCAAACTTTCCGCTGTCGCCGGGGCTTACGTTTCCTTGGGCGGAAGACCGTTTCGCGCTTCCCTCCACTCGGGATCGCATAGCTTAAAATGAAACATTTTTTCGGCAAAATCGTTGACGTAAAACCGGACGAGATTCGGGCGCTCTGGCTCGGGTTTGTTTTTCATTTTCTGATTCTCACGGGCTACTACATCATGCGGCCGATTCGCGACAGCATTGCTGCGAGCAACCGGCTGGAAACGCTACCCTGGATGTTTACTGCCACGCTTGTGGGGATGTTGATCGCCAATGCCGTCTTCGCGGCGATCGTGGCGCGAATGTCGCGAAGAAAGTTTATTCCAATCGCCTACGCGTTTTTCATTTTCAATCTCGCGCTCTTTTACGTTCTGATGCGGAGTTGTCCACCCGCGCAACAAGTTTGGATCGGCCGTGCCCTGTATGTCTGGGTGAGCGTTTTCAATCTATTTAATACCGCCATCTTCTGGGCTTTCATAACCGATCTGTTCACAGTCGAGCAAGGCAAGCGGCTTTATGGGTTCATCGCAGTCGGCGGTTCGCTCGGCGCTATCCTCGGGGCGTACATTACCAAGCATTATGTTCGAGACATAGGGCCGGCAAATCTTCTGGCGATCTCCGCGATAATGTTCGCAGTCGCTGGCTTTCTGGTTCGTTTTTTTCCCAGCGGCTTCGCGGAACAAAAGAAAATTGTCCCGCAGCGCGAAGAGCCGATCGGCGGATCGATCTGGTCAGGTATAACCCACATTGCCCATTCGCCCTATCTTATGGGGCTGGCCGCATCCATTCTCCTTTATACGACGACGTCGACCTGGGCGTACTTTCAGCAGACAGATCTCGCGCGCGAAGCGCTAAAGAGCAGCGACGAACGTACCGTTTTCCTAGCAAACCTTGAGATCTGGGTCAACAGCATCACGGTCATCATCCAGATCTTTCTTACTGGCCGTTTGCTCAAATGGTTCGGCGTTGGGTTCACACTCGTTTCGCTGCCGTTCCTGAGCATGGTTGGTTTCGCCGCGATGGGCGTTGTGCCAAGTCTGGGGTTGTTGGCCGTCTTTCAAGTCGCTCGCCGGGCTGCCGCTTACGCGCTGATGCGACCTTCCCGCGAGATCCTATTCACGGTTTTGCGCCGCGAAGACAAGTACAAGGTCAAGAGCGTGACTGACACCTTAGGATACCGCATCGGGGATCAGCTAGGCGCATGGTCGTATGGCGGGCTGCACGCACTGGGCTTGGGACTTCAGAGTATCAGCTTTGTTGCCGTTCCGGTCGTGGCTGGTTGGTGCGGCCTTAGTCTTTGGCTGGCGCGCAAACAACGCGCTTTAGCTGATGCGCAGCGCGAAGCATTGCCGCCGACCGACGTCCTTGCTTCTGAAGCGGCATAGCAGTGTCGATCGCGGCGTCGCGCTATTTCGCCAGCTCGTAGAGGTATTGGATGAAGGACATGGTCGCGCCATCGAAGCTTTGGACTTTCGGGTTGGCCGATTCGATGACGTAGTATTCGTCGGGCGCGTGCGCGCCGCTGCCGTGACCGAGCCCGAAGTGACCGGCGGGAAGTTTGAGCGGCTCACCAGTAAACACGTAACCAGGATACGAACCGGCGTTGCGCGGCCAGAGCATTGGATCAATTCCGAATTTTTTGTAGCTGGCGACCTGCGCCTTGATGAGCGCGGAATCGGCCGATGTGCTCGTGGGATCGTATCCGCCAGTCATCTTCACTTCGATGTCGCCGAAGCCGCGCTTCGCCAGATGCGCCTTTAACGCAGCGAGCGCGTCGGCCGCTTTTATGTCTGGCACGAGACGCATGTCGATCTTCGCCACGGCGCGATGCGGTAAAATGGTTTTGCCGCCCGGCCCGGTGTAACCGCCGACCAATCCTTCAATGTTAATCGTCGGCTGTGATTCGAGCCGTTCGTTCGCCTGCTCCCACGGCAGATCATTGATCCAACGTTTCACGCTGAACTGTTTCTTCGCCTGCGCTTCGCTCCGCACCTTCGACACACTTTCGATCATCGCTTTCTCTTCGGCGCTCAGTGGTCGCGGCTTTGGATAGTTGTCGATCTTGATTTCATTGCCATCGTCGGACACAAGCGTATCAAGCGCTTTCACCAAGTGCCATGCCGGGCTCTCCACCATGGCCTTGAGCGACGAGTGAATGTCTTTCTCCGGGCCGCGTCCCCATTTTTCGCCACTCGACACCAGCTCGAGCTCAATCACGCCTTTCGATCCGAGGTTTACCGTCACAATTCCATCCAAATCTTGCGTCGCTGAGGGCATGAACACGCCGACAGATTTTTTCAGCGCGGTCAGCACCTCCGGGGGCCTAACGAGTTGTGGAATGTGCGGCGAACCGATCTCTTCTTCGCCTTCGGCCACCATCACCAGGTTCACCGGCATTTTCTTGCCTGCGCCGCGAATCGCATGCAGCGCAGCGAGGAACGCCGCCTCTGGTCCTTTCTGATTCACCGCACCGCGTCCAATCATCACTTTCCCCAGCGGTAGTTTGTCCACGATTCGCGCTTCAGTTGGCGGCGATGTCCATTCCGCTGGATCGAACTGTTTCACATCATACATGAAATAGAGCCCGACCGTTTTCGGCGCGCCCGCATCGAGCGTCGCGAACACGCCCGGTTTGCCGTCCGTGTTGATGACTGTCGCCTTCTGAAATCCCGCATCGCGCGCGAGCTTTGCCATGTACTCCGCGCCTTCCGGATACCCGCGATTCTCCGCCGCGATTGACACCTGGCCAATCCAATCCTGCAACCGTTTCACCGCCTCCTCATGGCGTTTGGCGATTTCGGCTTTGATTGTAGCGAGATCATTTTCACCTGAGAAGACGCGGTCTGCCCTGGCAATGAGAGAGACAATTGCGATCAGTGATAAAATTGGTGTGTTCATAAAGTAAATACTTCCTTAAAGAGCTAAGCTCTCCTGTTTGGCTATCGAGCCGGTGGTGGTCATAAGTCCAGCAAACTTTTTCACCAGCTCGTCGAGCTTCGCGATATAATAATCCACGTTCTCGTCGCGGTTTTGCGGATCGAATGCGGACGCCAACCTGGCGTTTTCGTAGGCAGGGACTTTCCTGGTGGAGCCAATGATGTAGTAGCTGATCTGGTCGCCGGGCCGATAGTTGCGGCCACTCGCTAGCGCGAGCTCATAAGCAGCAGCGCGATTGCGCGCGGACGCGGCGATCTTTTGCCGATATTTGTCGAGCGAGTCTTGAAGCGTATCGGTTTTCATCAACATGTCGATACTCCATTCCCGGTTGCGAATCTTCTGTTCAAATTCATTGCGTAATTCACCGATTGCTTCCGGTTTTCCTTCCATGAGCAGCTTGATCATTTCCTCGAGGAAAATGCGCTGGAACTTTTCGAGTCCGCGCGATTTGAGAGCGCCGCCTTTAATGATGACGTCGCCGTCGCGGGTAAGGAGGGCGTAATTTTTTGCTTTGTAGCTGAACATCGCGTCGAACTGCTCGTCGAATTCCACTTCAATCCCAGGCGGCAATTCTTTGGCCAAACCTTCGCGCAATTTGTTGATGTCGATGTCAGGCGGCGGGGTGAAGTAAATTCCATCGGTGTCCACCTCGATCACCCGCGCATCACGCGCGTTTAACCACTCAATCATCTTTTTCAAGAGATCGCGCCCAATCTGCGTGACCCGCGCCGCGGCATCGAAATCGGCGAAACTTCCCTGAGCGAACCCGAGATAACCATAGAAGCTGTTGATCAGGATTTTGAACGTGTTTTGAAAGGCGTGGAAATGATGCGCTCGCGCCGTGTCACCGCTCTTCTCAGCTGCGCGCATGTCCGCTTTCGCTTCGAGTCTGAAGGTCCGTAGATCGGTAAGTAGATGGCGGAAGATTTGCAGCTGGTCGGTTTGTGGGAAGCAAGCAAACTGCAACATTACCGAGGGATAAAGCGAGGCGACGTCGCAATGCCACACGTTGCGGGCGACGCCGGTGAAGAAAATGTCGGTGTAACCGCCTTCGAAACCGCGCACCATCGGCAGCTCGGGAATGGAATGCCGTTGCCTGAAATATTCGCGCAGAAACAGCGCATTGATCCGCGTAGCATTGCCCCGGACGATCACGTCCTGGTAGTTGTATGGAAAAATCTGGGCCTGAATGAAGTAGCTTGCGCTTAACAGTTCCGATAACGCGCGCGTCTCTCGTACACCGCACAGTGCGCGCCGCCGAAATGCTTCCGAACTTTCCAGATAGGCGCGCTGCAATTCTTTCCCGGTTAGCGCGGAAATCTGTTCGCCGTCACAAAGTTCAAAATGCCGGGCGACATCGGTGCGCTCGAAACCGGCCAGGGAACGCATACCGACATCGTAAAATTGCGCGAGCAAAAAAGTATCGACGAAATGGCGGCCACCAACTGTGAACTTCGGATAATCGATTGTCTTCTCTGCGATCTGCAGCCGCGAAGGGCGGGAACGTAAAAAGCCGCCGCTTCGTCCCCAATCTAGTTTCGTTTTCGTTTTCTTGGCGCGCTGGACTAGGTAGGGCAGATCGAACCGAAAGAGATTGTGACCCTCGATCACGTCCGGATCGCGCTCTTTGACAAGACTCGTTAGGCGCTTGAGCGCGTCGTGCTCGGATTGTTCGACATTTTTTGGATCAATAATGAGGAGTTCCTCCCAGCCAGTGTTATCCGAGACCGTGATGCTCATGATGTGATCTTTGTCGCCGGGTTCATCGACCCCAGCTACGGAGAGCACTTCGATCTGCATCCGCTTCAGTTCTTCAAACCGCAGGTCTTTAAACAACGTGCGTCCGGTCGCGGTCAGATAGTGCTGCACGGGATCGGTGAACGCGAAGAAATCGCGTCCGGCGTTTCTCAATCCGTTGCGCAATGCGATCAGTTCTTTCCAGCTATCAACCGTGACCAGCCAGCCGTATTTAAGACTGCTTTCAAGCTTTTCGGATTCGATGCCAAGATCCAGAACATCCGAGTCGCACCAGACAAAAGGGTGAAACGGTTCAACTTCGACGACTGTCAATCCACCTTTTCCCCGGCGATAAACTTTAACGGTTCCCGTTTCGCCCAATTCAATCGCGACGATCCGCGGCGTTCGATCGGCGCCGAAGAGCATGGTGTTCTTCTCAAATTCCATCGTGGATCAAGAGAATCGGAAAAATGAATTAGGAAAGCAGGAAAAGAGGAAATTGAATCTCGAAAGCCAGGAAACATGAAGATTTCGTTTTGTTTCCTCGCTTACTGGTTTGGTGATTCATGTATTCCGAGTTTTCGGTTATAGGTGCAGGATGAAGAATTGCTCATTGGCGATCTTTTTAACGTCGATCTTGGCTCCGCTGCTGGCGTTCGGGCAGCCGACGCCGCAATCCATCGCTAATGCGGAACTGCCGTCGTTGCTCACGATTTACAAAGACATTCACAGTCATCCGGAACTTTCCACAAAAGAGCAGCGGAGTTCCGCGATTGTGGCGAAGGAATTACGCGCTGCCGGCTGTGAAGTTACCGAGAATTTCGGGCATTACGATAATCCAGATTGGAAATGTTACGGCGTTGTCGGCGTGATGAAGAACGGCGACGGGCCGACTGTGCTGGTGCGCACTGACATGGATGCGTTGCCCGTGCAGGAACAAACCGGTGCGTCGTACGCGAGCAAAGTCACGATGACGAATGTTGAGGGCAAGGAAATGCCAGTGATGCACGCGTGCGGTCACGATATTCACATGTCGGCGTTGATCGGCACAGCGCGCGCGCTTGGGAAGCTAAAGGACAAATGGCATGGCACGATCGTATTCATCGGCCAACCGGCAGAAGAAATGGTGGGAGGCGCGCGCGCGATGCTGCACGCCGGCCTCTACGATCGTTTTGGCACACCTGCTTACGCGGTCGCTTTGCACGATAATGCAGAGATTGAGGCTGGCAAAATCGGCATCACCGCAGGCTACTACAACGCAACCGTCGACTCCGTCGATGTAACCGTGAAAGGCATGGGCGGTCATGGCGCTTATCCGCACAAGACGAAGGACCCGATCACGCTGTCGGCTGAAATTATCAACGCGTGGCAAACGATTGCCTCACGGGAAAACAATCCCCTCGATCCAATCGTCGTTACCGTCGGCTCGATTCACGGCGGCACGAAGCACAACATCATTCCCGATGAAGTCAAAATGCAGCTGACCGTGCGCACGTACAAGCCTGAGGTGCGTCAGCGCGTACTATCCGCAATCGAGCAAATCGCCAAAGGTTGCGCTACCGCAGCCGGTTTGCCGCCGGACAAAATGCCCGAAGTGAATGTTTTGCACGCCGAACATGTCAACGCGGTCTACAACAACCCGGAACTAACGAAACGCGTGAAGGCGACGTTGAAGAGTGCCATTGGCGACGAGAATGTCGTCGATAAAGATCCAACGATGGCCGGAGATGACTTTTCGGAATTCAGCCTGCCAGATCATTCGATTCCTGCCTGCATGTTCAATGTCGGCGCAGTCGATCCGGCCAAAGCCGCCGAAGCGAAAAAGACAGGTGCGTCTTTGCCCTCGCTGCACTCGAGCAAGTTTTTGCCCCTTCCGGAGCCGACGATTCGCGTCGGCATCATCGGAATGACGAGCGCCGTGCTGGATTTAATGAAGAAGTAAGCCGAACTGTTAACGTGTTTCCGGCGGACAAAATTCGTAGCCGACAGCTACACCGACACCAGATTTATTTTACCTTAATGTTCTTCCGCAGGTAAGTGGGAACATCGAGATCCTCGCCTTCCACGATGGTTGGCTCACTCTTTTCAAAGCGACCACGCGTGACCGGCTCGAATTGCAAGACTTCCTGTTTCGCCTGCACATTTTTTTCCGACGGTTTCTCTTCTTTCATCCGCGCCGGCTTCGGCTGTGGCGTAATCAAGCGCGGTTCAGGTTTGTTAAGTACAGGTGCTGTCAACGGCGGAGCCGTGTCCACTGGCGCCGATTCGTCAATCGGAATCGCCTCCGCAGGCTGGGAACCCTCCACTGGAGTTGGTTCCGACTCGATGTCGGTCTTCAGCGAACCACCCTCGGATTGCCCCCAAACGGGCGGCATCGCGGGCATGCTACTCTGATCCCGATAAACCTGCTCCGGAATAGAATCCTCATCTGC
>Ga0134084_10000170_pt1 | contig 9379 bp, 9 predicted proteins | sample 15_taG_16_FD_94470 | JGI IMG/M metagenome (GOLD analysis project Ga0134084, IMG submission 94470) | Grasslands soil microbial communities from the Angelo Coastal Reserve, California, USA - 15_D_Glu_20cm_2_24_1 metaG | ecosystem: Environmental > Terrestrial > Soil > Grasslands ...
AGATCAAGAACGTGATCGCGGATTTCTCCGGCGTCTCGGCGGCCTACCACGGCTACCAGGACCGCTACCGCGCCATTCCCGGCGACGACCCGAATGCTGGGACGCGCTGGACCACCGCGCCGGCCGCCATCCCCGGCAGCGGCAACGGCGTGGTCGACGGCACCTACAACAACGTGTGTCCGGCAGTTTCCGCCGTCGGCACCCCCGAGTCCTGCATGTGGTGGGACCATCTGCGCCGCGCCGGGTTTGTCTCCGGCAATGGCGCACAGCAGCCTTTCAATGCGGTCACGGGCCAAATCGGCGTGCAGACCGGCAACGGCGCGGGCGCCCCGGTGCTGGGGGCTGCCGCCGGCGCGGGCGGATTCTCCGGGCTCATCATCTGCTCGGCGAACCTGCCCGACAAGATCGCGATTGCCGTCGACACGCAGATGGACGACGGCCAACGCCTGTCCGGTTCCGTGCGCGGTCAGCAACAGTCGGCGCCCAACCCCGCGATCGCCGTTGACGCCACCGCCGCCGGCTCAGGCGGCAACAACAACTACGCGGAGACCGGCACCAACACCTACGTCCTCTGCCGCGCGTTCTAGCCGCGCAGCAGCCGCACTTCCGCGGCGGCGAGCGATTCAGGATCGCCGAGAAGCACGACCACGTCGCCGGCTTCCAAGGCGCCCGCCCCTGCCGCGGTCAGCTTGCTGCGCGCCCCGCGCCGGCGCACGGCCCTCACCTGCACGCCTAGCGCGTCGAGCCCGAGCTGCGCGAGCGGCCTGCCGAGGGCGTGGGCGTGCTCATCGAGCGTGACCGAGTGCAGGCGCGCAAGCGCTTCGCCGTCGCCGTCGAGCTCGTCGCCGCTGCCGTGGAACAGGCCGCGCAGCAGCTGATACTGCTCGCCGCGCACCTGGCTCATGCGGCGCATGACGCGGCTGAGCGGAACGCCGACGAGCACCAGCGTGTGCGAAGCCAGCATGACGCCCGACTCGAACGCCTCGGGCACGACTTCGGATGCGCCGGCTGCGGTAAGACGGGGAATATCGTCCTCGTCGCGCGCGCGCACGATCACCGGCACCGCTGGATTGAGCGCGTGAATATGGGTAAGCACGCGCACCGCGGCATCGACGTCGGCGAACGTCACGACCACGCCCGCAGCCCGCGCGATGCCGGCTGCGACCAGCGCCTCGCGACGCGAGCTGTCGGCGAAAACCACCGCGTCGCCGGCGAGCGCCGCCTCGCGCACGCGCTCCGGATCGAGATCGAGCGCCACGTAACGTACGCCTTCGGCGTCGAGCAGCCGCGCAAGGCGCTGCCCGTTGCGCCCGTAGCCCAGGACGATGACGTGACGCTCGACCTCGATCGACTGCGCCGCGATGCGATGCAGCTCGAGCGAGCGCAGCATCCACTCCGCGCCCGACAGGCGCATGACGATGCGGTCGCTCGCCGCGATGAGGAACGGCGTCGCGAGCATCGAAAGGATCATGGCGGCGAGCAGGCCCTGCAGCACTGGCTCCGGCACCACCCGCGTCGGCGCCGCGAGCGACAGCAGCACGAAGCCGAATTCTCCCGCCTGGGCGAGGGCGATCCCGACGCGCAACGCGGTGCCCGGCGCGCTGCCGAACGCGGTCGAAAGCAGCGCGATGAGCGCGAACTTCGCGCCGACTAGCAGCGCGAACAGAAGCATCACCAGCGGGAACTCGCCAAGCACCAGGCGCAGATCGAGCATCATGCCGACCGTCACGAAGAACAGCCCGAGCAGAACATCGCGGAAGGGCTTGATGTCCTCCTCGACCTGGAAGCGAAACTCCGTCTCGGAGATCAGCATCCCGGCGAGAAACGCACCCAGCACGAGAGACAGGCCCGCCAGGCCGGTGACAAAAGCGAGCAGCAGCGTCACGAGCAGCACGTTCAGGACGAACAGCTCGTTCGAGCGGCGGCGCGCGACGATTCCCAGCCAGGCGCGCATCAGCTTCGGCCCGAGGGTGATCACGACCGCGAGCGCGAGCACCGCCTTGCCGAGGGCGATGGCGAGCGCCGCACCGAGCGCGTCGGCGGACTGGTCGAGCGCGGGAAGCAGCACCAGCAGGGGAACCACCGCGAGGTCCTGGAACAGCAGCATGCCGATGACCTGGCGGCCGTGCGCCGTGTCGAGCTCGAGGCGCTCGGCGAGCAGCCTGGAGACGATCGCGGTCGAGGACATCGCGGCGATGCCGCCGAGGGTGAGCCCCGCCTGCCACGAGGCGCCGGCGGCAAGCGCGGCGCCGAGCGCAAGCGCTATCGTCGCGCTCACCTGGGCAAGGCCGAGCCCGAATACCGCGCGACGCATGGCGAGGAGCTTCGGCAAGCTGAATTCGAGCCCGATCGAGAACATCAGGAACACCACGCCGAACTCGGCGAGCCGGCGGGTTTCCTCGATGCCGGAGACCAGCCCCAGCGCGTGCGGGCCCAGGGCGAGGCCGGTCGCCAGATAGCCGATCATCGGCGGCAGCTGCAGGCTCCTGCAGACCGCCACCGCGAGCACGCTGCTCGCGAGCAGCACGAGCACCGATTGGAGGGAAACGACCGCGGAATCCATGGGCTATACTTGCCCGCAATGATAAAGGCCGCGCCGAAAAAACAGCTGGACAGCGCAGCGGGCGCGCTCGATATCGCCCGGCGGGTGCTCTCCATCGAGGCCGACGCGGTGCGGGGGCTGATCGGGCGCCTCGACCAGCGCTTCCTCGCCGCCGTGTCGCTGATCCATGCTCGCCGCGGCCGCGTCATCGTCAGCGGCATCGGCAAGTCGGGTCACGTCGCGCGCAAGATCGCCTCCACGCTGTCGAGCACCGGAACGCCCGCCTACTTCGTGCATCCGGCGGAAGCGAGCCACGGCGATCTCGGGATGATCGAGAGCGGCGACGTGTTCGTTGCCATCTCGTATTCGGGATCGAGCGAGGAGCTGCTCGAGATCGTTCCGCTGGTGAAGCGACGCGGCGCAAAATTGATCGCTATGACTGGGCGCGCGGATTCGGCGCTGGCGCGAGAAGCCGATGTGCTTCTCGACGCCGCGGTCGAGCAGGAAGCCTGCCCCCACAATCTCGCGCCGACGGCGAGCACCACCGCGGCCCTCGCGCTGGGAGACGCGCTCGCCGTCGCGCTTCTCAGCGCGCGCGGCTTCTCGGCGGACGATTTCGCGCGCAGCCATCCCCGCGGCAGGCTGCCCCGCCAGGCGCTGGTGCACGTCGCCGACGTCATGCGCCGCGGCAATGACATGCCGTGCGTCAAGGACGGCGTGCCGGCCATGCAGGCGGTGGTCGAGATGTCCCGCAGCCGCATGGGGATGACCGCGGTGGTGGACGAAGCCGGACGCGTGCGCGGCATCTTCACCGACGGCGATCTGCGCCGCTCGCTGGAGAAAGGCGCCGACTTCCATGCCGTCGCCGTCGACAGCCTCATGACGGCCGGGCCCAAAACCATTCGCGCGGAGGCGCTGGCGGTCGAGGCCGTGCAGCTGATGGAGCTGCACAAGGTCAACCAGCTGCTGGTGGTCGACGAGCGCGACCGGCTGGTCGGCGCGCTCAACATGCACGACCTGTTCCGCGCCAAAGTCATCTGAAGCAGGCATGCCTCATCCCGCCTCCGACGCGCTGGAACGGGCGCGGCGCATCCGCCTCATGATCCTCGACGTCGACGGCGTGCTGACCGACGGCACCCTCTGGTACGGCGCGCGCGGAATCGAGGAGCTGAAGGGCTTCCACTCTGTCGACGGCCTTGGCCTCCAGATGCTGCGGCAGAGCGGCGTGCACGCGGCGATTCTCTCCGGGCGCAGCTCGAGCGGCGTGGCGGCGCGGGCGCTCGAGCTCGGCATCGAGCACGTGCTACAGGGGATCGGCGACAAGCTCGCCGCGTATCGCTCGCTCATCGAGCGCCTGGGCCTCACCCCGGAGCAGACCGGCTACATGGGCGACGACCTCGTCGACATTCCGGTGCTCGCGCGCTGCGGCTTCGCCTGCGCCCCCGGCGAATCGCCCGAGGAGGTGCGCAGGCGGGCGCACTATGTTTGCGCGGCGCCGGCGGGACGCGGCGCGGTGCGCGAGGTCTGCGAGTTCTTGATGCGCGCACAAGGAACCATGGACCGCGTGCTGCGGGAGTACCTGAAGTGAGGTTCTCGAACACGCGGCTGTTCCCGCTCGTGCTGATGCTGGCGCTCGCGCTGCTGACCTTCTACCTGGAGCGCGCGGTGCGCGAGGAGGAGCCGCATGCGCCGCTGCGCCGCCACGACCCCGACTACACGGTGTCGAACTTCCTGACCACCACCTACAGCCGCGACGGCGTCGCCGAGGCGGTGATGTCGGCGACGCGGATGGTACATTACCCCGACGACGACTCGACCGAGCTGCTGGCTCCGCGCATGGTGCAGACCAGGCCCGCCGAGCCGCGCATCACGCTGAGCGCCGAGCGCGGTGCGTTGTCGCGCGACGGCGAGGAGGTTTTTCTCTATGACAACGTCGTGCTGGTGCGCGAAGCCATGGCCGAGCGCCCCGAAGCGCGCTTGAGCACCAGCTTCCTGCACATCGTGCGCGACCGCTCTCTCGTGCGCACCGACCGCGAGGTCACGATCGTCGAGGACCGCAGCTCGCTGAGCGGCCGCGGCATGGAGTACAACACCGAGTCGCGACAGTTCACCCTGAACGCCGAAGTGCGGGGGCGTTTCGAGCCGAAGAAGGGGCCATGAAGCGCGTCTGGCTGGCGGCAATTCTTTCGGCGGCGTGCGTCGCCTGGGCCGAAAAGGCGGACCGGGACAAGCCGACGCAGATCGAAGCCAACCGCCTTAGCGCCGACGACACGCGACGCATGAACATCTTCGAGGGCAACGTGGTCCTCACCAAGGGGACCATCGTGGTGCGCGCCGAGCGCATCGTCGTGCACCAGGATGCCGAGGGCTATCAATCCTCGACCGCCACCGGCAACCCGGTGCGCTTCCGCCAGCGGCAGGATCCGAAGGAAGGCAGGGACGGCGCCTGGGTCGACGGCGAGGCCCTGCGCATCGAGATCGACGATCGCAACAGCAAGATCGAGCTGTTCGAAAATGCGCGCGTCAACCGCGACGGCGACGAGGTCGCGGGCAACTACATCCTGGTCGACCAGCGCTCCGATTTCTTCTCGGTCAGCGCCGGCAAGGGGTCGAGCGGCGGGCGCGTGCGCGCGGTGATCCAGCCGAAGATCAACCCGGCCGACGCGGAAAAAAAATGAAGGCCAATGAGCGCACCGGGCTGAGCCAGCTGCGCTCGCAGCGCCTGCGCAAGCGCTACAAGTCGCGCACCGTGGTGCAGGACGTCTCGCTCGATGTCTCCAGCGGCGAGGTGGTGGGGCTGCTCGGCCCCAACGGCGCGGGCAAGACGACCTGCTTCTACATGATCGTCGGGCTGATACCGGTCGATGCCGGCAGCATCCACCTCGACACCACCGAGCTCACGCACCTGCCGATCCACCGCCGCGCGCGGCTGGGCATCTCGTACCTGCCGCAGGAGAATTCGGTGTTCCGGCGCCTCACGGTGGAAGAGAACGTGCAGGCCATCCTCGAGCTGCAGGGCCTCCAGCCGGGCGAGATCGAGCCGCGCCTCGCCGAGCTGCTGAAGGACCTCAACATCGCGCATCTGCGCAAGCACGCCGCGATCTCGCTCTCGGGCGGCGAGCGCCGCCGCCTCGAGATCGCGCGCGCCCTCGCCACCAAGCCGGCGTTCATCCTGCTCGACGAGCCGTTCGCCGGCGTCGACCCGATCGCCGTGCTCGACATTCAGCGCATCATCAGGTTCCTCAAGGAACGCGGGATCGGCGTCCTGATCACCGATCACAACGTGCGCGAGACCCTGGGCATCTGCGACCGGGCCTACATCATCAACGAAGGCGCGGTGCTCGCCTCGGGGCATCCCGAGGAGATTGTTTATAATGACAGCGTGCGCCGTGTTTACCTCGGCGAGAACTTCCGGATGTAGCCTCGCTGTGTTCACGCCATGACGGCACACTCCCCACGATGAAGCCGTCCCTGCAGTTCCGGTTGTCGCAGCATCTCACGCTAACTCCGCAGCTGCAGCAGTCCATCCGCCTGCTGCAGCTGTCGACGGTCGAGCTCAACCAGGAGATCGACCGCATGCTGATGGAGAACCCGGCGCTCGAGCGCGAGGACGCCGAAGGCGAGCCCGAGGCCGCCGCACCCGCGCCCGCGCCGGCAGGCGGCGCCGGCGCGGGCGGCAGCACCGAGCCCGCGGCCCCCGACACCGACTGGTCGGCGGATATCGCCTCCAGCTGGCGCGGGCCGGATGACGATGACGAAGGCGACCGCAGCTTCACCGCGCCGGACACGCCGACGCTGCGCGATCACCTGCGCGACCAGCTCTCGCTCACCAATCTCGGCGATCGCGACCGCGCATTCGTCCAGCTGCTGATCGACGCCCTCGACGAGGACGGCTATCTGACCCAGCCGCTCGCGGAAATCGCCGCGCTGCTGCCCGCCGAAGCCGATCCCGAGGAGCTCGGCATCGCGCTCAGGCACCTGCAGAACCTGGAGCCCGCCGGCGTGGGCGCGCGCTCCCCCGGGGAGTGCCTGGCGCTGCAGCTGCGCATCATGCCCGATGAGCCGGCGCGGCGCCTGGCGCTCGACATCGTGGAAAAGCATCTGGAGCTGCTGGCGAGCCGCGATTACACGCGCCTCAAGAACCTCACCGGCGCGGGCGACGAGGCGCTGCGCGCGGCGCAGCGCCTGATCCAGGCGCTCAATCCGCGCCCGGGCGCCGCCTACGCCAAGGTGGAGACGCGCTACGTGATTCCCGACGTCATCGTGCGCAAGCAGCGCGGCGTCTGGCGCGCGAGCCTCAATCCGGACGCCATGCCGCGCCTGCGCATCAACCGCCTGTACGCCGAGCTCGCGGCTGGAGCGCGCACCAGCGGCGCCGCCATCGCCTCGCAGCTGCAGGAGGCGCGCTGGCTGATCAAGAACGTGCAGCAGCGCTTCGACACCATCCTGCGCGTATCGCAGGCGATCGTCGACCAGCAGCGCCATTTCCTCGAGCACGGCGAAGTCGCGATGCGGCCGCTGGTGCTGCGCGAGATTGCGCAGACGCTCGGGCTCCACGAAAGCACCATCTCGCGCGTCACCACGCAGAAGTACATGGCCACGCCGCGCGGCACTTTCGAGCTCAAGTATTTCTTCGGCAGCCACGTCGCCACCGAGGCCGGTGGCGCCGCGTCCTCGACCGCGATCCGCGCGCTGATCAAGCAGCTGGTGGCCGCCGAGGACGCGAAAGCCCCGCTTTCGGACGCGCGCATCTCCCAGATCCTCGGCGAGCAAGGCATCGTGGTGGCGCGCCGCACGATTGCAAAATATCGTGAGGCGCTGCAGATCCCGCCTGTCAACCAAAGAAAATCCCTATAGCGGAGAAGCGCGTATAATCCGCGCGCTCCAATGAGTCTCGTCGCCAATCTTCTGCGCGCCGACCACATCGTGCTCGGGCTGCAGGTGTCGAGCAAGAAGCGGCTGTTAGAGCAGGCCGGCCTGCTGTTCGAGAACCATCACGGCCTCGCCCGCAGCCTGGTCTTCGACAGCCTGTTCGCGCGCGAGCGCCTCGGCTCGACCGGGCTCGGCCAGGGGGTAGCGATTCCGCACGGCCGCATCAAGGGGCTGAAGGAGGCGCTGGGCGCGTTCCTGCGGCTCGCGCAGCCGGTGCCGTTCGACGCCCCCGACGGCAATCCGGTCAGCCTGGTATTCGTGCTGCTGGTTCCCGAAAAGGCGACCGAGAAGCACCTGCAGATCCTTTCCGAGCTCGCGCAGATGTTCAGCGACAAGGCGCTGCGCGAGGCGATGAGCGGGGCGCCGGACGCCGGTGCCCTTCACCAGCTGATCACGGCGTGGCAACCGGATGCTGCAGGTCAACGTCGCGCGGCTGCATGACGACAATCGCGAGGCGTTGTCGCTCGCCTGGATCGCGGGGCGCGAAGGCGGTACCGCGGTGCGGCGCGAGGCGGCCAGGGCCGCCTCGCTGATCGGCCATCTCAACCTCACCCACCCCAACAGCATCCAGGTCGTCGGCGCCTACGAGGCCGGCACGCTTGCCGGATGCGTCGAGCGGCTGTTCGAGTTCGCGCCCGCGGCGGTGATCATCGCCGACGGCGTCACGCCGCCGCCGCAGCTGCTCGAGGTCGCGGCGAGGACCCACACGCCGCTCTTTACTTCGCCGATGCCGGCCGCGGGCGTGATCGACAAGCTGGCACGCTACCTTGCCAAGGCGCTCGCCGAGAGCACCGAGCGGCACGGCGTTTTCATGGACGTGCTCGGCCTTGGCGTGCTGATCACCGGCGAGTCGGGCGTGGGCAAGAGCGAGCTCGGCCTCGAGCTCATCAGCCGCGGGCACGGCCTGGTGGCCGACGACATCGTGGAGATCTCACGCATCGCCGCCAACACGCTCGACGGCCGCTGCCCGCCGATGCTGAGGGATTTTCTCGAGGTGAGAGGCCTGGGGCTGCTCAACATCCGCACCATCTTCGGCGAGACCGCGGTGCGCCCGAAGATGAAGCTCAAGCTGATCGCGCATCTCGAGAAGCCCCGCCCCGAAGGGCGCGATCCCGGCGAGCGCCTGCCGCTTGCCGACCTGTGGGAGGACATACTCGGCGTGACGGTGCGCAAGGTCATCATCCCGGTCGCCGCCGGCCGCAACCTCGCCGTGCTGGTCGAGGCCGCGGTGCGCAACCACATCCTCAAGCTGCGCGGCGTCGACTCGACCGCCGAGTTCCTGGCGCGACAGAAACGGCAGCTCGACGGCAGCGAGAGCGAAGGCGAAAAGTAGGTGCAGCTCATCCTGGTGAGCGGGCTGTCGGGCTCCGGCAAGAGCATTGCGCTCAAGGTGCTCGAAGACAGCGGCTCCTACTGCGTCGACAACCTGCCCGCGACGCTGCTGCTCGAGGTGGTGGACTTTCTGGCCGAGGCGGGCCACGAGCGGGCCGCCGTGAGCGTCGACGCAAGAAGCGCAGCCGTTGCCGCGCTGCCCGAGAACATCGCCAAGCTGCGCAGCCGCGGAGTCGACTGCCGGGTGCTGTACCTCGAGGCGAATTCTCCGACGCTGCTGCGGCGCTTCTCCGAGACACGGCGCAGTCATCCGCTCGCCGGCTCCGGTCTGACGCTTTCCGAGGCGATCGAGCGCGAGCGCACGCTGCTGGCCGGCGTCGCGGCGCTCGCGCAGCGCATCGATACGAGCGAGTTGCAGCCGCGCGTGCTGCAGAACTGGACCAGGGAGCTGCTCGCCCTCGACGCAGGCTCGCTCACGCTGCTTTTCGAGTCGTTCGCGTACCGCGACGGCATTCCGCTCGACGCCGACTGGGTGCTCGACTGCCGCATGCTGCCCAACCCGCACTACGATCC
>Ga0134084_10000175_pt1 | contig 9306 bp, 6 predicted proteins | sample 15_taG_16_FD_94470 | JGI IMG/M metagenome (GOLD analysis project Ga0134084, IMG submission 94470) | Grasslands soil microbial communities from the Angelo Coastal Reserve, California, USA - 15_D_Glu_20cm_2_24_1 metaG | ecosystem: Environmental > Terrestrial > Soil > Grasslands ...
CTCGAAGCGCCAGTTCTTGCGGGCGAGCTTCCTGGTGTTTGCCCACGAACCCCAGCAAAGCATGGTGATGACGCACAACACGACCGCGAGCGGATAGCTATGCACTACGAACATGGGATGAGTCCTGGTGAGGTTGCTGGGAAAGTGAATTCGTCGTTCGGTGCTGCCCGGTCAACCGCCCTGCGTCCCGCGCCGCGCCCATGCGGCTTCGAAATCGGCGCGCCTGAGGAAGGACTTCTGCGTTCCGACGCGGGTGGTAGAGAGGCCCGCGTAGAGATTGGCGCGCGCCACCGCCTCCGTCTCGGCGACCCCCTCGGCGAGAAACACCGCGAGACTGCCGATGAAGGCGTCACCCGCGCCCGTCGTATCCACCGCCGTGACCGCATACGGGGGGACATGGACGGTGCCCGAGGCATCCGCAAGCAGCGCGCCGCGCGCTCCCAGCGTCAACACCACCTTGCGGAAGCCTTTGCGCAACAGTGCCCTGGCACACGAACCCGCCTCCTCGACCGTGTGCACCGGGTGGCCGCTGATGAGCTCGGCTTCGGTCTCGTTCGGTATGAAGTAGTCGGCGGCCGCGAGCTGCGCGAGATCCCCCGGCAGCGCCGGTGCCGGGTTGACGATGCAGCGAATGTTGTGGGCGCGTGCAAAGCGCACGGTGTGGTAGATGGTCTCGAGCGGAATCTCGAACTGCAGGATGATGGTGTCGACGCCACGCAGTTGCGCGGCGGCCGCGTCGACCTCCGCCGGCGTCAGACGGTCGTTCGCCCCCTTGACCACGATGATGCGATTCTGGCCATTGGGCTCGACAAAGATCGGCGCTACGCCGGTCGACGTGCCCTGCACCACGCGCACGTGGGTGGTATCGACGCCGAATGAGGCGAAGTTCTTGATCGTGGCCTCACCGAACAGGTCGCTGCCGACGCGCGCCACCATGAGGACCTCCGCGCCGCACAGCCGGGCCGCGATCGCCTGGTTTGCCCCCTTGCCGCCGAAGCCCAGGTCGAAGTTCTGTCCGAATATGGTCTCGCCCGCCCGTGGAAAGGCGTCGCTGAAAGTGATGAGATCGGTGTTGGCGCTGCCCACGACGGCAATACGGGGTGCCATGCTTCAATCCTCCGCTAACTCCCGCTGTTCAATTGCCGCACCGAGTCCCGCTCGATCAGCTCGACGTCGAAAATGGTGCGACGGCTGGCGATCTTCTCACCTGACATTCGCTCCTGCATCAGTTCCACCGCCTTGGCGCCGATGGCGCCGACCGGCTGTGCGATGGTCGTGAGCCGCGGCGTGACGATATCCGTCCAGCGAATGTTGTCGAAGCCGGTCACCGACACCTCCTCAGGTACGCTCACACCCTGTTCCGCCAGGCGGCGGATCGCGCTGATGGCGATCAGGTCGTTTCCCGCCACGATCAGGGTGGCCCGGCCGCGGTGCTCGAGCGCTGCGAGCGCCTCGGGAGTCAGCACGCCGTCGAAGCCGACGCATACTTCCCAGACGATGTCGATGCTGCGCGGAAAGGCCTTGACGAAGCCTTCGCGTCGCTGGTGCGCACTCTCGATGTTCTGCGGCCCCGACAGGAGTCCCACGCGCGTGTGGCCCATGCGCGAGGCATACTGCGCGAGCAGCCGCCCGCCCATGCGGTAGTTCGAATGGACCACCGCATATCCCGGGCGCGGGCGGTCGATCAGCACCACCGGGCGGGCGAGATTCTTCAGCTGCGCGGGCGGGCGCGGCCCGAGCGGACACCAGATGATGCCGTCGACCGCATGCTGCATGAGCAGCGCGAAGCCGTCCGCCTCGCCCTCGGGCCGGCTCTGGCTGTCGACCAGGCACACCAGCAGCCCGCGGCTGCGTGCGGTGTTCTCCACCGCCTGCGCGAGCTCGGGGAAAAAGGGGTTGGTGAGGTCCGGCAGAACCAGCCCGATCGCGCGCGTGCGGCCGGTGCGCATGGCCTGGGCGGCGCGGTTCGGGCGATATTCCATCTGCTTGGCGACCCGCAGTACCTTCTGCCGGGTGGCGCGGCCGACGTTGGGTCTGCCGTTGAAGACGTTGGAGACGGTGGCAACCGACACCCCAAGGGCTGCCGCAATGTCCTTCAAGGTCGCCATGGGTCACATCTGGCGCGAATCTCGGGCGCGCCACGGCCGCCAGCCTGAGACGCCGCGCACTGTTGCGCGCTCGCCACCGCGTCTCGATGCCTTTACAGCGAGTACGGGCCTGGTGTAGTTTCTCACCCGCCGTAGTGTAACGTTTTACTAAGCAGAAACAACGAATCGAAAACGATCCGGCAGACAGCCAGCATGCGTGCGCGAAGCCTGTAGTGCACAGGTGAACCACGGGGAGGTCGCGATGGAAATCACGAAGTCGGGCTCATTGGCATTGCTGCGTTGCGCTAAGCGCCGTGCGCTGCTGGCGGTCGCCACCCCCATGGTGGCAGCACTGCTGCTGACTCCCGGCATCACTCCTGCCCAGACCGGCGGCGCGGCGACCGCCGAGTCGGGAGCCCTGCAGGAAGTGATCGTCACGGCCGAGCGGCGTGAGGAACGAGCCCTCGAGGTGCCGGTCTCGACCGCGGTGCTGAGTGGCGAGTCACTGGCCGTACTCGGAACCGCCGGCCAGGATATCCGGCAGCTCGCCTTTGCGGTGCCGAGCCTCAATATCGAGTCGTCCAATGGCCGCACCTTCCCGCGCTTCTACATCCGCGGCTACGGCAACACCGACTTCACGACCTTCGCCTCGCAGCCGGTCGGCCTCTATTACGACGACATCGTCCAGGAGAATCCCGCATTGAAGGGCTTCCCGATATTCGACCAGCAGGACATCGAGGTTCTGCGCGGGCCGCAGGGGACTCTGTTCGGGCGCAATTCGCCTGCCGGCGTCGTCAAGATCGAATCCATGAGGCCCCAGCTCAATCAGTTCTCGGGCTACGGGACGATTTCCTACGGCACTTATGGCACGTCCAATTTCGAGGGCGTGCTCAACCTGCCGATGGGTGAGGCGTGGGCGTTTCGCGCCTCGACCCAGGGGCAACACCGCGACAACTGGGTGGATGCCCCCCACAACATGTCCGGCAACCAGCATCTGGAAGGTTACGACGACTGGGCCGTGCGCCTGCAGCTGCTCTTCAAGCCGAGCGACACTTTCAACGGCCTCCTGAACGTCCACACCCGCTGGCTGGGCGGGTCGGCGCGTCTGTTCCGCGCCAACGTCATGAGCCAGGGTAGCAACGCCCTCATTCCCGGCTTCGATCCGGCCACCATCTTCACCGATGGCTACAACGGTCAGTCCTACACCAGCATCGGGTCCAATCTGCACCTGAACTGGATCACCCCGAGCTTCACCTACCAGTCGATAACGGGCTACGAGTCCATCCGGCACTACCTGACGATCGGCGACATCGACGGTGGCTTCGGCCCCGGAGCGTTCGTCAATCCCGCCGTTCCCGCGGGCCCCGGGTTCATTCCCTTCGCGGTCGAAACCGGCGGCGACGTCCACAACTACGAGTGGACCCAGGAGTTCCGGATGGTGTCGAACGCGCCCGGTCCCCTGCAGGCACAGGCGGGCCTCTTCTTCTTCTACGAGGACACCACCAGCATCGGCAATGACTACGTCTACAACAGCCTGACGGTCACTGACACGACCATCTCGGAGCAGAGAAACGATGCCGAGGCGATATTCGGCTCGCTCGAGTACGCCTTCACCCCCGAGTTCAAGCTGCGCGGCGGGGTGCGCTATACGCTGGATCACCGGACCTTCGACGTGCCATCGAGCACCCTGCCCGGACTGCCCGTGCCGCAGCACAACTCGGGGAGCGCCAAGAAATTCAACTGGGACATTGCTCCCACCTATCAGTTCACGGCGCATACCAATCTCTACGCCCGCGTCGCGACAGGCTTTCGCGCACCGAGCTTCGGTGAGCCCACGTCCGGGCCGCCTCCCCTGGGAATTCAGTTTGCAGCCCCGGAGGACAACATCTCCTACGAGCTCGGCATCAAGGCGGAGACGACCGACCGCCGCGCCTCGGTCGCCTTCGATATCTATTACTATGACGTGAGTCATCAGCAGCTCACCGCGGTCGGCGGCGCCTCCAACCAGGTCAAGCTGATCAACGCCCAGGACACGATCGGCAAGGGTGCCGAGCTGGAAGTGCAGGCCCGCCCGTTGAACAACCTGACGCTGTCCCTGGCCGGCAGCTATAACTACACGCGTATCGATGACCCGACGCTCGCGGTGGCTCCGTGCTTCAACTGGAGCTTCTTTCCGGGCGGCCCCGCGTGCACGGAGCTGAACCCGCTCAACGCCAACGGCTTTGCGCTGGTCAACGGCAATCCGCTGCCGCAGGCGCCGAGATGGGTGGGCGACTTCACGCTGCGCTACGGCCTGCCGGTCGGACCTGACGGGGAGCTGTACCTCTTCACCGACATGTCCTACCGCACCGACATGAACTTCTTCCTCGATAAGGAGCTGGAGTTCGTCGGTCCGTCGCTGTTCCAGCTTGGCGTCCGCATCGGCTACACGTGGGCCAAAGACAAGTACGAGGTCGCGGCATTCTGCCGCAACTGCACCGACCAGATCCGCAACATCGGCGGCATCAACTTCGAGAACTTCACGGGATTCATCAACGATCCGCGGATTTTTGGCGGGCAGTTGATGATGAGATTCTGACGAGCCTCGATGCTGGAGCGCCTCTTTGACCTCAAAGGCCACGGCACCACGGTACGCACGGAGGTGCTCGCCGGACTGACGACCTTCCTGACGATGGCCTATATCGTCGTCGTCAATCCGGCGATCCTCGGTGCCGCGGGCATGCCGGTCGCGGCCGTGGCGGTCGCGACCTGCCTGGCGTCGGGCATCGGCTGCATCCTGATGGGCCTGCTGTCCAACTATCCGCTCGCCCTCGCGCCGGGAATGGGCCTCAATGCCTACTTCACCTACACCGTCGTCAAGGGCATGGGTCTGCCCTGGCAGACGGCGCTCGGCTGCGTATTCATCTCCGGCGTGGCGTTCCTCGTTCTCACGATCGCGGGCGTGCGGCAGCTGATCGTCAGGGCCGTGCCACGCCCGTTGTTTGCGGCGGTGGCCGGCGGCATCGGCCTCTTCATTGCCTTCATCGGGCTCGCCGACGCCGGCATCGTCATCCCCAGGGCGGGGACGATGGTGAGCCTCGGGAGCCTCACCGCCCCGACGGCGGCGCTGGCGATGCTCGGGCTCCTCGTGATCGCCGCACTGCAGGCGCGCGGCGTCAGGGGCGCGATCCTGCTCGGTATCCTGCTGACCGCGGCGATCGCCTGGGTGTCCGGCCTCTCGCACTTCTCACCCGGCGCCTACAGTCTCAGCGATCTCTCGGCAGCGGCATTCAAGCTCGACGTGCGCCAGGCGCTCAACTGGAAAGGCGGCGTCGGGCTCTCGCTCCTCGAAATCGTGTTCGTATTCCTGTTTGTCGACATGTTCGACAACATCGGCACACTGGTGGCCGTCACCAAGAAGGCGGGCCTGATCGCACCCGACGGATCGATCCCGCGAATGAATCGGATTCTGCTGTCCGACTCCACCGCAATGCTGCTCGGCGCCCTGGTGGGAACCAGTCCGGTCACGAGCTATATCGAGAGCGCTGCGGGTGTCGCTGTGGGTGCCCGTACCGGTCTCACGAGCGTCGTGGTCGGGATGCTCTTCCTGGCCACGCTGTTCTTTGCGCCCCTGGTGCAGGCCATTCCCACCGCCGCCACGGCGCCGGCACTGATCCTGGTCGGGGCGCTGATGATGGGCGCACTCGCGGAGATCGACTGCGGATCCTGGCATGGCCATACCGGCCTTCCTGACGGTGATCATCATTCCGCTCACGTATTCGATCGCCAACGGCCTCGCATTCGGCATCACGAGCCACGCAATCCTCAAGCTGGTGCGCGGGCAGGCGCGGCCAGGCGACTGGCTGGTGTACCTCCTCGCGGCGCTCTGCATCGCGCGCTTCATCTACCTCGCTTAGGCGTGAGGCTGCCCAGGTGCTCTGGTGAGGGGTATGGCGTGGTTGTCACTGGCACTGCTGGCAGCGGCGGCGCGCATGCCCGTGAGCGCAGGCGCCGCCACGACCGCCACCACCGTGCATCCACTGCCCGTCATCATCGACACCGACGTCGGCGATGACATCGATGACGCTTTTGCGCTCGCCCTGGCCCTCAAGGATCCGCGGGTCGAGGTGATCGGCGTCACCACGGCCTGGGGAGACACGCGCACGCGGACACTGTTGGTCCGCCGGCTCCTCGCGACGCTCGGCCGCCGGGACGTCGTGGTCGCTCAGGGGCCGGCCACCGTCAACGCGGTGCCCTTCACCCAGAGGAAATGGGCCTCAGGGGCCACCGACACCTCCCCGGCGCGCGACGCCATTGAGTTCATCAGCGAGCAGGCGCACAAACGCCCCGGAGAGATCACCCTCGTCGCCCTGTCACCGCTCAGCAACATCGAGGCCCTCGCCCGGCGCGATCCCGAGGCCCTGCACGAGCTCAGACAGGTCGTGATGATGGGCGGCTCGATCCATGCGGGGTACAACCAGGGAGGAGCCATACCGGTCGCCGAGCCGAGCGCCGAGTACAACGTCGCCTCCGCCCCAGGAGGCCTGGTGGTTCTGTTGCAGTCCAAGGTAGCGGTGCGAATGTTTCCGCTCGACTCCACTCAGATCAAGCTCGACGAGGTCCGGCGGGACCGGCTGTTCGCCTACGGGTCACCGGCCTCGGACGCGCTGGCGCTCCTCTACCACCAGTGGCGCCTCCTCAACGGCTGGGGCCAGATCACCCCGACCCTCTTCGACGTCGTGCCGGTCACGTGGCTCCTCGAGCCATCGACCTGCCCCGTGACGCCGCTGCGGATCGCCGTCGACGAGCGGGGCTACACCCGTCCGGTGAGCGGCACTGCGAACGTCGAGGTATGCCTCAGCGTCGATGAGAGCGCCACGCTGCGCCTCGTCATGGACACCCTGGCGCCAACCGAATCTCCTCGGAGCGTGCAATGAAAGCACCGCAGCCAGCAGGCTATCCGGCCCAACTCGTCCTCCTGTGGCTCATCTCACCGACCGGCCTCACTGCAGGCGCGCCGGCAACGACTCCGATCGTCGCGACGACCGCCGGAGCCGTTGCGGGCACGAACGGGGAGATCCGGACCTTCAAGGGTATCCCGTACGCCGCACCACCTGTCGGTCCACTGCGCTGGCGTCCGCCGCAGCCTCCGGTTTCGTGGCAGGGCGTGCGTGACGCGACGCGCTTTGGCGACGACTGCATGCAGACGCCCTACGTGATCGCAACGGGTCAGAAGGCGAGCGAAGACTGCCTGACTGTGAGCGTGTGGACGGCTGCGCGCGCGCGCGGCGCGCATCGGCCGGTGATGGTGTTCCTGTACGGCGGAGGGTTCATCGGCGGCTCCTGCGCCTATCCGCTCTATGACGGGGCCAAACTCGCAGCGCAGGGAGTGGTCGTCGTCTGTCTCAACTATCGTGTCGGAATCTTCGGCTTCCTCGCGCACCCGATGTTGTCGGCGGAGTCGCCCCGGCGGACGTCCGGCAACTATGGACTGCTCGACCAGATCGCCGCCCTCGAGTGGGTGAGGGCCAACATCGCCGCGTTTGGTGGCGATCCTGAGCGCGTCACGGTGTTCGGCGAGTCGGCGGGCGCGGTTTCGATCGCGGTTCTCATGACCTCACCGCTAGTGGCCGGCCTCTTCAGGCAGGCGATCCTGCACAGCCCGGCGGTACTCCCGCTCGCCTCGCTGGCGCAGGCCGAGCAGAGCGGCGCCGCACTCGGGGCGGACCTCGCGGCACTGCGCCAGATGAGCGCCACGGAGCTCCTGGCTCACAACGGTGAGTTCTTCCCCACACGCTCCGCAAGCAACGTCATGACGATCGCCTTTCCCGCTCCGATCGTCGATGGCTACGTCGTCCCGGGGCAGCCGCGCGCCGCATTTGAGACCGGCGCCGTGAGTGCCATCCCGACCATTGTCGGCATCGCCGCCGACGAAGGCAGGATGTTTATCGCCGAGCAGAGCGTCGCCACCTACCGGGCGTGGGTCCGGAACAAGTTCGGCCCACTCGCCGACGAGCTGCTCGCGCTCCATCCTGCCGCAACTGACGCGGCTGCCACCGCTGCAGCGTCTGCGATCTTGGGCGATGCCGTGTTCGGCGAGAGCGCCCGGCTGATTGCGCGCGGGCTCTCACTGCATCAGCCCAAGACTTTCTGCTACCTGTTCAGTCGCGGCGTGGCCGGCGGTCCGCTGCCGGCGACTCATTCCGAAGTGCTGCCCTTCGTGTTCGGCTCGCTCGATAAGCCGAGTTTCATCCCGCACCCGCCGCCCGACCGCACTGACTTGCAGCTGTCCGCGACCATGCGTCAAGCCTGGGTGAGATTCGCAACGAGCGGTGATCCCAACGGGGACGCTCTACCGCACTGGCCAACGTACGACCGCGCGACCGATCCTTACCTGGAATTCGGTACCCGGATCCGGGCCGGTCACGCTTATCACAGGGCACAGCTCGATGCGCTCGCGCAATTTTACGCGGGCAATCAGCCGTAGGCGCTAAGCTCGGCGCAGCTCGCGTAGTCGCCGCCCGCCCTGCCTATGACGCGGATGCCATACACCTCGAGCGGCTGTGGCAGCCGCAGCTCAAAGAGCTGCCCATCTGCGAGCGGCGGCGGCGTCGAGGCGCGCGAGCGCGGATAGTGCTCGAGCACTCCAGCTGTTTCCCACCGCACCTTGCTGTTGTCGGGCACTGCGCCGTTGGCCGAGGTTGGGATGGGGCTTCGCGCCAGCTCGATGCGCGGCATCGCCTCCGTGGTATCGAACCAGCCGCCCGAGGCGCTGACCGCGCCGTGTCGGAACACGATGCGCGAAATGGAAGCCGGGCTCCTCAGCATGACCGCGAACCATACGGGATCGCCGCGCCTGCCCCGCGGTGACCCGAGATAGTTGGCCAGCCCGAAATCCTGTGGATTGACCGTGCAAAAGCTATGAGGATCCTCATCGGTCACGAACTCCGCGATATCCGTGCGCCTTGGCCCCTTCGCCGTCGGCTCGAGACCGAGGCTCACGACTGACAGGCTCGCCCGCGCAAACGCTGTGACCGCGGGCCGGTCGCCTCGGATGCGACCGGCCCGGGCAATCCATACGCGCCCGTTCACCAGGTCCGCAAACGGCACCAGCTGCACGGCTCGCCGCTCGGGACGCAGCTGATCGCCCTCGGCTGGCACGCCAACGATGCCGTCGACCTCGTAAACCTGCCGCCCGCCTCGACCTTCCGCGAGGGCTGCCGGCTCAAGCCTGACCGTC
>Ga0134084_10000177_pt1 | contig 9274 bp, 8 predicted proteins | sample 15_taG_16_FD_94470 | JGI IMG/M metagenome (GOLD analysis project Ga0134084, IMG submission 94470) | Grasslands soil microbial communities from the Angelo Coastal Reserve, California, USA - 15_D_Glu_20cm_2_24_1 metaG | ecosystem: Environmental > Terrestrial > Soil > Grasslands ...
ACAATGGCAGTCTGCAACGCGGGCATATAATTACTTTCTATCCAAAACTGATAGATGTTGTTTGGAACGCGAAGAGTGAGCGATTTGTCTTTCGCCTCGACAAGTTCGACGGCGGAAAACCAGCGTTTAAAGCTGTCAGCGCTGATCTGTGGTTTAAGCGCAGCTGATAATTGCTGCCACAGCTGTGCGCATTTCTTGTCCATAGCAGACTTGTTAACAGTGTTACACAATCGCCACACTCGCTGATCGCGCGGAAAATCGCTGGGTAAAACCCAGGCAAAGTCGAGCTAATCGCCAGCGTAACTTCCGGGAGGAATCCTGAAGAAAACGGTCAAAAGTTCGTAAATACGAGGGAAAATGGACTGCGCTGAGCGTTAGCGATTGATTCGATGCCCTAAGGTGGCGTTGCATATTCTGTCGTTGTTCCGGTGCCTTCTGCGCGTCGTTCATTCTCGCTGCTAAGAGTTTCTCAGAAATGTTCACAACTTATTCACATGCGGTCTTGTTCTGCCTCGCCAGCGGGCTTGAGACTAGAAATCGCTTTCAAAATCGACAAGAAAAAAATGAACTTTATTTGAAATTTTATTTTCATCGCGGCCAAAAATTTTCTTGACTAGAAAAAGAAGCGCGCGTGTTGGGAGAGAAAACAAAAAGAACACCCCGCTGCTGATTTTTGGCGCGCGCTCGTCCGTAACATTAGAGCAATGGCCATGGGGAAGCGATCAATCGATCCGCGTCGCCCTGATGGCATTCCGATTTGACCGAATCGACTCGAGCACGCAATTTTCTCGCCTCCAAAGTGTCACGGGACCTTTGAAAGATCGAAAATGCGGGCGACGCACACGAAGATAGGGAACTGCGAGGCAAATTGCACCTCTAATTGGAACAGTAGAGCGATACGCCGAATTCTGTCGACCGGCGTTATTGGCCTTTTTCTTTCTACTGCGCAGGCGTATTCGGTCGATGAGTTGTTGCCGCCGTTCGGCTTTCGTTGGAACGACTCGATGGCGCATGTGGAAGCGGTGCTGCACGGTGCGAAAGCGAAGATCACCTCGCGAGAAAAAAAGGAGAACCGGAACGTCTGGACAGTGGAAGGACTGCTTCATCCCGGGTTAAAGCGCACACTGTTTACTTTTAAGCAGAGAGCGCTTGTTGCCGTGGAGCTGCAATATGAATACCCGGATTGGTCAATCGAGCGATATAACCAGCGAATGGGAGAAATTCGCAAATACTTCGATGAGAAGTACGGGACGGGAAAACTGGTGTCACGTTCGCGCGATACTGATACCGACGTCGTCCAGACGCTGGTTGGCTATCAATGGATGGTCGGTGCGACGATGCTCGAGCTTTTTTATTTTTCTGCGCAACACGGCCCGCTGCTTTACCGAACCATTACGGTTGACTATAAGGCGATGTAATCGCCTTTGTCGCCACGAATGGCGCGTTTCGCCATCGCTGCTGTTAGCTTTTTTCTAGTCTTCGAAGACCGGACAGGTTATCAGGTCTTCCGCCAAATGAGCCGAGGAGTTGTTCATGTCAGCCTCTGACCTTGCCGAATCCGCCAGTCCCAGCGTCGTCGGCATTCTGGGGAAGCTTGGGACCGACCCGAAGACCGGTCTGAATTCTGTCGAACTACAAGAGCGCCTGAGCAAGTACGGACCGAATGCGCTGCCGGAAGACAAGAAGAGTGTGCTTTCCGGTTTGCTCGCTTATTTTTGGGGACCCATACCGTGGATGATCGAGGCTGCGGCCCTCATGGCCTTGATTGTTGGAGACTGGGGTGACCTTACGATTATTACCTCGCTTCTGTTATTCAACGCCTTGTTAGGGTTTTGGGAGGAACACGAAGCTTCCAATGCGCTCGACGCTCTGAAGAATTCTCTGGCCTTAAAGGCGCGCGTGCTTCGGAGTGGAAAATGGGAGCAAGTCGATGCTCAAACGCTCGTCCCCGGAGATATTGTTCGCTTGTACCTCGGCGACGTAGTTCCGGCGGATTGTAAGCTCATCCGAGGCGATTACATCAGCATCGACCAATCCGCGCTCACGGGAGAATCGCTGCCGGTCACAAAGAAATCGGGCGATGACGCATACTCGGGGTCTGTCGTCAAAGAGGGAGAAATGGTTGCAGTGATTACTGCAACCGGAGCGAACACCTTTTTTGGCCGCACTGCAAAACTGGTGGCAGGCGCCGGAAACGTTTCGCACTTCCAACGGGCGGTGATGAAGATCGGCAACTTCCTGATTATCCTGGCGCTGGTTTTGGTGGTGATCCTGGTAGCCAGCCGCCTTTTCGATATGCGCGGCCACTACGATCGCGTGGTTTTGTTAAGGCTCGCCGAAATCGTTCTTATCCTTTTGGTGGCATCAGTGCCAGTGGCCATGCCTGCCGTACTCTCGGTAACGATGGCTCTGGGCGCCCGGATGCTAGCCAGAAGCAAAGCAATCGTTTCTCGACTCGAGTCAATCGAGGAATTGGCGGGTGTTGATGTGCTTTGCTCCGATAAGACCGGCACGTTGACTCAGAACAAGCTGACGCTTGGTGATCCAGAGTCTTGGGCCGGAACTGACGCGGCAACTTTGATTCTCATGGCATCGTTAGCTTCGCGCGCGGCAGACAACGATCCCATCGATCTTGCAATATTGGCCGGTTTGAAAGATTCCAACACACTTAAGGACTATCACCAGGAAAAGTATCTCCCGTTCGATCCGGTGAACAAGCGAACGGAAGCAACGATCAAGGACTCCTCGGGTAAAATTTTTCGAGTTACCAAAGGTGCGCCGCAAGTGATCCTCGCGCTCGCAAATCTCTCCGACAGTGACCTCCAGAAAGCCAGCCGGACGGTAGATAGTTTAGCAAGTCATGGCTATCGCACTATTGGTGTTGCTGTCGCGGAAGGCGATAGTCCCTGGGCGTTCCACGGAATTCTTCCGCTGCTGGATCCGCCTCGACCGGATTCCAAGAGCACCATAGCAAGGGCTCGCGCCTACGGAGTGAAGGTAAAGATGGTTACCGGTGACAACGTCGCCATTGCACGGCAGATCGCTTCGGAACTGGATATGGGCACAAATATCCAGCCGGCAACGGAGCTCTTCCCCGGCGACATTACAAAAGGACAGATCCCATTGGATGCAGCTGAGAAAATCGACGAGGCCGATGGATTCGCTCAGGTTTTCCCGGAACACAAATACGCCATTGTAAAAATACTGCAGGAAAACGGCCACATCGTAGGAATGACCGGTGACGGCGTGAATGACGCTCCTGCCCTCAACAAGCGGATGTAGGCATTGCCGTTTCCGGAGCAACCGAAGCAGCCCGAGCTGCGGCAGCATTAATTCTAACTGCACCCGGTCTTTCAGTCATCATCGAAGGGATCGCCGAAGCCAGGCGCATCTTCGAGCGAATGATGAGTTACGTGTTATATCGAATCGCGATGACAATCGCCATCATGGTATTTGTAGTGCTGGCATCGATCTACTATCACTTCTTTCCTCTGACCGCGATTATGCTTATCGCGCTCGCTCTTCTGGACGATGTCCCTATTATGACCATCGCCTTCGATAACGCCAGTGTGCCACCCCAACCTGTCAAGTGGGAGTTAGATCGTGTGTTAGTCATCTCTTCGGTTCTGGGTTTGCTTGGAGTTATTCAAAGCTTTGGTCTGCTGTACCTGGGCGACACTCTTCATCACTTAGATCATCCACAACTGCAAACTATGATGTTCCTGCAACTCGTAGCAGGTGGTCATCTCTTGTTATTCGTGACCCGCACTCGAAGAGCCTTTTGGAAGCCACCGTATCCGAATACCAAGCTTTTCTTTGCTATTGTCGTTACCCAAATCGCCGCGGTATTCATGTGCAGTCAAGGTTGGCTAGTGCCACCGCTTCCCTGGACAATCATCGGTTTTGTTTGGGCCTACAACCTGGTATGGATGATAGTCCAAGACATAGTAAAGCTGGCGATCTATGGAATGCTGGACCCGGTCCGTTCGTGGAAAACATCGCTTTTCCAGCCCCTTCGAGTTCCTATGACACGTGGGCCGGAGGCGGTTCGCTAACCTAAGAATCGAGACCTAACATGTCCAACTACCGAAAAAAATTTGTCGTCAACCCGGGCTCCAAGATCCGGCTAAAACACTTCGACCCCGACTATCATGGCAAACATGAATCACACAAATCGGCTTTGCCGGAGATTCAGGAGAACCTGAAGAAGATGGATGAACTTCAATACCGGATGTATGCGGAGAACAAGCATTCGCTTCTCATTGTGTTGCAGGGGTTGGACGCAGCTGGCAAGGACGGCGTAGTCCGCCACGTCTTGACTGGCCTGAATCCATCGGGCTGCGTTTCTACTAACTTCAAGGAACCGACGAAGGAGGAGCTAGCACACGATTTCCTCTGGCGCGTGCATCCGCATGTGCCAGCAGAGGGGTCAATCGCAATTTTCAATCGCTCCCACTACGAAGATGTGCTGGTAGTAAGAGTTCACGGCCTGGCGCCGGAAAAGGTGTGGTCAAAACGTTACGACCAAATAAACGATTTTGAACGGCTGATTGTCACTGAAAACAACACAACGATTCTCAAATTTTTCCTGCACATTTCAAAAGACGAACAGCTTTCCCGGTTCAAGAAGCGATTGGATGACCCGGAGCGTCAGTGGAAAATCAGCGACTCCGACTATAAGGAACGCGAATATTGGGATGATTACATCAAGACTTTCGAGGACGTGCTTACTAAAACGAGCACCGAGCAGGCGCCTTGGTTTATCATTCCCTCGAATCATAAGTGGTTTCGGGATTTGGCTATCTCACAGATCATTGTCCGACAGATGGACGACATGAACATGCAGCTGCCCAAATCGACTGTGAACCTGGCTGAAATTCGTCGTGAATACCATCAGGCGAAGGATGGCGAGAACGCGGATCGTCGCAAGAAGCGGTAGCATTGGCTGAAATCACACCATCGCAACGTCTGACAGTACTGTTAGATGAGTCGCCGCTAAGGCCGATTCAGCGATGGCTGTGGCTGCTGTCGACCGGAGGCACGTTACTTGATGGTTTCGTAATTTTTGTTCTTGGCGTGGCGATGCCACTGATCGTCGCTGAGTTTCATCTCACGCCCGAGGTAGTGGGTCTCATCGGCGCAAGTCTGGTGTTTGGTGCTGTCTTTGGGGCCGGACTCGGCGGGCCGATGGCAGATCATCTTGGCCGAAAGAAGTTGATGCTTGCCGACATGATAATCATCGCTGTCGGCGCCGCGACCAGCGCGCTGGCCAATGGATTTCCAATGCTCTTTATCGGCCAACTTCTCGTTGGGGTGGGAGTCGGCATCGATTTCCCCGCGAGTAGCAGTTACGTTTCGGAAGTGCTGCCGAAACGCAGTCGCGCGCGGACGATGGTCGCAACAATTGCCTGCCAATCAGTCGGTATGTTGCTTGCCGCCGTGATTGCGCTGTTGCTGCTAAAAATTGTGCACAGCGCTCAGACTTGGCGGCTTTTTTTGGCGACCGAAGCCGTTATTGCGCTTCTTTTTTCTTGCTGCGTCTTTCGGAACCGGACAGTCCGCACTGGTTGATGACTCGAGGCAGATTCGCCGAGGCAGCGCCGGCCTTCCTTCGGATCATGCCCGACCAGCGCGAAGCAGTGTTACAAATTACGAGCAATGCCGCAGATCCAAAAGTTGCAAATTCGGTCTCGCCTTCGAAAGCACCCGGAATAGCGATTCTTTTCTCTCGCGCTTATCGAGCTCGTACGGTGCTCGTCGCGGTTCCCTGGTTCTTGATGGATATCGCGACCTACGGCGTAGGACTTTTCACTCCAATTATTCTCGGCGCGATTGATGTCTCCACTAAGAGGGTCGGCGTCATCGCCCATGACTTCGCAGACGCGAGACGAAGCGCTGCAATCGATCTATTTCTGCTGTTCGGTTTTCTTGTAGGGATTTGGGCAGTCCCGCGATTCGGACGCATCCGAATGCAGGTCACCGGTTTCGCGGGTATGGCTTTTGGCATGTTGCTGCTTATGATCGCCGTTCGGCTGTCGAACTCTTCCGCAGGCGCAGGACACATTCCGCTGGTTTTCGCCGGGTCCATTCTGTTCAACTTGTCAATGAACACCGGACCTAATTCTACCACGTTCACGCTTGCGCCCATCTTGTTTCCGACGCAATTGCGTGCCACGGCCAGCGGTTTCGCTGCTGGCGTCGCCAAAATTGGAGCGACTCTTGGCGTGTTTGTTCTGCCAATCTTAAAAGGTAAATGTGGCGTCCCCGCAGTCCTCGGAATGATGGCGGCAGTCAGTGTTTTGGGTCTGGTCGTTACCCTGGTCTTTGGGCACGAGGATACGGAATAGCCGTGGTGCTGCTCATTCCAACCGGCTCTCCGAGTCAGATTTTGATCGGTAGTGCAAAACGCGATAGCCAAGCAGCCAATATGAAGATGTCGAGCTCAGCGAAGTCCATTGCCGGACTTGGTTCGTTCATTGCATCAGGTTTGCTCTTTGAGGCCGGAGCTGGAGATTGCGAAGTTCACTGTGACAGTCGAAAAGGCAGCGGACGGAAATTTTCGCTTCGCCGGGGAGGCCGGTCGGCGGAAGGATCGAATCGCGTGATGAGGAAAGAACTGTGCGAGTCGAGCAGCTATCTAATCCCAGACGCCAGCCGATAGTCGCCACGCCTGTTAGTCTCATGGTTCTCTTCGCGGTCGCCCGGGTTTTGCAACGCCGTGCCGTGGCATCTTAGTCGACCTGCAGCGACTGTCGCGAGACCCCGCGCGACGAAATCCTCAACCGCATCATGGATGGCATGATCCATCGAAGAGGTAGGAATGTAACCGAGCTCCTTTTCTGCTTTTGCATTGCTTGAAAAATGTGGACGGCGCGACATTTGCACGGATTCGCGTGTCACAAACGGAGTCCGGTTCGGCGAAAGCTTGGCGGCAGTTTCGCTGGCGCAAGCGGTGAGAAAGCTGAGCCAATGAGGCGCATAAAAACGTGGCGTGTGGTGGCGCGCGTAGGGTTCGACAAGTTTCAGAAAATCGCACAACCACAGGTTGATTCCGCCTAACAAGTAACGCTCACCGGACTTGGCCCGTGCCATTGCCAGAAGATGACCAAGTGCGCAATCGCGTACATCGACGAAGTTGAGTCCGGTGCGGGCAAGCAACGGGATCCGTCCGTTTAAAAATGCGACCACGATCATTCCCGTTGGCGTCGGTCTCACGTCGTGTGGGCCGATCGGCGCGGTGGGCAGCGTGGTCACGATGGGCCAGCCTGCGTCCGCCCTTTGTTTTACTTCGAGATAACTCCGAAACTTGGAGCGTTTGTAGGGTCCTTTGAATTGAGAGGGCGAAGCGAGACGCTCTTCAGTTGCCAGCCGGTCCAACGTTCCTGGTTCGAGGATTCCGATCGTGCTCGTGCACACGATTTTCTCAACCCCGCTGCGCTTCGCTGCTTCCAAAAGATTGATTGTTCCCTGCACGTTGTTAGCAAAAATCTCACGCGGATCGCGCGCCCAGAACCGATAGTCGCCAGCAACGTGAAAAACGTATCGGCAATCTTTCATGGCCGCTTCAATCGAATCCCGACGGAGAAGATCGCCCTCCACCCAATCGATCGCATTACGGCGGCGCCCTTTTATCGATCTCGTGAACGCCCGAACATGAGCGCCCGTCTGAACCAACAACGACGCCACATGGCTGCCGATAAAACCGGACGCGCCTGTGACGAAGACTTGTTGTCCGCCGAAAAAATGATGGAGATCATGCGGGATCATGCGGAGCGAACGATCATTGGAACCAATTGGTGTCGAGCACGGATGACGTCCGCCGGAAAATCGATCTCGATCCACCGCAGTCCGGTCACGTCTTCGTATCCGAATCGTCCGGCAAGCACTAGCGTCCTTAAGACATCATCGTAGGAATCCGCGCAACTGGAGCCACGGCTTCGCGCCTCTGTCTCCTTTATCAGGAGCGGAAAATCAGTCGGAGCGATCTTGAAGAAGCCGATTGATTCGCCCACGAAATCGGCCTCACCTCTCCAGTGCTTGCGAAAGTCGATCGGTCGCCCATTTTTTACCGGCACGAGCATGGGATCGTCGTCATTGGTGGAAAATTCACGATCCAGCAGTAACGCGGTGCCGTGCACTGATTCGGTCAGACGGTCGAGCATCCCGGTCGGATAAAACACATCGGCGTCCATCAACAGAAGAGGCTCGGAACTCTCTTCGATTTCTGGAAGCGAGACTTTCAGGCTAAGCAAACTACCCTCGTGAAAGCGCGGATTCACAATCTCGCGTAACGCAACGTCATGCCGGGCGCAAATGTCGGGAAGCACTTCTGCAACCTGCTCGCGAAGGTGGCCGGTCACCAGCACGATTTCACGCACGCCGGCCTCGCGCAGTCGCAACGCGTGCCACTCCAGTAGCGTTTTGCCTCCGAATTCGAGAAGGATTTTCGGCGAGTCCGATTGCAATCGAGTTCCGCGTCCCGCCGCGTAGATAATGGCTTTCATGCCGGCGCCTCGACTTCTCGCGCGACGCGCTGCGCGAAACCGCGGAGCGCCGGTTCCTCGGCATAGAGAAGCGCGCCACCGATCAGTGCGAACGTCAGATCGCGCGCACGGCGGATGATGGCGTAGGGAACTGCAAGCGCGGGCGGGAAACCGAAAAGGTAAGAGAGGAAAATAATACCACTTTCCTGCACTCCGAGCGCGGCGGGGGCAAAAACCCCGAGTGCCTTTGCTACGCCGATGAATGCCTCGAAGGCCACTGCTTGACTCCAATCCAACGGCATCCCAAGCAAGCGCGAGACGAGCAAAATTTCCAATGAATCGGCGATCCACCCGAGCAGATAAAATGTCACACTGGAAAGAAAGCGCCGCCGATCGTTGCGATAGAAATCGAAAATTCGCCGATCGAGTTGGCGCAAACTTTCAGCTCGCGACGTAAGCGCGCGAATGCGCAACCGCAATCGCCCGGTCAACGCCAGGAGTGTGCTGAACATTCCTCGATGCTGGAGCCAGAAGAGCATCGCGATGAGGGCGGTTGCCGCGCCGCTAATTGCGAACATACCGGCGCGGGCGGGCGAATTGGCCGGCAGAATGGAAGAGCCGGCCACGGCTCCAAGCGCGATATAAATCACTTCAGCCAGAACTTGCGCTGTCTTTCCGATAACCACGCTTGATGCCCCCTCGACAACCGGGAGGCCGCGTTTATGGAGGAAATAGACTTTCACGGCTTCGCCCCCGAGATAAGCGGAAGGGACAACGTTATTGAGCGATTC
>Ga0134084_10000179_pt1 | contig 9240 bp, 8 predicted proteins | sample 15_taG_16_FD_94470 | JGI IMG/M metagenome (GOLD analysis project Ga0134084, IMG submission 94470) | Grasslands soil microbial communities from the Angelo Coastal Reserve, California, USA - 15_D_Glu_20cm_2_24_1 metaG | ecosystem: Environmental > Terrestrial > Soil > Grasslands ...
CTCATCGTTTTGTTGAAATAACCGGGCTGCCGCAGGTGCGAGTAGAGTTCCTGCGCCGCACGACACTTGGAATCGTAGCGGTCGCTCAAAACTTCGCTCAGGATCGCCTCGGCATCTGCATATCTTCCCTCTGCGATGCGCGCCTGCGCCAACACGACGCCGCTCTTGCAAAAGCCTTCGACAGCTTCGTCGTGCGCTTTTCCCGACACGACTGCGTCGGGCAGATACGTAACCGCAGTTCTGAATTCTTCGTGCGCAGCGCCATAGTCTTTTGCTTTCATCGCAGCCTGACCCCGCGCCAGGGCCGCTTCTCCTTGCGATATGCCGGTTTGACGCCTGTGCACTTCGCGCTCGGCGATGTTGTCAGGGGTTTGCGCAAAGCTGCTTGTGCAAACAGCAGAGAAGCAGATCCCAACGAAACAGAAGATAACGAAGGAAGCGAAGAGTCGAACGAATGGAGGGGTGATCCCCTGCGAGCCACGCCGTAGCTGTGCGAAGGCGGGCGAGCCCGTAACACTGGAGTTGCGAACCCGTACGGCGTCGCAGAGCTCCGCCCTCCAGGAAACCTTCGCTAACTTCGTTTCCTTCTGTTTGAAAATTCCTAGGGATTTTACAGAAGGTAGCGAAGGAAACCAAGATTCTGGAAACCCGGCTGAAGAACCAAGCTTCGTTAACTTCGTTTCCTTCTGTTTGATGGAGAGTGGCGCAGGAGGAGGAGTGATTTTCATAGGAGTTAAGGCGGCGCAAAACCGATCTCGATCCGCGCATTTGGTTTTTGGCGTATTCACGATTACGGCTTTATTTGGTTGCACATCAACCAGCTTGTAATTGATCTCTTCTACGGGTTTCAAGGAAAATTCTTAAGATTCTTCGGGGTGGAACGCGCGTGTTTAGCGCCGATGTCGTGTCTCACTATCAGCCTGGAGCAACGACCCATGATTCATGAAATGAAGAAGAAACCCTTTATGGAAAAGCGCGGCCGCCTCATCATCTAAGGGAGCTACCATTTTAGATCGTCAATGTCTGTCTCGACAAGCCGAAGGTCGGGAAAATATAGATCCGCTCGTTCGGTCTGCGCACCGCTCTTGCGGCGCCGCCGAAGGCGGCACTAGTTTGTTCGCCATGAGGGTCCTCTTCGAGGCGCGCGCCAATGTTTCTCACTGGTCGACCAGGCTCCAGCCAGCCGGAAGAGTCGGGCCGTACGAGCCGCTGACGAAAACGTTGTTGTTCATATACCAGATCGCGCTTTGCCGCGTCCCAGCATTGTAAAGCAAGTATTCCGGATGCCCGTCACTGTTAAAGTCAGCCGTAGCCACTAAGGCCCACGCACTGGGAATGGTCGGCCCATAAGCGCCTCTGACTAACGTCCGCCCTGATAGATACCAGATCGCTGTCTGGTGATTACTGGAATTGAACAACAAGTAATCTCTATGGCCGTTCCCATCAAAATCTGCTACCCCCATCAGGCTCCAGTTGACCGGAAGAGTTGGCCCGTAGCCGCCGCCGACGTAAACGTTGTTGTTCAGATACCATATTGCTGTCTGGCGCGAGCTTGCATTGTAAAGCACATAGTCCGGGTAGCCATTACCGTTAAAGTCGGCCGTAGCCACCAAATCCCAGCCACCAGGAAGCGTTGGCCCATACGCGCTTGCGATGCGCGTTGGCCCTGACATATACCAAATCGCTGTTCGATCGGTAGCGGAGTTGAACAGTGCGTAATCTGGATGCAGGTCGCGATTGAAATCCGCCGCACCGTCGAGGCTCCAGCCAGCTCTAATGCTTGGACCTAGAGCGCCACTCTGATAAATGTTGTTGTTTAGATACCAAATCGCTGTCTGGCGGGTACCGGGATTACGAAGCACATAATCCGGATGACCGTCGTTGTTAAAGTCGGCCACTGCCGCCCTGGCGGCATTCACCAGGTCATAACCGACAACGTCGAGATTGATGCCTTCCGGTGATGTCGCTGTCACGTCGGATGATTGACCTCGGCAACCAGCGGCATTCTGCACGTATGGATGCGCTTGCGGGCACGCGGTGCTCACCCAATCGCCCAAATCCAGGCTCCGGTTCTGATTGAAATTGACTATGTTTGTAACGCCGCGGTTGATGGAAAAATAGCGCGTACCAGTCGCTGTGATGTTTCTAACCCCGGCTGATGACCAACTGAACAGGTCTTGCACGCGGAGATTAGAGACGTCCGCATGCGATGCAAAAGCGATGACCTCGTCTATTTCATGCTCGGTGGCGTTCTGCGCGTCGAAGTTATTAGCACCGATGGGTCGGGTGAACTGAAGTGGGAAGGAGGAATTAAGCGTAACGATCCCATCATATGGTCCGCCGTTCCCAACGGTGCCGTTTGCGAACATTGTCGGTGGCGTGTCTAACCCAACCGCTCGGCCGTTTGGGCCCTTTGGCTTGATATTCGCGGACAGTGCGTTGCCCGGCAGACTCGAGTTCGCGAGAATATCGTTGTCGGTCGTTGCATCAGCTCTCAAGGCGTTGATGTAGACACCCCATGGGATGTCATAAATTACGGAGTCACTTTGCGAGAGAGTCCCCTGGGGGAGTGGAGTGCCGTCTGGAGCAGTTGTTGAGTAGCGGTAACGAATCTCAATCGTGATCGGATCGCTAAAGAGCGATTCGTAAATCGAGATGGAACGGTTGATCATCGCCTCAATCGCCGCGGCGTTTGGGTTGTTAGTGATAGAACTGTCGAACGTTGCGTGAATGATCAGCCCGGCCGTAGAGGCCGTTGTAACACTCATTGCATCCGAGTAACGGCCCGGGCCGCTCGCGTTGTAAGCGCGCACCCGATAGTAGTAAGTGGTACCCGGATTCAGACCAGTCACGACCCGCCCCGCCACATTGCCCACGTCCAAGTCGTGATAACCCTTCACGTAACTGCTAAACGAGTTATTTGTCGAAACATCCAACAGGTAGCCGATCGCATCGCTCGCAGTGTCCCAAGTCGCCATGAAGCTGGCGCGCGTCGGTGCCGGTATTTCAATTTCACCTTGCGCCGGCATTTCGGTGGCACTTGGAAACTCGGGTGCCGTTTGTGACTCGATCCGCGTTTCGTGCGTCGCGACGCCTGCCTGAAATGCAGGCGATCTGGAGGCGATGTCGGTTTGCCTGGGTGAACTGATATTCCCGACTGGCGCGGCCAGTCCCCACCCTGCGCCACATACAACAAGAACTAATGCCCCAATTAAAAAACGCCGCCGCATGGAGGGCGCGAGTTTAAGTTGATAATTCTTACCCCACAAGCCGAAAAATCGTGTATCGCCGCAAGCTTTTCGAATCGAGCCGTGATTGCATGCTCAGACTCGTCACATTTGTCCCCGCCGCTGGTAAAATTGATAGCGCTGGATAATTGAGTCGACATACTTCCGCGTTCCGGGAAAGTCGATGTTCTGCAGGAACTGCTTTACCGGAATGCTACTGCCGCCGCTTCCGCCACTCCATCGCTCGACACGACTGGCGCCCGCATTGTATTCGGCCAGTGCAAACGGGGTAGGATCTGACTGCGCTTCCCAGCGTTCAAAGGCGCGATGCAAATACCATGTGCCAGCCTCAAGATTCGTTTTGGGATCAAAAAGTCGCTCCACTTGAAAATTGTCGATTTTACTTTCATGCGCCCACTCGTTGGCGGCTTTTTCGCTCACCTGCATGAGTCCGCGCTCTCCGTGGCTGCCATGTTTTCCTGGATCGAAGCGGCTCTCACGCCACACGACTGCTTTCACGAGCATCGGATCAAGGTGATGTTCGGCGGCGACGGCGCGAATCAGGCGATCGTACTGATGAAACCGTGCCGGGCTCATCCATTCGTAAAATGTGTACACTGGATCGCCTGATCGCACGGCGAGATAAGCGAAACCCGCGGCCAGCGCGAGCATTACGCACAGGACCAGTTTCAGGAGGAATCGTATCACGTCGGCATCAAATCTCGTGCTCCTGCTCTCCCGAGCAATTAAATTAACGCGTTCTCCATGACGAAACCCAGGTACGTTCGCGTCATCATTGATCGGGCAATTCGCCGTGAGCTGGACTATGCCGTGCCCGAAGGCTTGATGGATCGAGTCGGAGTCGGCTCCCGCGTGCGAGTGCCGTTTCGAGAGAAATCCGCTCTTGCGACGGTGGTCGCTGTCACGGAGCAGAGCGAAGCGAAAGGCATCCGGCTAATCGAAGCGGTCGTGGGCGAGGCGCCTATCTTGAGCGAACAATTGCTCGAGCTAGGCAGATGGATCGGTGCCTACTATTGCTGCCCGATCGAAACAGTGATGCGCAGCTTGTTGCCGCAAGTTATCCGGCGCGCGGAAGTCGGATGGAAAAAGCAATTGTTCGTCCAGCCCGGGCGCAAGATCGACAGCGAAGCACTTGAGAAGTTGCGAAAACGCGCGCCCCGGCAGGCAGAACTTCTTGAGGCGATCCTGCGCTTGGAAGCGCCGATCCGCGCATCGCAACTTCTGCGGCAAACTTCTCTCGATAACCAGACGCTTCGGGCGCTGGTGAAACGGGGTCTGGTGGAGTTGCGCGAAGAGGCAATCGTGCGGGATCCACATGCTGACGAACAATTCATCGCGACGTCGAACCTGATTCTCAACCAGGAACAAACGCATGCCCTTAAAGAAATCGCATTAGCGCTCGATTCACCGGAAAAGGCGCGCCCGATTTTGCTCCATGGTGTGACCGGTTCCGGCAAAACCGAAATTTATCTCCAGGCGATTCGTGCCGCGCTTAAGGGCGGAAACACAGCAATTGTTCTCGTCCCTGAAATCTCGCTAACGCCGCAAACGGTTGAGCGTTTTAAGGGCCGCTTCGCCGACATGCAGGACGCAGTGGCGGTGTTGCACAGCCATTTATCCGAGGGCGAACGTCACGATGAATGGCATAAAATCCATTCTGGCCGCGCACGTATCGTAATTGGCGCGCGCAGCGCGATCTTCGCACCGTTGAAAAACCTGGGACTCATCGTTGTCGATGAAGAACACGAGACGACATATAAACAGGAAGAAGCTCCCCGATATCACGCGCGTGACGTGGCGATTGTGCGCGCCAAGATTGAGAAGTGCGTCGCGGTCCTGGGAAGCGCCACGCCATCACTCGAGAGCTATCACAATGCTGTAATTGGAAAATATCGGCTGGTTGCTCTTACACAGCGGATCGACGAAAAGCAGATGCCACTCATGCGCATTGTCGATCTTCGCCAGGAGCGGCGGAAAGAGAAAGCTGCAACGATCTTGTCTGAAAAGTTGCGCGCCGCGATTGCCGATCGCATGGAGAAGCGAGAGCAGACGATCTTGTTTTTGAATCGGCGCGGCTTCTCCACTTCACTCCTATGCAGCAACTGTGGCGAAGCTCGTAACTGCCCGAATTGCAGCGTCGCGCTCACATTTCATCGGCATCCCGCAGTCCCTGGACGGTTGAGCTGTCACCTGTGTGGGCACACCGCCGCGGTGCCAAAGAAATGTCCAGCCTGCGGAAAAGACGCACTGATTTACGCAGGCTTCGGCACGGAGAAAGTCGAGACAACCGTGTCACAAATTTTTCCGAAAGCTGCCGTGAGCCGAATGGACGCAGACTCAATGACGCGCAAGGAAGCGTATCGTGAAACTCTGAGGAATTTCCGCACAGGCAATATCGACATCCTCGTCGGCACACAAATGATTGCGAAGGGTCTCCATTTTCCGAATGTGACGCTGGTCGGAATCATCAATGCAGATCTCGCACTGCATCTGCCGGATTTTCGCGCGGGGGAACGCACGTTTCAGCTTCTCACACAGGTGGCCGGACGCGCCGGACGTGGAGAAACATCCGGTGAAGTCTTTGTACAAACCTACACGCCGTTTAGTCCGTCGATCCAGTTTGCACGCCATCACGATTTCGCCGGCTATTTTCAACAAGAACTCGAATTTCGTGAGCGCTGCGATTTTCCGCCATTCAAACACGCGATCTTGATCACGGTACGTTCTGCGCACGAGGGGCGCGCGAAACTTTCCGCTGAAACGTTAAGACGCCGTTTGAAAGAAGCTCTCCCAGAAGCATTCATCTTGGGCGATGCAACGCCTGCGCCGCTAGAAAAATTACAAGGCCAATTCCGATTTCATATCTTAATCCGTGGCGGAGCCATCATGCGCTTGAGCCGACTTGTCCGCGAAACGCTCGACAAGCTGCCATTCCCCGAAGACGTCACCGTCACTGTCGATGTGGACCCGTACCAATTGCTATAATCAATTCCGGGAACGAATCTCGCAGCGCGCAGCAAATTGTCGCAGCATCACTCCGCGATATGCGGGAGAGATAGCGGGACGCGAAGTACTTTGTGTCCTTCAACCGACAAGATACGGAGCCTTCGATATCTGATCCCGAGTGATCGGAAAATTCTTGGCAAGGCTGCCCGACGATGAGGCAACGGAGAGTATCCGGCATCCAACATGTCGCAACGTCATGTAGGTCCCCATGCATGAGATTTACCGCAGCAGATCATTCTAGAATCTGAATTTGAACATAATACTTGGCGCAGACGGCGGGCGTTCCCGAACTTTTCCTCATGGTTGCTCAACCTGAGGTAAAACTCGGCCGTATTCTGAGGTTTTCCCGCGTATCTCGAAGTAGTGGTACGCTTCTAGAGCAACTTCACTGATCGCGCGCTCGGCTGCTCGCTCATTGCGGTCGTAAGCGGTCATGACGCTTATCGCAAATGGCCGTTTCGGAACAAAAAACTATACCTGAATCCGTGCGCACGGCTTCCAATTCTCCGGGCTTGTTCGCTACCTGAACGCTTTCGGGAAGGTAGCGAGGAATATAACTACCCTTCTTGGTTGATAGTTGCTTGATGAACTCGGCGGTCGCTTGCTTGCTTAGAGCCTTCCCTTTGTAAATAGCTTCTAACAGCCGGGCCATTTCTTGCGGCGTAGCGACGTTCTCATCACCGCGCCGAGCGGCTGCGATGTCGATCATCTTTCGGCGCAGCATTGTTTTCGACAGCCCGAGGCCGTGCAGCATCGCATTGACGTTATCTTTGCCTACGCGATCAATGAGGATGTTAGCGGCGGCGTTGTCGCTCACCGCAACCATGAATTGAGCCAGGTCGCGATTGGTGACTCGTGTGACACCTGGAGTAAGACCAGCCATGATCCGGCTATCTTCGACCAGGTCTTTGGGATCGAACGTGTAGTTGTCATCCAGTTGGGACTTCTCTTTAGCTCCCGAGTGAGCTTCCTGATCCTGACGATATAATTCGAGCAGAATCGCGATTTTGATTGAGCTCGCTGTGGGAAATACGCGATCCGCATTGTGCAAAAGGATTCGACCATCGGTGAGATCGAGAATCGCCACGCCCGTAACTCCATCGATGCGATCGGCGGTTTCTGCGACGCGTGCCTCAAGCTTCTTCCAAAGCAAATCGCTGCCTGTGTCGATCCTTACCGGCTCAGATTTCCCTTGTGCCAAAACGCTGGCTGGTAATGCGAGTGCAATGAATAGTGCGAGGAGCCTCATGTTTAGTCATCTGTCCGGCGAGCGAGCAACTGCACCCGCGGCGCACGCTCCTCGGAAGTTGGCATACTCACTTTTCAGTGTCGCTTAGATGATTTCCGCCGGCAATCCAGTGAACGCGCGTCAGGATGCGCTCGAGGAAAACAGCTCGCCAAGTTCCACGCGTGCCCATCTGGCGAAACCCTGAGCAAAAAGTTTCGGATTGGCAGAATGCAACTTGAAACCCGGGATCAGACATCGGTGCGCGCGATTCATTTTACCCAGCATTCGACGTTTGCGACGACGACGCGCAATCTCTGCAAAACGGCGGTTATAGGTTCGCATAAAGCGAAAAATCGGGCCAATGCCTGTAGCCGAAAACGGCGGAACCAGCAGAGCGTTCTCTCCATATCTGAATATTCGGGATACTACGCCCAAATAGTAAAGGCAGAGATCGAAGATTAGGGCAGTGCTCATCAGGTCAAATTCGCCCATGTATTCGTACTTATCTTTGTAAACGGCCTCGAACCAGCAACGATGAGATTTTGCCAACTCGCGATTGTGTCTCTCGACTAACGCACTCATCGCTTCGCCTCTTCGCTGCGCACCGATTAGCGCTGCTGCGCGCGATGTCGTAAATGAGATCCAATCCATGCCTGGACTGTAAAATGGATCCATGAACGCCGCTGCATCCCCGACCAGAACAAATCCATCTCCGGCAAAGGTGGTGCTGTAATAAGCGAGATTCTTCCGCCAGTGGACGTCTTCCTCGTCAAATTGCGCGTCAACGAGAATCTCTCGCGCGACCGGGTGCTTCATCAGGAAGGCCTTGAGCCGTTCGCCCAGTTTTCCGCCCTCCTGGGGCCAACGGACGAGCCTTTGATCAAACACCACCCCCACACTCACGTCACCGCCTTTTAGCGGAATCCACCAGCTCCACCAGCCGTCGCCGATCACATGGTTCGTGGCCGTGTTCCGCGTCGCGTAAACAGCGCGCGACCACGAGGGATATTTGTCTGCCAACTCGCGACTGTCCCAATCCTTGACGCCTTTCCACCTCGACCACGCCGCCGCGGTTGGATGTTCGGTGTTGGATTTCCACCAACCCTCCTTCCGGGCGAGAATCGCAGCCACCCCCGATGCGTCAACAATCCAGCGCGAACGAACTGTTCTCGTGCCGTCGCCATTGCGAAATGTTACCGTTTGTTCTTTTCCAGGCTGCAACTGTACATCGATTACCGTTGCGGGACGCAAAATCTCCGCGCCAGCAATACCGGCTCGGCGCAGCACTTCTTCATCAAACGCGGCACGATCCAGCTGATACGATGGCACCCGTACCTGATAAAGCGGCCCGAGCTCGCTCGCTTCCGCCAGCGTCTTTACTTCGCCGTTTGTAAACCAAAACCGCAATCCTTGCTTCGCGAGATGCGATTCGTTGAGATATTGCGTCAACCCTAGCACTCGGCCCATGAAATAGGCGCTGACCTCGACCGTTGCTTCTCCGACGCGCCGCGAGAGTTTTGTCGATTTCTCCAGAATCAATATCCGAATTCCCGGGTTTTGCCGCAATAGCAGCGTTGCCGTTGCTCCCCCGGAAAGCGCGCCTCCCATGATTACGACGTCATAAAAATCCATATAATCGGATTGAGGGGGATTTATATAGGCTTCCATTTTATGAACACTTAGTTTTCTTGGCCTCGCCTTGTTACGTCAAGTGCGCAATTGATTACCAATCGTGTCGCAGGGTATGTGAGAAAACAA